>Ga0210059_1003800_pt1 | contig 24274 bp, 17 predicted proteins | sample Ectturendosymbi2_FD_188042 | JGI IMG/M metagenome (GOLD analysis project Ga0210059, IMG submission 188042) | Ecteinascidia turbinata endosymbiont from Florida, USA - Sample 2 (SPAdes) (version 2) | ecosystem: Host-associated > Tunicates > Ascidians > Unclassified | place: Key West, Florida...
GGTGAGATGGTTCTTGGATACAGGCGATAACCCAGATTCCCACCAAAATGTAATTATTTCTTTTTGGTCCATTTACAGTGTTCCTTGAAATTTTCATGCAAAATCATTCTGTGGTTTTTGCGTTAAGTTGACATCAAACAAGCAAAAATGTACCAAAACATACACAAACTCCTTTGCATAAGTAATGACGTTTTTGTAACATAGCAGATTCAAGGGGGGGGGTATCCCCAGACCCCCCCTTGCGTACGCCCTTGTTTCAGTCAGTGGCATTAGTTCCGTCAAGAAACTCATACACTTACCTTTATGCTGCAAAACTTCAATGTAGACATACTGCGGACTCAGACTACATTGGCAACAGTCCTGAAACTGTTTTTCGCCTTAGAGGCCTCTAAAATCTTGCTTCAGTTATCAGAAGGGCAACCAATTTTTGACCTAAAAACTTAAAATTTTGACTTTATAATTTACACATTTTGACTCTATTTTGACCTATGAATTTTCTGCGTTTGCAAACTGCAAAATAATGCAGCCTTAGATGATGAGGTTAACCCAGAAGCATATTCATCATATTCATGCAGTCTAAGCTTCGAAATTTCAGAAAATTTGGTTGTTTAACTTTGGGGATGATGTATTGATAAGTACATTAATAACTACAGTAGAGTCAAACCTGAGAACATCATAAAGCTGAAACACTATATGCATAATGGATTGAGCATTTACTGTACCAAAACAAGTACTGTAAGACCACATTTCTCGCTTACCACGCCTATCCTACGTAATATTCAATCGTCCAGTAGTGGGCAAAGCAACATTATTACGTCAGAAATCGCAACAAACCCATTATTATTACAGAATTGCAACTAAACTTGCAAAAGCATATCAATATCTGTTGTTGTAGTTTCAATAAAATATCTATAAAGAGAACAAACTGCTGCAAGAAAATTTTGACCTAACGATAAATTTTGACCTAATGATAAATTTTGACCTAATAACTTGGGATTCCCTGATGGAGCGTGAAATTTGGTTTGTGGATGTTTCATGAGCTTTAGAAACGGCAGAAAAATTTTGACTTTATTGACTTTTGGTTGCCCTAGTTATCAGATATCCATATTGAATTTCAGTTTTGACTACTCCTATTCAATGCTGCCATCAGGCAATAAAAAATAAACTTGCAACAAAAACAAACCAGTTTTACACAACCCAGCGGCAAGTCGAGAACGTGTCCTAGCGAAAACGACCGCGTTTGTGATTATCCAATCTGAGAAGGCTGGGCAGTTCTCACGCGGGAATGAAATCATGGAACTGTTTTACTATCACGACAGTCGACCGAATAGCATTATAGATACTACTCGACAATAGACGCTGGGTAAAAGTCCGGGGACGGAAATCCGCAACTCATTGTAAGGCATTTAATTTTGATTTAATTTAATTTTAATTTTGCAATCAGACAAGAAGTCCATAATACAAGCACACGCATTGTTTTGTTCAGAGTATTTTTGATTTCTGTTTCTACTTCGATAGGCGCAAAAAGGAGCGCATTTGTATCAAAGGGCGCCATTGAACGGGGCGCCACAGACGTTTGGGGACAGTTGCCCCAACCTGCTCCTCTGTATCCACCGCTGTATCAACTCCTTCGTTGATGCTGTGTTTACTGCGACTTTTTTCCTTGCGAAAGTCAAACCTACCAATGTTTTCAACGAAGCTGCCCCTTTCGTGAGATGTTTTTTCTTGCAAATATGTAGCCTACGAACCGCTTCAAGGTCACCAAATTTCATGCGCAAATAAGCACAAAGTTAAAAAAGTAAATAGATTGGTGCAATGTTTGTTTCTGACAAGTATTAACGCCTTGATTGATGCTGTATTTACTTCGATTTTTGTTCCTTGCGAAAATCAAACCTGCCAATATTCTCAATCAGGAACGCAGGAGCAGTGGCAGACTGACAGGGGGAAGTAATAGAGTTAAGGGAAACGGAAACTTATAAAAAAAACAAAATATCGTTAACAATTATGCTTGTTTCTGTTTAGCAACAATATTGACCTTAAAAATAATAACAGAATCATACAACACGTCTGAATTTTCTCGGTGAGCAAATAGCTGCAATAAATTTGTTTCAATTCGGAATTGATAAACCATAAAATTACCTATGATATTATTATAAAAAAGTACCTCCGCCCTCGTCTTCCCCCTTTTCAAAAGGCAGGGGGGCAATACCTCCACCATTCCCCGCTCTTTGGCTTCCCTGTTCTCAATGGAGCTGCGTTTTCGTAGCCTACCAACCGCTTCAATGTTGGCAAATATCATGCGCAAACATGCACAAAGTTGAGAAAATAAAAGATTGGTGCCATGTTCATTGCTTCCAAGTTTTAAATCTATGGACGCCTTAGTTGATACCGTATTTACTGCGATTTTTGTTCCTTGCCAGAATCAAAGTTACCACCAATCTTTTCAATCTAGCTGCCTTTTGGTGAGAGTTTTTCTTGGGAAGTTCTGGCCCAAATAGTGCCAGTGATGCTGTTTTTCATGTGCAAACAAGCACCGTGTTAAAAAACACAAAAATATTCGTGTATTACTTTTTGCTTGTAAAGCTTAAAACCAGGAACATTTTCAGTGATGCGCTTTATTCACTGCGATTTGTGATGCACGGAAACATCGAACGTACGAGCAGAACCATCGCCAGAAATTTTCAATAGGGGGCTTGACATTCTGAAAATTGTTAAAAACTCCACCGATTTATATTGCTTCATAATTCAATTTGGGGGATCTTGGAGCTGGGGGGGATAAGCCCTCAAAAGCCCCCCAGGCCCGTGGCCAGCTTGGGACACCAGGGGAGGTGAATAGTTTTCTGAGAGGGGCCCAAAATTTTCAAACTATATCCAATAGTTTTAAACTATATCAAATACATTTTTCCAGGGGACGAATATTTCCAAAGGGGGTTTCGCCCTCCTGGTTACGGGACTGAGACCCCGTGGCGGCGGGACTGCATACGAGCGCTGTCAAGGCAATTGACTTATCGTTAGATTTTTTTTATTCAAAATTTTTGGCTCAGCAATAGTCTCAATTACGCAGTGTTTCATGCACAACCAAACACGAAATTGAAAAAATAAAAGCTTTGGATTAAACGCTTGTTGCGTACAAATTCTTAAACTTACCAACGGTGTCAACCCTGCTCAATTGCGCTAGGAAAGCTTTCACTGTTGGTATTCACGGCCAAGGCGGCAATATAGGTAACCGTGGCCAAAATGGCCAAGAAAAATTGTTACACGTCCATATAAAAAGCCTATTTCAAAGCTAAAATATTCAACACTACGGTCACACTTAAAAAAGCTGGAATTTTTAGAAAAAGGTAATTCGCTTCCAAATTAGCTCTCCAATATCCAAGTAGCCATTCTTTACCTGTAGGCTGTGTAAACTGCATTTTACACAAGGCTGCTGTTGCTAATAAACTAAACCGTGCAGAAGCAAAGAGCCCAACTAACATACAAGTACTCAATTTATTCAGGTTGTTTACACATGAAACATAGATCAACATAGACTTTTTTGAAAACCTAAAGTGATGCATGAAAATTTGAGAAGAAATTGCCCGGTATTCCCACCCAAGTTGCAGCCCTGATTCAGCTTAGTCGTGCATAAAACACGAAGAAAACAGATTTGACCATTTCATTGCAGACCATTTTCTCAGGTTATTTATTCGCCTCCAGCGAGAAAGCAGCGATGATAAACCTGCAGCAATCCACTCACAAAGCATTATGCACTCTTGTGGATGTGTGTCCAGTGTAACTTTCATTTATGTGCGCATACACAGCCAGTAAAACAGCATCAAATTAAAAAATACATTAAAGTGCACCAAAAGGAGTGGCAGCGAATAGCGGTAGGGATAACTCGCTACTATTTTTATTCAAAGTAGCGATGTCGCATCTATTTCTCCATTAACGGTTGCCCATCTCTGAAGTCATTACCTTATTGATGATGGATTGCCAGGCCTAGGGGCGGATCCAACCAATAACGTTAGGGGGGCGATTTCAGTAATATTTGGTGGTCAAGTCTCATAACGGTTTAGCTATTGTAACAGGGATGAAGTATACATGACAACACTGCTGTCACAAGAATCGACGACAAAATGGCCTTACATCGCGAATACTGTTTTCCGAATTGTAAAAAATCAGGGTGAATAAAGTTACTTTCGTAGGTTTAGGGGGGGCGATCGCCCTGATCGTCCCACCCTGGATCCGACCCTGGCCAGATCTATCCCGAGCGACGTGAATATGCGGTGTACATTGGTATGGAATTTTAAGGAAATAATTTTTTTGAACTTTGTTTCGTACAGGAACATAGTTTCACGCATTTGCAACAGACCTTTGTTCTGCTCTGATATAATTTCATGGATTCAGAATGGTAGCTTGTCTAAATAATAACAAAAAAAAACAAAATAAAAAAATTGCAGGTTCAACAGTTTGAATGTTACAATTAGTTAAACTCAAGTCACCAAAACTGGGAGACATTGTTCGATTCCCGGTCGGCACTTGCGGCCTGTCCAGTCTCGTATTCTGCGTTGGTGGGTGAGTGTAAAGGAATCGGTTCACACGCGGTGCTGACATCGACTCGCCACAAGCCCAGCAGTCACTACGAAAGCAGCCGCGTGGTCCACGGCGCAAGCAAGTGGAAATTGGTGCCGCAGACCACTCGTGACATTTTGAGGAGTACAAAAGCGAGTATAACAAAACTGAACTGAGGTTCACCCTCTATTTTATATTTTTTAAACTTTCCCTTAACGTCACAGTAAAACATTGTAATACTTTACGTCGAATTATACCAAATCATGGGTGTCGGAAGGATTTTTTCCAGGGGAGGGGGCAAGAGTGGATTTGTCCTGGGGTTGCCAAAATGTTTTTCCAGGGGGGAAACAGAGATGAAATTTCATTTTAACCACTCAAAACTAAGAAAACAACCTTTTTCTGCTGAAAATTTTAATAGGAAAATAGAAAATTTCAAAATCTATGGGGGTAAGGCCGTTTCCGGCGCCCAAGGACCAAATGTTCATCTGTGAGCAGGTGCAATCAGAGTCCTGGAGAATAGACCAACGACAATAGGAAGATGATTAGCTTTTTTGATTAAACTTGGATTTACAGCAAAGCAGAAGATATTGTGTCTAAGTAATTGACATAATTTGACATAATTCAAAGCATTTTAAGCTTGAGCTCAGAGCATTTTATCTATCGATAATTTTCCGAGGATTCTCCCAGAGTTCCTAAAGCGCGCCGTTACGCGAGTGAACGTCATCCACCGTCAACATTTCATATCGCTTAATAATTTAGTCTAGTTACTTGGTAATGCAGCTTGTTGTAAAATCAGACAGTACGGCTGCTTCACAGGAGACGCTTGCGCCTTAGAAGGAACGGCATATAAATGGGAGTAAGCAAGAGGAGAGCAATCTGCTACAGTGCTACATATGCCTATTTAAAAATCACACAGAAGATCTGCGATTTCTTGTACTGCAATGCAAATAACTGGGTAGAGGTACAAAGAAACTGAGAAATGTTACCTCTAATTCCTTGTAAAAATGCGTCGAGAAAACAGTTTTGTTTCCTCTTAAAAAAGACAGTGTTTTTCATTGCATACAAAGGCATCGTCAGTGTGGCAATTCAGCTTATCTTTCGTCGCTGCAAGAATGTAAATTCTTGCTTGAAACGTCAGCAATGAACACCATTGTTAAAGTACATTTTTCTCAAATAACAATTGGTGGAGGCAATGAGTAGTTTACATTCTTTACATACCGTATTTACTGCGTACGATTGTGACGTAACCGCTGGAAAAATATTTAAATGTCGGTGTCTGGTATATGCGGAGAAGGTCGACTTCCATGAGGTAAGGTTGCATCGGCTGTAGTTTCGCTGTCTGTGTCTTCGGTTTGATTTCCTTCCCGAGCGATGTTGAACATCTGGGGACCTAAGCTTGGCTTCCAACCTCTTCGTTCAGCAATATTTATTGGCCGTTTGACTGAACTTTTCGACGATTGGCTTGGAGAAACCCAGCGAATGGGCGACGTGCCCTGGTCTTTTACCTCAACCTCATTTTCTTCATCAGATGAAGTAATTGTGCTTGAGCTCTCGGTGGATGACGGTTCTGCATATACGTTGTTGGCGTCTGGGACATCTGACTGGGTCGTGGATTCATCCTCAGATGGCGAATCACTGCTCTCAAAACTACTTTCGTACAAATGATCATCGGTATGCTTGTGACGCTGGTCATGACGTGTACGGCTTCTACTGCTACTTCGTCGCCGTCTATCACGAGAACTTCTGCGTCGCCTGTAACTCGAACTCCGGCTTCTTTTTCTGTGGCTTCGAGAGGACACGACGGCGGTTGGCCTGTCAATGCTTCTCTCCTGAAAAGTTGATTGCTGTATTTTGAAAAACAAGACGAAAATTTTTACGGCACGTCACTGATGCAGTACTTCGCAATAAAACGTATCATCTCCGGATTAAACGTATGCGGTGGATTGCATAACGAAATACCCTGCCACATGATTTATGATGAATATGAAAGAGAAACTTACGTTGAGAGCATGCCCATTTGTTACAGTATCTGTCTGGTTTTCGTTTTTGACGAAGGCTTTATTATTAAATCCAGAAATGTTTCTTTGTTGTTTCAGCAGCATTCTGAAAAAATAAAACCGATTCTGATGCAGCACTTTGTGGTTGTGAAGGACTGAATACTGTAAAAAAAGTTTGAAAATTATGGTTGTAAGCTTTGATAGGCACATAAAAGTAGCTTTTTGATAAATGTTTATGTGGACTGGTGGTATCGTATCTTGGTGTGAATGCTTATCATTGCCCCAGCTGATTGCCAGAGACCAGGATGTGGCACGATTACAACAAACTACCTGGTTTGTTCGCGCCTTGATGAGGTGTTCGCAGAATTGTCAGAGGTTGCTCAGAACCACGATCCGTTTTGCTACCGCTGCTTATGCCTATTGCCTACACCGTTCATCCTTGAAGAAAGGAAGGCTTAAATCAAATAATTAAATATAAAACGAACCTAAAGCGACATGGGCAGATGAAATATTTTCTAAAATCGATGTATTGTTGGTTTACCCAAAGAGCACGTCCATTTTTGAAAAGTACTTAGATTGAAAACCAAACTTTATCTCTTTTAATTCCTTGACCGTGTCTAAAATAACACAACTTCCTCGCAGAAATTGGTAAAGTTTACCTCTGTTTTGTTGTTTCAATGAACCGCTAACAAAAAAGTGAGCATGTTTAAAAAACTAAAGAGCGCACTTTTTCCAGTTTTTACCCTATGGCTTTTATCTGCAATAACACAAGTAACTCCAAAAATACATCACAGTACATTTACTTTTCTTTTTTCCCAGTTTTATCTTGGAAGATTTTTCAGAAAATTATTTTCGCGGACATTTGCCTTGTTAAATTTAGCTTGGGTTGTTTCAATCGATAGATTCCGAATGAGTAAAACTAATTAATTTCAACCGTTACTTCACAATTTTGAAGTGGAATAGTGTTGTATCGCACATGGATATCTTCTTCTATGCGAGAGTTCAAAACAACCGAATATTCGCTGTTGAAATCGGTAAGGATTACAGCAGAACCTTATTTTGGCAGAACATGAAGTGGTGTTATGTTAGATAACACAATTAGATTTTATTAAAAAATTCCTTGTGCCAGTTTTTGACTTATATAAGCTATATACATGAAAACTTGTAAAATTCACGTAAGTTCAAATTTTCAAAGCCTCACTGTTCCATCTTTGATCACATGTCAGGTTAAAAGAGGGGATGTTTGCGGATAGGGAAAAAATGTTGGTGCAAACAAAAAGTAGTCATTTAACGACAGCAAAATTGGTGAAGTGTTTGGCATGATGGTACATTTTAATAAATTTTATAGTAAGCTAAGTTTTCATGACCTTATATAAGCAGTTCACAAACTATGGACGACGGGCAGTATTATTCTTGCTTCTATAAAATTGACTTTGAACGTGTCAGTTGAAACCTAAAAAACCTTTAGGAACTGATTTCACCAACAACATTTAAATTTTTTTTTACTTCTCAGCTTTCATGGTTATGCATTTGGTGGCAACTCCTTCAACACTTCGCATGAGTGTGTCTCTATTTCAAAAGACAAAATGGTATTTGCTGTACACAGCGGTAAAAGACAAACTGCGAAGCTCTCTAATTCTTACTCTTTTGCCTTCTGTCTTCGTTTCGCAGCGTAGCAGCAGCAGCCAGTAACGATAGCTGCAACCAATACAATGAACGTGCCAACAGCAGCAAGAACTATCATCCATAATTCGACAAGCGCTTCACACCTCACTCCAAGGTACCAAGTATCAGATCGTGAAAGGCAACTGCAAAAATTACATTGCAAAAACAAAAGCCGGTACAGCGTTGCGACCGAAACAACAAACAATACTGAGTAACTGAAGAATCTCAGACTAAAGCCTGCGAAGCATAATGCGCAGCACACAGTGACAAGCTGATGAACAAGCCATGAATTCAAAAAAATAACTTCCGATTAATTCGTGTGAATGACTGCATTTGCGAGCTCTTGTAGCCTCCTTAATGATATGTGTTTAAAAAATCTGCAGGAACGTTTGAAGTGAGATATTCATACAAAAATCGCTGCCAAACATATTACTATTGCTGTGCTGAGATTTGATTTAACATTTAGCAGCCTAAGCTTAATTGAAGTTTAAATTTTGCGTTGAAAGAAACGGCTGCGATTGACAGATTTAACGAATAGGTTACTAAAGTGACTTTGTTCGTATATCTTATGTTGCAGTTCTTTTCAAAACGCAAAAAGTTGAGTAAAATAGTATGCAAAGAACATTGAATAAAGCATAACATCATTGTTTCGTGGAAAATAAGTTGTATGAACACCTTGGTTTAAAACGAAAAGCCTTTAAATGCAACGGTGAATTTATGTTTCCCGTATGAATATGATAGGGCATTGGTTCCCAACCGGGGAGGAATTCCTCCCCAGGGGGGAATTTCATGAGTTCGGGGAGGAATTTCCACTTTGTAGTTGAGTTACCTATTCAGTGTACAGTAAGTGTTGTACTTCTTTTTTCAGTTGGCACTGGCTCTTTCAATTAGTTATATCACCTTATGTTTACAAGTTATTTTGTGGACTATCACACATTTTTGTTGACAAACTATTGTGCCATTATTTGACAGCAAAGAGTTTTTGCCCACTTGCATTGATCAAGTTATTGTCGTCAATACAGAAGACCATTGTTCCAATTGTAGTTAATACTAGCCTACGAACTCGAATAATAAGCTACACCGTGACAGGTAAAAGGCAGGTGAGAAAGAACATATTGGAAGATCAAATATTCCTGCAGACTCGTGTAATAGGGGATGAATGAAAAGAGTGTTGTGTCATAAGGGAGGAATGAAAAGTTCTAAAATGAGCAAAGGGAGGAATGCATCAAAAGGGTTGGGAACCAATGTGATAGGGCGTTAGAGACTACGCAACATCAATCATGCTGCTGTGCACGCCCCATCATTGACATTGCATGTCTTCACCTTTAATGCTTTCGAAATGCAGCCAGATACTCCTTTCCTTTGAAAATCAGTTTTCCCTCTGAGCTGCTGTGCAACTGTGCAGGCGCTAAAGTGTTATTAACTAGTTCAGTATCTTATGGGCACGCTTCTGATTTGCAAGGGATAAAGTGCCTGGTTGCATTGTGAAAGCGAGGAGTTATTTACAGGCCTTCTACTCACAGCTGTTTTGAATGATTGCAGTGGATTTTTGATAAATGATTTTCGGATGCTCAAGTAGCAGACGGAGGAAAGCATCGTTGCTACGTCATAAATCAAACCTAAGTGTTGCGAAAAGGATGAAAATATTTTGCTGAAAGACACGCTCAACTATGACCACAGTGATTCTGCCGACCAAAGGGATGGCAACGGTCAGCATATTCATCTCTTTCAGATGAAATGAGGATATATGCAAAAAATATTTACCAATATTGTTTTGCATGCTACGTGATATAGTTTCATCAGCTACAACGTATAAGATAAACATGTAAATTTTGTAACTTTTGACAAACGTAGACCGCATTTTGCTGAAAATTCTCAATTTCACTTTTGTGAACGTTTCTGCAGCAATTCACGTGTAAATCATATGTGCAGTAAAAATGCATTAGCAAAAAGCATTGTTGAGGATAAAACATCGATTACTGTAAGGGATTACCATTTTGCATGAAAAGAAAAAACGAAAATATCATAAACAACAGCTTACGAGCAAGTTGGAGAAACACTGTTATCTGCCTGCGCACAGGTGCCGTTGTTTAGACAATACCCAGTTTTGCACGGCGACACGCAGCTAATTGCAATGCCGCTAATTGACTCCAGGCAAGCCATGTTCGGTGGACAAATAACGACTCCGGATTGGCTGCATAAGCTTTTTCCTGAAAAATAGGCAAAGGGGCAAAAAAATTAAAATGTTTATTTCAAGTCTGCTCTTAGTGATAATTTTCATAACCGTCAAGCCCTCGCGGTTCTTTTTTCTGCTTCCAACCCGTTTGAACAGTAGTTTATCTTAAATAGAAAAAGACCTACTAAACGATTTACGCCTGCTGTATCAGCAATGCAAAAAGGTGTAGAAAAATTTATTAAAATTAGTTTTGGTTTTATGCACATAAAAGTAAAAATGAGACAGGGCAACGCATTACTACAGGCAACACACAACTCATCAGTTTTACTATTAACCACTAAGTAGTTTGCATGAGCGGCATCAAGCTTTGAATCATAGTAAAACATCAAGTAACATGCTTTAAAGAGTCAAACCTAGCTGGAGGTATCATTTTCTGGGGTTTGATTTGCAGGCTATGCTTCATATTTTTCCAATCAGGATTCAGTCAACTCTTTTCCTTTTTTTAAACAGTGTATACATGAAAGGCCTCTGTTTGAGTAACGGATAGTGCTAGGTTTTTGACAAAATAAAATTTTATGTGCTGTTTCGTCCAGGTTTTCATCTCTACGTGTTGCAAAAAACATCAAGGAGCAATTCATCGCTAAGGTGCTGATAATCTACAGTATAAGGCTCCTACTAGTTTGGAAATTAAACAACAATCCTGAGTTTTACAAAACAGAGACTTCACAATCTGTTTTGTCTAAAGTTTAATCATTTTAATGCATATATCTGATTCTTCTTTTTAGCCAGTTGTTCTAACCACTGCCAGGCCGCACTGGATCTCGGGGCAGGTGTTGACTAGGTCGCACTAGATCTCGGGGGCATATATCTGATGAAAGCGAACTTATCAAATCTTACGCGCAAAGATGGCAGTGCACAAAATTTTGCTAACTTGGTTTTGCTGGAAGTGAGGGTTCAAGGGCTATATTGAAAGTCGAGAACGTAAGACAAATTTTCCACGAAGTAGCCTGTTAAAGGTTATTACCCTTCATTTTATTTTACATTTTCAGCACAGTGTCGCTTATTATTTTCTTCAGTAAGTTTTTATCAGTATTAATATCACGCTTCTATCAATATTTATATCTAAAATATAGTAAGTTTTTGTCAACATCTTTGAAACAAAACAAATTGCTGATAGATTTTACTCCGTCGCCGTCGTGGAGATTAATTACTTGGAAATATTTGTATCACTTTTCCTTCTTACCTGAAAAAGAAAAAAAGGGTTCACCATCCTGTGGGACAACCCAAAGGCTAGCAAATTGGCTGCCTGGTTGTAACAACAGCCTACGAACATTTTGAAAATTTCCAATGGTAGTGACAGGCTTAGTATCTTCTCCAGCGTAGACTGCACGTAGTATTTCATAGTTATATTCAGCATCGTAAGTGACCTGGTATCAAAACAAATCAAGTCATTCCTGTAACAGTACCATTGACGAAACTTCGCTTCAAAGCAAAATGCTTATTCAACAAGAAATTTTGCATTCTGTTGTTTTAAATAACCTCAATCCTCATGGTTCAGTATCAAAAAAATTTTTTGTAAGTTGAAAGTCTGTGATTTTATAACTAAACAGCTCAAAACAGATTGCAGATTTGGTCGTGCAACTGCATTCGCATAACTTATGCTGGCATTTAATGTAAAAAATATATATCCAGTTTGAGGAGCAGATTAATGATCAGTTCAAAATTGCAACCACATGCAAACTGGCCATATAAACTGCAATCAACCTGTGTGCATAACGAATCTATTACTGATGCGAGTTGGGTTTAGCAAAAGCATTAAAAACCACCAGGGAACATCTCACATCCAAGTCTGCAGCAGCTCCAGTTGCAGCGGTTACGACGTTTCGAATGGTGACAAAGCCTTGCATCTGACTCTGGTAAAATGGTGAAACCTATGAGAAGTACAAATGATTGCGTTAAATTTATGTAAGCACACAGGCAAAGTCCAGCTTAGAAATGTTTAACAGCTTGATGCCAGTTTTTCAACTCAGAAAGCATATACCCACCGCACTTCACTGAAATGCATGCATCTTTGTCAAAAATGCCGAAACGATAGAGCGCAATCTGTCGTCTAGCAAAGTTCGTACGAAAACATTAGCAGGCTGCAATGCAATCGTATATTTTTGAAGTGCGCTACACTCTTGAAATGTCGATTTTTGAAGAATTTTATGCTCTGCTTGCCAACTTAACCCACGTTCGAAATTCTATCCTTTTCCTAATACTGTATTTCAAGCATTTATTAAAATTTGCCCTACCTTCAGCGAGTTTGATTAATAATTTCCAAACCTACTTCAACCTCACAATGTCAAAAGATGCTTTTAAAGACCTCTGACTGCTTCTCTATGGTGTCATTCGAGCTTACTGCCACGAACTTTATTGCTTATTGGGATAATGTCAGATTGGCATTATTCAGAAAGAAAAAAAACCAGGAAAATAGTAAAGTAAATTCTTGAATTTCAAAAAGCTTTTCAATAAATGTCTTGCTACTTTGATCTACCGCTTCAGCAAATAAGTCTGTTAAAAGGTTGAGCTCTTGTGTATCAAAACAACTCCTTTGTTCAGCGCAAAAAAATTAATTGTAAATTATATTTCCAAACGGACATGTTGTGAAAGATTTGTTAAAGAAACGCATTGCGAAATTCGGAACATAGTAAATGCATTGGCTTTACAAAATGGTGGTGCACACTGACTGTAAAGTTTGTCAAAACTCTTGCACCAAAAGTTAAACATTTTGCGTTGAATACTTTCATCGCGCTGATTTTTATCAGAAAATCACGTCAGTAATTAAATGATTTAAGTTCATCAACTACCAATTTTGATTTTGCTGCAACAAATACTTTCAAGCACGTTGCTAGATTTTTGAAAACATGATACGTTCTTCACTTTTTTTTGGTGCCACAACATGATTATCGTTGTAGGCTATCACAACTTGAAACAATGTCTTCAGCTAAGACTTATAGATCGCATTCGCATTGGGTGGTCATTTCACCATTATCTGCTGGATATTTTACCAACAAACTCGTTTTGGATAAAACAGCTTTGGGTGGCAGAACAGTAAAAGAAAAATGCTAGATTTAAAATAATATGATGTTGTAATAAGATTTAAATAATACGATGCTGGAATTTTCAAAACCAACTATTTTTGTCTTCAGCAAACTTCAGTGCATGAAATACCTGAATCTGAATCATAAAACATGCAGGAGGTGCAGCAATGACAGCATACTCAAGAAACAAGCATTTTTAATAGTTTAACATCTTTCTTGTCATTCACTGATACAAAAATAACTATTTTCGAAACATTCCACACTGTTTCTTTCAAATCTGCAGTTTTTGTGTTATGTTTCCTATTGTGCTTTGCAGGATTTCACGCATTTATGTACGGCAGGGGTGGCCAACTTGTCTTCGACTGGGATCGACTAGAAAATTTCTTGATAACTCGCGATCGACTGGTCGGTAATAAAGTCACAAGTACAAAATGCCATAAAATGCAATAAAAAGGAATATTGATTGAAAAATGTGCTTTTTAAGTGTCTTGTCAATTCAATGCAAAATCAGGAGCGATCGATCAACTGACACTCGGCGATCGACCGGTCGATTGCGATCGACGTGTTGGCCAACCCTGATGTACGGGATACAATTTTTATTTCACAGATTGCTCTGGATACGCCTCTAATATACATTTGCAGGAATTAATTACAGAAACTGCAGTAGGGTATTACGGATGTGTTCGTGTCCAGGTTGCACAAAGAGAGAGAGAGCTCCAGAGCACGCTCCTGCTACTCTGGTGCACCAAATAGATTGGATTCCAGTGAAAGTGTGGAAGCTCGGAAAAGCATCTTACAGTATTTTAGTTAGTAGCACAGCAAACCAACATGTAGCCTATATAGTAACTAGCCTACTCTCAACATATGATATTAGCAACGAATCTACCGGCAAAGTTTTAATAAGAAATTGATTTCACGTTACACTACGCATCGTCGGTTCTTAAATCTGCACGCAGTGCTAACAGTGAAACGCTGAAAGGCTTTAACAAAAGCAGAGAAAGCAAACAAACTCATGACTAAATATAAATCATAACACAAGCTGCGACAATTAAAAACTAGAAAATACGTTTTTCTCAAGCAATTGTGTTAACTGGAACCTCATATCTAACTGGAGTTAATTATAAGTGAGCAAGGCAACAGACCCATTTAAACTTGAAACAACAAGCCGTATGATTCAGAGCGTCGGCAGAAGGCGTGAGCAAGACTACACTGGTAACGTTGGGCACCAAATTCATGGGGGCACTTTTAAAAACGCTGTGACGGGTGTTAACAACATTGTCAACACGCTGGTGGTGAAGAAGGCCAAAACACGCCAACGAACAACGCAAAAAAATAGCAAAAACTATTTCACACACGGAAGGATTATGTTTTGAATATTAAATTATGCGTCAAGTTGGTGACAGTGGCGTAGCCAGCCCAAGAATTTTGGGGGTGCCAAAATGTTTGATTATAGGCGAATAACACTATCTTGTTTGGAAAAACGCCTCTCAAAGCACAAAATAACTATATATTCTAAAAATTTTGGGGGGAGCATGGCCCCTTTGGCCCCCACTGTCTATGCCTACGGTTGGTGATACCGTTTATCTTCACTCTTATCCAGAGATTGAAAACTGGGTTGTTCCGCAAAAGTAACATTGTTCATGACATACCACACAAGTCGCTACATAAATACCATAGTTTGCGCATGTCAAGTTTTGGTTCAATGGGAATGATTGATTTTTTGTCATTATTTGTGAAACACATGTTACCATGGATTTGTTGTGTTTTCCATGGCTACCTAAAAGTGCACTATGGTTGCAACTTGGTACCTGACGTAACTTTGACTTGCTTAAAGCAAGGTGCTTCTAGTTTGTAAGTTTTTGCCCAATTGTGGTTGGTCTTTTGTATGTAATCACTGCCTTCAGATTTAAGTTTTTTCTCTATGTTAGAGTTCTGGTGGGGGAAAGATGAGGCTCATCATTCTTGACGCCTTTTGGGGGCCGTAGCCTTACTTCCCAATTCGATATCATTGCTATCATGTTATTAGTTATGTCTAAAGGGAAGTTTGAGCGGATCGCTTTTTCTATGAGTCGGTTTAAGCTTCTAAGCTAGACTTCTTTCCTTTGTTTGAGCCGTCTCAGTCTTATTGCTTCTCCAAGTATGAATGTTGTCTGTGGGAGGTGTGATTTCCCGTTACCGAGCTGCATTCCTTCCGCTGTGGGTTTTACGAAGTTTTCAGTAACAAACCCAAAATCATCGTCAGTAGTTACGTAATATTTTAACGTCTAGGAATTCAACTTCACCCATTGTTAGAAAAATATAGATAAAGTTTTTAGAAAACCAACTTCTTAGCAAGCGGTATCCCAAGATTTTCAACAAAAACACCTTTAAAAGTTGCACTCAACAGCAAAGAAACGAGTCAAACAATGCGTTTGCCAGGAAAGAGAATACTTGTTTGGTGAATGATGCTGGGAGAAAATCATTGTCTACCAAGCAATGCTGAACTACCGATTACTGACGAAAATTTTTATGATTTCACCGCGAGAAATTTCAAAATCCAATACAATAAGCACATGCGCAGCTTCAAAATTAAAAATGGGAAAGCACCAGCCGAAATTTTCAGAATTGATTTCGTTCCTGAAATGAGAACAATTGGCTGCAGCCATGAATGATCTATTTGCAATAAAGCGCAAGGTTACAGGTATTACTCACGAAGATGTGGCCTATGCCACACACATATAAGAGAGATCTAGTTCGATCTATGCAAAAGTATCAACGCAAGAATCTAAATGATGTCAACCGGTGGACACTGGGCTAAATCAGAAACTACCAACATTCAGTAGCCCGAAAATCTTACACAGTCAAGCCGAACTTTAACCATGGGTCCTTTAGTAGAAAAAATCGATTATACAAAAGCCGTCAAAGTTAAAAAAGACAATCGCAGTGAAATGAACAGCAAGACAGAAAGCCAATCTTTTCCACGTAATTATGCGCTCCAACATTTTCTGTGAGGTATTTGGAGTCCTTTTAGGGTTGCTGGCCCCGTGATCCTTCCCACAGGAAAAATATTTGTGAAAATGAATGAATGAACATTTTCTGTTGTATTAGACTGCCATTAGGTCTTGTTTGTATTATAGCCTGATGACCGGTGAGCGTGTTTACCAGTCCCTAAGCTCCCCGTAGGAAGCTTCAAGTCCACCCAAATTGAAATATGAATCACTATATGTCAGGAACCCCCTGTACAAACGTAAATCCCGCTATTGAAGATTTTCTCGTGACAGTTCTTGCGCTTACTGTACTTCAGGTCTGAGTTTTCAACAAAACACAGTCTTCTCAACTTTCTATGACTTGGTGGACAGTCTTTGAGGGCCAAAATTAACAGCAAGTGCATACTGGTTTGCGAGTTGTTGTACGCTTCTTCGTCGTTTGAGCGAGTTGTTACAATCCACTGCTTGGCTGCACTAGATCTCGGGGAAGGTGTTGAGCAGCCAATCGATTGTTTAATTGTCCAGAACCGTCAGGCCGGGCAGGAGGACACATGCCTTCACGTGGCCCTGCCCGTTGCGGCATTTCTTGAAATGCTTACCACATCTTTCACCGCGAGAGCAATCACTTCTACCTGCGCTGGATGTGTTCGGCGTGGGATGGGTCATAATGTGCCCTTCTCAGGGCGCGGTAGCAGAAATGCTGCCGAAGATAACTCACGACTCAACACACTCCAGCTGAACACCGAGGGGCTCACTGCAAACAAGATCTCCGTCATTGAGCAGCTAGCCTATAAAAACAAGGCTTTCATCATCGTCCTACAGGAGACCCACTGCACAGCTGCAGACAAGCTAGTGATTCCCGACTTCTCACTAGCTGGGTCAGTCCTGAGCAGGAATCAAGGCCTTGCCACGTTTGTCCACGAGCGGTTGGAATGGTCACTGGTCGATCAATCTCCAGAATAATCAGAGACAGAGTGGTTATGCGTGGACGTCTCAGGATATAAGATCATTAACGTGTACAAACCTCAACGTTCGCGATTCACGCCAACTGCCATCTGGACGTCCACACAACCCAGTCTGTAAGTTGGTGACTTCAACTGCCACCATGTCAACTGGGGTTACAACAAAACATCTCCTGGCGGTGAGAGCATGCACTCCTGGGCAACATCCAACAACCTTGGACTGTTCTATGACCCAAAGGAAACAGCCAGTTTCTCCTCTTACCGATGGAACGTCGGCACCAACCCGGATCTGGTCTTCGCGAGTTTCGAACAGGACAGACGACTGCCGGACGGACGTGTTCTAGGAAAGTTCCCGCGATCACAACATCGGCCGTCCCTTATAACGCCACCGAGGTTCAAGGTTCCTGCTCACAGCGATCCGTTGAAGCGTTGGAACTTTTGCAAGGCTGATTGGAAGCGCTTGTGCCTTCTCACAGGTGAATCCGTTGAGAAATTGCCACCTCCGGGCATGTTAAATATTGAGAGGGTATACCAGGATTTTGGCGAGAGCTTACTATCCGCAGCAAAACAATGTATCCCACGTGGCCGTCGGAAGAACTATGTGCTGGGACGAAGAGTACGAGACCCTCTATCGCTCCTTCACCCAAGACCCAGTGGGGACCGACTCTGAGAGAGCCGCTTCGTCTCTACTATCTCGGATCGAACAGAATAAGCAGGAGCGATGGGAGGAAGCTGTAAATTCTATCGACTTCTCTCATTCTAGCCGCAAGGCGTGGAGCACCATCAATAAACTTATTGGCAGATCTGGACGCTCCTCTCGCCTGTGCCCCATCTCGGCAAACTCCATCGCCTCGCAACTCGTGAAGAACGGGGCACACAGGACCCGGGACCGCGAGTCTACCAGGCTCGTCAACAAGGAGCTGTCCGATCTATGGAAGACTCCTACTGTACACCTGAGGGTCACAGAATCTCTGAACTCTCAAACCAGAGGAGCTTGCTGTTGCGCTCAGACGCCTGAAGCCAGGAAAGTCTCCGGGTCTGGATTGAGTTTATACTCCACGCCGGGTCGGCTCTCAAATCTTGGTTTTGTGACTTCCTCAGTTCCTGCATGCCCCAACTCAAAATTCCAAAGATCTGGAGAAGAGCACTAATTGTTGCGGTCCCTAAGCCAGAAAAGCCACTGGGGAACCCGAAGAGCTACCGTCCCAAATGTCTGCTGTGTGTCCCCTTCTAAATCCTGGAGAGACTCATCTACACTCACATCGAACCAATCATCGACCCACTGCTCCCATAGGAGCAGGCGGACTTTCGACACAGGAGGTCGCCTGCAGACCAGGTTACCCTGCTGACATAGCTTTTCGGCCAAGAAAAAGGACCGAGTTGTGTTTGTCGATCTCACAACAGCCTACGACACTGTATGGCACCGTTGCCTCACCAGCATCCATATGCTGAAGATCTAGCAATGATGCATGCTGATGGTCTGGAAGGATGTGGAAGGGGTGCTGAGCAAGGACATGGCAACCGTAGGCGAATACCTCCATACTTGTAAGCTAAAGCTCAGCACTACAAAAACGGTGTTGACAGCCTTCCACCTGAACAACAAGGAAGCTAAATTTGAGCTTAAAGTCAAATGGAACAACGAAACCCAGCCCCTTTGCTCCGAGCTGAAATACTTCGCAGTAAAATTGGACAGGTCGCTCACGTACTGCCGACACCTCAAGTCACTTCACAAAATATTGACATCACGGGAGGCAAAATATATTATTGACATCAAGGCAAGGTTTCCTTGTTGTGTTTGACTTTCAGCTCCGTTTAGCTTCCTTGTTGTTGAGGTGGAAGACTGCTGACACTGTGTTTGTTGTGCTGAACTTTAACTTTCCAGGTCAGGAGGTATTCACCTACGGAGTACGGTTGCCATGTCTTTTTGTATCACCCCTTCCACTGCTTGTCAGTTTCCATCAGCATGCACAATTGCTCGGTCGTTGGCGTATGCATACTTTCTGGAGACGCTGGTTGGCAGGTCAGAAGTGTAGATATTGAAGAGAAGGAGTGCCAGGATGGATCCCTGTGGGACGCCATTCTTGAAGCGTCGTAACCTGCTCAGTTCGTCGTTGCCGATGGTAAAGCTTCGATTTCCAACTAGCTCCATGATTATGCGGACCATGTACTTGTCAGGTAGCAATCGCAGTCGCAGTAGTTTGCAGGAAATGTCGCGATGTTTTGAAAGGTTGTTATTTGCATTTGGTGCTAAAGTCTCCCAAAGTAGAAGCACATTACATGGCCCTATTTACTTTACAAAATTCCTCGAGGATGTATTGCGGGACTTTCACGCGTGAAGTTCTTGTGGGGAAACTCTCATATATTATGGGGTTGATAGCAGGCCCGTAACCAACTTGGGACACCAGAGCGGCAAAGAGTTTTGTGAGGAGGGCCCAGATTTTTAAAACTATGTCTTGTAGTTTTAAACTGTGTCCGTCCAACACATTTTTCCAGGAGGGGGGGGGCGAAAATTTTGCTGGAGAGGGCTTCTTCTCCGTGCACCCCCTAGTTACGGGCCTGGTTGATGGACAAGGCGGATTCCGTGAGGATTCTGTGTACATATTACGTTACGATACGCTAACTAACGTGATGTTTGTCTCGACGTTTAGTCTGAGTTTCTCTTTTTTACTTTGACGCGATACGATCACGAGCTTGAGCAGTGTTTTAGAACATCTAGGCTCTTACGTGCAGCTACTTCAGTCAAGCTAAGGAACCACATAGAACGAAACAAATGAGCTAATTCACACGACCAAAACTTTTTCCTTCCCTTCCTGTTTCAGAAAAATGACAATGCAATAGTAACGTAGCGAGAACAAAATTTTAGGAGGGGCCAAATATTTTGACTTTAAGGGAGCAACACTACTTGGTTTGTGACACCGCCTCTCGAAGCACAAAACTGCAAGATATGCTGAGTTTTTTTTGGAGGGCATGGCCCCTTTGCCATCCTCCTGGCTACGCCTATGCAGTACAACACACAGCTTGTTATTTTAAGTGTAATGAGTTCTAAAATCTTGCTAAAACGGTAGGTGAATGCAAACCTTGCATTGCAGGTCCTGTGGCCTCTCTTACCTAAATGTTCTCGCAGCAATGACTTTTCATGGCGCCCCAGTTCCACACCGGCTATGGTGCAGTAAAACTCGGGCAACAGGTACAAACACAAAGCAAACATGAGTGATCGAAAGCATCGTGCATCAGTTGTTACGCGCAACGCCATAGACCGTATTCGGTCTTTGATCAGAGTGGTCCATTCAAAGAAAGAAGAGGTTTTGACGTAAAAAAGGTAATTTTGTACTAGGCAAAGCTGCAGACAGCAGGGAAGAAATTTCCATTCGCAAAAGCTTTCCCTGCTTACTTGTTCCATAAGATGGAGATGAGCACATAACTTAGGCTATAAAATTACAAAAATTAAAAGACAAACTAATAAATACTCTTTTACCTACGTATCTTAAACGCTTGTGCGGTTTTAGTTGACGCCTCAAAATTAACTCTAGCTGATCAAGCAAACGCAAAATATTTGTGGAGATTTATCTTAATTTCGATTCATTTTCTGCGTACCATTATTTATGTTTGGAGTGAAAAAATGGGAAGCTAAGTTTGCAGACGACATGAAAAGAAAATTTTTTGGCAGGTATGTCAGTAAAAAACTACTTTCTCGGTTGACCGCAGCTTTTCATATTGCTCGGTTTACCGTACTCAAAATTTTGACGGATGTTGCCAGCTTAATTTTGAAACCTTTGCGAAGACAAATTCTAAAATTTCATTCCGGGTATATCACACCTAATTTGCAGCTTATCAGACAAGCTTTGAGTCGGTTCATTCCGGAAACTTAAGCATTGTATACTGCATATATTAAAAAACTGACAGTATGTAATATTGCATAGACATCGAAATTTAACAGGAAAAATAATTTTTATGTTTATGTTCAATTTGAAAAGCCTTGTTTGTTAATTTTTTCAAGTAAACATAAAATATCGGTCAGTGGAGGTACAAAAGCAGTCTGGTAAGTGGTAGAATTTTTGAAAACGTTTTAGGTTGGCAGATTGTGTTTTACAGTTAAGTCATTCGACTTTTGTCAGTCTATGTTTAAATACAACGTCCAAGCAGAGTTTTTATTGCAAAAACCATATTTAACTTATAAATGAAAAGCTAATGTAAAAAATCTATTTTTACTTTCGTAAATTTTGTTAGATCAAAAAACAAACTACCCTATAGCTAATGTTTCTTACCGAGGTTATAAAAGACGATGTAACAAAATTTATTCCTGTCCTGACGGAGCGCAGCCTTACTGTTGTTGTGTACAATTTCAAAGTCGCATTTGCTGAAAAATAAACGTGCAGATTTTGAATCACACATTTCACCGACAAAAATGGTAAAACAATCGTATTTTTCAAATAAGAAAGTACGTTTAAATTGCAAATGTCACGCGTAGAAAAATCTGAAACGAACAGATAACTCAAGCAAATTCTTCGTTTTATTGATTGTACAACATAACTAACAAAATAAAAAGTTCCACTGCTCATAGGAAGCAACATCATGTTTCATAAACATTACTCACCTTCAGATGATAGATATTTCTCAATCAAAATCTTAAACCTTAATAATTCAAATAAGCACCGTGCTACCCAGCTGTTAGCATCAATATCACCCAGCTGTTAACATAAATACTGTTCTGTATCTGTTTAGTCAAGCTGTAGTTTATGTTTTACAGCAACTAATAAGCTCCCCTCGCAGTTGCAAATGTTCATGCTAACATTTACCAGATAGCTGACAAAAATCTATTTTATATCAAAATTAGGTTTTTAAATGAATAAACCATTAAATTCTGTTGAACTTGAATACAAAGAAATTTACAGCAGTAAAGTGAAACCCAAGAAAATAGCGCAGTAAAGGCACATCAGTAGCTTGATCCTACATTACAGGACAACTTTTGTTGGAATTCCCCAAAAGGTTGAATCCTGCACATGGCATGCTAGAGTGGCGCGTCTGGTGCGGTGATTTCAGTGCGGCTGAGTAAGCGCACGTCTGCGCATGAAACGGTGCGTTCATTCAAGGCCTCCTAGTGTTTATTTAGGAGGCCTTGGTTCATTGCGCACGGCCTGGACTGAACGGATGATGACTGAAATTTGAAAGTTGGTTGTGGATGTTGGTGTGCTGCAGTGCAACACTATATTTTATCTATGTTTTGACATCACATGTGACATATTGTTAAGGTATTAATAATTTTGCACACCATACTGTTGAACAAAGCTGCACAAGATCCTGTTGCGGTACACTGCACAAAACTTTGAAATGATTGGTGAAAATATCACTTCAAATGAATGAAATCAGTGTTTCATGCAATTAAAACAAACGTAAATTGATAAATTTTACTCTGTACAATGCCTCACAAATCGTTAAAAAAGCAGTCCTATCCACATGCCAGAAGAACAAAGTGTCACATTACACAACATTTGCATGATTTGTTAGTACATTGCATTGAATGTGATTTGTGTGGTTCTTCCAACACTGTCATAAAGGCAGTAATGTGGTCGAGACCGTAACCTACGAGACCGAGACTTCATCAAAAACTCCGAAACCGAGACTCGATACTTTAAACTTTATGCATTAATAAAATGTCGTCATCACTTCTGAGTTGAATTTTTTTCAAATTTCTAGCAGTTTTCCTACATGTTTTAGTTGTTTCTTACCTACAAATACAACCAACAAAAAGTCGTTGAATTTATAGAAATTTTACTAAACCATTTCGTTGCAATAGCCTTGAATTTGTTTTGTAAGACAGCCAAGCACCTGATCATCAGTTTTCATAATATGTTATATTTCTGAAACGTTGCCCTTTATAAGTGATGAATCGCCTAACAGGGGTTTTGCGTGAACAAGACTCATAAACTATCCATGGAAAATCACAACTTACTTTCAATTACAGTTTCAATACTGCAAATAATACATTTATTTAGTATGAATTTTCCCAACATCTACAGTGGCCTACAGAGGTGTCAAACTCATTTCGTGCTGTGGGCCACACTGACGCACTCAGATTTTACGTGTGCCAGACAATTTGGCACATAATGATACAATCGATATTTTCATTGCTATTTTCATAGTGCTGCGACTCGAAGAATCTTGACATTCTTTGGAAGTTACAAGCATGTTAATATCTGGTACCAAAGATTGTGCAGTCGCAACTTTTAACGTTGAGTTGATATGCGTATCCGTCAATTGAGATCGGACTTGTTTATGTTCGTCAAAGGGAACATTTGTTCGCAGACATAAGTACTAGAGAACATTGATATGGTCTTCGATGTGGATCCAGCGTGTTGATAAAACGTTTTGATATCAACATTTTCAAATTCAACTTGAAGAACACAGTTGCACTGAAACTCATTTTAGTTCCATTTGATACTTTTGTGCCACCTCTTCAGCAATGGCAGAAAAAGGATTACTGAAAATAGCAAAATCAGTTTCTAGATCTTTCAAATCAGAAAATCTTTCTTTGAAAGAGTTGGAAATTCTTCGAATCCAAATGGAATCTGCATGAACTCATCGTTTTGAACTGAAGAAGTAGTTACTGTTGGTGCACCTTAAATATTAAGTCGTAACGTCGCGTTATGACTATAAACATGAAACGTAACTCTGCTATGACATTATAATGAACGTAACTCTGTCAGACCTGACGCAAGCACAAAACTGGCATGATGCGGGCCAGAAAAACGGGGAATGTTGGGCCGGATTTGGCCCGCGGGACGCCAGTTTGACACTTACTATAAACGCTACAGTATAGTAAAAGACCGAGCATGTTCCGTAAATCACGACTTGCGACAAAAACTTCAATCAACAT
>Ga0210059_1003801_pt1 | contig 24273 bp, 12 predicted proteins | sample Ectturendosymbi2_FD_188042 | JGI IMG/M metagenome (GOLD analysis project Ga0210059, IMG submission 188042) | Ecteinascidia turbinata endosymbiont from Florida, USA - Sample 2 (SPAdes) (version 2) | ecosystem: Host-associated > Tunicates > Ascidians > Unclassified | place: Key West, Florida...
TGACACAGACTAGCAGATGTGGTGGAGTGATAAAAGTTGACGTGAGCAACAAATCTTCAACAATACCATTGTTCCAAACCATTCTATGGCAAGACATTGGCACATTACGCTAATTTTCGTTAGTTACGTTGCAGCCACCAGGTTGTGGAGTCAATGTCACAGGGAGTCGTTTTTTTGGGTGAAGTCGGATTCGAACACTAGAAGTTGGATTTGTTCATCCGACTCCGGAAGTCCAATTGAATCGATTTTTACATGGCACCCATAAGTTAGGAACCCTAACTCGTGCCTGTTGAAATGGTACAACTTCTTTTGAAACGTTTAATGAAACAGAGAATTCTTGCTGTGTACCACGGTTTCCATTGATGTTTTGTTAAGGAGTTGGAGTCGGACATTTTGCCTCCGACTCTGCAATCCTGGCAGCCACAATATTGCGTCGCCCTGAGCCGACGAAAGAGAGAGTCGAACCTACGACCCTCGGCATTGCAGCGACTGAGATTCCCCACTCGACTAGGTTCACTTTGCTATTGCTGCTACAAACTTAGCTTTACATGTGGCATAATCACGTCGCTAAAGTATTGAAAACCTAGTTGTGATATGGCGAAGACAAAGCTAAGCTGCCATTACACTCATGTCAGCACTTAATCGATGATAGAAACAGAACATGGAACTTATCACTTCCACCAAAAAAACGAAGACATGACTTTACCTTCGGCGACGAATAGACTAGGAACTGATCGAGGAGGTCGACCGCATCAGACGTGGCATCCGGAACAACTTCGTGCAGAGGAATCGCGGGGTTGTGTGAGAATGTGATCTTGTTGTAGTCGGGGAGGGAGGTCATGCCAGGCCATGTTTGTTCGGTGGGGGTGCCCAGGACTCGCAGGACGCAGCAGAGCTGCTCGATGTCGTTCTCGCCCTGCATGAAAAAGTTTCTGCTCAAACTGCAACGCAATCCGTGGTTGGCGTCATGCGTGGATGACGTCACACATGCACGGATCAATTAACAGATCGCGCTCACAAGCGCCTCGTTCATAACATGCTATGTATTCATGCGCGGTTGCTTTGCGAGGATTTTCGAATGGCTTTGTCCTTTCCGGATCAGACACATCCACAATAACAAGTCATCGATATTTTGTCGCGTTGGTCGCATCCATTGTTGTGCAAGCCGATGCAATCATCTTGTTCAGCTCAGGTCATTTCCCGCCGAATGCTTATGCTGCCCTAATCTATAGATCAAGTCTGTTGCTTTCAGACAACGTCACCGACTCCTCCAGGTTTTGCAGAAAGCAGATCTGACACAAATGTACATTTATTGACATTAGTCAAGTCATCCAAAAAGATGTAGATACGTCAAACCCATTACTTTTTATAAGAACTGGGTTAAAATCGCACGCGGAAATATATAACATTCGGTGCAAGGTGGGAGGAGTTGGTGAAACAGCCGGAAGGAAGACTTTCGTGTCGAAAAACATTCTTTCAACTTCTTCCATAAATTGAAACAAGCGCCAAGAGACCATTTTTTGATAACTGTCAATACGTCATGTGACCAACTTTCCAGCAGTGTTCCCTCTAAGAAAATTCTACACTGAGCAAATGTTTGTGTTGTTGCGAACGAAGCGCATGCAGCCGCGGAACCATGCACACACAAACAGTGAAGCGTTGCAAGCGTTAAAAGGGTTATGCGATGTATATATATATATACCTTTCATAGTTATAGGCCACAAAGATGGCGGTAAGTAAATCAGTCAGTTTATTGACGGGGAAGCTAGTTTCGCGTTTTCCAACGCATCATCAGTCCCATAAATGTAAGACAAATCTTACAGGCGAAATGTGCCGCAAGGCTAAAGTTTGTTTGTTGTCTTCGATCCGTTGAGAGAATCACTGTCACTACTGTTTTCCGCAAATGTTGACATTTACTGAAAAAACTATGAGACAGGATAAGGGAACACTGACGAACTGTCCCACCATCAAAAAAGTTGTGTTTGGAACAAGGAATAACTACAATTTAGCTTCATTGCACGTTTCCAATGTATTGTTTGTTTGTAAAAAATTTTTTTCCGTTAAACTAATTGATCTATTTGATCAAAATTAACCACTTGGTCAAACTTTCTAGTTTACGTTGAAAGGCTCGGCCTTTTTTGATCTTTCGTGAACTGTTACGTTTTGTTTAATCGCATGGTTTCCATCTGGCATACGTCATCGCGCACGTGTGTTATCTCCAGAGGAAAAGTGTCTTTGTTAGACCGCTACCAAACGCAGATTTTCTTAGCATTGACTAGTTATTGAGACTCTGGGAATGTCAGCCTTTTAGCTTCGAAAAATTTTAGTAATGTCGTTGCAACTAGCCATAGTTCGTGTTTCTTTCTTTACTTGTTTTCAAGTGCCAACATTTCGCCTGTAAGATTTGTCTTACATTTACAGGACTGATGATGCGTTGGAAAACGCGAAACTAGTTTCCCCATCAATAAACTGTGACTGATTTACTTGCCGCCATCTTTGTGGCCTTTAACTTTGAAAAATAGATATTACAATATTTATTTTTATTTAACGACGACGAGCGGCAGGCCGGAGCCTGAATGTGCTCTTCGTCGCGTCATGTCGAGCGAACCAATTCAAGACGAACAGTTGACGAGAGATTGCAAACAGAAAAAATAGATGAAAAATAGATACGCTTGCAAGTTTCAACCGTCGCAGAAGAATGAAAGCAAAAAGCAGGCAGATTCCTCAGAAGCTTGCCGCAAGGCTAATGTTTGTTTGTTGTATATATAGACACCGTGTTAACTTTTGAATGTTGGAGGTGCACGAGAATGAGATTTCACTGCGCAATTTGTCTGGTGATACTACGCAACTGCGCACTTTTGAGGGAACACTGTTCACCATATCAATCAGTTGCAAGTTTCCGTATTCTTGGAAAGTGCAAGTAGGGCTTATGAACTCATCTGCAGAGAATTATCACTTAAAAAACCCATAATGCTTTTTCGTATAGGGCGCGAACTTTTCCCCTTTTTTGGACCCGTGTTGCGATCGTAAAGCCCGAGCGGCATGTGCGCAAAGCTTCGCACTGTGGTAGCAAGCAACAATAGAGATCATGCGCCATGATCACTGTGTTATTGCTTGTTCGTGCCACATATATGTATGGTGTTGTTCTTCACGCACATCCCGTTCGTGGTGAATCGCACATTCAATGCTCCATACGTGTTGGCAGAAGCTTTGATGAACACCGTTCCTGCGCAATTTTGAATATAAATTTCCAGACTTAACTATTCCGATACCTTCAGTAACATACGCTACAGTAAAAAAAGCAGGCACCAAAGAAGGTACGAAACATCTTAAAATATCTAGTTTGATTTCAATGCAAATCTTGGTATTAAAACCCAGTCCAAGCCTGTTTTTTCGCTGATACATTTCGGTCATTTGTCTCACAGTTGTATCAAAATTCACCATAAGTGTTCATTAGCCTATATTTTTAGACATTCTGACCGAGACTTCATTTTTTTCGGTTATCGAAAAAACGTTTCGACCTATGACTGGAAAATGACCGAAAAAAGCAGGGCCCAACTATGAAAACCATTAAAACCCCTTAAAATGGGAGATTCGTAACCTCCCCCTCCCTTGAAAAAATCCTGGTTGCGCAGCTGGCTGGGTGCATTTGATAATGAAATTTACAAACCAATACTATATTTTCGGCTCTTCAGTTTTTCTTTCAATTTCTTTGTGAAGATAAAGTATTTCGTCCTCCTTATCTTTAGCAGGTTTTCTGAAGGCATTTGAATTAGCAAGAAATTCCATTTTGAGTTATTTCTCGACTTGCAAGCTAAACTCTCAGCCGATTCTTTCAAGCAAGTGTCGGATACTAGTTTCAATGCGATTTTGTTTTATCTTTAAACGGTTAATTTCTTCTTCAACCAATTTGTTTCCGCGTTTCTAATCAGTCCGCCTTTCTCTTTTCTGTGCGTCAAGGTAATTACAATAACGGCGTCAAGCATCAGGGTGAATTTCAAAAACTTTTATCCACTTTTAATGTTTGCTGCACAACCCACAAATCGAACGCGGTCTACAATTGCTCGCTGACCACGAACTGATTTTGCTTTCATGTTTTCAGTAACAAGTTTTATGTACTGACAAACCTCGTTCAACGTATTCTTGCCCATAGTATAAGACAAGCAATGCCGGATTAACCATTTGGCTACAAAGGCTGTAACCTTAGGCACTGGAAGAATTCGGCGCTCAATTCTTTATTTATTGTTTTCATTACAAGTAACCACCAAATTATCTCCCAAAATTTATCAAATTTGACGAAATACCTGATCACACTAACTAAAGCAATTCAATTCTTTTGCAAGACTCTTTCATTTAACAAAGGGAGACGAAATAATATAAATTTTTTTCCAGTGTGCTGCATGTAGCTTAGTTTACAAAATTATAGGCCCTTCTCTGGTAAACAGCCCTAGGCCTACAGTACCCTTATTCCTGCCCTTATAGAAGTAATATTTTTACCACCCTCCGCAAAGTCTCATAGGCACGAGATGTATTCAGATGCTAATGGTGAAAGTGATTGAACCTTGTTGCGCATTCAAATTCCGCAACGGCTTTTCATTTCATCCAAAACGCTCTTATATTCTGTTTATTTATTATTTTGTCACCTCTATCCTGTTCAATTCTTCCTCCATTGCCTGATACTTGCAGACATTTTATCAACTTGTTCACACACATACACTGGAATCTTCATTATTTTTGACTGGGTTTAATCACTCAGCATTGCGGACCAGCTTATAGTTTAACGGAGGCTTTTATAGCAACTTTTTAACAACAGCAATAAGAAACTTCTGTTTCTTCCTTTATACGTATGAATGCCAGACCCAGAGCGGATACTTTCTGTTCAAGTTTAAATGCTTTAACTGTTGCTCAGCAACAACTCCCAACATTGATTGCTGAAGCATGTTTGTGATAGTTGGTTTGATAAAATTTTATGCAAAGTTATCTTTGAACAATTTTATTGTGGTCGTTAACTGCTTTATTGTGCCGCTGTTAATGAACCGTTCCAATAACAGCTGTTTTGTCAGTTTAAACAAGTCATTGCATAAACATGGGATCACAGGGGTATCTGTCTGGTACTTGGGGTTAACACCCTTGGCAATCGACAAGCATACTAGTATACAGGCTTGGTTATGAACAGCAAATTCTTGGAAGCCTGCATATCCGGGTCGAACACAGGCACTGAAAGAGTTCACGTCATGAGGAAAATTTATCAATCTAATCAAATGTATCAGAATAAATATTATCAGAAAACAGGTCCAAAATCAAGCTTCTTTCTGATAAATTTTTTTTTTCATTCTAACACACCCAAAAAATTTTTCCAGACTTTCCCATGCTGGAAAGTGACCAAAAACCTATTTCAATACTTTTCTAGACCCCGCAGGACCCCTGCATTAATCTTTCGCCCGGACCAGCTGCTTTATGTTCAGCGAATGTTCGTCATTCAAAACTAGGGACAAAATATCGATGTCCCTATACCCCCACTATCATGATGCCTGTCAGACACACGCACTATAAATAGTTCACACGATGAGAGGAAAATTACCAGTCTAATCAAATGTCTCCGAATAAATATTGCCGCAATACATGTCTAAAGGTCAACTTTATTTTTGAAAAATTATTTATTTTTTTTATTCTAATAGACCAAAAAAATTTTTCCATACTTTTCCAGACCGCGCAGGACCCCTGCATTAATCTTTCGTTCGCATCAGCTGCTTTATGTTCAGCGAATGTTCGTCATTCAAAACTAGGTTTCGAAACCACTGATACTTGAAGAGGATTATAACCAAATACAGAAAGCTGTAGAAGCTTCTCTGCGCGCCAAACATTAATCTTCAGTGGTTTGCAGCAACTACGTTGCGAGGTTTGTCCAGAAATGGACTGCAATTACTGGAAGTCGTCAAAGAACAAATCCAAGCGCAGTTGGGTTACAAAAACATTGACACTGATTCAAGCAGAGGTGAAGCAGCTTTGAGGGGGACCACTAACTACGACACAATTTTCCGGGCGCGTAGGTCTTACCCCCCCAAACACAACATTTCATTCATCCAAAGCATGTTTTGCATGTCGCACATCAGATAATTGAGGAAACCACTGAAACGGTATGCAAGAAATGATTGAATATATTAATATATGTTTTTGAACACAAGCGTTAATGACACAAAAGAACATTCAAGTGGTTCACCAGTTACCCACTATACTTTAAATAACAAGACAATTTTCTAAATACTTTTTGTTACTAACAGGAAACAGGGGAGAGTTGTTCAGCATTTCGCCAAATATACATCCAACCGCCCAGAGATCAACTCCTTCATCATATTGACGAGCCCCGTACAAAAGTTCAGGCGCTCTGTACCATCTGCAAGTACAGCTTGTATTCAGAATCCGTACCCATCACCTTAATCATCACGTCGATCAATACCTTGTAGCAACTTGATGACTATACAATCGTCCCGAATCGTTGTCGAACACCCGAGCAAGACCGAAATCTGCGATTTTCAGATGACCGGTTGAACTGATTAGAAGATTTGCTGGCTTCAAGTCCTAAAAATTCAAAATTTTGATGAAGTGGAAAAATGAGAGAAGTCACACCTAAATCACTTAAGCTGTGAAACGAACCGCACGATTTTTTTAAACAATTGGACAAAACAAGTTTCCACAAAATGGAAACAGTAACGCAAAACGTTATTTTTCATGACAAGTTAACATTAAAATAACACGCTTGCTTGAGACGTAACTAGCGCTTTAGATATGACGTAGACATCGGAAAAATGCACTCTGCTGCGTCACTGTAGGATTGCTTAGTTTGAATACAGCTGTGTTTTCACAAGCGTGCTGGACAGCGACCGGTTAAGGCCCAGATATTAATTTCTAACATCATAACACGTGACATCTGTCCGTCGCAAAATGCACTGTTTTAAAAAGTGGAAGTTGATCCTCTCGGCTTGCATAGCAACAAACGCCTTGTTCATAGCAACCTACTGCACAAAGTAACAATGAATTTAAACGGTATTCATGAGCGTAGCGCTTTTGAAGTTTGAAGCAGAATGTCGAATTTATGAAAAAAAACAAGAAGTGAATCAGATTCCCTGGCTGCATACCTGAGTTGCAAAGCATGCAGTTACTGTGTTTGCTGCACCAATCGCTCGCATGGTGTACATGCCAGCCGCCCCGGCCATTTGTATTTGTCGTCACTCGCAAGTGAAGCAACTTATTTGTGCTTCGAACTATCCGAACCATACCCTGCGCATCCAAACCATACCCTGTGCATGATCTTGTTGTGGTGACAGAATGCCACGCCTTTGAGCAACATCATCATGTAGCTTTTAACCTGGCCGTCAGTCAACGGACGATCGGAATTCCTGATAACTTCAGAAAGATCTGACAACATATATTCAAACACCAGGACGAAGCCAGTCCCGTGTGGGAAGACGTCGTGCAGTTTGACAACCTGTAGAATATTAAACGTTAACAATCTCAGTGCATAGTCAATACCAGACCCACTGACTACTGGACAAAGAAACACACCGATGCATGTCAAAAACGAAAACGTAGTTTCCTTCGCTGAAAAGGCAGAAACTGCTTTAATGGCTGGATCCATGAAGACTTGAGTTGTTACAAAATCACCTTTTGCGCAATGTGCATTATTTTTTGAAGACACATAGGTTTGGAAACAACTGGCAATGAAAGTTGTTGCAACAAGTTACATCATAGCGCGCGTAGCCAGGGAGGCCAAAGGCGCGGTAACGCCCCCTACATTTTGGGCGGCAATTAGTGGCCCGTTGAGCAAAAATTATCATTAGGACAAGTTTTTGTTGCAGTAAAAAAGTGAGAAGGTTGCATTTGTGCGCACATTTGACTGCGAAAGACTTGACACAACCTATTTTCGTTTGCGCGGACTTGGCCAAAAGCCAAGATTTTCCGCCCTTCCACCTCTAATTGAGTTCGGGCACTGTCGTACTTGGCTGGGGTTGTAAAACTTCTAGCTTGCAAACCAATGAGACGCAGCTAATCCGTCATATAGCCCTTTTCATGCAATCAAAGAGAATAGAACTAAACTGAAATAGTTTTTTAGTATTTTTTTAATTACACTTTTAGTTTTTGCACAATACTTGATAAAAATTGCAGTAAAAAGTGACGCGTAAAAATCGAAAAAGTTGCAATATAAAATTCCTGGAAACAGCTCAAAACATTGAACTACATACATTTTGAGTATTTAGGAAGCTGTAAAAAAAGTTGCAAAAACTTGCCCCAGTTATCATCAACGTTTAAAGCCAATTAATCAATGAGTAGACAATTCTCGCTCCCCTTAAACTTTGTGCTAGCTACCAGAGTTGGACAAAAAGCGAAGTTGCGGATTACGATTGTTTTCTGCGGAAGCGAAGTCTAAGAACCTTTTTTCAAGACGGAGCAGAGGAGGGGGTTAATTTCTTCTTCATTTTCAACTGGCCATCGTGACGAAAACTTAGTTGTGTTATTTGCTGGTGGTTTGCAAGTGATTGTTGGTTATTGCCAGGATTCTGTCATGTGACCTGGCCTGCAACGTTTTCCTTGTTTTGATATATTACACAGTACTGCTGCACTAACGAAAGGAAGTTGTTATTGACAACTTAGAATTGTATTCAGAATAACCCAAAATAAACAGAATTCAGGCTTACTCAGAATTGTAGGCTTCTCATTGACTGGTGCATTGTTCAGGTATATGACGGTACAAAGTTAAAAGTGAAGATGCAAAAACTGGCAGATTGCAAGAGGACGTTTTGTAGTGACGTATGCATGCTAAGTCAGGTGGGAGGCAACCTATTGTCTGGCGATAAGATCAAAAGGAATGATCTAAACCAGGGATCGGCAAACTTTTTCGCACTGCCTCCCCGTTTCAGGCTGGCATTAATTTGCGGACCAGCCCTCAATAAATTGAATGTTTGGCGAATGCAAATTTATTAAAACTCAAAACTCATCATGGCGCTGATTCAGTGCGAGATCTGGACTTGCTTTGCCGCAAGAAGACGCTCCACTGCTCTACCTGCGGCACGGATTATGGTGGCCAATGGCACCCGCAGTGTGTTCCTTGTGTCAGTCGTTCCAGTAACTTCTGGACCAGTTCGGCCATGGTTCCACACGGCCCGGTAACAATTTCTTCACGGACCGGCTCCGGTGCCTGCCGACCACTGATCTAAACTGCTGCTGCCAAGAAAGCATACCGGGTAAGGTCTGCCTGAAGATGGGTTGTTTCAAGCAGGCAAGCAGTTCGCTTTCAACAGGAAGAAGTTGTGCAGGTTGGCGTTACGCTAAGCAAGACAGTCAAGCAACATGCACATATGTTGAGTGCTATGCAATTTGGAACTTAGCGGAGCCGGATTTGAATATTTCCATGATTTGCGGAGGAGGAGAGGTTGTGGAGTCAAAAAAACGAGACTGCGTTCACCTCTGCTTGCTACGCGCCAGTAAATCAGTCAACTTGTAATAACTAGACGTAGCGACGTTGTGTCCCAGGTACTCTACCCACAAAACAACATAATTGCTCTAACGATGGTGCTGTCGTCACTGAAGCCGGGAGGTGAATAACTGTTTGGCGGCTTCACACAGTGGTAGGCTGGCACGAGCGAGGACGCGTTAAATGCGTTCACGTTCAAACTTCAACTTCGAATCACTTTTCGCTTGCGCAGATGCAACAATGTACAAAATTGCAAAGCAAGAAAGAATTATTAAATGGGTTAACGCGAGACAAAGTATGTGGATTCCAGAATGAAAGCAACGGAAGCTTCGTTGCAGCTCGTTGTGTGGACCATGCTGTTCGGTTTACGGTCACCCCGACAAAAAGCACAATCGCGTCTCACGTCACTTACAACCGGTGTCCTGTGGGAGGTTGCCAGTTGCTACTCTAGTACGCACTTCAACGCATTCAGCAAATTTTTATGAAAACGTATCGTCTTCAAATCAGGTTTTTAAGGTGTTTTAGGGAGCTGATTCGGGTTCCTAGAATTGAAAATCGGTTCCCTAGAATCAGAGAAAAGTACCAAGGGAAATATCTGAACGGATACTGCAATCAATATGCTATGAAATTTTTGGGTCCCTACAGTTCCATACTGGGTACGTAACATTTTCCTTAAAAAATCCTGCTCCAAATGCTTATGGATTTCCAACAAAATAAACAATAACCTCACCATCAAAAACTGACTTGGCGATAAAACGCATCTCACACCTTTTCCAGCATCCGGAGAGATTTCATGAAAATTTTTGATGTCATTTTTATGTCGCACATTCCACGAAAAAGGCAGGAAACAAAAAACTAAAGAAAGATTTATTTGTGCCCAAATCTATTGTGCTTCGAAGGTTTAATTTATTATTTGTTGAATCGTAATTTTTACGATATATCCAGTTTTGAAAAGCGTTGCAACTTTCACCTCGGATTACATGATCAGACATTCATTCAATAAAAAGTACTAACATTTTGAGCTTCATCACCTTCCCTTCCAATTTCTTGCAAAGCCTTAATTTCTCTCAAAGCTTGATTGGGAATTCCATCTTCAATTTTTCGAAGTGGAACTTTTTTCAATGCAACAACTTCTCCACTCTGTAATGTAGATTAACAGTTTGCATTGCACTTCACATTCATTAACTAATTAACTTCACAATTCATGGAGCATACCAGGGTAACAAAACCTGCATTTGCTTGCCTCACTACTGTGAAGCTAATTTTGATGACTACCTGGTGTATTCAAGTAATTACTCCCCACATGTGATATAAGTAAGGAATCTATCAGCAAAATCTTAAAAGGAAATCGATTTCATGTAATGCCACACATCGTCAGTCCTTAAATCTTTTCAAATAGAATCTTGTACTTGATGTATCTAGGTAAGATTTCAACACTGAATGATGAAACTGATGGCAAAATGTCTTCAGAGCCGGTGACTTCAGTGCCTGTTTTAAAACATGCTTGGCCTGCCCAGGCTGCCTTGTTTCTCCTTGGAACCTGGCTTGAGCCAGTCTTATGAGATCACGCTTTCAACTGATTCTTTCACTTGTGTACGTGATGTTCATGGACCATGCTGTTTGGATCATTATATCTCTTCTAAAGCAGCTCACAACTCTACATAGAAAATAAATACTATCTGGACCAATTCATTCTTTATGATCATAGGTCAGCAGCAGCTATTATGAAAACCACAAAACGACCTCAAATCTTGGCATGCAATGACATGACACAAGTGAATTATAAAAAAGTCACATACCCACAGAAACGAAACTACCAAGGGGCTAGCAGGAGGAGGCTATCACAAATAACTCTACAAAGAGCTTATAAAAATAAATGTGACAACCATATGTACAATATCTAACAACAGGTTGATTTGTTAGAACAGTTACAGTTAAGTCACTCACAAATACAGCAAGAGAAGCCATGCCCATTAGGTCACTAATCAGACAGCACATTCCTGGTTGGAATGTGGCTGTGAAGGGAAACCATTGTGGGGTCAGAAATGGGCTGATGAAAGACAATAATAAGCCCCAAAGTGGATTTTTGTTTGAAACTTTCAAAGTCAGAAAGATTTCAAATATGCATTGAGAACCTGTCATAAGGCAGAGGAAAATTCACAAACCAGATGCAATTGCTCTGCAGAACCCATCTCCAAAAAAGTTTTGGCAAAAAAATTAGAAGGCAACAAGAAACCCATTCACCCATCTGCAGTGGGTGGTGCAACCGGAAATGAAGCAATGGCAGCAATATGGAAAAAACACTTTAAACCATTACTGATTTCACTAAACATAGCGATGATGACAACTTTATCAACCAAATTTAAACAATGAAAAATTTAATGATATGAATTATCTTATGTACAACAGCAATAAGCTTGCAGTCCTAATCTCCAACCCCCCTAAACTGGGCTGCTGGTGAAGATGAAATTTTGGCTGAGCACATGACCAATGCTGATTCTGTGTGTTTTTATCACAGTACTCATTTCATGTGTTTAATGCATGGGTAAATTTCTCAACAATGCATGAAACTGTTATTGTGCCTAATGGCAAATATTTGAATGGTGATGTAAGTGATGCTAGTAATTACAGACTTGTTGCTTTAGCAACAACTATCTTGAAACCACTTCAGCATTATATTTTATCCAGCATTTCACTATCTGTTGCCATGATGGAAAACCAGTTTGTTTAGCAAGAACATAGTGCTGATTTGTGTGTATTTTTACTCAAGAAACTGTACAATATTATTTAAGAAAATCCACCCCAGTGTTTGCAGCTTTTTTCAGCACCACCGATGTGCATATTAGCAAGACTGTCAGTGAGTTGGTATAAGAATCACTTGTTTTTCAGACCCTTCACAGTATCAAGTGCGACACAGGGAGCTCTCAGTTCACATCTATTCGCTATCTACCTCGATGAACTCTCAGTTCTGTTGGGCTCAGCTGATGAAAAGACAAGTGGATTTAGAGTTAGATGGCCAAGTGTTTAACAAACAGTGGACATAAACTATTTTCCACTTAATTGCAATCAATGACCATATGGTCAAACATGCTGAGAAAATATTATACAGTTTGAAAATCTACAATATCAGCTGTCACTTAGTTGTAGCATTTCAACTGTATCAACACAGTCAATGCAAGAATAAAAGTTTACTGCTTTGAATTATGAAAGAAGTGCATAGCAGGCAGATTCCTGAGAAGCTCAAATCAATGCTCAGAGGTCAGTCAGCAGCTAATTTACACACACTGCAGACTTTTTTTCACTTACAAGAGACAAGATGTGATTCAAGTGATTGGTAATAGAGCAAGTTTTATGCTGGCATACAATTATGTCAAGGCTAACAAACCTCTCTCTCTCTTCAAAAGAATGCTAGCTAGAGACAGGTCTCTTGTGTTCTGAGAGCAAAGGCAAGTTTGAAACAGTCAGTTCATCACACAGAACATTTACTTGCCATAGATTGATTGATTGTTTCAAATGACTCAGCTAATAAGCAGAAACAATACTGACAGCCATTGTACAATAAGGACATTGGCGCATCTAGGGGGTCTGTTTGGCTGTCATGACAGACCCCTTTGCACTGCAGGTACTCAGCATTAAAGCCGATAAAACATTAAACGTTGCCACTGCAGGTCACTAATGCGGGTGTTTTGGAACAAGCAACAGCTTACATTTCCCTTCTAACGTTGCATAGTACTATTATGAAACAACAAAGTTACTGCCTTGTCTAAATAGCGCCTGCGCAGTGACACGAAACAATCCATGTTTTCAAACACTCGAAATTGATATTGTGTTGAACGCATGTGTTTCTGATTTTCCTCCTCTGGCAGTGCCGGCTCTCATGCTGTCAGAATCTCGGACACTGCCACGCACACACAGGAGCTGTTTTGTAATATTTCGCTTCATGGCGAGTGGACAGTCTCCAATCACGATCATTTCGTTGTGTAGTTTCAGGCTAAATTTTACCTGCTGTTTACACCTACTAGGTTATGACTAGGGCAACCAAAACTCAATAAAGTCAAAATTTTTCTGCCGCTTCTAAGCTTTATGAAACGCCCACAAACCAAATTTCACGCTCACACCATTAGGGAATCCCAAGTCATTAGGTCAAAAAAAAGTCAAAATTTATCATTAGGTCAAAATTTTCTTGCAGCACAGTTTTTTTCTGTTTATCGATATTTTATGGAAACTGCAACAACAGATAGTGATATGATGCTTTTACAAGTTTAGTTGCAATTCTGCAATAATAATGGGCTTGTTGAGATTTATGACGTAATAATGTTGTTTTGCCCACTACTGGACGATTGAATATTATGTAGGATAGGTGTGGTAGGCGAGAAATGTGGTCTTACAGTACTTGTTTTTTGTAAATGCTCAATCCATTATGCATATAGTGTTTCAGCTTTATGTTTTCGGGTTTGACTTTACTGTAGTTATTAATGTACTTATCAATATATCATTCCCAAAGTTAAACAAGCAATTTTTTAAAATTACAAAGCAGAGTGCATAAATATGCTTCTGGGTTAACCTCAACACCTAAGGCTGAATTATTTTACAGTTTCAAACGCAGAAATTTATAGGTCAAAATAAAGTCACAATTTGTAAATTATAAAGTCAAAATTAAGTTTTTAGGTCAGAAAATTGGTTGCCCTAGTTATGACCAAATTGTGCAAGTTTAGGCTTTCCTCGGGGTCACGCCAAGCAATGTGAGTTCGTTTCCGCTGAAAGTATATTTTTATAAGCAACTTCTCATATTGAAAGGCACAACAGCTAGCCTCAAAGACTGTGGCCGTATTATCTGAACAAAATATCAGTCAAGCGTTGTATTTCGAAAATACCTTTTTTAGAATTAAGCAGTTGACAATGCTGTTTGCTGCGCAAGAAGTCCTATATTGATTTTGAGTTTTTCACTTTTACATTACGATGCAAAGTCGTCAGAGCAATTGCAATTCAATCGTTCTTCTTGGCAGTGACATTGCAAGTACAGTATATTTATTTCACCGTCATCTTGACAGACAGCGCGCTCCACAGATACAGTTGTGCAGCTGGTTGTCAGCATTGATTTTAAAGACTTTAACGACACTTAAAGTAGGCTATATGTACGTTTGACTAAACAGCTCTCATTGCTGTACGACTGACATTTGCTGAATGTCCGACAAGCTAAGTATCTTTTCAGCGCCATATTCGTAGGAGGAAACAGCAATTGTGATGCAATAAATGCGCTGTGCCCGAAAGCAGTGATAACTTGGAAAGATTTTCTGATGTGTTTTGACAATCAGATCAATACCACTATCTATTCCAAATACAGTCAGGCCTCATTTGTCCGAACTGTGATTAACCGGAATCCCTGCATTTCACTCCTTTAATCCAGAAACCTCGCTGTCCAACACTGACTCAGAAATGTAGGAACGGATATGTCATATCAATAGAAAAAAAAAACACTAAACCGGATTACACCAACTGTTACATAGTTCTTTATTAATATTTGAATGCACGGTTAATGCAACAGTGGTAGACCCTGCAGGACGCAGAAAAGGTCTCCTGCACAGTTTTATTCGCATTTAATCTCATTCTGAATGCATACTAGCTTATGTATATGGATCTGCTAAACAACAATAACAACTATGAGAGTTTCATTTAGTCATGTTTCACATGCAGTCTAGTGCATATTTGCTAAGTTGACAGTTCGTTTGAGACTACTCTACAGTTTGTTTCTGTTTCTCAATTGAGCGTTCACATAGGCCAGACCTGTAGCCAGGTCTAAAGGTTTGGGTTGGCCCAAAACATTTTTAGACGGGCAAGACTTCTGTTTTTATTACATATTTTTTTTTTTTTAATGCTTGGCGCAACAAAATTTGGAGGGCCACAAAAAATTAGGGGGGATTGCCCTCGAATACCCCTGTGGCTACAGGCCTGATTTTGATTTCCGGATACCTTGCTAAACCGACATTATTTGACGAAACAAAGTAGTTCAGATAAAGGTCTGACTGTAGTTAGTTGTCCTGATTTGTTCGCAAGCAATCATCTGCTTACCACGCACGCTAAAACCTGTGAGCGAATGTTACATCATAGAGCGGTGTATGGGGACAATTGCTTAGTGGAATGCAAATTTCGCACTATGTGACGCAGCCAGGGGGCTGCGCATCTTGAGGAAGAGTACAGAGAATTTGCGTTAATCAATCAGAGACGAAGTAGCAACTTGGTTTTCCAAATTTTGACGAAATTGCAAAATTCATTGGTCGATTTCTAGTCTTCAGAGAAAATGTAGTTTTATGCTGAAAAGTGATATCAAAAGCTGCCTTTTCGCAACAGGCCCTTTTTTCCAGGCTAGATGCGTCCCTGAATAAGGAAACCAATTGTCAGTGGAAATTAGAATAAATGAAAACACAACGGCAAAATAACTGATCAATGTAAACAAGGAGTGTCACTGTGTCACATAGGATTGGTGAAGGACCATGGCGGTCATCTAGTCAACCAATCCCCTTTATCACTTTTTTCAATGTTGAAAAACAACAGATGGAAATAAAATGAGCACATTTAGAAAAACAAACAAACAAACAGACACAGAACATGGTGAAGTAAATTTACAGATAAAGAGAGCATGCCCACATTTACCAAGGAGTGGGTTAAAATTAACTGAGGAAATTTGCTGTGGTCAAAAAAAAGTTTGTAGTAAAAAAAAACAGTTCACTTTAAAGTGAACTTGTGGCAGGTTGAAATTCTTACCCACAGCAAATTTCCTCAGTTACTTGTCGCATTTCTGAATAGTTTCAGAAAACCACGGCATTTATTCAGAAATAGTTTCAGAAAACCATGGCAATTATTCAGAAAACCACGGCACTATAAACAAGCCACCTCTGCACGAAGCATACAGCGTTACTTTTGTCGAACAACCAAGTTGTCACTCTCTGGATATCTGTGAAAATAAATGGTATCACCTAATTGACGCGCAAATCAACATTCAGAACAAGATCCTCCCCCATGTGAAATAATTATTACGATGCTTTGTGTTGTTTGACTCAATTCGATGTTGTCTTCCGCTTTGTCCGCTAGCTTTTCTCTTAACACAGTGTGCTCACTCCCACCACAGCATTTAAAGCGAACTCGTGACAGGTTTAAATGCGTACCCCAGAGACTTACTGCCCGCACATGGCTTACCATTTTTCTCTACCGTTGTTGGTCATTTCACCAAGAGTTAGTTTTTAGTTGGAGAAATTTTTCAGCCATTAGCATCAACTAGTTAGATGTTTCAGTCATTTATTTATTTGAGTAAACGTCTTTTTAATTTTTGAGTAAACATTTATTTCATGAGTCATTTTTTGTCGCCACTAGCATTTTTGACGTCAGTCTGTTTGTTGAGATGTTATGATTTATGAGCTTGTGTCATGAAATTTTGATTGTAGTCTTGAGTTTGTTTTTTTCTCTGCTGTTCCTTCAGCCTTTCAACTTTTCACCCGTAAGCTTTGCTTATAATTTTCAGGACTGAGGATGCATAATTTTACGTGAAATCGATTTCCTATTAAAAATTTGCTGATCGATTCCTTGCTTACACCCATTGTGGAAAGTACATACTTGAATAGAGATATGTGCAAGTTTGAATCATCGCAAAAAGACAAAAGCAGATGGCAGTCGACAGATTCCTTGAAAGCATGTACAGAAACACTAGTGCTTTTAAGTGTTTTTCAGTTTTGTGTACTTTCTGAAATAGTAATTAAAAATTGTTCTTTTTAGGTATCTTGTCAATTTACTGCAAAATCAGGCGCGATCGACCCACTGAGACTTGGCGATCGATCGGTCGATCAACATGTTGGCCATCCCTGGTCTATAACATTGGTTCCCAAACTTTTTCGAGTCGTTACCCAAATCGAGGTAGCGATTAGGTCTTATTACCTACAATATTTTGCAGTGATCGCTTGTAATATAGAACAAAATTACGGTTTTGGTTCCGCATTACCCCCAAAGAATCGCATATTACCCCTGTGGGACAATTGACCCCCCGTTTGAACCACTGGTCTATAATCAGCTGTGGCGTACGCAGAAAATTTTCATGGGGGGTTTCATTCAGTAGCATATGGTGGTCATTTTTATTTGGTGTGCGCTGTTTGTGACGTCACAATTTGACGCCATATTCATGTTTCCAAACCAATGTTTCGGTGAAGCTTGTTGACATAATATGCATATTCTTGTACACATGCTCTCCTTATGTTATGTGTCATTGCACTGAATACAAACTATAGTATCAGCGCTCCAAGTAAGGATATCAGAGGAAAATAAACTGAATGCTACGACACAGCAGTTCATAATTGCAAAAATATCAGGCTGTTGAAACTGGACAGCAACAAAGCTAATTCAACTGTTGAGGGGCATCGACTTGATAACCTTCCGGTTCCTTCAATGCCCTGGCGTCCTTGCACTAATTTGTGTTTTTTCTTGCTGAATATTAATTATCGCCAAATAAAATCAACTCAACTCAGCTGTGCGTTAAAACAGGGGAGCAAAACACACTCATGACTGCGTCAGAGTAATTTGCAACTGCAAAATGAGGCTGCGCTGATATCTTGTCGAATACGACCAGTGGAGAATAGAAAGAGTGTGGCTGAACTGGATGGCGCACACCCTAGTTGGCAAGATCGAATCTTGCTAAACTACACAAGAATTGAGAATCTGCGTAAAGTACTCAAGAAAACTTTAAATTTTCCATTATGTAAAGAAGTTGGTAATGTGGCCAATGCGGTTAGCGCTTGCGATGATCAGCCTCAGCAGACAAAATAGACACAATTATTTCGGATAAAGTGAACAATCGCGGAACACAATCTCACAATCTTAAACATGCGTAGTGGACGGAGGGTCTGCAAAAAAAGGTGAGATGGTTTCCAGTCACAGACGATAACCCAGATTCCCACCAAAACCTAATTATTATTTTTTGGCCCATTTACAGTGTTCCATGAAATTTGCAGGCAAATTTATTCCATGGTATTTGCATAAAGTCGATAAATTAACAGGCAAAAAGTATGCGAAAACAATTAATTTCCTTTGTGCAGGTACACAAGTTTTTGTAAAATATCAAACTCAAGGGTTTTTTTTAGCCCCAACCTCTTGCGTACGTCCTTGATAATCAAATGAGGAACTTGGGCTATGAACTTTAGGAATTGGTGTGATTTTGTAGGAGTCCACTGTGGTGTGTACAGAATTATTGATTCAAGAAAGTGAAGCAAAATGAGTTGCAACGTTGCTGTTGCTGTCATGTTACTCACAAATCAAAAGCTAAGGTAACTGAATGCAGTGGACTTTAAATGAACTGAAGTCAACAGGTTTGATGAGTGTGTGGAATGCATATGATGCGATAATGTGCATGAGAGATATGGCTGTGAAATTTTTGAAAAGGTTCATAAAAAATTAAGGTTTGCCCTGACTTCAGAATGTTTATGATGTAATAACATCGATGACATTCTCCACCCAAAAGTAATAAAGTTGAACTGAAGATTCTTTAAAGTGGTCAGAGGATGAAGAAACTCTCATTATGCACCAGCACCTTGTGATGTTCTAATGGCAATAAATGCAAAAAATTCAAAATGTACTTGATGGCAGTTGTTCTGGGTGGCAGTTGCTCTAGGCAGCTGTTGTCCTGGATGGCGATTGTCCTAGGTTGCAGCTGTCCTAAGTGGTTGTAGTCCTGGACCTAGAAACTTTTTATTGACCTATCAATGTCAAAACCCAATTGAAGGTAAAGTAAGGTATGGTTGAAATAATGAGTTACAGACAACTTTTGATACAGATTGTGTGGTGTAATGTTTAAGTTTGGATAAAATTCCACAAGCTCTTGATAGTTGAGTTTTCACCTTTTTGCATGAGGTTTCCAGCTTAGCTTATTGCCAAGAAGAACACCTAGGTCAGTGGTTTTCAACCTTTCATGGCTTGTGGCCCCCTTCCAAAGAGTCTCAACACTTGTGGCCCCCTGCTCATCAATAGGGCCTTGCAATATTACAGCAGAGTTATTCAGTAAAGGCCTCTGCTTGTGGCCCCCAGAGAACTACTCCGTGGCTCCCAAGGGGGCCGAGGGCTCTGGTTGAGAAACCCTGACCTAGGTATTTCAGGTTATCTTTGGGGGAGCTGCTGTGGTTATTTAAAATAAATGGAGAACTGATTTTTGAAGATATTGCCATCGAGTTGAAATAAAAGGCTGGTTGAAAAAAAAGGCATTTCAGTTGCATTCATTAGCATTGGATAAAAGTAACAACCGCAATGTAGAAGATATTGTTCATATCCCAGTTTTTATCTGAGAGGATAATGATAGTTTTGAGATACAAAAGAGCATTCAACCACAAAGTCTCTGTAAAAGAATAAATTTGTCAGTGTCATAACAAATTAGCTTAGTCTGAATAATTTTCAAGGAAAAACACATTGAAACATGTTGAATCTTCAGCCTACTTCAATGTGCTTTGCTTTAAAGACAATTCCATGAGCACCTTCACCAATTCTTCCAAGAATGTGGTACTGCTCCATCATTCCTTGGTTGAATACATTGGTTGACTGTGAATAGTTTAACAACTCTATGAAAAAAAATCACACTAAGTAGAAAAAGTGCATATAGATGAAACTCAAATTAGAACTTTGCTTATATTGGATGGGATGCAAGGTCAAGTAAGTAATATTTCACAATTTGTACATACAATCGCTAGTCTGCTGCCTAGATTGTACTTGTATGTTAAGCACAGCAAATATATAGGAGAAACAGACCGAAATGGACCCAACAAAGATGAAAATACTGAAATATAGGAAAACACATTGCAGTTATGAACGGTTGTAGCCATGGCATTCAGTACAAGATACTACAATACCAGAAAGTGGCATACAAGAAACAAAAACAATAAAAAGACCACATACGACATATTGGACAAAACATTCATGTGACCATTTCAACCAATGCGAGTGGCAAGCCCAAAAGACAAAACAAAGAAGTGAAAACAATATTATCGAAACATAGTTGTTAAATCAAATATGAAATAAAGATCAGCTCAACACAGATGATGGTGGGCAAGCAATAGGTGAAGAGTTGAGGCATGTACAGATGAGTAAGTGAAGCAAGCACATAGGTGAAGGAAGCGAGCAGCAATAAGGGTTATGAGGCAAAGAGCAATGCAATTTAACACAACATTTCAATACAAAAACAGGTAGCAGGGGCAGAAAACAATGTTCATACATATGAACCGTAACACAATTACCCACGGACCATAATGGAGTGAGTACCATCGATGAATGTACATCCCCTCAGACACGTGGCGTCACCAAAGGAGGTTGAAGAAACAAGGGTATACATAGATTACAACAAATTTAACAGTAAACATTAATCCAATAAATGTTGGGCACATGAAACACAAAATAGGTTTGGTCAATAAGCATAGTATTTAGTTTTAGAAGGTAACATTTCACTCAATGTTATGACTGAAGAGATTTATCCTCCTATTGCACAAATATGATTGGTGTCAAGTCATTGACATCACAATTCAGCTTTGCATAATTGTGGGCCTAGGAATTAAACTGAAATCAACGTCTGTGAGATCCAGGCGATGGACATCATTTTGTTTGCCTCAAAATCCTCGCATTGCAGCAAGGGTGCTTCTCAAAAGGGCAAATCTGAGCTTCGTTCTTATGTAAGTCATGACAGATGCCTAGTTCCACTAGACTGCTTAGCACTGAGATAAGTGTTAGAAAAATCATAACAGGAAATTCAGAATTTTGAAACTTATACAGAACACCAATTACTTGGAAAAACCAAGTGTCTCTTTATGAACAAGTGCAAAACATTCCCATTAGCTTAGCTAAAACTAAATGTAGAAGATAGTAACAAAACCAATATGCTTATAAGATCAAAATGATAGAAAAATGACTAGCATTGTCATTACATTTTAGAGGTCAGGCATGTGACACTTGTTACAGACAAGAAGCACAGATAATGGATGGAAAATGCAACAACTCCAGCATGTACTCAATTGCAATTTTTGATGCACATTTTAACACTTTGAGAGCAGGCATACGATACATTCCTACCTAGATTTCAGCCTAAAACCAACAGTTTTCGGTTGCCTTACCAACACCATAGCTCTTCCGCTGATTGCGCTAGAGAGCTGTTCAAGGGCTCAAACGGATCAGCCAGTATTCTAGTCTGCTCTCGAAAAAAAATTTTTTGGTTGGGGGTTGCGGATTTTTTGTGAGTAACGTCATAAGTGAAGTAGTTTTGGGGTCATTTTGGCTCATGTTGCCTGGCCTAGGGCCCAACTGCTAGGCCAAAGTGTTTCGCTGAAGTTTTTATTGGGAACTAGGCTCGAGTCTGAGTCTTTTGAGCCTTTGATCGACTTTCTAACGTTTCTGGGTCAAAAGTTATGATCTAAAATGAACAAATTAATTAATTATCTAATTAGTCAAATATTTTTCCTACTTTAGATCAAAACTTTTGAAGCTGAAACCCCAGCAGGTCATCCAAAGTATCAAAATACTCGGATTGTAGCCTAGTTTCCAATAAAAACTTCAGCGAAATACTACCATCTAACGGTTTGGGCCCAGGGCCAGGTGAAGTGGGTCAAGGTGGCTTAAAGGTCCTCTATTTTTGACGTCACTCACAAAAAAACCGCACTCACCAACCAAAAAATTTTTTTTCGAATGCAAACTACAAGACTTGCCGCATCTTTTGAGACTTTTAGCGGGTCGGTACCGCTTACCGGACCAGAGAAATTCCCACGCAAAGCCACGTGCGTTTCGGTGTTTTTATCTTGGAAATCCCCAAAAGTGGCCGGACGCCAAAGTGTTAACATTAAGCATAACACATGCAGTACCAAAAAAGAGAAATAAATCAATTGCGTTGAAAACAAAAAATTAGCACAACAGCAAAACAAGGGGGCAAAGACAGATGAGAACGTACTGTAAAAAGAAGCAGTGGGCAATATCAGCAAAATAAAAACGGTGCGCACTGAAGCCAAAAGAGCACATGGGTGCCTAGGACACCACACAGTTCAAGATGCTAGCAGAGTGGGGTACAATGTAACAGAGGTGAGCATGTAACTCCATTCATATATGAAAAATTTTTGCACATCCACATTCAATCCTTATCCAAAACTATCAGAAATTTAGTATCCGATATCCATCCATATCTGAATATGACATTGCCTCAATACAAAACAAACAGGCAATGGCTATGGGTCTGCCATCAGACCTTCACTTTTGAAAACTTATTTGTCCACCACCTGTAATAAGATACTAATGCACGACAAGTGTACAGTATACTGTACTATGTTTGGTAAAAAAGTAGTAAACCTAAACTATAAACCTGAACACAAGTTTGGAAACTTTTGAAAAAAGTGAATAAAAACCGGTCCCATGAAAAATAACTACCAACACAAAAGGTGCCCGATCGTGGCAAGAGTTGGCGCAAAACCATTTACACAGCTGACGCATCTGCTTGATTACCATGACAATGCTGCTAATGTGACAAATTCAGCATTTTACACTAACTGTGTTACCGCCGGCAGAGCCATAGCCACTTCCAAACAAAACAACCTCTCATTTTTGTGACCCAATCCATAAAAAATGTTGGGATTGTTTTGCACTCAAAATCAGAATTTCATGAAAAACAGAAACGTAGGCATAAACACATTGTTACAGAATGTGACAAGCATATAAAACGAAGATCAACAGGACTTCTGGCAAGATAGCAGGACGTTTTTATATTGTTTTCCAAATCAATAAGGTGAAGATGTCGAATTTTCAAGAATGTTAGACCAAATTTTCAGACCAATATACTTAAAAAAAGCTGATTCAGGGATGTTTTCATTCTGGGTTAATAATATTTCTGCGAAGAATCAAGTCTTGTTTGATATTTTTTGACTGATGCAATCTCGGCAAAGTAGTTATCAAAGTTATCAAGTAATCCACCAGTATAAAAGGAGTACATGAATTCGGCAACTGACAATTGAAACAAGTCTGGTATTTCTAAAATTATGTGGTTGGAACAGAGTATAGCTGTTTTAGTTTTGTTAAATTCAAGGGTTCTCACAACTTCGTTCTGCAATCTAATTCAAGGGAGTAATGTCATCTTGTTGGCCCTTCCCTAATTAAGCATTGAGTAAGTTAAATAAAATATGTGGAAAACAGCGAAGTAAACAGATTTGAGTACTGAAATGATGGTAAAAGGCTGGCAGAAAAAATAGCTGAAAAATGCAAGGAGCCGTATGCATCTGTCATAACAGTTTTGATAATTGATAACGTACATAAGGACACAGCTCAGGTTTGCTCTTTTGAGGAACACCCTTGCTGCAATACGAGGATTTCGAGGCAAACGAAGTGATGTTCACCTCCAAGACCTCACGGACATTGACTTCAGCCTAATTCCTAGGCCCACAGTCACATAAAGCTGAATGACAGTGTCAATGACATGACACCAGTGGCAGTTACATTAGTGAAATAAATGGGTAGTCTACATAGATAAGCTATGACTTTTTGTTAAACTATACCTCAGAACTAAATAATTGTCTGACATACTAAACCGCTTTTTTTGTTGTTTTGTTTTTCATGTACCTAATACTTATTGAAATCAATGATGATTATATACTGCTAATAATACTGTAACCTGCTCACACCCTTCACTCTTCAACTTCATTTGGTGACACCATGCATCTGGTTGGGAACAACTCATCCATGCAACCCACCCAAGGATGACACTAAACGAAGGGCCGGCGGGCCGGGCGGGCTGGAGGGCCGTGTTCCCAATTGAAAAA
>Ga0210059_1003802_pt1 | contig 24268 bp, 12 predicted proteins | sample Ectturendosymbi2_FD_188042 | JGI IMG/M metagenome (GOLD analysis project Ga0210059, IMG submission 188042) | Ecteinascidia turbinata endosymbiont from Florida, USA - Sample 2 (SPAdes) (version 2) | ecosystem: Host-associated > Tunicates > Ascidians > Unclassified | place: Key West, Florida...
TGTGAGGAGGGTCTTCTCCAAACTCACTTCTAAATTTACGTTGTACTGCAGTTGGTGATTTCAATTCATGGTACCAAAGAACACATTGTGCTTTTTGTTGAATGGTCAACATGTTTCATACTTTGTTGCAAACTTACGCCTTTATTAAAAATGACATATTCTTGCTTATATGAACAATAAAATAACCTGTAAAAAGTAACAAACAAACTTTATGGTAGTATAATTCACTGTCGAAAATGTAAAGTTTCTACCTCATGTGGTTTTTGCGATATAAAAATTTTTAGTTTGTGCAGGACTTTATGGACACCCTGTATTACTGCAATTTGGAATGTCGCAATACAGCAGTTTGAATGTTCAGTCTTTGCTGAAATATCAGTGTGGGGATAGCTTCATACGAAACTGCAACTCTACGGTACTCAATGATTTCCAAGATTCCAAAGTCCTGGCGTCAAATTCCGTGATCTCCCAGTCATATGAAGTTTTCATACGGGTCTAGAAACAAGGTTCCCACGCAAGTTTGAAAATATATTTCCAGAATTTTTCCAGACTTCACTTTTCCGAATGACGTACCCAGATCAAATGCAGGCACTATGATAGTCAAAACGATTAAAGTAAAATTATTGTCAATCTTGAATAAAGTATTACCAAAATGCATGTTGAAAAATCAAGTCTGGAAAATTATTTTCTTTTTCCATATAAACAGACCAAACATATTTTCCATACTTTTCCATGCTGGAAAATGACAAAATATTTTCAGATTCCGTAGGAACCTTGCACAAACAACTGCATGCGGGGCCCGCGTACCTTTTCGACCCCCCTTTTCTCCCAACTCACCCTTCGCATCTATGCTGCCACGAACGGGCGGGTTGGGGGTGCCCAAACTGTGCCCAAAAATTGATTATTTTTTTTCGTACGACTTTGATGCCTCAAAGCAGTTTGCAAGATGAGAGATACTGTAAACAGTATCTTAGTTTAAACAGCAAAGGTTCAAACCTGCGTAATACTTGGCGAAACAGCGACCAATTTAAACAATAGACGTGAGCTTCCGAAAAGCCTCCAGCTTGAATTTTCACTGTGAAATTTCAAACACACTTCTTGCCAAATTTCAGCAAAAAGACTCAACACGTTTGAACGGCAGTTATTGTTCCATCAGAAAGGAAGAAGAAACAGAGAACGTTGTTCAAAAATGGATAATTTCAACTAGAGTCTGCAATAGCCGAAAGGCATGCTTGTGATCAGGGTCGGCCTTAGCAAGCGCGGGGCCCGATTGGAAGCACTTTTGCGGGGCCCCCAGATAATAGCGTGTGTAGATATTTTTGAGTGAGGGATCAAGTCAAAATAATAGAGATTGTTGATGTGAAAGAGCAAGGCTCGTGGTCTAGAGCAGTGTTTCTCAAATGTGTTTATTCTATCTCCCCGTTTTCACTCTCGACACGTCGTTTTCGCCTCTCAAGTCTGATTATGCAAACACAAAGTAGAAAATTTGAAAGAATTTTATTTAGAAAGTGCTAAATAGCTGATCTAAACAATTGTATTGCGACGCTAACATTAAAATTTGCAAGAAACTTACATGTCACAATAGTAGCCCGCTGAAGTCAACTCAATGATCGATTAGTGGTTGAGCATTTTCGCCCCTTCTATGTTGTTTTGCTCCCCAATCGCCCCCTTTGTTTCTTTGCACCTTGCCTCTCAAAATCGCCCCAAGGGAGCGTTTTCGCCAACTTTGAGAACCGCTTGTCTAGCGCATGTTCCCCAGCTTCACCTTTCCAGCAGAGATATCAACGGACAACGACGTAACGTCCAATAAATCCATAACTTACCACACTCAAGTATACCTCCAAAGAGGATGGGTACTGGGAGTAGTGCAGGTGCACATTTAAAGTTTTAAAAAGTGTGCAGTAGTAGCACAAGTTTCTATTTTCGATGCCGAGAATATTATCCATGGACAATCTACACAAAAATCGCAAAAAATAACTAAGCGCATTATGTATTAGGTGATATTTACATAAATCTACTTAATGCAACAAATGATAGCAGAATAAAACAGTATACAGATACGTTATGCAGTCTTGGCTGCTACCCAATTACAAATAAACCAACCAGAGTGGTAAACGAAGCAGAGTCAGGTATCGACCATATATATACAAATAGTTTATCTACCGAAACAAAGCCATATATTATGCTGCATGATATTAGTGATCACTATCCAATTTATTTGACTGTGAGCAAAGTTCGATGAAAAAGAGATATCAATCAAAGAATTTTTAGAAATACAAGTAACGTTAATATCATTGCTTTGGTTCTTGATCTGCACGAAACTTGAGATTCGTTACCGATGCAATACTCAGAATTGAATGTTAATGAAAAATTTGATTTTATTGTAAGGTCCATGAAAAGTCTTGCGGATACACACATGCCTGTTCGGAAATACACAAGAAGGGAATATAAACTTAAACTAAAGCCATGGATAACACAGGGATCATTTCTTCTATCAAACATAGTACTTCTTCTTTACTACTTCTTTCGGCCTTACTTCTTTCGCCTTTACAAAAGATCAAAACTACTTACAGATTTCAAAACTTACAAACAATTCCGAAACCGCGTTACTCATGTCAAGGATTTAGCTAAACGCAAATACTACGAAGAGCAATTTGTCCAAAACAGCAGAAACTCAAAAAGAACTTGGAAGTTAATTAATGATACTTTTGGCAAAACCAAACCATCTAGTTTTCCTCAAAGATTAAAAGTTGATGGACGAGTTTACTCATCCACAAAATTAATTGCAGATGCATTAAATCATAGCTTTGTTACTTCGGCCCACACAAATCCCACTCCCACTAGCCCATCTAAAACTACTGACACAAATATAAAAAAAATATCTTCTACGACGCCAAGTGAATCCTATCTTTTTATCACCAACAACTCCTGAAGAAATACTTACACTTATTAACGGATTAGACTCTAAAAAATCATGTGGTCACGATGATATTCCGGTGCACGCTTTGAAATTGTTAAAATACTTACAAGCACCGCTTCTATCAAATGTTATAAACGAAAGCATATATGACGGCGTCTTTCCAAACAATCTAAAACTCGCTGAAGTAGTACCAATTTTTAAGTCGGGAGACAGCGAAATTCCTATTAATTACAGACCTATGTCAGTTCGAACATACTTTTCAAAATTTTTTGAAAAAGTGCTGCACACATAACTGAACAAATATTTCATCAAAAACAACTTGTTGAGTCAGCAACAATACAGTTTTCGCCATGATCATTCCACATCCCAGGCTATTACAGGCTTGTACGAAAACCTTCTTCAGAACCTCGATAAAAAACTTATATCATGTGCGGTTTTCTTAGATCTAAGAAAAGCATTTGACTCAGTGAATCTCTCTATTTTGCTAACAAAACTCGAGCATTACGGCGTAAGAGGAAATGCGCTCAAACTAACAGTCTTATCTCTCCAATGGAAAACAGTACGTTCTAGGGAGAAATATTAAATCAACTTCCAATTCGATTATTTCTAGGGTCTCCCAGGGCTCAATTTTAGGCCCATTGTTTTTGTCATATTTATAAATGACTTACCAAAGTCAAATTCTATGAAAAGTATACTTTTTGCTGATGATACAGTTTTAGTTCAAAGCGACAACAATCTGAAAAAATTACTAAACTCAGTTAATCATGAAATGACAAAAGTAATGGATTGGCTAACAGCAAACAAACTCTCACTAAATACTTGTAAAACAAAATATATGTTGATCACAAGCAAACATGTGAGCACTGCATCCTTTGTAATAAATGTAAACGGTAATCGTATTGAAAGAACTTTGACTTACAAGTACCTTGGTGTACTTGTAGATGAAAAACTGACTTTGAAAGAGCATTGTAAACAGTTGTGTAGTACTATATCCAAATATGTTGGTGTAATGTATAAAGTTAAACATTATGTGAATAACCAAGCATTACGTATGTTGTATCACAGCTTAATAAACTCACGAGCACATTACGGGATTATTGCCTGGGGAAGAGCAGCTTCATGTCATTTGCAGCCAATATCGGTTGTTTTAAACCGTGTCATGAGATGCTTAAACACAGATAAACTTTTGACCAACAAAGTTACTACCATTTATAAAATGCAAAAAATTATCCAACTAAAAGATATATACAACCTTGAAATGAGCAAATTCATGTACAAATATACAACCTCGCAGTTACCTGCTACGTTTCACAATTATTTTAAACTCATTACTGACGTTCATTCATATAACACAAGACAAATCAAAACTCGACAATTTGCTTTAACAAAAGCACGTTCAAACTCAGGTGCTAAAATGATGAAATATAGTGCAATAGACATCTGGTCAAAAATTCCTCCGGCGATAAAAAATAAAACGTGTTTGGCACTTTTTCTGGCAGAGTATAAAAAATATGTACTACTCAGCTACTAGAACCATATTTTATGTTTTTATTTGTTGTTGTACATAAAGCAAATGGATTGATTTAATTACTTATCGCTATTACAGTGGACAGTGTCAAATCATGAAATATCTCTGTTATGCATTACATCGTTAAGCTTTTGTTGCGTTCACAGAAACTGGTCTCATCAAACCAGTGTATGAAGTTGTGGGATGCCTACAAGACAAATGCATTTCCGCTCTCACGCATGCACTGACGAGTTCTTTTCTGCAAAGCATGATTACACGACTGATTCTCAACATGCTTAAATCTCGTGACACTGTTGCGATGTTACATTGGTCTATAACTTTTGACGCATTTCCTCTTTGGCATTCACGAATATTTTTGAATGTATAAAAACAGTAAATGTTTAACGTGACAAATTTAAACCGTTTTCTTCTGGTGGCTTGTCCTTGCCTGCAACGCATTTTACTTCAATTTACCATATAACCGCTTTGCTCATATCACATTGTATACCCAGAGTAAAAGACTTGTACTAACTATTATACACTGTTCCCTTCACACCGAAAGCACCTTCGTCCTTGGGAGGTCTGCAGCCTAGATGACCCTTGGTCCTTCGCAGCCTCCAACTCCCTCATGCATTCTATACATCGATGTGCTTGGAAGTCATTGCAGTTTTTCATTTTAATAATCATGATGGCATCATTCATGTGTGTGTCTTGAAAGCTAGTATTTCATCAAAGTACAGTAAATGCAGTAGAGCCACCAAACGTATACTCTATGCTACCGCAGTGCATATATCCTCGTCTTCTTTCGTGTATTTGTCAGTGATAGCGTGACTCGAGTCAATGACTCGACTCGAGTCACGTTGAGTTAAATGGTGACTCGACTCGAGTCACGTTTTTCACAAAATGACTCGACTCGAGTCACAGTCAATGACTCGAGTCTCGAGTCAGAGTCATTTTTACAAAATCTCTGGTGTATTTGCATATCGTGATCATGGCAGTGGGCCTCATACTGTGACCTTGAGTCTTTTCCTTATACCAGTAAAGTGATTTAAGTTTTCCAGATTCTAATCCAAACCAAAAGCCATACTGCAAAATATAATGCAAATGCGAAAACTGAATCTTGTTTAAGTCCAAATTCCTACCACTGTTATTAGCCTAACCCCAGGCGGCGACGTGACAAAGTCACATATAACGTTGAATTCGTAGCAGCAATAGGAGAGCGAACCTAGTGAAATGCGTAATGTCAATTGCTATTATGCTGAGGATTGTCGGTTCGACTCGTTCTATGGTTGGCTCTGGGCGGCACAGCATTGTGCCTACAACAAGTGGCTCCTAACAATCCGGTGTTAACCTGCAGTCCTACAGTAACCTGCAGTCCCAAAACTAAACCGAAAGTAACAGTAATCTGCAGTCCCAAAACTGAAACGAAAGTTGCGAAGAAGTTCAAAAGAAAATCATCACTTCCAAATCAAATATGCGTAAACAAAAATGATAACTTCCAAGTCATTAAATATATTGAAATGTCGTAAGGTTTAAATCCTAGTACATGTTCATCTCTGGTCATTTTCATGTATTGGGCATGCGAAAACCACACTTTCAATGCAACCCAACCGAGAGGTTGCAACAACATCCCCTCGTTTTTTCAATAAACCGCACCTATTGCACGATCTTTTTGTGAAGGTTGTACCTGGCACCATCTTCACATCCAGGTCCAAGCACCACTTTGTTGTGATCGGAAAGGCAGAGCAGCAAGTGCGCACACCTTCACACTGTGGCGATCTTTGTTTATTCAACAGTTGAATAAAACGCGAAACGCACGACTCACACATTTTCAATGTTTCCGCGTACGCGACAACAGCTGTGCAGTATTAGTGGCTGGTTCAGAACAAAGGTCAGCTATATGAAAGCAAAAAAAAAGCTAACGTGTTCAAAAAAACAATGAACAAGACAAAGGCAAATTATGACGACATACGCCAGTGAAAACCAGCTAGTGAGCGATCCGCTGATGACCACAATTCCCCCAAAAAATAGAACATAAATTTACGCGGACATAAGACAATCGATGTTCACAGCACCAAAACAGAAAAAATTTTGAACCCGGCTGACTATCTCAATCTTGCAGTATAAAAGAAAACTCATGTTGCTACTACTCGCAAAAAGACACATTGCAAAATGTGAAAGCCACAAAAATAACCTTCACACTTTGGCACCAAGCAACAATAAAGATCCCACATCGTGCTAATTTTATTTCTGCTTGTTTGCGCCACATAGGTGTTGTTCATCACCCACATCCCGTTCGTGATGAATCGCACATTCAACAGAATGCTAACTGAGAGGCTTCACCACTTGCAGAAAGGTTGGACTAGACTCTTTGAAATGACTGAGTGTAAAAGAGACAAGCAAAATAGCAAAATCCAAATTGAGAGAACTTAAATGTAAGTGACCTCCAATCACACTTGTTAAAACAACATTGGGACCATTTTCTAACTTAACGAGCCCCATTTCATAGCATGTTGGGTAACATTTTCAAACTTATCGGGCGCCATTTTATGGCATGTTGGGCGCCATTTCGAAGCAAAAAAATGTCGCAGAAAAAACGCGAAATTTCGTGTGACTCGACATTGACTCGAGTTTGCAAACCAATGACTCGACAGTTCTCATGACTCGACTCTGACTCGACTCGACCAAGTCATGACTCTGACTCGACTCGAAAAAATTTTGGATGACTCTGACTCGAAGGGCGTGTTACTCTGACTCGACAAAAATGACTCGGACACATCACTGATATTTGTGTTTTTCTCTTTACTGCGATGCTTGTTAAAAGTCTAGCGTTTTGCGTGTGGGAGTGAAGACGTTACACAATACAATATAAACTCCTTTGAAAACAGGAACTTTTTTTTACCGATTCACCATTTGATGTAGCGCTCTTTTGATGTGGAACTTAAACCGCATCCCATAACTCGCTTTTATGGGGACAACATCTTTTGTGATTGTAGGTGATTCTCGTTTGGATAAATAGTCCCTAACCTTCCGATCAATGACACCTGGTCACCTGGACATCTTCACGATGGCGTGGCTCTTCTAGAGCTTTTTATGGATTTGTTGAGGTAGTTTTGTTAAAATATTTGTCCAACACACCTTTCTCTTTTTCTGCTTTGCCCTTTTTTGTCCTTGCTTTAGCCCTCTTTTGACTGCCACTTAACATTTTCGGCTATGCCTCTTGGTCTTTGACTCATGATATTTATCTTAGTTGCCGAAAAAATATATTTTAAATAATGAACCCAAAATCGATTGTTAAAACCAAAAAACAAAACACCAATATAAAACCTGCCTAACACTATATACTTTGGACTTGAATAATGGTTACAGTGAAACCCGCTTGATAAAGAGCGCCGAATAGGGAAAAAAATAATGTTTTAACCTTCTCAGGGATATTCGAAACCTGCCCATGGGTTTTTGAATAACCCGGAGAAGGTTAAAAAATCATTTTCTCTGTTACCACTAAAGAAATACATAAAGTAATTGCAGATTTCCCAATAAGTATAAACCTGCCTTTCAAAATTTTTTTCAGAACTGGCAAGTATTTCAACAGCCTTCAAACATCCACAAAAGTCGTCCCACCTACGCACCTTTTCAGTCCTTTTGTAACTTCCACTTTGTTAGGCTGTATCTCAGAAAATACGACGCCAATGTGTGTGAGAATGAAACCATACACCTTGTTTCGGCAGTGCTTCATGATACAACTCTCACCACATGAACATCATCAGGCTTACTTCGCATAAAAATAACTGATATTTCGTTTTCGCCGAAAGAGGGGGCGCTAACACTTCTGTTAATTTGCGAAAAGCTTATCTGTTAATATTCGCTAAAGGAAATTTTCTATTGCTTTTCAAGAAACAATTATTTTTTGCAGACTTGTAATGTTCGTAAGTTAGCGTAATTGAAACTAGTATTTTTTCAAAAATTTTTGCCAATCTCAGGTTACCTCATCAGATCCCACGATAGTGAAATTGAATAAGACTGACTAAGCAGCACAAATTCGCATTTATGAACTGAAGTCAACCTTCAGAAGACAAGTACCAATACTGTAGCTGGTGAAACAGCAATAACTATCGAACCGTATCTTGCAGTAACTATTGAAACTTGATCTGCAAAATACAAAATGCTTGTAACTGAAACAGAAAACAGCTTCAAAACTTAACCTTCACTGCCTTGACTAGCTGCTATTGAAAAAACTAGGCTACACATTGCCGAAAAACAATTACCATTGGTTTTACGAATAAAAGAATGAATTACTGAGGGCTTCTAAAACCGCGCAATTCACTTTCATTATCGTTGGAAACGGGTCCCACGTAATACACTGCACAAGCAGCTGCTTTGATTGAAAATGAAACTTTGCGAAAATTCGTCAGTGCAGCGCGGGACCAGATTGGAAGCAATTGGTCAAATCGGCTAAAGGCCGGCTCTGCTTGTGATCATCAATTTACATAATTATAAAATATGTGCGTGCATTCATCTCGTCGTTGTCTCGTTACGTAAACAGGAAACACCGCTTTCTACTTCCTGGATTTCTCCAGGTATGGGCAGCCACAGGCGTGTAGGTCTCCAAAAAACAAATTAAGGTATTTTTACCTGCTGCCTTTGCAAGGTAATGCAGCTGTTAAGTCATATTTCATAGCATGACAGCACAGCCCGTACCAGCAATGTAGCAACAATATTGCCCAATAAGGAGATGGCTTCAAAAACAGCAGTTGGCTTCAAAACAGTAGGTACTTCAAACGATAGTATTAACGTGTTACTTGATGCTTGCCGTTTCACTTTTGTAGACTATGATGTTTAGCTCTTTCAAACCAGGAACGTAATAAGAAAGCTCGCATGTGAAAGATAGTAATCGTATCAGATTCAAGGTTTCAATACCTCTTTCATTTAGTTCATGCCTAGTTGTGTAGAAAATACGTTGCTTTGCCTGGGAAAGTAATTAGGAAACAGCATTTTCTATTGAAGAAAAAGCATGTTTCCTCGACAAGGTATATTACTTTAGGTTGCAAAGAAAAAGTTATTGTTTGACCAGATTCCTATGAATTAGTTTTCAGATACAAGCAAGCTTTGTAGTAAATACACAATTTGGCCCTAGTCAACCGAACCTTTCAATTTATAACTGAACAATGCATTGTACAATATTTCACGTCACACAACCCAAACTGTGATTTCACTTTCATTAACACACGACGGTTAATCAACTTGATTTTTTTGCAAGAAAATGACGAAATGAGCATAAAATAAAACATTCCTGAAGATGATGCAACGCCGTGTTTACGAGGCAGAAGCCATAAGGACCTGGATACTTCACTTTTTTCACTTACTCGTTGGCTGAGTTCTACAGTACTTTCGCTTTTAGGATTCAAAAGAGTGTCGATTGCAATTCTACTGTTTTAATAAATTGCAACACCGTTTGGGAGTTTCATCATTTTCATCGAAAGAAACAGATGACTTCAGTTCTATCCACGTCCAGGATGACGATTTTCACTTTAAGCACCACTTCATCAAATGCTACGCTAAAGTAAGATGGCTCACTTTTTATTTGCAACTTGATTTGAAATCATTGTTTGGAATCTGCAAGCGGCTTCAGAATTTGATTGTGCAGAAAAAAATGCTTTTTATAATGTACGCAATGCTTTCATTTGAATGTTATAGCGCGCATCCCAAAGACATGGAACAAATTTATTTGAAACTGTTATAACACTATATCATACTCAGAATCAGTTTCTTCGGCAAATCTTATTTTCAGGCCTTATATACGTCCTTTCGATCAAACTGGAATAATATTCTCAGCCTTACTTCTGTTCACATTTCTTGTGATTGGATTGTTCGGAAATATTTTGACAATCATAGTCATTTCAACAAATTCTAAATTAAAGTAAGCTTCTCCGTACATTGCAATAATTTGAAAGTCATCGTGTGTAGCTTTCTTCAACAGTGATAACAAAAGCGGAGAAATGTTCCTCAGGGACCATTCAAGATTTTGTTTTTTTCGAGTAAGGCTCACCAATTTGCTCAATTTTCTGACTAGCAAGTAGCATGTTTTCGTTTTTTGTGATGCACAATTCTCTTTCTTGAGTCTTGCAAAAACTGAATCTTTTACAAGATAAACAGCAATAATTTCGTGTCTTGTATGTGTTGAGGAGTGAACAGAAAACACATTATGCAAAGCAAAATGTACAATTGCAATAAGGGTGAAGTCGATTGCGGGAACACCAGCTCCAAAATCACTGTAATTATCAGCATTGCATACATGGTTTTATTGCAATACTCGAAAACATATATTGAATGATTGCAGAATCATTTATTTCCAAACACACATATTCTCGTTAGATAACAAAATATTGTTCTTTTCATTCCATATGGACTGGCTATGTCAACTTTTGCATGAGCAACTTTTAGAAAGGGTCAAATATGAGCATATTAAAAACATTTCCAACCACAAAGTCATCTTTATTTGTATCGGAAGAGGAACACATGATGAAAAATGTTTTGTTGCATGTCTTTGAGCAATCTAAATGAACTGTAACAAATTTTTATGGAGTGCACGTTTTGCAGAAACATATTTATGCACTTCATTCTTTCACTCTGTGTATCGGATCTTATATCAGCTTTGATAAGTTCGTTGTTCTTGTATCGGCGAACGTGGGGCTTTGACATTTGGTATCCAGTTCCGGATGTGTTTTGCAAAGTAAGTCAATTGGATGGACTTGTGGAAATTACCTTGATTGAAAATATTTTGGTAACATGAAAGGATCTTTCAAAGTCTTTTTTGCTGAGGATTACACGGCGATCACATTGACGTTTTTAATTCTATGAAATTTATGTTTGTTTTTGCCTTGCCCTTACTATAATGCAGTGGTTCGTAACATTTACAAACACGCCGAACCTCTGAAACCCTTGCGTTATTTTCCAAGCTTTTGTGGAACCCTATCTTGGCCCAATGTAACAGAGAGAAAAAATGGGTTCCATGTTTCAGATGACTTTCGTCGAACCTCTGAAACGGCTCCATCGCACCCTTAGGGTTCGATCGAATCCAGGTTAACGAACACTGCTTTAAAGGTTGCTATTGTGGAAATGCTCATCGTACTGTCACATTCAAAATAAAATGAAAAACGTTTCACCGTCATATATCTATCACATATACTGTAGCTCTGTGCTTTCAAAGAAGGAAGCAGCTTTAGGTCACAATTCAGCTAAGTGAGGTTCCTTGCTGACAGCAATAGTTGTATTGTGAATGGAACTTCAAACCGCATAACAATGCTGCAGATGCTCGGATAGAGATGTATTTAGCGACGGTGAGTAAAGTGCACATATTCACAGAAAGTCGAAGAAAATCGAAAATATTACTTTGCAAGCGCTTCAGTTTATAGCAAAACAAAAAAATACAGTCATAGGTGCAGGGTGGGTTCAAAACTCGGACATCGACAAATCCTAAGGTTATCCGCTCAAGATGTCCTATTGAAATGTCTTGCAATACCAATATGTAAATAGTAATATAACACAAACTCACCGTTCCAAAACAGACAAAAGTTACGAAGAAACAAAACACCAACAAATGAAAGTAATACTTAATGAAATTTAACAGGAGCAAATAATAATGAAACTTATTTTGCTTACTTACTACTGTGAGAATAAGAACACTTGTAATTGATTGCAAAAAGTCCTTAAAAGTACAGCTTTGAATTTTGTTCCAACTAATTCCAAAGGAAAGCTCCGCTATACTAAATTGAATTTTTACCGGCATTGCTTGAAACTCGATGAACAAAGTAACTTTATTTATTAGCAAATCTGGTATGATAAGAATGAAGTCTCTTGAAAAACTTCATTGTATATTTCTGGTAATTTTCCATGGTGTAAACTCAAAGTACTCAGCCATCTGGCTTCTTACAAACTTACTGCACAGCCTAGTTTACTTTTTCAATCGGTTTAACCATAGTTGAAGTACTATTCATTTTTATCATACTGCACATTGCAGTCTAGTGTTCCTTGGTAACTTGCTATTTTGGAAAACTGGTATTTTTAAGTCATGGCAGGTGATGTCCTACACTGTGTTTTCATGAACATTGTGTTGTTTCGTTTGATTGATTTCTCTTGCTGCACATGTTCACATCAGTTTCAATCCTATTTTGGAATTTTTGATTTTTGTAGAACTAGTGGAAGCTGCAAGTTGAATCGAAGCTTTTGCTCGGTCCCCTTTGCAGTAAAAATGCAGACATGTAGTTGCAGGCATATCAATTTATATTTCTGAACGCTGTTATTTTTTACTTGTGCTAAAATACTTTATCATGTCTACTCAAAACGTCTGTATGACCTTTATCAGTTTCATGTTTGGTGATTAAACTGATTAGATGAGTTGAGCAGCTTTACATGTACTGCACATGTAACATGATTAGAACTAAATTGGATCCTAAGCATCTTTAGCTTAATCCTTTTAGGCAGTGTCCAGGTATTTGATTTTGTACTTTTCTGATGGCTGAATTAACGGAAAATTATTGCCACCTGAGAAGTGAAACGTGTATATCTACATGGTACAGAAAAATCAAATGAACCAAGAGCTTAAGAGCTTCAGAAAATTTGTAGCGAGAAAGTTTGTAGCATAAATGAGATTCGGGCAAATTTGGGGGAAATATCATTCGTAACCCCCAAACTTGCATGTTTTCACACGTATGTGTGTGGTGGTTGTAAATTTTGCGCTCGACTGACTTTTGAATGGGCGAGCAGAGGGCGTGGGTTTCATTGGGCGAACGCGAGACATGCAGCTTTGTTTACTGTCGTGTCATCAATACCTTCAAATTTTTTGAAAAAACACGCCACACGTGTGTTCGCCCAGTGCTAAGTCCTATCAATTCAAGCACTTTATTTCTTTAAGCACAAGGCGTGAAAAAAGAATCAGTATTTGCAGTCCAACGCTTACATGTGCAGTATTTTTACTTGCAACCAAACAGTATTTCCATGGTTCTCGTCAAAATGGATAAGCAACAAAGCACCTGATTTGCGGAAAACACACGCGCAGTGTGTTCCAAATATTTGTTCATTATGCAGCTTATTAACTTCACCAGTTTTTTCAACTTATCTCAAATGTCAGCAGAGAGCATAGAGACTACTCAAAGCTTTACATTTTATGTTTATTGGGTTTGTTTCTTCAGGCATTGAAACCACTCTCAATTTAGAACAAGGGGTGTTTTTCGTGTTGTAGTGCACTTGAACGCAGTCAAACAAGACTGCTTTGTTTGTGTTTCTAATGAACGTCCACCAAAAAGTACCAGCTGCAGAGAAAATTCATAATTGTCAAAAAATATTTAAAGTACAATTGTTTGAAACTTGTGAAATTGTTTGTTACATCCATACGCTTAATTTCCTGAATAGAATTACTTCTAATAAATCTTCTTTGTGCCAAACTTTAGGGCTGTTTTAATTTCATAGGCCAAGAAAATTGTAGCATATTTGTCGGGGCACTCTATACAAAGACCTAATTTGAATTTCTGCACTATTCAACATAATGGAAAATAACCTATTCCATTAACGAAGACATCGCCTTCATTTTTCAAATCTATTATAGCTATGACAGCGAAAACCGTCCTGTTGATGATTCTGGTCCTACTTTGCAGTGGCTAGTCTTTTTTCACTGAATGCTGCGCAATACAGGTGTGACATCACAAAATTGCAAGCTTGTTGAGAAAAAACTTCATTTCACTTATAGAACTGGTTTTGAGGAAGGCTTAGTCCCCTTTAACATCTCATGGAACCGATATTACTTCAACAACGGTGAACACAATACGCGGGGTATTTTACAGTGAAACAATGTTTAAGTGGAAAGGCAAATACCCCCTGGGAAGAGGAGAGTGTATCTTTACCACGAAACTAACCCCTTTCTGTTTTCCGGTCCCTTCCTTGCGTAGATAATATTATTTTCACTGCGACCACCAACACGTACACCGAGAATATTTAAGAGAGATTACATGTGTTTCTGAAGCTATTGGAACAGATGTACTACTACCATAAGCTGTTAATGATGTCATATTATTATTGCAAAATACATATTATGTCACCAACTCCCCCTATCATTCTCACTAGTTCCCACGCAACAATCGAATGGATATGGGTCAAATTACTGGTAAAGTAATATGTAATCCGTTGGACAACATTTGAAAAAACAAAAAAGGTTTTCAGGTGAATATAAGACAAAAGCATTTCAAGTTAGTTGAAGCTATTAACTGCAGCGTTTACTGAAATTCTACAAGCACCAACAAAAGAGATTAAAAGGCCTTTATCTACAAACATGCAGAATTATTAAAACATAACATTCACGAAAACGCACAATTTACTTGTTACTTTTGAATTTGCGAATATGGATGCTAATACACGTCATAAATTTTTTAATTTAATCTTATGAAATTGGCATTTAAAATCAAAACCAAGCAAGCAACATGTTGTTTTTCGAAAGTGGACACAACGTTGTCGAAATTTTGCGTTCACGTTCAAAAACTTGTTGCATGCTTCTTTCAACTGACATTCACCAATAGGATTGTGTATTAGATGACACCTAAATGTAAATTCATCACACCTTTTCCACACAGTTCTACTGGGCAGCTGATATCATGACGAACTACGCAACTGCAATCCACATACTCTCTTTCGCCATCATTCGGTACATTTCAATTCAATTTCCGATCATGTTTAGAAAAATGAGATTTGTGCACGCCAAGGCAAGTGAAATTGTGCTCTAGCATCAAAATAAAGTTTGCGTCGTTGTTTTATTGCAGATGTGTGGGCAGCAACGCGTTTACAAACACGCATAGCTAGTTTTGTTTCATTGTTTTTGGCATGTTCTGACTACTTTCGCTATCATCAGTCATAATGTTTGTTCGACTGAATGGCAATGCATGAAACCTTGATTTTTGAATGTCCAAGAAACCTATTTATTCGACATTTCAATACTGCAACTTTGAAACGTAGATTTGGGTGGGAGCAATCTGGATCGTTTGCTTCTTATGCGGTTTCATTCCTTTCTTTGTATTATTTGGAGCCCAAGTTCCTGATCGCTACAGCGACTTGCCTAACGCAAGGTGGCCAGCATGTACAATCTTACTGGAACAGTAAGAAAATATTTTATGAGTTGCTCTATGATTTCATTTGGTGATGCCATCGGTAGATTGAACAAGCTTATCACATAAACCGTTTTTATCGTTGACGCATGTTCGAGCTTTACGTGATGTATTAAGAATACTGGAATTTCGTAGGGTTGTTCAAAGCCCTTGCCGAATTTTGCTGAACTTCAAAATTAGATGACTTCATTGATCAGAAACATTGACAAAAGTTTTATAGCTTTTTGTGAATAACATAACTGATTTAATTGCATATGCACTCTTTCATAATTATACACATATATGCTTCAAGTTGGGTCTCCTTTTATTTTCTTCTGTTTTAAACGAAAAGAAGCCATTTCCTTGTCAAACTGTTTTGCCTCTGATATCTGTGTTACCTCGTTCACAAGCAACAAGATATATTTTGCAGGTGCGACCACTACACAACTTACCAAAAGATTTGCTATCCTTTGTTCTTGTACGCTCCGACGATTGGAGTAATTTTGATGTGTTCCCTCATTGCTGTCAGTGTTAGATCGAAACTGCATCCTGACCATTCGACTCCAAAAAAGCCAAAGTGGCAAACAAAAGCAAATCAAGCTGTGCTGCAGCTTCTCCTTATTGTGGTGTCTTTCCTGATTGGTTACGTGCCTTTCACAGGTGAAAATGTTGTTTGCCTGTAGTATCAAATTAAGTAAAAATTTGATTTTCCTGAAGTCGAAGAACATTTTAATATTCTTGCATGTCTGAACGAAACTGCATAATTATATTTGCAGCTTACGAGTTTTGGGGAGTTCAACCTCGTGCAAATACACAACAGAACAGAGTAACAGACTACTGGTTTGGAATGATAGAATATTTCTTTCTACGTTTCTCCGAATGCCTCAATCCGGCTATTTACAACCTCGGTTCTGCAAAGATGAGGAAATGCAGTGCAGAATTCCTTCGGAAATTTTCTTGCATTTCTGCTGTAGAAAGAAGAGTTAGGTCACGCTCAAGAAGCAGTACGTCTAACACCGCAAAAAGAAACGACTTTGGAGTGTAAACCATATGCTGCAATACAGAAAAAGGAATCACCTTCAACGAATTTTCAGTCATCTCTCCCGGTCGTACGCTTCATCATACACGTTGCTTATTTTATAAATAATGTTAAAAACAAATTATTTTTTCATTTTAATTGTTTGCCAGTCAAGACTGACGCTGGAGCAGAACAGGGTGCAGCAGAGGTATTTCAAGAGACAGAGTTCGGTGTGTTGGAAACGTCCATAGGTTGTTTTTGAAGAAATCACCCAAGTCCACCACTTAAAGCCACCATTGCGCAGTCGCATTAATATCGTCAATTTCAAGCAACTAACATTTCATTTATGGTTATTATTCGTAAATGAAATCTACGTTTTTGTCTGGGGGAATTCTCCTTAATTGTAAAAAAGGAATTAATAGTGGAATTTTGGATTGAATTTTAAAATTTTTGTCCTGAACGTTTTCGCAACTTTTTGTTCAGTTTCGGGAGTACACATACTGTATTGAAAAATGTAGTTAACTTGAGATTCTCAAATCCTTTGGTAATGTGCTTGGGCATTATGTTTGTTTGAATGTTGAGACTTGATTACGACCAGTGGTACAAGTCAGCTTTCCTATGTATTATGTCATCAAAGTTATGGAATTGATTAACTGCCATATATCAAGTCCCTTTTCTTGTTTTATAATTTCTGTGTGCACATTATAACATTAATACCTATACCTAGTAACATCTAGCATAGCTCCTTATCAATTGTATGTGTCGCCTAGTGCTAATGAGTCGCTTGTATTCTATGCGCGTCTGGTTTGTTATCTTGCACGCTATTACTAAGCTTACCAGAGCTTCTCATTGCGTTGCTGCTAATAGTGATACTTACCAGAGATGAGCATTGAACTGAACTTGGGTTGGACTGAGCCTGATTTATAGCGAACGTTTTTAGATTTGGATCGGTTCCTGACTGTAGATCATTTCAAAAACGTGCGATCAGGACCGGACGTGAACTGACTTAATGGAAAAGAATTAAAAAGCTGTATTTTGCTAATTTTTTGAGCTTCATTTGGACATGGACTTTACATTTTTTTGAATATTTGGATGTTTTTGGACTTCGACTGTGCTTTACAAATTCTGGTCTGGGTCTGGATGGCAACATATCCATGAAAGTCAGCTCATCTCTGATGCGGATGACTTGATATCTTTGCATTGTCAATGATTATGATGCTGCGAGCCAAAAGTAGAGCACAGGTTAACTTGATTTAGCGTAAAAACTATTTATTTGTTTTTGAGTCTTTGAGTAAGATTGCATGCAGGCTTATCCCAATGATTCTCAATGTGGAGCAATAGAAATTATTCTCATTTTGTAGGAGACTGGTCATTAAGATATTGGTCAAACAAAGAACTACCTGAATCTAAAGTCTCACATGGCTTGCTTTGGTTGATTGGAAGGTTGTCTAAGATTTTTTGAATTTTTTCCACAAATTTTTCTGCCCTGAAATTGGCGTAATCATGACTGTTTAAACATTTAATTTAAAACGTTTGGAAATTTTCGATTTGATTAAAACAAAAACAGGCTAGTGATCAAATAGATCATTTGTTAGAATTTCTGGTGCTAACTATCCGGTTGGCAAATTGGTGTATGTGTAGTCTATCAGAGTACTACTGGTAGTCGTTCCAATTCGCTTTGTAATGCCTTCTAAACAGTAACTGCCATACGTGTTAACATACTTCCTTGCGGAGAACGCTGTGTATTGCTGTAAATAACTTAACGTTTACATCACTACAAATTAAGAAGCACAATTGTGAATTCCCAAGTAATGCAAAGTTTTACTAAGATTATAAGTGAAATCATGGATGTCATTGTTAGTATGTCTACATATCGCACAAATTACACACTTTTTGTCTCGTGTACTGACCTCAGAGGCTGTCAGAGAGTTGCCAAATGCAGATGGCATACCATTCCTAATCTGATTTGATATATTGTTCTGAATATAGATTTCAATCCCCCCAACCAATGTTTTCTGCTGATTTTGAGTTTTGGTATAGACATCCTCCCAGTGGCGTACCAAGGAGGGACCCTGGGGGCCGCGGGCCCTGGGCGGCATTTTAAGGGGGGCGGCACTTCGCTGACAAAAAATTAATTTTTGAAAGGAGTTTAAAAGTTCTAGTTTTTCGTTATTATCTTAAATACATTTTTAAATGTTTTACCGCTTTTCCATTTTCGTGTTTAGAAGCTCTAGACTGGTAGGCTAGCCTAAAAGAACACGACATGTGGCTTTGTGAGTGAGCGAATTAATAAAATGTTTGGGGGGCGTTTTCTGAGAGGAGCCCAAATTTTTTATAACTATGTCCAATAGTTTTAAACTACGTTCAAAACATTTTTCTAAGGGTAGCGAAAAAATTTGCTCCGCCCCCTATTTACGAGCATGCTTGCTCCAATTGTGCCTCAGTCCCTACACCTTCCTCGCCAGACAAAGTCATTTCAGCCATATAAGTCAAAAGTCCTTTGCACAAAGGAAGGAGATGACATTCGACCACAAACTTAAAACGTTAGGGCTCCAGTTGTTTTCGGCTTATATTGCTCATCCTCTCAAAATCTGATAAAACAATTTTGCATGAATTCACAGTAAGTAGTTAAGGCTAGCTTAATCCTTTATCTCGTATCTTTGGTTTCTCAGTAGCGCCCCAACTGTACATCATAACATCTCCTGACACATGGGCATTGGCGACTAAAATTCCGCTGCGTCGGCGATAGCCCAGTGGTAGTGTCAGCCTCTCAATTGTAAGGTTGTGTGTCCAGTTCACAGACACCAAGTGACTCGCCGTGGTGCTCCTTGGGCAAGATCGTTAGCCTAAACTGCCCGGTAAGAAGCATATTTCAGGCGTTGGCATGCCGCTAATTGCCGTCGCCAAAATTATAAAAGAACATTTTTTGGCACATCTCATGCTATTTTCTAATTTTCAGTAGGGTATTTTCAGTACCTGCCATGAGCTGTAGCCAAGTCAATAGGTGGGCCTATCAACAAAAAGTGAAGAACTTTGCAAATATAACTTTTCTCAGTTTCAATACAACTGCTGTGCTGTTATTCTGCATGACGTAACGGTGCCGGAAAATGACGTTCTTGAAGCGGGGTAGTGCAGTTGGTGTATTTTCGTGGGTAGCTTTGAGTTCAGATCGCAAGTTTCAACTGCGAGTAGAGTGAATAAGAGCCAGCTGACAGCCAACGTGGTTTTCGTGAAGCCGCCTTTGTTCCACGGTACACTTTAAACATTGGCAGTCTTCGAAAACGTTATTTCAACAAGAAAAGTGTTGCTCTAATTTTGATGAATTTGAGGCAAGAACCTTAGTCTGATAACCTAACGCACGGGTAAACGATATATTTCGATATGATTGTGGTTAACGCTTTTATTAAAAAGTGCATTAATCGAAATGGTTGTACAGCTTGTCAATGGCTGCACTGAATAAAGTTGTTAATCGCAATAACCGTTGAACGTAAAACATTGTAATCACTGCTGAGCATCCAAAAGGCCTATGTCCCAGCTGACAATGTTTGGTAATAGTTTTCGAAATAGATATCTGTTGGTAACCAGTCCCGTCGCCATGGGGGCTTTGGTGGGCTTAGCCCCCCAAAAAAACCACAAGTCCCCAACATTTAAATATGAAACACTATAAACCAGAGGATTTTTTGTCAAATTTTAGAATATCAGTCCCCCTGCACAAACGTAGTCTCCAAATTGAAGACCGTCTGGTGATGGTTCTGTTGGTAACGAACGAAGGCAAGGAATAACAGTATGTACGTGTAATTGGAAGAGGTCCAATACAACAGCTAGACCAAGTGCGCAGGTCACGATGAAGACTGCAAGCTTCTCACTCATAGCCTGTTTTAAACCTGTTTAAAATATTTTTTCAAAATGGGTCCCTGCACCAGTAGAGGGCTCCGCGCAATCTATATATTCTAAGAGGATTAAACCACAACTGAAACGTGAATTGAACAATGAAAAGTTCTTCACATCACTGAGATCATATTACCAAATTGATTATATAGCCTGCTATATGCACTCTATATACTACTTTAGTTAAAGACGAGGATACGACAGGAAATTGTAACTAAAATAAATGTTTGCATTTGTAAAGTAGGTATGCCGCCATCAAATCCCTTAATTTTCCGTTTGATCCCATAGAATGAATAAATATCAAAATGTCATGCGGTGAGCTTACCGGAGATTTAAAAACCAACAGGGAGGAAAGTTTGACAAACCATGTGGGGTTCGTAATATGCCAAGCAAAGAAAGCAAAAAATAGAAAAATTAATGATGGAAAAGGCAGCGAGAAGAAGAAAAAGCAAGACTCATATTCGACAATCAAAAACAAGACACATTTCAGTTTGTTAGTGTCGGATTGCGATTTTGAAGATGCTTTAATAACCCGATATTCTTAAATTAGCACGAAATATGAACTTCCATTTAAAATTTTGTAAGCAAATTTGAGAGGTGGAAAGTGTCGCACTTCTATGGTCGACCCCGGGCGGTACTTAGCCTTGCTACGTCACTGCATCCTCCACATCCAGATTCATTAATAATTTCGCAATTTTTACTGAGTTTTAGTTTGTGGGGCCTCTTCAGCAAACATTTCCTCCCTGGTTCAAACCTCTAGTTACGCCACTGCCTTTGACATGCATGATTTGCCTTACAAAACATCTGGAATAGACGTTCTGCTTTAGTATTTGCTTTGATGGAATTGATACATTTGATCACAGAATATATTGCTGCGTACAGTTGAGAATCAACATTTTTTGCAACTAAATTTTCCTGCGGATAACACAATGCACAGCTAACATGCTTGGATTGTTGTCCTATAGGAGCAAACAAGTGAAACAGCTTTATATCTACCAACCACTTTGATTGTGAACAAGTGCCTTTTAATTTTGCATTCCCACCAAAATTTTTCATAAAGTCTTCAACCTCCACGCCCCATCAAAATTTGCCATGCGCCACCGGTGGGGTGCAGGCCCCACGTTGAGAACCACTGCGTTAGACGCATTGGTCTAAAAACAAAAAATTTGTCTTTGTTGATACGAATGGAAATCAAAGACTTGTCGTGGAATTAATGCATTCAGAAACGTAAAAACATTCAATTACTTCCCAAGAGCATCATAGCCTTCGTAGTTGCGAAACGTTCATGCGGCAAACAACTGTGCTACTTCATTTGCTGTTACAACCAGAATGGTAAGATTACAACCACTTGCATGTGTTTACGAAGAGAGTCTTTTTCAGCCTGAATACAAAATTTTAAAACCCTTTGCAGACCGCAAAGACACTGTGGTGGCTCGTACTTTGTGCAGTCGTAACTTGCTGAGCTACAGAGCTGTTCAAACCCTCTAAAGCAGTGTTTCCCAAATTTTTTCTCATCACGTACCATTTGTGGGCCCCACACTGTCGCCAAGTACCACCTTGCTCCAGGAAAACTCAATCTACCAAATATCATTCGATCAAAAGTTTGGAAAACCAGAATTGACACATATGCCAGGGCTGCCGTGCCGGAGCCCGGAGCGCCGGAGCTGGGCATTTTGCTTGGAGCCAGAGCTCGAATTAAAAATCAGGAGCCGGAGCTCAGTTTAAAATTTAAGACCGGAGCCGGAGATATGGCCTTTGAAAAGTATCTCCGGCTCCCTTCCTACATACTAAAGGTTTTGCCAAACAGACTTACGTGTGCTCAGTATAGCACACTAAAAGCGATTGTTATGAGCTACGACGCCAGACTGCAGCCATGGATCTACAAGGTTTTCGTTTGGTTTAATAATCGCTAAAGCTGTGACATCGTAGCTGGCAGGCGTGGTATTACTTGTTGAACAATGGTTCTCAAACACTTTCCTAAGAGTCGCATGCAGTTCCTAAGCATCTTTGTGTGGCTTTAAGCAATTTTTCGGTAACAGATTCTATTTGAATAAGAGCTGATGATGCCCACTGCGTAGGCTAAATATATAATCTGCAAGATCCTAGTGTCTGATTCATTGCTGGAAAAGGATTTTTGTCGATAGACAGTGTGTTTCAGGAAAACCTCTAGCATTTTGTGTTACAGACTTCGTTAGTGCAATAAAACAAAACGGGTCAATTGACTTGCTGTAAAACTTTTTGTGCGGCTCTCCAACAAACTTTTAGGTGTGTATTTGGCTCTCTTCAGCGAATTGGTTGAGAACCACTGTTGTAGAAGTAAGAAAAATCTTAACTACCACAACATCCTACTTTCTAGTCAGAATAATCAAACCTGGTCTGAAGTAGTGTGGCCATCTAAAAAGAAGTGAACTTTAATGAGCAGGTATATACAATAAAATATCCATTATCTATTGAAAGAAATCCTTTCTCAGCACAGAATCAGACACTAAGATCTTACAGAGTATATATTTCCCCTACAAAGTAGACATCATCAGCTCTTATTCAAATAGAATCAAGCTCTTATTCAGCTCTTATTCAAATAGAATCTTATTCAAATAGAATGAAATATCCACAGCTTTTGTAGCTGTGTAATCATGCTGTTAGCATGGAGTATGATTACGATATGATACCATTGCAGATTTGAGCATGAAACGCACCGCATACTATTGTAAATTAGGAATTGTCATTAGAAACCTTGCTAGCAAAGTTTACTAGATTACTGGCAAAGTTCACTAGGAAACATTACTTTTTCAAGCGGCGGCATAACATGACAGTTATAAATAATTGGTAGCAAACTAGCAACGCTTTGAATAGCAGTGCATTATCAGGAGGATATAAAAATCAATGCAAACAAATGTGGACTTTTATTGAGGTTTTCTACAGTACAAAAACTATATTTTCAGCACGGTAACCAGTCTTATTTTCCCCTAAGCTTTGCAGGTTTTATTGTGCTTTTGTTTGCGATTCATCACTGTTTATTACACTGGGCAAAGAATGTTTGGTCTTGTTTTTGTTTATTGATTTTTTGGTGTTTCTTGATGTTTTTTGGTGCCCTGAGTCCGAATATAAAGTTAGTTTTTTTGTAGTGTCAGCCGTTTTTCTGTAATTTGAAAATTCCTGAACTTTGGAAATGACATAATTTTCCTGGGATGCAGTATGCTTTAGATAAACTTCAACAAGTTTTTATGAAAACGCAACTTGGCATGTCAGTTTGTTTAATCAAAATCCTAACAGACACCAAAGAATCACTTGGTACTGTTATCTAATCCTCCCTCACCCCTACTGGCGTGTGAGCCAGCTGGTGGCGAGATCTGGGAGGTAGATTTCGAACGTGTGATAACCATGATACTCAATACTTCTTACTTAACTTTCTTGGTTTTACTCTATTCTTCAACTAGTCGCTACCCCCACCCCGCTATCCTCTCTACCCCTTGTGAGGTCCATCCTGGCGAGGGTGGGACCTTTTTAAATATTTTATTTTTATCTACAGGTACACATAAAATAAGCCTACAACACATGTTTAATACAGTAGTCGAAGTCAATACAGTAAGCTACAAAACCACTAGGTCTAAAAGTGGACGCTCAAAAGGCATTTCCTCTTGTGCATTTGTTTGTCCTCTCGAATCAAGGTCCAGACATAATCCCACATCATGGCCTCATCCCATCTTCCTTGATACCTCTTCTCCATCACCTGAATATCCTGATGAAAACGTTCACCATGCTCTTCGCTCACGTCCGTTAAATTTGGCCTAAAAAAATCTAAGTGAGAATGC
>Ga0210059_1003803_pt1 | contig 24266 bp, 24 predicted proteins | sample Ectturendosymbi2_FD_188042 | JGI IMG/M metagenome (GOLD analysis project Ga0210059, IMG submission 188042) | Ecteinascidia turbinata endosymbiont from Florida, USA - Sample 2 (SPAdes) (version 2) | ecosystem: Host-associated > Tunicates > Ascidians > Unclassified | place: Key West, Florida...
TTCGGTAAAAACCTCGGTAGAAACGATTTTTTCACAGATCAATAGTTCGATAAATTCCAAAGATTTTGATATAAAATTAGTTATCATAATCCCCTCGGAAAGCATATTAATATTGAATTAAATTCGATAGTCGCGCAACACGAGAATCTGGCAGCGAAAGGCATTTTTGTTGTTAGAGTACCTTTGCAATTTTTCTACTTATTTCGTTCAAGCAAAAATAACCCCCGCGATTTTTTCACAGATCAATAGTTCGACAAATTCCAAAGATTTTGATATAAAATTTGTTATCATAACCCCCTTGGAAAGTATTTTAATCTTGAATTGAAATCGATAGTCGCGCAACACGAGAATCTGGCAGCGAAAGGCATTTTTGTTGTTAGAGTACCTTTGCAATTTTTCATCTCATTTCGTTTAAACAAAAATAACCCCCGCGATTTTTTCACAGATCAATAGTTGGATAAATTTTAAAGATTTTGATATAAAATTTGTTATCATAACCCCTCGGAAAGTATATTAATATTGAATTGAAATCGATAGTCGAGCAACATGAGAATCTGGCAGCGAAAGGCATTTTTGACGTTAGAGTACCTTTGCCATTTTTCATCTCATTTCGTTTAAACAAAAATAACCCCCGCGATTTTTTCACAGATCAATAGTTCGACAAATTCAAAAGATTTTGATATAAAATTTGTGATCATAACCCCCTCGGAAAGTATATTAATATTGAATTGAAATCGATAGTCGAGCAGCACGAGAATCTGACAGCGAAAGGCATTTCTGGTGTTAGAGTACCTTTGCAATTTTTCTTCTGATTACGTTTAAACAAACATAACCCCCGCGATTTTTTCACAGATCAATATTTCGACAAATTCAAAAGATTTTGATTCAAAAGTGAGTCTATAGCAACGCTTCCACAAGTTTGAAAAATCCATTATTAGTGCGAGTGTGACCAATGTGCCTGAGTGTCAAATTACACTTATGCAGGCTTTTTTACATGCAGTATAAAATTACGTGGCTTGTTAGAATAACTCTATGCAGGCTTGTGGGAATACGCTTTAATAGTTAAGGATTAGTTCTGACATCCGAGTGAATACTGAGTACAAAGCCATATTGGCTGTGGCAAGTTTTCATAATTCATCTGGTCAATATTGCAAAACCTGCGTGTTGTTTTAAGTCTAGTTAGTTTTAGTCGTTTCAACATACAGGTCTACTTAATTGTCCGGTTTGTGTAGCAAGGTTTTATTGATCGCTTTGGACGAGATCCCAGACCTTTGCAGCTCTTGTGTCTAAGTGATGCTGATAAGTCTTGCCAGCTGATCCCGCAATTAGGGGAGAGCAATCGGGCAATTCCCCCCAAAATTTTCAAAAACATGTTCAGTTGAATATATCAGCTGGGTGCGGCCTTGCTTGCTAAGTGTAGGGTAATAACTTTTGGTTAGTTGAAAATCATGGCAATTCAATGCTTTTTTCTGTGTATAAGACCATGTATATTTATCATATAATTCACAAAGTTTGTAATTCATTGAAAACTCTACTTACTCAGTCTTAAAATAATCATGCTCACTAAAACAAATATTTGCTCAGTGTAAAATTATCTTAGAGGGAACACTGATCGTCAGCAATTTGAAAATGATAAACAAAATGTTGACCTTGTCCCCCTGGAAAATTTTCTGCGGACGCCCATGAATGATCGTGCTTTCTCACTTTCGTGCTTTCACGCATTACGGATTGTTTGTTTCTTTCCGTTCTCTTAATTCCGGTTTCAAAATCAACCCGCTTCTTGTTATTATTTCATCAAAATTACCTGCAATAACAAATGTAATAAACAAATTACTGTGGGTGTTGGAGACTATTCCAAACGACAAATAAAAACTGGAAGGCTCCCCATTTGAAGAGCACTGATCTAAACCGCATCCAAGTGACTACGATCACTTGCTGCAACATACAAGTCAAACAGCACTACTACGCTATGCTGGCTACTGCCACCGGTAGCTGTGGTGTAAGAAATGTGACCTACAATGAGAATACGTATTATGTCGTCACATGAACTGTTTATGTAATCTGGTCTGTTTATCTCGAGTCCTGGATGTACCTGCGCTGACGCCAGTGACTACGTCAGATCGTTGTTATGTGCCACCTTGCTTGTTGATTCCGTAGCGGTGCAGTGTTAAAGTTTGACCAGTTTTATCACTCAAGCTTCTGAACCAGGGGTGGGCAAACATTTTCTACAGATGGGCACATTGAAGATTTTATTGCTATTGAGGGCTGCATGCTCGCATTGCATTACATCTATAATCGCTTTGAAAACTTATAAAAAGTTTTGGATGAGCTGCCACAAAATGAAGGTAACAATAGTCACTTCCAGTTGAGTAAAAATGCGGTTTCGAATGAAACGTTTGGAAAAGAAACTTGGTAATCCTAATCTAATCGATAATATTACTTTAACGTAGACTCCAAACATGTACTATCTATGTACGTGTGACTGCCCTGCGGGCCGTAGTTTCCTCACCTCTTTAGAATCTAAACCAAGCTTAGACTTATTTCCTCATAAATGTACGTATGCGAAAGTGATTGATTTGTGCAATATGGTCCTGTGAAGCATTGGGTTCATTGCAAATCGATATCGCATCCCCCCCCACCCATTTAGTCTGTGTCCACTACTGGCTTCCGCTTCCACAAGTTTCAAAAATCCATTAGAGTGAGATTGTGAGTGTGACCAGTGTGCCTGAGTGAATAGCTTAATCAAGCTACGCTTATGCAGCTTCTTTTCACACAGTATAAAACTACGTGGCTTGTTAGAAATACCTCTGTAAAAGGCTTGTGGGAATACGTCTTAATCGTTAAGGTTTATTTCTGACTTGTGCGAGAGTACTGAGTGCAAAGCTACATTCAAGGTGGCGAGTTTTCATAATTCATCTGCTCAGTTTTTATGCCTGCGTGGTGTTCTAATTTCAGCAAGTTCTAAGTTTTCCGATAGTCGTGTAAAGATACAGTGCAGTTTTGCAAGAGTGTCTAACTTTCTTGTTTTTTCACCGCTAATGTTGATCTGAGCGTTAATTGTTCTTAAATTATGACTTATTTGTAGAAAGTGCTCGCAAAAATGGATATTAGGCAGTTTATGAGAAGCAAAAGCATTTCTGATAGCCGAAGTAGAAAACAATTCGGACAAAAGATTTCAGAAGTGAGTTCTGTTCAACAAGCACAGACAAACGAGAGAGCCGCAAACGTAGTTGTGGATAGTTCCAGTCCATTTCAGACTCATTTGTGTGGAGTTCACATTGATAACGACATTTATACGCCAATTCAGCAAAGGTTGTAAGAGATGACAGAAAGTACACTTTCGTGGCAAACTCGTATAGCCTACAGATACACTTGAAAAAGATTTCAAAATAGATGCGAATGGAGCGCGTGCTTTCATGGGGAATTTTCTTTGTGGTGTAGTAACAGCAAAGCGTTTTGTGACGTCCATTTGCATTGCAACCAGTGCCCCAACAAGAGGGGGGTATGCCCCGGGGCGGCACTTTTGGTGAAAACAAGGAATACCAAATGGTCTTTCAGGAATGAACCTGAAGTTAGATTTAGGTTAAGTTGCACGTACCATAGGTCCCGGTTTGGCCGGGATTGTCCCGCAATTTCACTTCAGTGTAATTTTCTAAATTAACTCCAGCCTGATGAGGCATTGTTATGAAATAATTCCGTCCTCAAAGGCTTGACTTTGCTTTAACCCGTGGCTTGGTGGGGGGGCACTTTTCGACTCGCCACGGGGCGGCACTTCTCCATGTCGGGGCCCTGATTGTAACGTCAGCAACCTGAAAAAGATAAGCAAAATGTTGATGTTCCCCCCCTGGAAAAAGTTCTGCAAACTCCCATGGCTACCTTCACCCTTTCAGCAAGCTTTCACGTTTGGGCAAATCAGGTTAAGCTAACTATCTACGAAATTGAAACTAAACAAAACGTATTCAAACGGCACAACCGTTCTTGAATAGTTTACTTGTACTGCACAACTGTTTAAGATGGAACTAATCTACACATTGTTATGTTCATTTACATTGTTTATTCTTGATTCCTGAATGATCAATAGTTCAAAAATTAACTGTTTAAAAACTATTCAAGAATCTTCAAGGACGCCAGAAAATATTCAAGGACAACAAGATGTTTTTCAAGGAAAAAGGACATAACAAGTTTTGACAGCAAATTCAAGGGCAATTCTTGGCGCTCAAGGACGTCTGGCAACCATATTGGAGAGCGGGAGTCAGTCATTATGTAAACTCAATGAACGAACATTCCAACAAGCGATATTTACGGAAGCAGTAGTAGGATAACGACCTGGGTAAGCCTGCCTCCTAGAACGCAAGCCAAGCCGGGCAGCAGCAGCCTCCGTATGGGCGTGCGGTCTCCGATCTACCAGTGTCTGAGTTACATTTGGTTGTGGAGTCATTTTAAATTGCGACTGCGCCAGGGCATGTAAAAATTGGAAGCGAGTGCTTGCCCAGGACAAACGCTTCCGTCTGGGTCTCGTGACCAGATTCCGGCAGAACGCGCAGCGTGACGGCCGGGATGGTCAGAGACTGCCCCGCAGTAGCCAAGTAGGCCTAACGCAGGGGTCGGGAACCTATGGCTCGCGAGCCATATGTGACTCTTTTCATGAAGGCTTCTAGTTCACTTGATATCTTCTTAACACGATTCCTACGAATGAAACTTTTCAACTTTAGTAGCTAGTTGGCTTTACATCTAATCTTCTGCAGTCATCAAACGCACGCTTGGAAGAATTTCGTGAGCACACTTGTCGTTTTAAGTTCATCACTCATCCACATGAATGTGATGTGGACGAAGTCGACTTGAGTTACATCCCTGGTGTTTCCATCAGAGATTTTGAGTTAGAAGTTGCTGACTTGTGGCTTCAGATGCGGGTGAACAAGTTCAAGTCACTGCATGAAGATTTGGAAATACTTGCACTACAGCAAGCAGAGCTTGCGAGCAAGCACAGGTGGACAGAAATGAAAAACCTTCAACCTGCAGACCAGTTGGTTGTCAAAACTTGGAACGCGCTTCCTGTCACATACCAGGGGCGGATCCAGCTCGTAAGTTTAGGGGGGGGCGATTTCAGTAATATTTAGCAGTCAAGTCTCCCTTAGCAGCCAAGTGTCTTTCACAAATGTTACTTTCGTTAGTGTTAGGGGGGGGCCGATCGCCCCCCCCCCTTGTCACATACCACACACTGCAGAGTGTGTTTTGTTGTATTGACCATATTTGGCTCCACGTATGCATGTGAGCAGTCGTTCTCACACTTAAAAAATGTCAAGACCAACCTACGATCTCGCTTAACGGATGTAAGCCTCAACGCCTGTATGAAGCTTAACCTCACCAAGTATCTACCTGACTAGAAAGCCATCAGCAACATCAGAAGTCGCATTAACAGTGTGAAGCATGTTATTGAAAAGAAAATTCAGACATTTACCATTGTTCAAAATTGTTGATTTTGCTTAAAAATGCACACGTTAGCAAGTTACTTGTATCAAGTGTTGAAAAATATTTTGTGGCTCTCACGGAAATACAATTACGTAGGTTTTATATAAAAATATGTAGGTTTTATGGCTCTCTTAGCCAAAAAGGTTCCCGACCCGTTTTATATTGTTGAAAAGTTTTGCACCTGGGAATTTGCTGTTTATTCCATGAGGAAGTTAAATTCGATTCCACGAAGATACTCTATGATGTCTCTGTTGTAATCGTTTACGGTTGTGAGGAGGCGCTGGTCAGCTAGTATATATTCCCGTCTTTTCACTGGTCCAGGTTCACCACAAACGTATTGCTCATATGCGACATCTCCCCCCTTTTGGACGCGGTGAAGACCATCTATGAACTTCCAGTTTGAGGGATAGACAACGTCAAATTCTCTTTTCAGGCGTCGATGGGTTGCTTCGGCGTGGTTGTTTATTCAGTCAATGCCGCTTATTGTACGCTGGTACATGTTCCAAATCTCCGGCGGAAAGAGAGCGGGGCGGCTTCGACGGTTGTTACGTCCAGGTCCCCCGATATGATTGTCTTCCAACCAGTTCAGGATGGGCGGGAGTTGGTTGGCCACTGGCCAGTTGGTTGGATAAAGCATCAAAAGCGTCGTCCAAATTGTCAATTGGTACAAACGCAACTATCATTCTGGCATGGAAGGCAAACCGTGGTTCAGCATTGTAGAAGACCGTTCTCGGAAAGCTGGCGCCTCATACTTTTCGTCAGGTGGAATAGACATCCATGAAGTTCTGCACGTGGAAATGCTTGTCGAACAGAGTTCACCACTGCCATCTCAAAGCCGAGAGATCGACGTTGGATTGAAAAGCGGCCATATCGTTTTGATAAGTCCGAATAGTCCATCGTGTTTCTTGGCGTTTGTTGGGTAGCAGAGCGTACGTCACGGGAAACACGTGTTCTGCACGCTTGGCAAGAATCAAAAACACCTGGCTAAACAGCGGGGGAGTGAGGGTAAACGTACCGTCTATGAAAACGCGATCCATATCTCGGACCCAGTTGCGATGGTTGTCCCGTCCAAAAATCATCACGCGATTGGGATATGCTTATCCACTATCTCCGAGTAGGAATAGTTCGTCGACGCCGGGTGAAGGATGCTAGAATTTGTATTGGTCTGGTACAACGAGAGATGCGAGATCTGCAGGTGTTGGCAGGGGTGCTTCTTTCTGAGCCCGTGCACGTTGAATCAACATTTTGGTTGCTGATATGTTTGGCATTTGTCCTTGAACGCACTGACCAGTGAATCTGACGGCTTGATTGCGAATCTGCGACGGCAATCACATTGTATCCAGGACTCGACGTTTCGTGTTTACTTTGATTTTGGCAACTTCCACACCGGCTGCGTCACTTCCGTGGGTGTGGTACCCATGGGTGTGTTGCATGTGGGTGTGGTGCCTGTGTGGCAACTGCGTATCACAAATCTCCAAAACCTCTTCGTGCTATCAGCAGAAAAAGCATGAAAAGTGAACATGAACCCAGCATCTGTGAGTTTCTTCTTGCCTCGGGAAATTTATGTGCTCCCCATGGCTCAGATCTGGCGAACTGGCTGAGGATGTGCTGTTCAGGCTTATATACAGAGGGTCGCAACATCAAAAGAAGTTGAAAGGGAATTGGTATAACGCCTGTAGCGTGGCATTTCACCTGTCAGACTGTTTTGTCACTTCGCTGCAATATCAAAGGGATTTGGTATAACACCAGCTAATGTGACATTTCGCCTGCAATTTTATAGTGAAGGGGAGGGCCAACTGGGCTCGACTAGAAAATTTCTTGACAACTTACGATCGACCGGTCGGTAATAAAGTCACACGTGCAAAATGTCATAAAATGCAACATTTTTCATTTTGATTTAATTTCTTAAATGTTGATTGAAAAATGTTCTTTTAGGTATCTTGTCAATTCAGTGCAAAATCAGGCGCAATCGACCAACTTAAGACTCGGCGATCGAACGGTCGTTCGCGATCGACGTGTTGGCCACGCCTGTTATAGTGTACTGTGTAACGTCTTCATTCCCACACACAACGCGCTAGAGTTTAAACATGCACTGCAGTAACAAGGAACACACAAATACATGAAAAAATTCGAGCGTATATGCGTGGCGACAGTAGAGAGTATGCGCCTCCTGTCGCCAATACATTCACTTTGATGAAACACAAGCGTATAAGACACATGCATGAATGACGCCATCATGATTATGATGTAGTACTGCGATGACTTCCAAGTACATCGCTTTTAAAAATGCATGAGGGAGTGGGAGGCTACGAAGGACCAGGGGTCATTTAGGCTGTAGACCTCCCAAGGATGAAGCTACTTTAGTGTAAGGGGAACAGTGTAATACAGTAAGTACTTGTCTTTTGCTCTGGGTATAACGTTTAATATGTGCAATGCGGTTATATGTTTTAGTGTTCGTAATTGCTCGGTCATAAACTTTCATGATATATACGAAACAACAACATTAACGTGAAAACAAAGTTGCGGCTTAAAACAAAGCAGCACATTACGTACGTTACACACAAACTTCAAGGTACGTCACAGCAATAACCAAGTAGCAAGTGTTGGCGATAAAATGCAGAATACCGTCGCTAGAAAGTTTGCAATAGGGGGGGCTTTACGTTGTGAAATTTGATAAAAACCACCAATAAATAGTGCTTTATAATTCAATTTGGGGGGCTAAGCCCCCAAAAGCCCCCCGTGGCAACAGGACTGATAAAACGTAGCGGCGGAACAACTTAAATCATCTCGGCGCCCTTCACTCTCTCGCACATCGCCTGGTGAAGGGACGCAGCAAGCTCTTCCGCTTTTCTACCTCCTTCAAACACCCTCGGCCAGTGATCAGGAACCGATTCGGCCCCGTAAAAGGCACCTGCTATTGCTCCTGCCATTGTCCCGATGGTGTCCGTGTCCCCTCCCAGCGAAATGGCGTACAGAACAGTTTGTTCGAGTTTGCCGAACGACTCGAGTTCGATTGGTTGCCGGTTGGCAAGGCAACATAGGAATGAGAAGATGGCTGCGGAAACAGCTTCGACCGCTTTCACGCTGACGCCTGCGAACCAAGCAACAGAAGTATGTACCAAAAAAAACTTTTAAAAAAGTCCGCAAAACAAACAACAGGAAAAAAGTGAAGTTGATCAAAACAAGGAGTCTCGTTAGTGATTGTTTCCAGAAGTAAGTTATCTGTTACAGATAAGACGATAAGATGTTTCTTGATTAAAACTTTGCAAGTTCACGCTTTAAAGAGAATCCAGGAAGACTACAATACGAAGGGTTGTTTTTTAGCGCGACTGAGGAGGTTATCGCACTTAGCCCGCAATGAAATCAAAGCAAGTTTCCTGTTTAGAATTGTAAGGCCACTGATACAAACAAACAAGTTTACGATGTAAATAAACAAGTCTGTGATGCAAACGAACAAGTTCACGACGCAAACGAATAAGTTTATGACGTAAACAAAGAAATTTATGATGCAAAGAAATAAGTTAATGATACAAACAAAAAAGCTTATTTGAAAATTCGTGCACTTGGGACGAAACACGATAAAGACGCGCGGAGTGAACTAAAAAGAAAACCAAGAAAATCTGCTTGAATTGACAATTGTAAGTCTGTTGCCGATGAGCTATGGCTCAAGCAAACCTTAACTCATAATACAGTCAACTATCTACAGTCATTAAGTTACAGAAAGACGCTTGGGAAGCTGGTGGTCCCAACTTTGTAATGGCTGACCCCAAGAAAACTCCTAATTTGTAATGGAAGTCCAGTTGCTGGAGGTGCTCATCATATACGCAATAGGAGAGCCACACCACTCAGCGACGTAGGCAGCTGCTTGCGTAACTCGATACCTGAAGGTTCCCTTCAACTTCCTATCAAAACCCGCGACAATAAACAGCTAAAAACCTATATATTTAAAACAGGAGCTCCACAAATTCCTTTGCCACAAATAGAACACACAGTTGAATATTTTATCAAAGTTGCTTTTTCGACCAAACTACAGTACTTGGAGTCAAGCATTTCACAGCAGATGACTTCTGCAAGAATTTTCCGGTCTCTTGCAGAGATGATCACGGAGAATGCGTGCGGAAGTTTGCATTTCACGATAAAATACGACGCGACTACGGTATTTTTTGTGTTTCGCGTCACAAATAGTAATCGCGACCATTGCCCTGAACAATCAAATGTTCTTTACGGTCCCTCAACTGCAAGCCCGGCAATACTTTCAGCTATGTATTCACTGCATTTGTGTGAACGCGGGTACTTGCCGTGAGACAATACAATACACTGCGTAACCGGCAATTTCACCAACTCACATTATCTTAGGCTCCTAACTACATACGACTTTCACCGAAAGACAAACGTTTTCAGTTTCTTCAAGAGCTTAACAATTTCACAGTACAGTAAAAAATCAAAAGCCACGGTTTGAAACAGACCACGCATAGCAGCACGATGTTCGAAATATTTTAGAATCGGATAAAAATGGACATTTGTTTGAAATGAAGCCTGGGGCTTTCAGAAGGGTGAGCATTCAGATAACTCAGTACATTCCAACAAAACCATATATACGCGGAATTTAAAAAAGATATCGCCACCCAACGTCAAAACTACATTCCAACAAAACCACATATATGCGAAATTTAAAAAAGATATCGCCACCCAACGTCAAAACTATACCAAAGCATATAAGTTCTAACCTATTTTTTGCCTGATATCTTCAACAGAAAAATTTCCTTCCGAAAGGAATTGATAAATTTGATCAAACTTCTTGGAATAGACATTTTCTTCAGCAGCTAATTTCGACCTGCAACATTATACAGTTTATCTCAAGCTCATTAGTAAATTACTTAATCATCAGAGCCATGAATTTCCTGATATCTACTAAATGCTGCTTCAGGTTTGGAATGAACAGTTGTTTTTAAAACGAGGGCTCGTAATGGAGCTGGAGAGACTTTGTAGCTTTCACAGATCGGCGGCAACGAGAAGTTTCACATGTGAGATGCTGCGTGACAAAGTTAACTATGTTCTGTACGAGTCGGTTCCTTGTCTTGACGAGAGATGCAACAAACATTGGGAAAAAATGTGTCGTCTGGTCGCCAACGCAGTCATCTTAAATGTATTATTGCTATGAAGGGTCTATTCAAGTTACAAAATAGCCCAAGGCGACGGCATGGCAAACGAAAGGATGAGAAATATTATACAACCACTGCTTTCCTTCATTACAGCATGTGACGTGGCTTTGGCTTGCACAAACCTTTTGCTATGCATTTCATTGGCATGAAACGACCAAATCTGTTCGGCCAAAAATGTTTACTTCCATTTTTAATTTTGACTCTCCGGATTAGTGCCGATTTGGTGCTTTCCAAGTAAGTTTTACTCAGTGAGATACCACAGAGTCGCAATATTATTCCTCAAACCATTTAATCCCAAAAAAAACAGAGTGGTTCATATACTCGTGTATACTTGAAGGCTGTTTGATAAACGTTCAAAAAACAATCAAATACAAGCTTGCCTTCATTTATAAAATTGTTTTTGAATGATTGTCGATGAAATACGCAACAGAGTTTGCAATGTCAGGGATTTTCATTTTTATTTATGAAGCATATATTACCTTATTTAACTTGACTACATGACATCGCCAATTCATTCTTCGTCAATTTGTCACTTCGGTTTCAAAGCGCGCAGGCATCACAAGACAGCATCAAATTTATGAAACAGAACATCACTCCTGGTATACTGCAGCAAAGCCACGCCACAAGCACTTAAATAGTTTTACGTCCGAAGAATTCGCTAAATAAGCAGCAGCAGCAGCGAAAATAGCGCGAAAAGAAAGTTCAACGCAGGAAACAATACCGAAGACACCAGACTCGTCTCTCTTAGTTTTTTCGACATTCAACTGCGCTACTTCAACGTCGCATCACTTGCGATCATGGGCGTCGGAAGGTTTTTAAACAGGCGGAGGGGCCAATAGTGGATTTTTCCAGGGGGTTGCCAAAAGGATTTTCTTCATGAGGGTCAACAGTGGTGAAATTTCTAAGTGAAAAAATATTTTATTACTGAAACGTTAGTAGCAAAATATCAAATTGCAAAGCCCAGAGGGGTCCTTGGACCCCTTCTTCCGACGCCCATGCTTGCGATCAGCTTACTTTTCATTTTGAGGCGCAGCTTCCATCCTGTCGCACAGCGTTTTAAGCCGCGTCCAGAAATCCTGCCACGTGACGTTTGCGTCACTGCTCAGAGCCAGCTCGACAGCGGCGGCTTGCAAGATGGCGCCGTTCACGGCGTCGACGTGGGAGTGGGTTATCTTGGCGCTTGATGCCGCCATCTTCAAAAATTAAAAATAAGGAACGCATCGAAGTTAGAATTCCAGATGCTTGCCAGGTTGCACGGGGTACTTTTCAAGTTATACCTTGTTCTGCTACGGAATGAAAGATATATTCCTAACATGGTTGAAAACCTCGCGGAGTTTTTTTTTTTTTGAAACAAGTCAACCAAACATTGGTTTCAAATTGTGGAGACATCGACATATTAAGACTATGACTACCTTGTACTTCATGGAATAGAGAAGGACAGCACAAAAAATTCTATTTTCAGATCCTCAGAACTCTCGAGACAAATACCAACAATCAAAATCAGGGCAAATTGTTCAACCGAATTTGAATCACCTCGTTTCTTGGTCTCATAAGCTTCAAAATACGTCAGTATCTATCGCAATGGGGGAATTTTCTTTTGGCAGCAACCAATTCAGTAACACTGATCTTACTGAAGACCAATCAGGTTCTGAGACAATTTTCGTGACTACCACACGGAGCCAACAGGACGCCTTGCTCTTCACTATGAATGTTTCTGCGCAGTATTCGCGAACGTTTCGGACACAGTCAACTGACAACACGCTCACCATCCAAACTAGGGAAAAACAGACTTTCTGCATGACTTGCAAATTTTGCAGTCTTCCACTGACTAGCATCTTTAATCGCGTTTGGACGAAGTGCTTTCAAAACGGTACAACCGAACCCAGGGCTCTATAGATCAACAGTCGGTGCAACAACCATTTGCTTCGTGCCGACTTGAGTTTTCGAATCAACCAGTGTGCCAACACCAACAACAATTAAAAGTTCATGGTTTGCTACAAGCCGACTGGTTTCTACTTTCATAACTTTGCAATGATTCAAACTTGTACACAACTTTATTCAAAGAACTAGTCTACACAAAGGCGACGACGAAGTTGAATCAATCAGCAAATTTTTTTTAAATATTTTTTCAAAAATTTTCTTTAAAAAAAATAATCTACTGATTGATTCAACTTAGTCGCGTTTGTGGAGACCTGTTTTTCTTCGCTGAGACATTTCGGTGATTTGTCCCGTGATAGTATAAAAACTCGCCGAAACAGTATTCATTAGCATACCTTATCGGACATTACGACCGAATTGACTTGATTTTTTTTCGGCGATTTCAAACAAAAATTGGTCAATGACTGAAAAAAACAGGTGGAGACTAGTTATTTGTGCCAACAACGTACGTATATTTATACAAGTCAAGGTCAATATATCTTCTCTACGAATCATAACGAAATTGGTGTGCAAGACTTGGAGCTTCTCCATGGAAATTGTTTGGCGTGCCAAGTGTGGCCCACGTGCCGAAGGTTGCCGACCCTGATAGACTGTGTATTTTGTCACAAGGCTACATCGCAACAGCGGTCTTTGGCGAACGCACTCGACTTCGCCAACAAAGCGCGACACCTCTGCTGGTATTCCATCTACACTGACAAAGCACCGCATTCGATTTTAAAGCAGTAAATGCGGATTTCGCTGTATTATCGTGTATACTATAACTGAACATACTGAACCAAAGGTTTAATCGACTAGGGGTTTTATTTGAGCCGATCACTTCGACATATTCAATACCAAACGAGGCGTGGCATGATGCACTTCCGTCATAAATGATGCACATCCGTCATGGATGATGCACGTCCGTTATTAATGATGCAAATGCATCATAAATGTAAACAGGTAACTTTCCTATGACGACGAAGCCACAGCGTGAGTTCGAAGATTTTACGACAGATATCGGTAAAGAATGCGATTATGAGGGTAGGCTTTTCACGCATTAAACGCTAATCTTGCATCAACCAGTTACGGCCAGGCACTCCAGTCATTCAGTCCCAAATCTCAAAAACATTTTCAGTCGTTCTATGTTTATGAACGCTTCTTCGATTTGTCGACTGTTGCAATTTAATCAAGTGAACGAACACCCAGCATTCTGCAGCTGAACACCGAGGGGCCCACCGCAGACAAGATCAGCGTTATCGAGCAGCATGAACAAGGTATTCATCATCGTTCTATAGGAGGCCCACCGCACAACTGCGGACAAGCTAGTGACTAATCATCTCCGTGCTCTTGTTTCATTCCCATTACCCTTGTGATGTCAACAATAAGTCTGAAGCAAATAAATAAATAAAATAAATACCAGTGGGCAGTGGACAAGGTGGCAGTTACTCATTTCTGCGGGTGGCAGTTGTGCCAAGTGGTAATCGTTCGATACCTATCTATCACATACGCGAAATCTTCCGACGCAACAAAACAAAAAAGCTAAGATGTAAGAAACAACAAAAATTGACTGGCAATATACTGACCACTTTTAGCATCCTCATGTCGGCGTGACAAAAAAGTGCTACGGGAGCAACTCTCATTGCTGATCCATTACCAAAAGAACCCTGGCCATCGAACTGTTCAGAGGCTGGCTGATATGGATCGCCATCATATTCAGCATCGCGTAGTTTTCCAAACACCAATGGAACAATGGCTCCGTATCCACGATTTGCTTTGTTTGAAAAATACGTTTCGCTGAACCTTCATTAAAAGTAACGAGCATGTGAGGCCACATCTTTTCAAAGAGTCGTCCTTTGTTTGATTGATCACTCAAATAAAAATGAAGTTTTACTATCATGCAAAATAAGCTTCAAACAATATTATTGTTGTGGAAGAGGCATAAACATGATCATATTTGCTTCATTCTAGCTGCTGCAATTCACCTCCATTTCTTTAAATTTAGACAGCAACTTAGAACATTAAGGCTACACAGCAACATATTTAGGGAGTGCAGGGCCCTGGACCAGCTTAGCTTTTGGGGCTCCACACACGTGCCGTGGCCTTTATTTGGTTTTTCATTTGAAAACTGGAAAAGTATGCTGCCACTTACACCTAGTGCGTCTCCCAGAAATCTATATTTTCTGGAGCTGATTTTGATACCATACCACAACTGTTTTATATCTAACAACAGAGTGTGCCCGAACAGGCACAATCCATTCAGTGGACACAGGGTTTATTTGAACCATTTTAGGTTGCTAGTTTCCAAGCAATACATATATCGTGTATTAACCCCTGTAGGCTGAAAAAAAAGAAACTGTTTTGATTGAGTTAACTAACATCTAATACCTTAATAGGCAAGCTCCATGAACTCACAATCCTGATGAAAACAAGCAAAATTAGGATTTGCAGCAAATTTTGTGACCATTGACCGATCAAGGCTCATAAATTTCAAGAGCATTATAATTGACTAATTGTTTATTACTAGCACTAAAGACCACTCTGCTGCTGTAACTAGAGTTTGAGTATTTCAGATAAATGTCCAAATAATTTACTACTACAACAAGTTTAAGGACTGAAATTCAGAATTGTCATTACCAAAGTGAGTGTACAAACATCATGTCAAAACTAAGCTCCATGATAAGCAGGAACTTAGATAGTAAGTCAAGATAAAGCACTCTTCCTCAGTCAGATAAAGGTAGGATTTTAGGTTAAAATTATTTGATTTTACACCAGCGACAATGCACAATTCATGTGGCCCGTGATAGTAGATAGGTTCCCCACCCCTGATTTAAATGAGTTGATTTAAATCAGTGATTTAATTCTTGATTAAAGTCAAGCAATATAAATAAAAACAATCAAGAAAAAATCATGTGCAGTTTTGAAGCTTTGTGTGATTTTTATGACACATTCAATTAGCATTTTAATAGGTTTTCACTTATAGTATAAAAGGTACAGAGCTCTTACGATGATACAAGATATAGCAATTAAAATTTTATCAAGCATAGCTTCTATGATGTCACAGATTCTATGTCAATCAACTACCAAAATTACATGTGGACTGAACTCACTAACACTTGCAAGCTCAGAAATCAGAACTGTTGGAATGCCACAAATTAGAAAGTGCAAACTGGCATGAAGTGAAAGTTGCATCTCAGCACCATCAAACATGTAGGCTGTTGACTATAGACACAGCAGTTATAGAAAATATTTTTGATTCATAATACAGGTTTTTACTGTTTTATGCATGTAAGTCATACTTTTGCAGAAGTTGAATCAGTGAAAACTACTTTGCAATAATTAGTTTAGCAATAGACTTCACACCAAAAAAGCTGACAAGCTTTTCAATATGCCATGATTATAAATGAATTTGCTAAAGTCATGATTTGAGCAAATTGTTATTTTAATAAATATTTCCTTTTGTATACCAATACTGGTGTTATGAACTGATTTGCATTAAGGGATATTGCATAAGCACAAGTTTGAATCCAGTTGCTGTACTTGAAGTTGATCAAGAACAAAGAAGTTACATTAAAATGAATAATTTAAAATTAAGACTTACAAGGGTTAGGTGGCCACCCCCCACACGCTGAATAAAAAAATCATTAAAATTAAAAACTCCAATTAAAATAAAATAATCTTGTTTTAAATTACATTTTTGATTATAAAAAAATCATGATTTTTATCAACCCTGACACCAATATATCCAATTGCTCACAGTCCATCTTGTAACCAGCTTTCATACAAACAATCTGCTTCTTTCTCATGTCGAGCCATGTCCCTCATTATCAAGCATTTCAAACTAGCAGTTTTTGATTTAATGTCCAATTTTCCACTGTCATCAAATATGCACCATAGCGTGATTAACAGTCATTGCTGAATGCGATGGAAAGCAGTATTGCTATTGTGTAACACACCCTATTTTTCTACAGCATCTCCACTGCACCTCAGTTAAAGCAAATTGTTAAGTTTATGCTTATGAACACTTTTGTAAATTCTTGAACAACTGTAGTAGAAAGCCATCATAGAAACAAATTTTTCAGGGATACCAAAAGCACAGGCCATAACCTATAGTAAAATCCATTCTTGTGTCTACACATAATAAGAATCAAAACTGGTGGGCCCAAATATGCAGGTTAGCAAATCATAAGAGGATAAATTTGATTCAATGAGAAGTTTTGTTGCTTGAAAGCATAGTTAATTTCATCAGCGCACCAATTCAGCCATTGAAGCTATGTGGAATCTCACACTGCATGTTATTTTGGTCATTGTAGCCAGCCTGTCTAGTGCGAAAGAGACCTTTGCTTGCAGAAACACCGTGACATCAGACAAGGGAATTACACAAACGCTTTGTTAGCATTTAAAATAGTGAACATGAAATTGAGATACGAGGTATACATATGACAAACACACAAGTAAGCTGCAGTAAGACATTGGTTTGCATTTTATTCAATGATTGTAATAAAATTGTTTATACACCTGATGAGAAACAACATATTCATTCATGTTGCAGATCATGAAAGATGCTCAAGCATTATGGGCATAGCATGTGTTTGAAACTACAGTTTGTGTACATTCTCTAAATCTTGCTTTAGTTTCTTCATCATTTCACCCACAAGTTTTTGCTTGCAATTTACAAGACTGAAGGTGCGTACTGGACGCAACATTGATTTCCTGGTGAAACACTTCGTGACCAGATTTAGCTACGTCACCCTTATCGTGTCTTGTTGCTGCAATGTGGATATGTGCAGTCAGAATCATCGCAAACTTATTAAGGCAAAGTGCGGCAGGCTGATTCCTTGAACGCTCAACAGCAAACCTTTTATTTCATAACATGCACACAATAGTGAAGTGATGTAGCACTGATATATTTTAGAAAAAGTGGGATACAACAATAGTAATGATTTTGAACTATAGCAAGCCAATCACTATGTAACATTAGCAGGTAAGCATCATTAAATTCCAAAAGCAACCAAGCAACAATGCATACACAAGAAACATCATTGGTAAGAAAGCATAGAATACCATAAGACATGCATGATTGGCAACATCAGCAACAATTTATAGAAACGGCATTATTTGTCATGTACTGAGAATGAAAGAAAAAAATCATAGAACAATGATCATAGTATGAGCTATGAAAGCAAACGCACTCTTGCCTTTTAGCAACATTTTTCGCCACAAACCCTTTATCAGAAATAAGTGAAGAGGCAAGAATGTGAGTCATTTGAGTGTCATCAGTGTAAAATAACAAGCAAGAGCCACCTACACAAAAATGCACTCATTTCAATTGGCAACTGAACTAGCAGAGCAATTTTTATACTATATTAATGTCAGCTTATTATTATGATGATGTACCTTTAGAAAATATTTCAGGTAACAAGAACATGTCTAAATGGATATCAAGATCATTTTACCAGAATCAACTACAACACTTTAACAGAACTGAGAATCAAATTTTAAGCAAAAACAATCAAGATACATTTCCTTATAAATTTGAGCAGAATAAAAGCCATTAGTAATTATTCATAGCAGTGTCTATTTTGTCATCACAGGCAAAAACATTGCAGGAGCTATTTTGCCATTTGACAAACCTGATTGGTTGAATTAATTGTGACACGAAGGATGATACGCTTGGATTATGGTAGGGGTGGGCGATTAATTTGGCTTGCGGGCCATTTTGAGAAGGCTGCATTCAGCGGAGGGCCGTACCTTCTAATGGAAATAAAAGCAAGTTTTGGTTTTAAAAGTTAGCCACAGCAGTAAACAATAACATTTACTCTGATAAGTTAAAGGAAATTTCAGATTTGAACATATTTTCTGAATTCTTCTGCTGGCCACTAAAATCACTGTGGCGGGCTATATTTGGCCCACGGGCCGCTATTTGCCCATCCCTGGCATATGGTATTTGTTACATGACTTAAAACCTAACTCTTAGCTTAATCTCTAAACCTAATCCTTATACCTAAACCTAAACACAAAAGCTAAACCCATTTTTTTAATTCACAAAATGCGCTCCCATCAAAGGTGTCTTCTCTTCTAGCAAAGCCAAAGCAAATGGCAAGAGCCAAACCGACAACCATTCACACAGCTGGCATAGACACTAACCACTCGACTACATTCACTGTGTTGTTAATGTCATAAACTCAGTGCTATATGTGGACAAAGCTGGACACAGTTCGAATGGCAAAATAGTCCCAGTAGAGCTTTTGCCATTGGCGGCAATTTTTTTTATTTATTATGATAAAAAAGAAATAAAGCATATAGAGCATTTTAATACTTTTCATAATATCAGCAATACAACTGGACATAAGAACTTAAAAAAGTTTGTAAATTTTCTCTTTATATGCCATCAGTTTAATAGTGAGAAAAAGTAGCTAAAATATTCAAACTGACTTACAGAATGGGACTAACTTTGAATTTATATAATTAATATACTGTAGCAGTCGTGAAAAAATGCATGCATAGAAACATTATTCTTCAACTTCAACATAAATTGCTGGTGTCAGTTTAGCTGGCATACTCGTGAAAATAACCCACTTGATGGATTTGTGCCTTTTAAGAACTCAGTCATTCTTGCCAATTCATCAAACTTCACAGGCAACCACATCATCTCGTATTTGGCTCCAATACAATCACCAGCAAGGGCTCCAAGCATTGCTCCTTTAAATTTTGATAGCAAATTGATGGTGCCCATTACTCACACAACAAAGGCTATCATTCATCACATGAAATACACCTAGTGCTACACAACACATCTGTACAGTAAACTGTAATCAAAAATATAATATTGCCCAATTACAGTTCAGCATTTTCTAGCATTACAACAATAATTCAACTCCAAATTTTAAGAAAGACACATTTTGGTTACTCCTCCATTAATCACTTCATGGCAAGACTCAAGCTCACTTCCTGCTATGAAAACTAAACTTTGGCATGAACAATTTATACTTGACAATACATGCAGGCTACTAAACTACACAAAAAGAAATACAAGTAATAATAATGATTTATTGCAGACACATGGTCCATATCGTAGGCACAGTAAACAATCCAATGCATGAGCACAAAAAATGGTTAGCCATAACTCATTACAGAATAGGTGTTTGCACATGACAACACGGTTAAGAGAAAAAAAAATTTTTTAACATCACCGCAACTGTAGCGTCATTCACCCACCATAAGACAGGTATCCAGTAGTGTGAGAGAAGTGAAAGCATTCTTACATCAAAACTTTGAGGACAGCTGACTGTTAAAAGGAGCAAGAAGCAAAAGATGAGTCTGATGGGGGTGTACATTGGTGCACAGAACAGATACATCAGGGCTGGCGCTAGGTGGTTGTGTGTCCCCCCCCGAGCCTGGACGTTTGGGCCCCAACTATACAAACAATACATTGCATTTTTTTAAATTTACTTTATTTGTTTATGAGCAGACACGAAGTCCATAGTATGAACACACACACTGCAGAACACAGGTTGATAAAAACAAGACAAAACAGAACATAGTACAAGGCATCGAAGCCGGCATTCAACACATAGTATATATGTAAACAAAAACATCGATAAAAGCATTTTCTACCGCATCAGCACAACGTATAAAGCAGACAGACTTGAGCATTCGCTATGCTTCAAGCTAGGAAAATGACATTTTTGCCAAGTTTTCAAAGATGCAAATGTTTTTGTCAACTCAGTCATATTTAATGTTTTGGCAGTTTCACTTTCAATAGATATCATTGCCAGATTTGTTAGTCTTCCATCAGTCATAGTTGATCTGTGAAACGTTTTGATTAGCCTCAACTTGCTGAAGCTCCATTTCAGCAGTATTGCGTTCAGCAGTGATCGGAAAACTTTCGTTGGGACGCCAATGGAAAGGGCCCCGAACGCCCTAGGCCCTTTCCATTGGCGTCCACAGAAATTTTTCCAGGGGGGGCAACGTCGACATTTTGCTTATACTTTTCAGGTTTATGACGATGCAATTGAAACGGATGTTCGCAAAGCGCTTTACCCATTCTACACAAAAAGAAATTGCTCCATTTGACGGCAATAATCACAAAAAATGCACTTCGGTGACAGCAATAGCCAGGCATTTTGAGATAAGTTACACAAAATAGACTATCTCATATCTGCAGATTTTTCGAACAAACAGGGCACTTTTTTTACAAAGAAGCAAATTTCCGTGGTCTTTAACAAAACTACATTTATGTCTTTAGTTCACCCAGCAAGACTTGCCAGCATCATTTAGAAAAAAGAGCTGCAAACATCTAAGATCTCGTCAAAGCAATCAAACACCCGACCCTTTCAAAAATCCTTGCTTGTCTTTACTGACTTTTTCATGGTGAACGCTCATCCACATAATCCGGACAAGCGTTCAGTCTAACACTAACAATGAATTTTTCGAACTTACCATGCTTCTTTTTACACAGGCTGTAAAAATGCGTGGCTATCCGCTATCAGAACTCACTGACTCGGACCTGCTATACCTACGCTCAACGCTTACATGCGGAAAAATGCCTCCTACCGTAACTTGAAGTGAACACGGGAAGATTCTTTGCCATATTATTGTTACGCAATAAAGTCCAACAGTGGATCAATCAACACGCAAGTTTCGCAACTTCCCTCTGCAGACCCAGAGAGGCAAAACAGCAGACATGAGTGAACTGCAAACTCATCCCTGCACAACACTAGGACAGTGAACCAGGGTTGCCAACCTGTCTTCACCAAAAAAGCCAGACCTTGTCCCAAACAAAGCCAGATAACAGTTGGCATTAACACATAAAATATGCATAAATAAATCCAAAAGAGACGTTAAAACTCGTCAGAAACATCGATACAATACAATTCCACTCTTTAGAAGCATTTACTTTCCCCGTAATTACACTGTCGCACGTTTGTTTCTTATGAATAAAATCGATCATTCTTACGGCAACAGTAAAATCCTTTCGATGTTTTGCGCATGCTGCCATGGTTATAGACTCTTTGCAAAAGAGATTTTTAATTAATATGCAGCTCAGACAATGTTTTTCCAGAGCCAAGCCTTTCCGACTGAAAAAAGCCAGATTTTGCCTGGCTCTTTTTTATTTCCAAAAAAAGCCAAAGGTGTTCAAAAAAAGCCAGAATTTCAAAATCTGGCTTCAAAAAAGCCAAATCGGCAACCATGCAGTGAACCTGGTTTTTGTGCAATGTGGGTGTCATACCGGCAAATAGACTATCAATGCAAGAATTAAATCAGTTTAATCTGAATTGTGCTCCTGACTTCAGGTTTGCTACAAAATTTTGATTCTTAGCCCCAATTAACAAAAGGGGGGCGAATGAACATTTTGCCCCCTTATTGTGGACGCCCATGACTTTTCAGTGGTAATTAAAGGCCCGTGTTATTTTTCAAGGCCCAGTTTCAAACTTTATCTGTAACATAACAACGCTGTGTTAATGTAGGCTATAAAATCCTTTAATGACAATATCAACACCGTGTTAACGTCAAGCAATCAATGTTCTATATGTTTGTGGTCCCATGCAACCGGCGCAGTAAACACGGCCCACAACAAGCGTTGCGCAGCCCAATAAAAAGTGCTGAACGGCCCACAGTTGGGCCGAGGCCCCCCCACTGTGCACATTGTTAGGCTATTCATTAAATAACTGGATTTCTCATTGGTGCAAAGTTTTGAGTTTTCATTGGACAACTCTAATGCAAGGTACGATACAGTCGAAATTGCAGGCGCGGGCTACGAATACGATTTTATATGATTGCATACCGGTTATTCTATTCTTGTACAGTTAAAGGACACAACACAGGTGAAAAACAGTGGTGTGACTGACGGGAGTTCAAGGGTGCGAACCTCCCCCATGACAAGATAAATGCAAAAACCTAGTCCCCATTTTGTTTATATTTCGGTGTAGTTTTTTGGTTTTCAGTAAGTTGCAGAGGTGAGCATGGCCAGGATCAGGATTGGATATCCTGCAGGATACTTGCGATTTTTTTGGATCAGGATTGGATTTGGATATTTATTTTTGAAGAAAATTGGATCAGAATAGGATCAGGATACTTATTTGATTTCTATAACGAAATTTTTCTGACAGTGATTCAAGATATCACAAATGATGGTGCTGTTGTTTTCTTTGCTATGATAATAATATTCACAAAAAATCAAAATGATTTTGTCAGTATGTGCACTCATCACAATCGATATAATTCATGTTACTTCATCGTAAATATTTTCTGGTGAGGTAGAAGTAGTAAGTTGCTCTTATATTGCTGGTATGCTGCTTTGTTTTGTTGTGCTGAGTGGCATATGTGTGTGTTGTGTAGATTAATATAGTCTATTTCATGGATGGCCAACTTGTCTTCGATTGGGACCGACTAGAAAATTTCTTGATTACTTGCGATCGACCAGTTGGTAATATAGTCACAAATACAAAATGCCAAAGTTGAGACAGAAGGCAAAGTGTGTGTTACACCTAAATCATGATTCCCATGCAATAATAGAAAAACGTATTACAATACCTTCGCGGCATCTGCCGAGGTAGCCTACGGCCAGCCATTCCAAGATGCACCAAAGAATATACGTGACCAACAAATTGATAGATAATTTCTTTGTATTTTCTGCAATATTGATTTCAAAATGTTCTTCTCAGGTATCTTGTCAATTCAATGCAAATTCAGGTGCGATTGACCAGGTGACACTCGGCGATCGACTTCTCGATGCAATCGACTTGTTGGTCACCCCTGGTGTATTTCAGTGTAGCTACAATAATTTTAGTTAGAATTTTGAACATTCTTCCTCAAGTTTTATGCAGTCAAACTTTGCTAAAAGACAGTTTGAGTTTGCAGTTTTTGTAAGCTAGTAAGCTATATAGTGTACTAGATTTTATACTGTGAGCTGCTCTCACTGCTACAAAAGATATTTTCTTTATTTTATCAATTCATTGAATGCTGGAGCTCTTTTGCAATAAGCTGACGCAGGTGGAATTGGTCGCATGACAAGGACTACATCCTTGGATTAGCGGATCTTCTTTCCCATAACCAAAAACCCTAAACCAAATTGTAAACCCATAGGCGGATCCAGGAATTTTTTATGGGGGGGCTCAAGGGCGATTTCATCCGGATGTGTACTGACTGCATAGCGGTGAAGACCCAACTGCTCACATAATTTTTTTTAACAAACACGGTAGCCATAGACATTATGGTTAAATCGCATCCCCACCACTACCCAGGCTTTGTGGGACGTTTCTAGAGCAGAAGCAGCCTTCAAAACAATTCAGAAATTATTCTCAAACTTATCTAACCTTAAGGTGTTCTTTTTTTCCCAAAAAAGTATAAACAACCTGCCCCATCAAATGTTTTTCTAAATGGTGTACGTGTACAATTTTTAGACCAAGTGAAATATCTTGGTGTGTGGATAAATGCATCATTGAAGGATGATGATGACATTCAGAGACAAGTGAAATCACTATACTGTGCAGCAAACAAACTCAGAGGCACTTTTGATCAGTGCTCTACTGCAGTAAAAAACACTTTATTTCGTGCCTATTGCATGCCAATGTATGCTTGCCAATTGTGGAGCAAATACACGCAGACTAGTATGAAGCGCTTACGTGCTGCATATAACAATGCCTATCGAATTATGCATTACATACCCAGAAATGTGAGTGTTCGCCCACACCAGGTTAGCCATTGTGTCAGGACCTT
>Ga0210059_1003804_pt1 | contig 24265 bp, 17 predicted proteins | sample Ectturendosymbi2_FD_188042 | JGI IMG/M metagenome (GOLD analysis project Ga0210059, IMG submission 188042) | Ecteinascidia turbinata endosymbiont from Florida, USA - Sample 2 (SPAdes) (version 2) | ecosystem: Host-associated > Tunicates > Ascidians > Unclassified | place: Key West, Florida...
GTGTCATTTTGACAAAAGCTCCCAAATATTTCACTAACAAACGCGATTCGTTTGCACAAAAAAATGAGTGTTGTTTGCTTCAGTAATGATCACCATTGTGGTGCTTCTGTTTTGACTGTGTCTCAGTGCTAGTGGTGTTATGATACACATTTTAAGTGTGAAGTCTTGTACCTTAGACGGGAACAGACCAACTTGCACCGATTTGTGTTGTTTTCTATACATTCGCACTCATGTGATGTGTTTGCCACTCACTGTCAATGAAAATATAGGTGGAATCTTAATTATCTTTCATTGACAATCATATGAACAATTTATGCTTCTCATGTTGTTCTTTCATTACATTTATGCCAAAGAAACCTGATAAATATTGTACCAAAAAAATTGTTGTTTGAAAAGTTGACTAACAAAACATTGAGCAGACATTTGATTGACTTGAGACAGAATCTCATTCTTCAACGGACTTGCGCATGTAGAAAGTTCCACTTGAAAATGATGGACAATCCTTTTCCTGTCAACTTAATCTCCCTCAAAAATGTAGAAAATGTCATGGAACAAGACAAAACAATGTGCATCATTTACAAAAACCAGCTTATGGCAGATTTTCAGCTGGCATTTCCAAACTGATTAACATAAAATGCAAAGAAAAGGTGCTCAACTCTTCAGGTTTTCAAAACACTACAGAACATGAGATTTTGCTCCAAATTTCAGTAAATATGCTTCATGTTGATGGTATCTCTCTGATTTACATTACTATGCCAAGTCATTTTCACCATTGCATGAAAATTATGTAAATAGCTAGTTTTGTCTTAGTGTTTTACTAGCTATATTCTAATAGTTGACCAGTAGTCAAAGATAGTCGTATATATTTGATCATTTGAAATATTGCACTGAAATGCACTTTACTTTAATTCCAATGACATTAAAAATAAGTAGTGTGGAATGTGGATATATATTTGTAAAATTTAGTAACTTTGGCATTTGATTGTTTGCTTGTTGGCAGTGATTATATTGTAGGTCTGCCAGCAGACCTTTATTTTTGAAAATTATTTGTCTGCCCTTGTCACGTGACACTAACACACAAGTGTGCGACGTGCGTTGGACTACACTCTATGCATACATATGACATACTAAACCCAAAACTGTAACCTAAACCCAAACCGTAAACCTAAACCCAACGGTTAGAACTTCTCAAAAAAGTAAATAAAAATCAGTCCCATCAAAAGTGCAACCACTATAACCAAAGTTAAAGCAGCAATGGTGAGAGCCAAACCGATAACAAATCGCACCGCCGCCATAGACAGACACTTCCCTTCGAATACATTCACTGTGGGGTAGTGTGATAAACTCAGCGTTTTATCTGGACAGTGTCATGTGACGAGCAGCAGACAAATAATTTTTCAAAAATGAAGGTCCGCCAGCAGACCTCTTGCTTATTATTATGTGGCTGCAAATGCTATGATATTATTTTCGACACTTTGGTAAATGATGGGGTGGAAAAATGACAATAAACCTAGTGTTAAACTCAAACTTTTCCAGAATACTTGAAAATAGCTTTGAAACACATTACTGAACATGTGAATTTTATCAGGGCACGGTTTTGTCTAAGTTTCAAAGTGCTTTATAAAATGAAATTGATTGATCTTCAATGTAAAATAATGCTTTATTCAAAATTCATATCTTGCATTGTTGCAACCTCTCTGGTGGTGTTGCGTTGATTGTGTGATTCACCACGAACAGGATGTGCGTGAAGAACAACACCATACATATATGTGGCACAAACAAGCAACAATAGAGTGATCATGGCATGTGAACTCTATTGTTGCTTGCTGCCACAGTGCGAAGCTTTGCGCATACGCCGCTCGGGATTTCCGATCGCAACAAAATGGTGCTGTGACCAGGATGTGAAGGTCGTGCGGAGTTCAGCCTTCACACAAAGAACATGCGATCGGTGCGGTTCATTGTAAAAAGGAAGGGATGTTGTTGCAACCTCTCCGGCGGTGTTGCGTTGATTGTGTGATTCACCACGAACAGGATGTGCGTGAAGAACAAATCCATACATATATGTGGCACGAACAAGCAATAATAGAGTGATCATGGCATGTGAACTCTATTGTTGCTTGCTGCCACAGTGTGAAGCTTTGTGCATATGCCGCTCGGAATTTCCAATCACAACAGTATCTGTGTCTTTTCTTAATTTTGGTGTGGATTGGGTGCAGACTTTCCTGCGCTGTCGAAGTGCACATTTGAAGTTATTATACCTTTTTTAAATACATACTTGTGTGAGGCAGGGTCCTCCTCAAAGATGAACATAAAACAAAACATCTATCTTATTTAGTTCGTAAGGATGACATGAGACTATCTCTTTCAACCACTGTTCCCAGAAACTTGCATAATGTGTAGAAAAGCAAGCATAAAAGTTGCACCAAGTGACTGACTGGTTAAAATTGTTTGTCATCTTTCAATAGATGAAAAATTGGAAAACTCAAGAGGTTCCAAGCGATGTGGAACATAACACAACACTGTAGTCTCATCATAGGCTGTTCAGTTGAGAAGATAGTTAACCAATGTATGAAGTACCACTGCATAACAGGGGACAATGAAACTTACAGAAAGAATGAGGATTCAGAAGGCAATAGCTACACATTGATACAGGAGCAAGTGGTGGGCAGCAATACTGGTCAGTACATTATAAGCAACTGAAAAAAAGAACATAAAACTAAATTAAACTTGCACACAGGACAATATGCTGATAGCTTTTCATTTGACCACATCCAGGAACAGGTGTTGGTGGAGCCATTGTCGCTCCTTGGGGTCACCAGACATATGGACAAGTTTCTTTGTGAGGCAACTCAAATGGGCAGTGGACTTGCCATACACACCACTGGTCTCAATTGCAACTGGTTGAAAGTGGTAATTCCTTTAGAAGTCATAGTATTTTTGGCATTTTGCTGCTTCAGCCTTTGTTGCTGCAAAGCCTGCCTGTCTGGCACTGCCTTTGTAGTGGCCCCAAGCAAAAGTGTACACGTCTGTTGCACCCCATACTAGACTTAGACCTCTGTACCAGGGGCCTAAAGTCAATCCATCATGCTTCCTTCTGCCCCTGTCAAGCTGACAGGCTCCAAGGTAGAGGAAAGATTATTGTGGATCAATGACCTTTTGAGAATGGAGTTATGGCAGAATATCTGGGAAACAGCCAGTGTTTCAGTGCAGGAGAGGCCATGGAACCTTTTCCAAAAAAATCATGCCTGGCACACCAAACATTGTTGGGGGTAAAATCAATATTTTGATTTTGTGAAAGGGTAAATGAGACAAAAAATGGTTAAGAACCTCTGCCTTATCCTGATCTTGACAACCTTGGCATAGCCATTTCAATGTGTTATCTCTGTGTTAGACTTTGCAATATACCTCATATATTGTTCATCCGTTGTTCTGAAACAAATACAGTAGTACCATTTTGCACAGCCTCCATCGTACTCTATGGCCTTATGTTCATTTTTGCAAATTTTCGTTATATGCTCCACATTCACTCATCCCAAATGCCACAGACACAACACAATGAAATCATATCCACTGCAAAGAGTCATGGAAAAGCATTATGGTATGAGACCTGTATGTGTCATAGAATGCTTACAACAAATTATTGGAAAGCAATCACAAGATTGATCAAAGTAGTAAACTTCATTCATAAAGCAAGAACACTACAATCGTGTGCTGGTCTTGAATCAGGCATGGAAGCAGCTGTAAATACTGTCTGTAAATAAAAGTCTCCAAGATGAGAATAGTGAATATCTGTTGCCAGTAGATGCAAAAAATGCATTCAATAAACTAACCACAAAAGTCAGCCTTGAAGCATAAAAGGTAATGTACTATCACACATACCTACTTATGCAACAGCTGCAAAACCCCAGCCACATTACATACCAAAAACAGTTTCAGCATCATGGCACAAGGTGACAAGACAGCAATGGCAATGTATTCTGTTTCTACACAAACACTGATATAAGAATTGAACAATGTTATAGTGAATGATGCTGTGAAACAAGTAAAGTATGGTCTGCTGATGATAGCTCTACAGTTGAACCATCACAAGCTATAAAAATCGTGGCACTGCTTACAGTCCAAGAGACCAGACTTTAGATATTGCCAGAAACCTGCAAAAACGATCCTTATTACAAAAGAGAAGTAGCTGCAAAAGAAGTTTTGAAACACATAGGTATAAAAATAATAGAACAAGATCAATGCCACCTTGGAGCAGTTATTGGTACAGAATCACTCAAAGATGGGTTCATTGAAAACAAGGTTGATGGTTGGGTGCAAGACTTCAGGCTATTCTGTACTTATGCAGCTGATGATCATCAAGCAGCATGCTCGGCCCCCAACGGAATATGTTCTATATCAGTGGTTCCCATAGCATGGGTTGCAACACAAACAAGGGTAAAAAATGGGTCGTGCCGAGTAGACCTGCTTCCATTTACAACCGCTCATCCATGTGAGCAAGGATTTTTGGAACTGATGGTCATCAAAACCAAGGCTCCCAATCCCCTTGATCCTGGTCATGACCTGCACATTGCCCTCAGCAAGATTGAGCCCTGCGTTGGAGAATGGAGACAGCATGAGTGTGAAACTTCAGTTTCACCAATCACACTGAAGTAATGATTGTTTGTAATAAAATACATTGTTTCATAGTCAGTGGACCACACTACCACTGCTTGTCTGCATACATCTGTATCATAGGTACTTAAAAAAAGAGTAGATTACTGACATTAAAAACAAACTTAGCAACTTACTGCCAAAAGTCATCCATACAATCATTTTTATTACATTAATATGTTCACCGAACTTAGGTTTGGGTCATGCTCAAAAAATTTTGGGAACAGCTGCTAAAGCACAGTTCAAAACACAAGTGAGCTATTAAAACCACTAGAACACATGATCAGAAATGAACTCATTCCTGCTCTTGTAGAACATTTGGTAAAAAATAAAAAAGAAACTGTTAGCCCTCCACAGGTATAGTGGCCTAGGTCTGCCAAATATTTAAGAAACTGCAAACAGTGAGCATAAGAATTCTGCCCTGATCACTGCAAAGCTAACAGACAAATATACTAGCAAAAACTTGACTACAACGCCATGAAGGGACGAGCCTGTTCATGTTTTGTGTAAATTTAAGTGACTTTATGTAGCTTGACTAAAGTGCTGGTATGTTGATAAAGGTGATAAATATTTTTATGTTTTTGCAAATGCTTTTCATGAAAATATCTGCAAGTTGCATAATTTCAAATTCTGTGAAGTTAAATTAAAAGTTTTCATACTTATAAAACATAGTTAGTTGAGCTAAACTAATAAACAAAGTATCACCATGTCATGTGTAACATGGTGATACCTTTCAACACCCTTCTACTTACTAATATATAAAACCAGGATTATTAATTATGTTATCAGACTAGGGCGAGGTTGTTGACTCACCATGAGAAACTGTAACATGAACAATGCCCCAATTTCCAGATATGTATGTGCGTCAGAATTTACACGCTACCAAACCACCTCTTGAAATGAATTGCTTTAATGCAGTGTTCAGTCATTTTTGCAGCCTTCCCTCTGCTAATGACTTAACAGTACGTAATTACTAGTCATGGAAACTGTTGAAAAAAAACATTTGGATAAGGCCATGGCTGCACATAAATAACAAGCAGAACTCTTAAGAGAAACAGAAAGTTAGCTTTCAGAAAAAAGAATGTATTTTTCATAACCATAAAACTGTTGTGTGCAGTTGTGCTGCCAAAAAGCATTGATTGGTACATTTTTCACCTGTGCTAGAAACTTAAGTAGTGCTTTACCACAATGCATATATGTCATTTTGTATGTTCCAGGTTCTTGATAAGCTTCGGCATTTTCTTTGTGATAACCTCCAGCCAGAAAGAATTATTCCATGGCTTCAAACTAAAGATGTTCTTTCAACTGATGACTGTGAATACATAAGGAGTTTTCCAACTACTAAAAGAAAAGTGGACGTTCTTCTTGACATTGTGAAAAGTGGGAAAGTTGATTTTTTGACTCATTTACTAGCCATTGGAATTAATGCTAACTTGCTTGGTTTTTTTTGTATATAGGATCTGGACCAAAATGTTTGGATATGTTGACTAAAGCGATTGAAAGAAGCAACAAAACACAGAAGTTTATTGCAATAAAACTGCAAGCTCAGTATGACATTTTACTGGGAGATCCTGAAAATAAAAGTAAGGTTGCTTATTAGCAGGAAAGTTGTTTTTTCTGCAATTGTTGTTTCAAGATTAAAACTGATATGAACAACGTTTTGCAAACGTTTCAATAACTCCTGTTATCATGATCAGTGCATTGCAAATTGATTAAAACTAATCCACAGATAATTTTGATATATGGGCAGTTGTCTTATATTTCCTTCTGTCTATGACTAGACGCCAACATTTACAAGTGTTGCTGTCTTATAATTATGAATGACAATGTTTACAAACTGCTTAGAGTTTTGCTTTATGACTGTTGAAAATTTCAATTTGGACATACCACCTATATTCATCAATGAAAAAATCTAAAGAGACATTAATGCGTTTTTTCTACATGTTTCTATGCATAGCGATCACTGTTTCGTCAAAAATCACCTTTTTATTGAAAATTTTGTTTCAAAACTTGCAGTAGCAACTTAGCAGAGTGGTGACTAATGGTAGACTAAGTGGGAATTGAACATCAATTGTTACTTTTTTCAAACATTTAAGGTGTAATCAGGAATTTGTAAGTGTCATGTAATTCTTATATTTAACCCTCAGAAACGGCTAGTTGCAAAGGAGTGATTGAGCTAATTGCTAGCAAATTTGTTTACAAGACAATACAAATAACCAAAAAATATTGCCATGGTCACTGCAACCAGGGCTGCAGAGCTGTTGTAAAAATGACACTGCTCTGGCTCCAGAGCTTTGGCTTTTCATGAACATGGCTCCAGCTTCAAAACTCTTGGTTTTCATAAGTATAGCAAAAATACACTGTTACGGCAAGTTTTAATACAACTGTGAGACAAATGACTGAAACGATTCAGGGACCTAAATGTCTCAGCAAAAAATGATCAAAATGTCAAAATTGTGTTTCAGAATTTTTAGATAAACGATATGTGGGGTTTGTCTTGATACTGTTGCGATTGAAAATTCCGAGCGGCATGTGCGCAAAGCTTCACACCGTGGCAGCAAGCAACAATAGAGATCACCCGACGAGATCACTCTCATCGTCACTGTTAGCAAGCACAATCAACTGTTCACCAGGTTCACAAGCATTATTAGAGGTCACTCACCAAGATCACTCCATCTGGATCACTCCCTTATTGCTTGTTCGTGCCACATACATATATTTTTGTTCTTCGCGCACATCCCATTCGTGGTGAATCACGCAATCAACGCAACACCACCGGAGAGGTTGCAACAATATCAACTATATGCCCACTGTTAGTTCACCAGAGTTCAGACACTTTTCTCTAAAAATTTGATGCTATCATGTTAAAGAAGTATTGTTCGTTTGGTATTTGATTGATTTCTCAAAGTATTTTTGTGGTGGTTGAAAAGCTAGATGATGTAGTTTTAGGTTAGATTGCCATCTGTATACTTAAGTCAGAAAAATTTTGATTTAATGTGATCTTCGGACAGCCATTTATAACGCAGATGTTTGGTTCTCTCTGTGAAAAGTTAATTTCCCTTGCACTTTGAAAAGTGTGTATCTCAGCATTGTTGTTCACTTTATGAGCTGCTGAGAATGTGACCAGTGCTAGAGTATGTCACGTGCAGTTGATACTGAATTGTTCTCCAGAGTGTAAAGCACATTCACTAATTATGTTTAAGTGTTTGTTAAATATTAAATGTTTTGGGGAGTTTGATAAAGCTACAGCAACTAGGTTTTCATTTTATCAAGATAGCTCTCCTTATATCGGTAAATATTTTTTTGCTTAGCACAGGTTTTTTTTAAGGAAAATGTTAGGTACTTGGTATGGATTTGTAGGGACCTGATTTTCTCTGATTTTAGGAACCCGATGATAATGTTCTCTGATTCTAGGGACCCAATTTGAAATTTTAGGGACCTGAATCAGGTCCCTAAAACGCCTTAAAAAAACCCTGGCTTAGCATGTATTGCTTTTTATATTTTCTTTATAGTTTTAATTGATCTTATGCAGCTTCATTGTTTTCAGCTTTCTATTAATTAATTCAAGATTGTTATAAATGTTTTTGATCAAGTACAATGTTTTGAAATTGGTCTTCCCTAAATCTCTTAAATGCCCTTATGAGTACATCACAGTTACCGGCAGTAAACTTTGCCCAGTGGGGCCACGTTATTTAATCTGTGTCATGGGGTTTTCTGTTGCTTGATAAACGTTTTGATCAATGATTTTTTCATGAAGTAAAAAAAAACTGATTTTTACAACAGTTACGTATTTGGGCTTCAAAACTTTTGATCATTATGAAGTCTTCTCTTTATATTTTTTATACCCTTAGTTATAAATTTGCCCAGGCAATGAAGCAAGTCTTATTTAATTTCTGCATATTTTTCCAGAACTTCATGAAAAGGTTTGATGGACATTTGGCTGGGTTGTGGCTTTTGGGGATAGATTGGTAGCCCAAGCTTAATTGTACTTTTTTCAGGGAAGCTTGAGCTCATTGAATACAATTCACAAAATCTGCTGCCACCGCCTTATGATGATGTAGCTGAAGGAATCTCGAGCAGGCATGTGGCATTTTGGTTGATTTAGATAAATGTTAATAGAAAAAACAATAGTACTACTGCCGATCAATTAAAAATTGCTTGGTGTTGGAGGATTTATCAATACCTGAATAGAAAATTGATTGTGTTTGATTCGGTTGATTCGGTTTTGTGTGTTAATGTGTGGAATGTGAGTAGAGACTGCACGTTTAGTGTTATCAGGTGGTAGAAGTTTTATAGTGGCAATACTCTCACTGCTCTTTTTTGATATTTGGTTATTCAGTGTGTACCAATGAAAAGTAACTCTCTCCAGTGCTTGAAAATACTTATAACCCCATCAGATGCCAAAGCTTTCCCCAAAACCTGGACATGTTTAGAGAATCAACCAATACAGTGCTGTGGTGGAGTCGGTGAGATCTCTTTTATTAGGTTTTAAACTCCACAGGATAATTATCTGAGTTCAGTAAGTGTCCACCTGATAAACCCTGTCTGCGATTGAATTGAGCGTTTAGTGTATCGTTCATGTGTGCAGAATCAATTTCTGGCAAAACCAACTTGTTGTATTTTAGGCTACTAAGTCGTTAATGTTCGCATATCTCTAAAGCAGTTGACTCGTTATCCTAGTTAGAAAATAAACGATATCGTGTTCTTTAAATTACAACTTCCTTATATCATGTGAAGAAAGAAGTGCACCACTTTGAGTTTCTGTTTGACGAACCTAAATGAAGTCCTTTGTGAATTTGGGCGTTTGGTTTGTACGCTTGCATTTTCGAAATCTGTTTTGATCGAAAGGGTCTCAGCCAGACAATAGACGTTAACTCTGCGACTGCAAAGCTGTATGCTTCGATGGAAGGCGAATAGCACTGTATGCACTAGGCATGTTAAAAAGCTGCATTGTAGTAGGGTATGCCCGTTGTCTCCACCACTCCGTCTTAGATAAGTTATTCAGTAGGCTATTCGTGTTTGTGTATTCGGTGTTGTGCTGATTTATTCCATGAGTTCTTTAGTTAAGATTAGAAGATCTTACGGTTGCACTTTGTAGCCAACGGGATCCATTGCGAGCATAGCCTGATTTTTAAACAATCGCGGACTCAATGTGATGGTCAACTTCAAAACGCGGCTCGGTTTGACAGTGTGAACAAACTGAACATGTGCGTGATTTTTGTATTTTAGCGAAACTAGTATCTTACGAGGTATTCGTTGGGAAATCAGGGTGCCTGTAATTAATGTTGAAAAAAAGGTTAAGAACTTTTTTCTCTATATAAGGTGCTTGTGATCGAATTGCAAAAAAGCAAGAAAACGGTGATTGGAAAAGTGCGCACAGTATGTGCATTGGTAATGATGTTCACGAACCAAAGCCGAAGCCCATATTACAACCCAAATTAATGGCACTTATATGAATTTCAGTTATGACAAAGACGGTGTCCTAAAAGACCTTACTGATTGTCATTGTTTGTTTTTGCAGCTTTCAAAGTGGCTCAGCGCAATAACCCAAAGCGTTCTGTTCGCGTGAAGCCTAAATAATTGGATTCAAAAGATCTGTTCAAATGCGCTAACCGGTCAACTAAGTTAGATTTAGATTAGCCTAAAACACTGGAATGTTTCTAATTGCGTTATTGTGCTTGTTCGAGGCTGGGGTATGGTTTTCTAGAAAAATCGAGTTGAACTAAATCGTAACCAAACAAATATTTCTTATGGTGTAGCAGGCCACTGCAAGTGTAAACTGAACAGTAACTCATACATCGCTGGGTTTTCTGCGGAATTTTTGGTCAGACTTCAGTTCAGAATCCGCCGGCTGAAGGCTTAATATTTATTCGTAAATTCAGAATTCCTAGAGATAGACATTTGATTGGTCAGCAATAGTGACTTTACATTAAGTCAAGATATCATCTTTGCATTTTAAAAAATCCAAGATATCATCTCTGCAGTCTTTTTGGTAACAACGAGGAGTGTGTACTTCACATTGTGAGGGTAACCTGATGTAGTAAACTTCGGTTAATCCGGATTCGATTTGACCCACAATTTTATCCGGTTTAGGCGAAGATCCGGATTAACCGAAGACGTTGGTTTCTAGCCTGACGTCACCTAAATACTGAGATATCGGTGAAAATCATTTGAATTGAACACATTTTCGACCCAACAGCAGACTTCCGCAGAAGCACAACGATTTTATTGATGTATTTTCAATGGTACATGAGACTAGTAACCGCCATATCCAGTTAGTTATGAGCAGTCTTAAGTTCATAATTTCACATTACTTGACTGCGAAGAAATCTGGGATTTTGGGCTGACGCAGAGATTTCTGCGATGGTCCATAAGCAGTCACTCTGGATGGTAATGCCTTACTTACATCTTACTGAGCACAATACACTCAGGGATAATGTTCTACGCACGCGCACTCAACATTGATCAATAGATTGAAACCGTGGTGCGTGGGCGTGCCTTGAGCGTTGTGTTCAAAACATGATAAACCATGCCCGTGTGTGACGCAATAATCGTCTCTACGATTAGTCGAATGTTGCACTCACTTGGGGCCGTTGTTCTGATAATTCTCTACGCCCGTTAGTGATCGTGAGCACGCTTGTGTTGCGTCTGAAAGTTACCCAATTATACCTAGAGACAAAAATCCGGATTACGAGATGTGAAAAGAGAAAATTTTATCTGGTATTGGCGAAGATCCGGATTAAAAAATCCGGATAAACCGAAGATTTTTATAAAGAAGAACGTTAAAAATCATTTGAACCCGCAGTTTTATCCGGTTTTGGCGAAGATCCGGATTAACCGAGGTTTAGTGTATTTGAAAGTCGCTGAATTTCGATGCGATAGAACACACAACGACGCAATGTCAAAAGTTAAAATCCACGTTTTGCTTTTGTCACATGGATGGTTGAGAGGTGATTGACTTCTAACTGGCATCACATTTTGTGCGCTCATGGATTTGATATCTGTTTTCTGAGTTACCCGTTATTCGTGCAGCTATTTTTATGACGACACTGTGGAGGCTATAAATTTTGTGCCTAAGTACGATTACCAGATTTGATCAATGGGGACGCCACTACCTGACATGCAGTGGTCATTAGAGTAGAGCAATTGCCTCAGCCACTGTTTCAAAAGTAAACTTATGCCATGCTCTCGCCCCTTGGGACCTTGGTACTGTTGTGAAGAATGTCGTGTTACTGATTGCTACGAACCAAGAAAGTAGTCGAAAAGCGGGCGTTTTAGAGAATTCATTTGTAAGGTTTTACGCCAAGAGGTGGGTGTTGCTTAGTCAGTTATCTGTGGATTTGCGAATGTTAGAATAGTGAGGTTAACTCCTCCCGTTGGCACGAATCTCTGGTGTTGATAAATTAGCTTTGTCATTTGAAGCGTGTTCACGAAATCTTTACAGCTTACAATTTTATCCTTGACCTCGGTACTACCTATTTTATTGCGAATTTACGAGATAACTATATTTGTGTGCATAAAAACAACTTAACTCCTGTTTTTTAGTCATTGACACTGACCAAGTACAGTAGGTTACTTGCAGGATCATTTTTTGCAGGATTGCTTGCCCACCCTTCAACATACCGTTATCACCTGACGTAAAAAACGTAAGTTGCGATTTTTAGTTGGTGTGTGCGATGATCTGCTAGAATGATGAACTTAGCAACTTCCAGAAAATGTCACGGCTTTTCGCACTAGAGTTTAGCTCACCCCATGAACGTAACTGAATGAGGAAACCACAGTAGAAGTGCGTGCGAATCATATTCCGTTCGTGATTCTCGCTTCTTAGCGTACTTTTTTTATGACGTTTTTGTCGTGGTGTGACAGGTCCGTTGTCAGTAGGGTTCAGTGGTTCCCAGCTTGCGCATTTGCAGTGGTGACGCCCTATTCGTTAATATTGACGGCAGTTGTTCCCAGTCATTCACTGAATAAATACCCCTTTTTTACTGTTTGGCTCATCCAACCATGAAAATCGGGCGATGCATTTGCGGTGCCGTGTTGAATGATATCAGGGGCATCCAAGGAGAAGAACGGGGCAACAGTTGCCCCGGGCATCCAAAGAGTAAAATTACAACATTTAAACTGCTGTGACCACGATAGATGCTTTTTCTGACTGTAAGGCGTTTAACACATACTGCATGGATTTAATTTTTTCAAAACGTGTTTTTTGTAAACACTACTGTTCATGTCTTACAAATGCCTGTATTTCTCACATTCCTCAATGCTAGAATTTGGTAGGGGGGCATGCATTAAAGCACTTACCCGGGGCATCACCAGACCTCTACACACCTCTAAATGAAATAGTAGCATTTTTTCACGTTTCAAAAAAAGTTGTTAAATCTGCCTTGATTATAGTCTTTTCAGTGTATGAGTAGTGCGAGAATGCTCTAACGGTCGACCTCAATGCTGTGTTTTTACTGTAGTTTAATGAGCGGACCCTTACCCGTTCAACTCACTTCGACAATTCACGTGCAACAACGCTCTCTCGCCAACCGTCCACCTACCCCAGTACTGCGCCTTCGGAGATTCCTAGCACAGCGCCCTCGTTTCAGTCGGAAGATTTCCCGCGAAGTAAGACATCAAGAACTGTAATAGATTTGCTTCAAGTTTGAGCAATCGCATCAGTGTTGGATAAACCAACGTTGCATTGCATGCAGTTAACTATGGGAAGAATCTTTGAAAACATCTGTATTGCTAACATTTAATTTTGCTGAGTAAGATAAATCTGAAATCTTGGATACATAAAACTTTTATTGGGAATTTTTGAAACACCCAATTTTTATTAGCATTGTTCAAACAATCGAGTGCTCTGACAAAAAACCAATCATGAAGCAGGGCTTTGTCATTAAATATTATCAACGATAATTTGAGATCGACCGATATGGCTTTTATGGGGCCGATACCGATATATCGGCCATTCATATGCCGATAACCGATATTTCCAAAATTTTAAAATATGGTTTTCTGCTTCATTATCGTAAATATAATGTACGAGTATTTTAAGCCTTACTTTTTTTTCAAAAACTTCAAAAATCAGGATTTATGAGCTGAAATTTTTCAAATTGCAGCAATTTCAATATTTTGCTATGATTTTTAATTAATTTGATTAATGATGATGCTTTTGTTTCGGCTGCAACGGCCGACGCGTGCTTCATGGTTCATCTTGTCTGCTTGTTTGTGAAAATGCACCTGCTAGCGATGTTGCAAGATAACTGTCTTGACTAGGTTTGTTGTGCTTTTTTGCGCAAGTTGTCTGCATGCGTGAGGAATATAACAGCGTTTTGTCAACACCTATCGAGGCCGATAAAATCGGCCGCTTTGGTCGATACCGGATATATCGGTAAAACCCATATATCGGTCATCTCTACTGATTATGATGCCAGCAATCGTCGGTTCATTGAAAAGAACCGCACACTCGAATAAACGACTTGGCCAGCAGTGCGGTTTGTGTTTTAGCCCGAATCATCCATCTGTAGAACCTTGTCTTGTAACTTGGGACCATGCTGTAAGATCGTGGGAGATGCACTTTGTTGTTCAAAAGCACAAATTTTCTGTTACTTTGTGCTCTTTTGCGCGCAGCTGTGGTATTTTTTTCATAAACATCTCAAGTGCAAACGCGTTTGTACTCAAAGGTGAAACTAGGTGGACATATCTGGTATGTGGTGAAAAGAATTGGAAGTGATTCTAGGCAAACTTAGTTATGGGGGCAATGAAGGCTTGTTTAATGAATGAAGTTATACAGAATTGTCTAGATCAGGAGCGTCCAAACATTTTTGTGCGAGGACCTCATAAGCTGTTACACAACAGTTCTAGGGCCGGACATGAACTCCCGGTCCAAAATCAAAGAATGTCAAAACATTGTTTAAAAAATACGTTTGTCCAAAAGGATCATAATGCGAAAATATATCAGCTAAGGTTAGGCCAGCCTGCAGCGCAGTAATACTTAGGTACGTAATGTCACTGTTTCAGGACATGTTACATTCTACCTAATCAACAAATGTTCGTAAATATGCTATTTTCATCATTGACAAACCGTCTTTGCACGCCTGGTGAAATGGTTTCGCGGGCCGTAGATTAGAGACATATGGCCTAGATTCTTTCTTAGGTCTATACTTCGTGTGTATTGTAATGCATTTGATATTAAATTGCACGCAAGGCAGTTTTGACGCGCAAAATTAGGTGAGTTTTTTACAGGGTAACTCGTATCGTTTCAAATCCAGGTAACCTTAGTAAGGCATTTATCGCCTGAACACTAGTTTTTTCCTGCCGAAAAATTAAATGCAGTGTATTCACTCGTTAGCAACCGATCTGGCAATAGAAACCAAACAACAAAATGGCATAAAATCCATCTGTTTGTGGTTCACGCTTCTTCTGTGATTCTCGCTTTCTTAGCGTTGCAGATATTTTTATTTGCGTCTTCAAAGCTATTCTTGCTAAAACGCTAAGCTTGTTTTTTCTAACCTTTGGCCAGTTTGTTTGAATGTCAAAGTTATTCATTCGAGTGGACCAATGCTGATGTTTCAACAATTTGGTTCCATGTGCTGTTACAAAATGCATCATTTTTGCCGTTATGTGTAGTTTTTATGTGCAACGTCAGTATGCGCTTCTTGCAGTCTCAGTTGAACTGAACTCTGCTCAGGAATTTGAGAAATAAAGTATAAACTTACGATATGAGTTTCATGTGTCCGTTGCGAAATACACATGTTTTTCAGTTAATTTTTCGTTTGTTTCTGATCCAACGCGTGACTGTCAGCGTGCTGTAAAGAAACGTTCGCTTCAGTACTATTTCCATGTCTCTTTGAATTTATTCGTATAGCGTTTAAAGTAACACCGTCTCAGGCTAATGAAGTTTTTATTGCTCTTTGCTTATCAATGTTTGCATGGCATGTTTCTTACTCTTTTTCAGGTCCATCGAATTCTCATAGCATATCTTTTCAAGATCAGGTAAAGTATTTGCATTAAGTGTGATTCGGCATTTGCATGTGGCATCTGACGTTATTCTTATTTTTTAAATCACACCCGTCGAATTTCATTCAGAAACATTGCCCTTTGCCGTGCAAGCCTTTGTACAAATCATTTGGCTTACGTGTTGAGGGGAAAAACTAAGTTAAAAAAACATGGCAACCATTTGCTTAGCCTGCGTGTTTTTGATAGGTTGGTATTTATAGCAGCACCTTACCGTGCAACGTAATTCCAAACCACGTAGACCATCTTATCTTATTTCCTGTTTGCTATGAATGGCCCGGCTCATTTCGGGATCGGGAACAATAGTTTCTGTAATTGGTCAGCCATAGACCAAGCTGCATCACTTCGTGGTTAAATCCCATTTGCGGCGTCTGTGGAAGAAGCTACGTCGAGATCATCATCATATGACAGGAATTTTTTTAATAAAAAAAAAACGATTGCTGGAAAGCAAAGACAAAATGCCTGGACCTGTTTAACGTTGGAATCAAACACTTTTCGACCAATTGCGCTTTTCGTTCTTTTGTTTTATGTTTTCAAGGAGTCTATTGTGTTCGAATGTCGTCAGTCGTTGCTTTCGTTACTGAAGGCTTTGTCGCATTTTTCAAATCTGTTTCATTCCAATTTCGTGCTAGTTGTAGACGCGAGGTTTTACTGTTGATGAAGCTTGTGTGGTAGTATGGTTTGTCGCTAAAGGTGGTGGTGTTTGTATAGCTAGAGACTGATATTCTTGGATGTTTGTGTAAATTAGCAAACTGTACTTTAATTTTTAAAGGAGGAAAAATGGCGCAAGTATGAAGAAGCGCATTTCGGACGTGTTAACTGCGCCATAGAGGAAATAACTTGTGATCAGAACTCGGAATTACTCAAATGCCGACGCAGTTTGTCGTGTCCCCCGCGTAGACGGGAACCGGAAGAACACGACGCAAGGCTCAGCTACAACAACCCTAAATTGCCCTTCAGTTCTGCTCCGTCGTCGCAAAACTGCGACAGCACTGCTGGTTTTCCTTCAGTGCGGCATGTTTGCCCACCCCCATACAGCGCCTCAGTGCCACTCTCGCCCATAAGCGACTCTTCAATGAGTTTGCGTGTACCTCCTGACGAAACCGACAGTTTTGAGGTGTCTGGCACCGTAGAATAGAGAAACGGAAAGTGAAAGACATGTAAGAAACGTCAGCATGGACCGTTGCCGTGCTAATTGTTATTGTTTATTCTTCGATTGCGTTTCCTGTAATCATCCATCGGCGGATATGCAAACAAGATCTGTTGACAAACATATGTTTTGCAAGATGTAAATGGTTGTTTAACAAAGCCTATTTCCTATGTTGTGGTTTTCCAGATAGCTTGCGAATTTCTACTTCTTTAGTGTGAGGAAATGGACCGGTTTGCTGCTTACATTGTCAAGGCCCGTTGTCAACAGTTTTAGCCGGCAGCCAGTGGCGTAACTATAGGTTTGAGCCGGTTGGGCGAAACCTAGCTGAAAGGGGTCCACTAACTAACACTCAGAAAAAAATTAAATGATAGTGAATCCGGATGTCGTAGATGTCTATACTAGCTAAAAAAACGAAAACACGTTGAAAAACGCGAAAAAACAACAACCTGCTGAAAACCAAAATAGAACTAAATATAAAAATGTCAGCTAAGGGGGCCAGTTTTTACATTTACCTTGCCAGGGGAGGCGTCTCGCCCCCGTGCCCGCCAGTTAGTTACGCTACTGCGAACAGCTTTTCATATCTTCTGATATTTTTGACCGTTGTGAAGAGTTTCTTTGTCGTTTTTGTTTTATTGACTTGCACTTATTGTATTTCCACAGTTATCCTCTGCTGCTTGAGACGTCTATATATGCATTACTTTGTTTAATTTTCTCCCTTGCGATTTGCCAGCTATTGTATGTCAGACGGTGACGCTAGTTGTTAGTCGCCACGGCTTGACTCACTTGGTGAGCGCGCCGCCTGGTTTTCCTTCTTCGCCACTAAGCGCTCAGTCTACCTGGAATCAGCCCAAGGCTGCATCATTGCCGCGACAGCCTGACCACGAACGTGAGTTGCGTCAGCTGTGTTCTCTTCATGGCTGTGCACGGTACTGCTTACAAACACGTGATCGACTTTATCTGCCGCGCATGTTTGCTTCAAGGTCTTTGGTTGCACTGTCTGTTAGCTTAACTGCGAGCTAAAACTTCTGTTTCACGGTCAATTTGGACTTCTCAAATCCTCAGTAACTCGCAAAAATTTGCCCCGGTGCACTGAAAACGCACAACTGTTGACAACTGAGAGTGTTGTAGCAATAGACAAACAGTATATTCTAATGGACTCGTCCCTAACGGTGAGTCATTGGAAGTAAGCACATGAGCTTAATGACATTAACAAAGCAGTTAACTATGAATCTCCTGGTTAAACCGACAAAACCGAATAACCACGGCGCTGAATTAGATTTAGAATTCTAGTTCAATGCACAAGTCAGTGTTTGTGTAAATAGTTCTCGTTTTGTTATTTACCGCATGTATTACCATGGCAAGGTGAGATGAAAAGTTATTTTAGTTCAGCTGTAATGCTTTGGTTGCTACATTGTTAAAACATCACACGCCGCGTGGCAGAATAGAAGGTAGCTAGAGGCCTGTTTTCTACGTATTTTTATCGACGTTTAAAGTCCAGGGGTTACCAACCTTCTTGAAACTGAGAACTACTTCTTGGGTACTGATTAATGTGAAGGGAAACTGGTCTGTAACACACTTCTGCAATAAAAGCTTTCTCAATTAATCTGTAAATATGTTATCATTAATCAAGTTCATGATAATGATCTATGTCAGGGGTGGGCAATTATTTTTGCTTGGGGGCCACTTTGAGAAGGCCGCGTTTAGCGGAGGGCCGTACCTTATGAGAGTAGAAGCAAATCTCGATTTATAGCCTCAACACTAATAGTTACTATGAGAAGTTGAGGAAATTTCAGATTTGAAAATTTTACTGAATGCTTCTGCGGGCCACTGAAAACGCTGTGGCCGGCCACATTTGGCCCGCGGGCCGCTATTTGCCCACCCCTGATCTATGTGAACACTGATCGTGTTAATGATATTTTCAGAACGGGCCCGCGGGCGTCCTTGTGCTCGCCAACATCATGTTAGTCACCCCTGCTTGCACTGTCCATCAAATAAAATACGTTTCCGAAATATTATCGGCAATAAAAAATTGCCACTTGTGTGCGATTGCAAGCGGTACAAAAGATGGTGTGTAAAAGATCACAATGACCCCAGATCACTTACGCGGAAGTGTTTTTGGAAATCGAAAAATTGGAAACACTACGAAAATTACGAATCAAATCTGGCCGTTAGCACGATTTTGTGCGTGAAGGATGAAGCGTATTTTTTCAGATCGCAGCGTGGCAATCATGTTGGATCTCATTTTGTGCTTTCTTAGAATTTTCTATGCTTGATACTATCGGTGAAGTTGCTGTATATTTGAAACTATTCCTTTTTTGCGCTTCATTGGGCATCGTTCTTCATATCATGCCTCGGGTTTGTCCAGTCCATACTGTTGCATTCCGACGCATCCTTACACTAATCTCGCGTAAAGCTCTTTTCGTTATCCGTATTATAAGCGAGTTGCTGTATTTCGTAAAATTGGTGCGTTATTTATGCTGACTGCTGTCAAGGTCTCCACTGTACAGTGCATTTCTGCCCTCTCTTGTGTCTTCAAGGTTATGTAATGAAAAACATGTTTCTTCAACTCTAAATCCGACTGCCCCAAACCCAGCTTGGGTGTTTTTTCTCGTCAGCTTGTTGCTGTAAACGAAGCTGATGTTGTCCGTCCTAGTGCAGGCACATGAGTTCTACGCGCTTGTTACTCAAGGTTGTATTTTCTAACACATTCAAACCTTTGATGTTTTATACTTTTCACGGCCACAATGCTGGCAATTATTTTCTGCGCTTATGTTTGCTATATGTTGTGTATTGTATTTTATTTTTGAAAATCTGGACGTTGTTGGCAAACCGTCAATACTAGTCTATCGGTAACCCGCATGCTTTCGTATTGAGCGTTGTTCACAGTCAGTGAAACTATGTGGTGAGAGTCTAATGGTGGTTGGGTTTCAATGCTAGTTTTGCTTGTTGAGGTATCAGTGTAATTGAAGTGAGCCTAGGGAAAATGTGACGCCCACCCATACCTATTGCAAAAGTTCCGTGCCTTGTTACCAGGTTTTCACGTGCAATCGAATTTATCTGCTTTCGTTGATCAAGCGCGTGGCGGGTGAAGTGATCGCGCTTCAATGGGAAAGGCCCGAAGTCTTATGACACTATTACTGCTTGGTTTGCCCGAACTTATATACTAATTAGGGAAGTTTATCAAGTGTATCATTTGTTGGTAATTTTCCCATGTAACGGTCTTGGTACCATTACATAGGTCAAAGCAGTGAGCTCAAGAACCACAGGTCAAAACAGTGAGCTCAAGAACTACTTCTTTGGCTCTACAACTTTAATAAAGAGCACCAGTTTCTCAATGGAAATAATACGCTCATTCTACCGGTGCTGAACCGCTGCCTTGTCGTGGCATATCAGCCGACAAAATTAGTCGGTTGCGGACAGTTGAAATCGGGCCTCATTTAGAAGGCCGAGTCTGACACATATTTTTGAAACTCACTTTAGGCCCGAAAACCAAATTTACCGAGTGAGTCGACATGCGCAACTGAGGGGTATAGGCAGGGTCGGATTAACCATTTGGCAAACCGGGCAAATGCCCGGGGCCTCGCACTTGAATATCAAAACACTTCTTTTTCTGGTGGTTTTTCATGTTTTTAGGCTGTTCAACGTGCGTCAAAATTGTAGAGCTTTCTTATGACTGCATTTAGTCTATAAGTTCAGGAAACTGAAACTTGGCATTTATCGATTTTGAGTTGCTTAAAAGAATTGAACCAAACAGCATCACGCTTTACGGGCTCCCATTCAGTGATTTCAAATAAACACAGATTTCACACCAAAAAAACAGTATTCGTACAATAAAAACCCAGAAAGCTTGCGTTACGAACAAAAACATATCAGTGTGTTTATTTGATTTGAAACGATAATCGAATACTGATTTAATTATCGTCTTCCAAATTTTCATCTGTAGAGCAAACCTTAACGTTTGGACGACCTTTTTGTTGCTCAAGACGTTTTTTATAACATTGGTAACATCTCCGTTGATGATACCTTTCACTAATTGTACGAGTACATTTGTTATTAAACTAGGAAATTATATGCAATCTTGAACTGCAGCAGGATCTAAAATCTCAGAAAAATATAATCCCAATGCCTTCTTCCTCTTATTGAAATTTGGTGTTTAATTTGTATGCACAGGGAAGCATCGAAATTCAAACAATCAGTTTCACCGGTTTCTTCAGTTGGCATTAGAGACAATAGCATTGTGTATATCCCCAACAATGTTCTTATATGAGGATATGAAACCGTTTGAACACGTTCTGCTTCATCCGATATGCGTACTTTCCCACCTGATGTGCGCATGCAAATAAAGCGTCATTGCAACATTTAAATTAATTAATCGGAACTTAGCTGCTAACTTCACGTTTTCTATCAGTTTTGACGTTTTTGATCGGTGCTTTTGCAAAGTTGAAACCCAGGGCATGTGAAACGCTGCGCAGTTGCGCTAAGCGTTTAGGGGCCTCGCGGTCAAGACTGCCCGGGACCTCGCGTTCATTTAATCCGGCCCTGGGTATAGGTGGCGTAGCAAACTTATTGTGACTAAATAGTTCGCAATTAAACATTTTATCAATTCGATTGCTTCAACAGTAACTGGCAACAAAAGCGTCCGCCGTTGCGAAAAAATTTATATGCAGGCCCGAAACATTTTGACCAACTTAAACCGACATACAACTATGAGATGGCGTAAACTGGGCGTGTACCATAAACACTTCCACACTTATTGCATAGAATCGACCAATCCCAGTGGCAACCTGCCAGGGCTTTTGAGAGGAAAAATATGCTGGTGTGTGGGACCTGTTTTCGCCCCCTTAACGATTATAAATCACAACTGATTAAGAACTTCATGTTTTTCAAGGCTATGACTAGAAAATGATATGCTTTATTTATTATTTTACATCATATCCATTCACCAATGTTATTACTTAATTTCAAAAGGTCTCAAAGCTGACCTCAGAATCCACATAACACAGTTATGGCATTCCGAATTTCACAAGTATACATCAAATTTAACATTGATTGTAGGCTATAGAGCAATTCTCACTAGCAAAGCAAATTTAATAATTTCATAAACCTAATTAAGAATTATAAAAAACAGAATTCAGTTACTCGCTTGAGCATGGACTCTACCAATTTTTGACAAGTTTATTTGATTTACAGTCCCGATACCACACTGGAATAATGGTGATGCAATACAATTTTTGTACCCGAGCTTTTGCTATTGATCATAAATTCTCAATGGGGTTACGATCGGACGAGTTTCCAGGCCAATCTAACACATTTAATTTTTGTTTCCTGAAAATCGTTTTCACTTGTAGTGTTGAAGCACACGGTGCAAGACCCTGTTGGAATTTTTCTCCATCAAGATACGCCCTTCACGTATCTGGAATGGCTTTTTCAAAAACTAAAACTTCCCCAGATCATCTTATTTTAGGGGTGCTTTACTAAATCATTCCAATAGGCAGGACTGAACCGCTCACCCTTCCTGATCCTGACAAATCTGTTGTGCTTCCCTTAGACAAAAATGTCTTTCATTTGAAAACAGCATTTTTCTACAGTTCCATATTTTTTTTACCCATTCTAATTTTTGTTTTCATTTTTTGCGTAAGAAGCTGCTTTTCAGCGGTTTCTTAGCCTTTCTGCCAGCCTCCAGTAGGCGGCGTCGCACTGTACTTGAGCTTATGTGACCTCCGGCACGCAGCAAATCTGTCTGTAAATCAAAAAGCGTCGTCTTTGAATAACATTTGTAATTTGCAGTGGCTGTTTGGGTATAGCTTCAGTGTTCCGGAAGCGTAACAATGCGACTCCGCTTCCTATATGTGATATCTGCCGTTAAAATAACAGAAATTCAAACTCGTGTGACTCTCAACCAGGGGTGGATGTTTAAATTTAGGTGCCCAAAAAAAATCTCAGAAAGAGGCCCCAAACCACCGCACATTTAGTGATATTTTGTGTGTACGATATGTGGTCTTCCCTTTATATCAAGAGAGAGCCCCTGTATTTGTATATGCTGTATAAAGACTTTACTTACAGAAAGCAATTTTAATTTTTCAATTTGTCTGGGAATTTCTTTGATTTTTTCTGCGTTAAAATCCATTCACTTTGTAATTGTTTAAAGTCATTTGATTTTATGTTGTCCTTTGTCTACTCTACACATTAAATTATTGAGGGGCACCCTTTAGCACATTTGCACATAATTTTGCTTTATTTTTAAAAACATAAGCTGTTGTAAGATCGCTATGACTCGCTTCAGAGCTTATTAGATGTATTTCTAGAGTACAGGAGCGGATCCAGCCAGTAAGTTTAGGGGGAGCGATTTCAGTTATATTTGGTAATCAAGTTTCATTACGGGTTCGCAACTGTAAGAGAGATGAAGTATACTTAACAACACTGCTGTGAAAAAACAACGGCAAAATGGTCTGATATCGCGAATGCTGCTTTCCGAATTGTTCGAAATTATGGTGAATGAACTTACTTTCGTAGGTTTTAGGCGGGGCGATGGCCCCGCCCTAGGGTTGCCAGGTCACTTGAAATTTTTTCAAGGACATTTTGTTTTTCGAAGAGATACGGTGGGATACTTTCGTGGGCGCAGCGGGCATTTGTCCCTCTGGAATTTGGGACTAAGAACGAAAAATGTTTAGAAAGTCTGAAGTCAGCATCTTGATTCCGATTAATTGATTTAAACCTTGCAATAACACTTTATTTACCGCTATGGTTCTCACACTGCACAAGAGCCAGCTTCATTGTTATGGTGTGATGCAGTGGTGAGCTAGCGGTTCACTCATGTCCATTGTCCACTACTTTAAGTTACGATAGTTAATGCGTTTTTGTCATGTGACTGTTGACCTCAGACATCTATGGCAGGTGATGCGGTGAGACAGTGACTGCTGTTAACGGTAAGACACGTTGTTTTATACTGTGTGAAAAGAAGCAGGGGTGAATTTGTAGCAGTGCTTCCGCTTCCACAAGTTTAAAATTCATTATAATGTGAGATAGTGAGTGTGACCAATGCGCCTGAGTGAATATCTTGATCATGCTATGCTCATGCAGGCTTCTTTTCACACAGTATAAAACTACGTGGCTTGTTAGAAATAGCCTACTTCCATGAAAGGCTTGTGGGAATACGTCTTGATCGTTAACGCTTAGTTCTGACTTCTGAGCGAGGACTAAGCGCAAAATTATGTTTTCTGCGTCGAGTTTTCATAATTCGTCTGCACAGTTTTTATGCCTGCGTGGTGTTCTGATTTTAGTAAGTTATTTAAAGTTGTCCGATAGTCGTATTCAAGGGCGTACGCAAGGGGGGTTGGTGGGGTTAAACCCCCCCCCTTTAGGTTGATATTTTACAAAATTTTATTACCTGCGCAAAGGAGATTAATTGTTTTCGCATACTTTTTGCTTGTTAATTTGTCGACTTAATGCAAATACCACGGA
>Ga0210059_1003805_pt1 | contig 24261 bp, 15 predicted proteins | sample Ectturendosymbi2_FD_188042 | JGI IMG/M metagenome (GOLD analysis project Ga0210059, IMG submission 188042) | Ecteinascidia turbinata endosymbiont from Florida, USA - Sample 2 (SPAdes) (version 2) | ecosystem: Host-associated > Tunicates > Ascidians > Unclassified | place: Key West, Florida...
CTAACAAATTTTAGTACTGAACAGTGGAGTGGCGTATGGTGGTCAATGAAACTAAATATACGCTGTTTGTGACGTCACACTGTGACGTCATTTTGACGTTTGGTGTTGGTTTGGCGAAGTTTGTTGACACAGCGTGCATGTTATGCTACGCGCACTCTCCTTACTCGTTGTTGTAGCCTACAATGTGTCACTGTAATAAGCTACACAAATTAATCAGCGCTCCAAGTTAGGAGACCCGAGCAAAATACAGCATTCAACGCTAAGACGGAGCGTTCATAACTGCAAAAATATCCGGCAACGCGTTGAAACAGTGGAGTAGAACACACTCAGTGCTACGTCAGAGCCGTTCAAACTGCAAAAATATAAGGCTGCGCATTCAAAGAGTACAGTAAAACACACTCAACGCTTCGATGGGGAAATTCAAAAATTAAAAAAAAATGGCTGCGCGAATTTCTCGTCGATTTATTAGCAGTCAAGCAGAGAAGGTGTGCGGCTGGGATGGCGAACACTCAGGGTTGACAGTTTGAACTTGCTGAACTAGCCTACACAAGAATTGAAAATGTACATAAAGTAGCCTACGCAATAAAACTTTCGTGTTTATTTATTTTTTATGTTATACGTAGAACAACTGAAGGAAAGAACAAATGCGCGTTTGTGTGAGCCATTGTGTTCAACCTTCCCAGAAAAAGTGTTCACTAGGGGCTTAACGTTTGTACAGGGAGGCCTGATATTGAAAATTTGTTAATATCTAAACTGATTTATAGTGTTTTATATTTTAATTTGGGGGCTTTGAGGCTTTGTCTTGAGGGGCGAAGACCACCAAAGTACCCCGTAGCGATGGAGCTGAATCCGCCTGAACTGCCAATTAGTGACGAAGCTCGAAACGATGCACATATTGCAAGCACAGGTGTGCGGCTGTATTAGCGCACACCCAGGGTTGCCACATCAAAAAACGAAACGGGAAACTAATGATGCATCAAAAAGTCAGCTGAACCAAGCAAGTTGAAATAGGACAGTTTGGAAATTTTGCTCAGGAATTCAATTAAACGGCCGTAAGTATTTTTCAATCCTTTTTAGTAATCTTCCCTTGGTAGCTTGATCTGGACAAAGTCACGTCACTATCAGTTTAATTGGGTGTGCCGCACAGCTAGAGTATAGGTCCTTGGTATTGAGGAATGTGAGAATTACTGGCGTTTGAGTACGTGAAAACTAGTGTTGACAAAAAAAGTTTCGAAAAATTAAATCCATGCAGCATGTCTTAGCAGCCCTACAATAGGAAAAGTCATCTTGCTACAGCATTTTAATTTTTGCAATTTCACTCTTTGGATGCCCATCTTGTTTTGGATGCCCGAGGCCGTCGCCCCACTTGCCCCCCCTCCTCTGCACGCCTGTGGGTACGGGGGGCTACTTTCAGAAAGCTTGAATCACGTATGGGCAAGTCAGGCTTTGTTTACCGTGTACGAAACTGAAAACTAAACAAAACATATTATGAAGACACAACCTTTCTTCAATAATTTATATTTTACTGCAGAACTGTTCAAGATGGAACAAATACATACATTACTATGTTCATTTACATTGTGTATCATTGATTCTTCAATGTTTAACAAAATCAAGAGTTCTTAAATGAACAATTTTAAAAATATTCAAGATTTTTCAAGGACGCCAGATAATATTCAAGGACAACAAGATGTTTTTCAAGAATCAAGGACATAACGCGTTTTGATAGCAAATTCAAGGACAATTCTTGGCGCTCAAGGACGTCTGGCACCGCGTTTTCACCAAAGCTCACACATCTCGAATGTTGCGGACTCAGCTCCGCGACAAAAGCAGCCCGAGTTCTAAACGCTTGCGGTTTATGCATCATTGTGGTTATCGCCAGTAAAAAAACTGGCGGGACTGCACAGTAGCTTGCGGTGGTCTCGTTTTTCTAAGACCAAGATTCTGAGACTAATGGTGTCTAAGCAAGATCTCAGTTCCAGGCTGGAACTTCCAGCCTTAAAAAAACTCTTCCAGTCGTGTCCTTGCCATCCAAGTTTTGGGGTTCGCCTTTGACTTAAAACAAAAAACTTAATCGTTTCTAGATTTTGTCGTAGTTCAGTTTCGTTATACTCGCTTTTGTACTCCTTTCGGGAGTGTCACGAGTGCTCTGCGGCGCCATCTCCGCTTGTTTGTTCCAGACGCCACGCGGCTACTTTTGTAGTGAATGTTGTATTGATGGCAAGTCAGTGGCAGCATAGCGTGTGAACTTGAGAAAGTTATTCGTTGTTCTTGAAATTTGGGGTTCGCCTTTGACTTGATACGTTGAATCAATTTTGAGATATTTGGTGTCGAGCCTTGTTCATCGCCTGAAGGATTGTATAGATTTTTTCTCATCGAATTTCTAATCAAAATATACAGGAAACTAAGCAAAACTCAAAGTTTGGTGGAAAGGTTTTTATATGAGAATTAATACGTATCTTCCGATGAGGTGCAGTACTTCAATTTAAATTACTTGTGTCGTTTGCTATTAGCACGATTAAAACATAAGTAGTATGTGGGAGTGGATACTTATCTTCCGTAATTTTGCAAATGTTTTCGTTGCAGCGGAGCCAACGTAGAAATGAAAGACTCCGACTTTATGTCGCCACTGCTAATTTCATCTCGTTTTGGGCATTTGGAAACATTAACATGGCTTCTACATTACCATGCTGACGTAACTGAAACTGATAAAGACGACCGAACTTGCATCATGTGGGCTGCCGAGGAAGACAGATCTGACGCCCTGAAGGTAACAGATATCGCGAGAAGATACAAATTATTTGACAAAAAGGAAAGAAAATCGCCAGTTTCATGAAAGCTTAATTGTTTACTCAGGCAATTTTATAACAGTTTTACTGGTTACGGATACTGACGCTTGCCAACTGCTTGTGGACCATTGGCCGCATAGAACTTGTTGCCCAAAGAAAAAGTTGTCCACCACAAGAAAACCATCTGAACAAAATAAAGCTGAGGTTTAAATATGTCAACAAAATGAAACCGTTTATGCTTAATCAGAGTATGTCAAACGCAACTGAGAGTATTGCATTGCACCTAGCTATAGCTATAAAATGTACTTCTCGTGATTTCTTCAAGTAGATGGATAACATTCATGTCAGTAGTCAAAGTGTCCACTTTCCCTCAGGCAAGCTATTTGCACTGCGTCTCTTAATCATTTTTCTTTTCTGCTGCAGTTGCTCCTCCATAAAAACAAAATTCGACTGATGATAGAAGAGCGTGACAAGTACAATAACACCGCCCTACACCTTGCCTCTGTAAAAGGTCATCAGGCAACCGTAAAGGTAAAGCTACGTTTTGTCCTGGTTCCGGCGATTGTCGTTTTTTGACATAGCTTGAAAGCATTATGCGTCATGGTCGGAATTATAGTTCGAAAAGAGTGATTTGATGCAACGTTGAATACGAGTGCAGACTTCGGCATCGTCGTAAAAGAGCGCACTGTTTAAATAGAAAACAGGTTTTCCTTTCTTGCAAACGTAAGGTCGTGACACGCGTTTGTTGCGAGACAATGCCCTCAGCGATTTCGTCGTCCAGTTCCGCTTCAGGCTGTTACGAGCATCACGCTTTGATCAAAGGTAACTATTGGCGATCTATGAAAACGCAGTTGCTGCTGTCCTACCGAGCTGCTGCTGACATAAAGAATGACGACGATCGCACCACTTTGCACATGGCGGCCTTGCATGGACACGACGCAATCATTCCTGACCTAATTCAACGTGACCGGTCCATTATCAATTCTGGTGACGAGGAATCAAACACAGCACTTCACTTGGCATCGATTGGAGGAAATTTAAAGTGTGTGTCAATGTGAGTGTTCTGTTCATGAGCTCCCGCTCAAGGTAGTCAAGCACATGAAACTACAACAAACCTATTTTTTTCAGTTTTATTTGTGTGTTTGATTCAGACTCATGGTGCATATCACAAGGGTAATCGAATAGCACTAGAACACAAAAATGTTCCGTCATGAACGTTACAGAGTAGGTGTTATTTGTCAACATTGAGTGAAGAGCAAAACACTGAAACATTACGCTAGTCATTTCTGCCTTCACTCATCGCCATAACATCAGGTTTTGAAGTAAATGGCTAAAGAAGCTCGGACGGGGTTGCTCAGCGGTGCCGTGGGCGCACAAAAACATGTAAATTGTTTTAATTAAGGTTTCAAATATTTTTGCGTGATATTTAGCTTTTTTACGTGATATTGGATATTTATTAGGCTGACTACCGTTTGTTTTCACTGAATTTAAAGCATGATTTGGCGGTTGGTAATTTTGCTAGTTTTGTATATTCACTTTTTTACGTGGTAGGCTCGCGCACATCGTTGACATGCTGGGGTTGACAGTGGAATCACATGGAAAAACAGAAATCGTCAGGCGCCACAAAGCACACGGAAGGTTTTGGTTGCTAGACCCACAGGCAATGCTGAAGAACAAACACCGAAACAACGCATCAGCAACTGCTGCAATTGAATAGTGGAAGAAAATGAAGAAATGTATAAAGCAGCAGACCTTTGAAGTGGTCTGACAAAAAATTAGATGAAGATGCACATCGTTGATAACAACCATGCTAATTGTTTATAAAAAACAAAACTTCCTTGCATCCTGGCACAAAGTCAAGACATCCTATTTAGCGCGAACGACACATGCAAGGCCGCGTCGTTTTTGTCTAAAACAGTGGTTCTCAAAGTGTGGTACGCGTACCACTAGTGGTACGCGAACAGCTTTCCTGTCATATTCGAAAAGCTTTGTTAATTCGTTTCTGTGTTATGCTAATGTTGCTAATTCGTTTATTTGCTATATTAATCTTAAGTACATTTTAAGCAAATTACATTCTTCTGAAACCAGGGGTGTCCACTCAAAAATTAAAAAAACATCAGGTGGTACGCGATCTCAAAAAGTTTGAGAACCACTGGTCTAAAAGCATCAAGTGCTCGTAAGAAAAAAGTTTGGAAACGCTGGCGTAGACAATACAACCAGGGACTACTGTAAGAAAACGTTATTCTGTTGTTATGGCAGACTAATTCAACTGGGAGCGAACATCGAAATGCGCAACTCAAGACAATGGACACCGCTGGATTGCGCAGCTGCGTTCGGCTGGGTGAAAGCTGCTCGGGCTCTTCTGGAAGCGGGAGCCAGCATTCAGCCAAAAGGCAAGATTAAGGTAAAGATTTTGATTTGGCTACGTAACTTACCCTAAACCAGATGGTTCCCAAATCGTTCGCTGTGGTTTGAGATCAGGTGCGCCGCTATAACACCTGAAAAAGCGCAAAAAACAAAGCTGAAATACAAAATTGCCTAAGCTTTAAACTTTTGCAACTAATCATTTTCACATTGGTCCAAAGAGCAAGAGGTTGTTCTCGATTGTGAGAGTTGTTGTGAGGTTGCAATCTTGTAACAACTAGCACACTTTAGAAACGGTTTGCTCAATCTCTTCAAGTTGTGTATCCTAACCACTGACTTATTTTTGCTTGTTATACGGCAAGTTTTCTGTTGAATCTCTGCGGCGAGACTTTTCCGTCACAGTCTGTCAGCTGAGCTTTGAGTTCAGCAAAATTGTGGTCGTATTTAATTCTCTTTTTCTATTTGAATCAATTTTGTGTCCTTTTTGAACTTCTTTTTCGTGGAACCTCTTGATTTTTGGAACCGAAAATTGTTTTTCTTTGTCAAATGACTTGTTTGCAATCTCCGCTCAGTTATCACTTTTGTTTGATGTAGGTCAAATCACTAACATACGGATTGTTTCAAAGAAAAGTGGCAAAGGCTATTATGAGTTTAAATTTAAGCGTTTGACACAGGGAGCAAAGCTTAGTGGCAATTAAATGAATGAACAAGGATCAACTTTTATCCATGGTGTGTTTTTAAGACGACAGAATGGGAGAGGTAATTAAGGATGCAGGATGACCGTACGTCTCGTTTCGAACGAGACAACGAGACGTTACAAATTTTGAGGTCTTCCCGGCGTCCCGGTCAGTTGCTTGGTTGTACGCGAAATGAAACCGGCAGCAGCCAGAAGGAAATAGTGAGTGTTGTGACAAGTAACGATGCAAGCGAAGCGTGAAACTTTGTTTTTCTAAGAAAGAAAAATGATGAATTTTTTCGAGAAAGTTTTGAAGAAAATCTGAACACTCTAGCTGTTTTTGTTTAATTCAAGACACATAACCGTTATTTGAAAATCCTACCACTCAAGTAACATAACGTAGCGCGTTGGAATGAAATAAATTAGCGTCACTCTACTAATGAGGAAACAAGAAATGATCTGTTGCATGTTGAAATACGTATAATGCGGATTTCGGGTCAAGATGACTGCGCCACAGTGCGTAAAATTTTTTCTCAATCTTGGTATCTTTTTAGGTCTTTTCTTCTGAAAGTTCAGTAATCAACTCTCATCGACCTTATGCCTCAAATTTTCTTTCCAAACTAACTACATATTAAAAATGTAGTTAGAAAAGACTTGTTACATTTTCGTTTCACTTTCTTTGCTTTTCTTCGTTTTGGAATAGATTCGGTCATTTGAATATATCCACATTCCTGAATTTTGGAGGACGCTGACTTCACTTTTTAACACATATACAGGCATTTTAAATATGCTTGGAGTGCTTCAGAATGTTTTTTGTTTCAATTAAACGTACTTCGAGTGAAACTCTGGGCATCACTTCTGCAACCAGTCTATACTACTCATCACTTATATCATTATCCTCATGCTTATAATGTTTACGCGTGATTCTATGGTTTTCATAAAAAACAGGTCAGTTATTTTAAGTTATTAAGCTGCTTTCACTCGTGACGAATGGTCAAAATGTATGAATGTATTTTAGTGCTCACCTTTACTGAACTTCTAAGCCAGGGATTCACAACCTTCTTCTGACCATATACCCCTTCAGCCTATTGACAGATTAGTATGAACGCCTAAACCTACTTGTGACAAAATATTCCATCATGACAAATCATAGATATATTTAAAAAATATTTAACCATAAGCATATAATAATTTTTGAAACCAATATTCACTGATATATGTAAAATTTAAAAAACAAATAATGTATAAATATATTTTTCCCTTCTATTGCTAACCCTAAATGCACCTCTTCAGATTGGCAAATGTACCCCAGGTGGGAACTCCTGTTCTAAGCGCACCTCGTGGCGATTTAATTATCGTTTTACAAAGAAAGGTTGGCCACATTGGAGTAAAAGGAACATTTTGACCTGAGGTGGTGTTCTAGGTGTATTTTTTTCGTTTGCATGCGCAAGGATTCGTCTTTTTTAGTAACAGCCAGATTTAGTCACGAGGTAATCGGAGTACGATGTTTGTTCTCTGTGAGTGATAGTTGCATGATGAATAGCTCTGCTCTGATTGTCCCCACTGCCCAAGCATAAAGTTATGATATGTTAATATTTTGCTTGCAACACATATCCACAAAATTAACTAATTCACGAACATTTACTTGACTAACATTTACTTTACTATATAAACTTGCAAGTATCTGTAGCAAGCTGAGGCTACAAAAATACTGTAATAATTGAGGCTGAAATGTCAACAAAGATTGTCCTTGTGTGTCTAAAGTTGGACAAGGCGAATCCGAGTAAAATTATGAGGGCGAAACCACAAGCGGTCACGTTTCGTGATCAAAGTGAATGCTTGGGTCCTGAGAACAGTCCAGCTGTTATTTTCGCGTGCAGAGGCCATGCCAGATAGTTTAGTTGTCACTCTGAAGCCAACCATGAAATTTTGCTGAGGACTGACTGTAGGCTATGTAAGCACACTAGTGTATTGGTTTTCGATGTTGCAGCCTGATCTATCGGTACTTCCGGATCTTTATAAACACGGAAATTGTTTAAGAATACTTTTGTTTATTTTTGCTCTACCGACAACAGTTTCACATAGGACATTCTATCATGCACAGATTTGTGCCATGCATTTGGCTTCTCAGCGAGGTCACGTCGAAGTGATCAACCTTTTGCTTCAATGGAAAGCTGACGTCACTTTTCGGTCAGCTGACGGAAGAAACGCTCTTGACTACGCAATCGACTTTTCTCAAAAAGATTGCGTGCTTGCTTTGATAAAGCATGAAACATGGCAGTCGTCGTTAAAAAACACTGTTGTCAACCCTGTTACAGGTAAAGTAATGGTATGCAACTTCTTTTGATTTATCAGTAGCAAAGCACGCGTGTTCGTAAAAATACCTTGGGCTTTCCGCGTGAAGGCGCTTTTATCACAACGCCGAAATCGCTAAACCTTTTATGTGCGCGGTTTGAATGCCTTGAGTGACGTCAATTTCATTTTTCTACTGCATGTTCAGCAAACAATTATTAAGGTGTAACATCCCTCTTTGGCAAACAGAACCAGAACAAGTATTTGATCGCCTTTGTTCAGCCAAAAAATTAGCGAGGAGAGATGGGAGCAGTGATGGAGTCTTGAGACTTGGTCTCGAGGCTCGTCTCGAGACCCATTTTTGCGAGTCTCGGTCTCGTTGGTTTCAGGTCTCTCTCAGTCTCGAAGGCTACAGGTCTCGAGACTTTGAATATTACAAAGAAATGGTTTAGTAAATTTCTTATATTTCAACGATTTTTGTTTGTTGTATTTGCAGGTAAGAATCACCGAAAACAGGTCGGAAAATTGCAGAAATTCGGCCAAACACACAAACTTTGAAGTCTCGAGTCTCGGAATTTCTTATGAAGTCTCGGTCTCGGTATCGTCTCCAAGTTTTAACCAGGTCTCGGTCTCGAAGGTTACGGTCTCGGCTACATCACTGTTACCGAGTTTGAAAACTAATATCAGCGAAAAAGTTTGAGAGCAGTGCTCTCACTTTTAGGGATTTTGTCCCTAGATTGGAACTTTGGACCCTTTTCAGGGATTTTCGGAAAAGTATGAAAATATATGAAGTGAACAATATAGTTTAATTTGCAAATCATATTTGGTTCTATTTTTAACATTTATCATTGGCACTCCGATTTTATGCTGCACTACCACAGATGTACGGATTTTTTGGTATTGTCCTAGGGATTTTTGGAGTTGTATTTGTGAGAGCCCTAATCGTGTTTGATATGCACCTGATCAAAGCCTAAAGGTTATATTGCAGATAAGAGATGTGTGGAAGGCTAACATTATCCTACAATAAAAACATATTTGCTTCTTCTGAGCTTGAGCAATACAGTAATTTTGTTAGCGTTTCTATTAAAGTCATTCAGAAATGAGATTGCTATTGAGTACTGCGCAAGTTTGTACTGCTTCAGAGAAGATTTTGATGAGCTTAAATAACAAGCAAAAGTCGCTTTGCCAAATGGCAACCACAGAACTCTACCCCAAGCAGACGAAGAGTAAGCAAACATCATGATAATGACAGAGCAGTGTTTGGGTCTGATACCTTATCAGTGCTTCTTAACCGGGTGAATAGTTCACCCCAGGGTGAAGGAAATTTTTGCAAGAGTGAATGAAAAAACAGGGATGAATAAAGGGTGAATGAATTTCTTGTTGCTAAGTTTTTGCATCCTTTGATTATAGCTTTTTTATCCAACACATACCAGCAATCATGAATAAAATTAACTTCAAAGGTTCTAACTTTTTGTTTAAAGCAGCCAGCAAGTTAAACACCACGTCAGGAAAACTGTACTATGATGCAAGTAACTTGCTTCTATGATATAGGGATGGATTTTACCGAGAGGTGCCATGTTCTATTCACTCGAGTACGAAATCTCTGGTGCGTCCTTTCTGTGCAACTGCGAAGGTTACTTGGTAGAATCGCAGTACTTTCGAAAGTTTCATTCTCAATCTCTTGAGAAAACTAGAAACATGAACACTGATCAGAGTAGCCTTACCAGTCGGAGTACAGAAGCAGCTTACTTGTGATATTTGTGTGTTATTACTTTGGTATTTATTGCAGCATCTAATACGCGTTTATATCTCAGATAATACCCACAGAAGATCTGAGGAATACGTACAAAGCCACCTTAGGTAAATATAAACCTATAGATGAAATCGATCCTGACACGCCAACGCCGTGAGCTTCGCAGTTTGAAGAACCAGATTTTTAAAGGGGAGAATAAGTTTCAGCAAGATTGTATCAGAACGTCTTTCAAAACATAGGCTATATCCATCATGGGGATTTTGGGGTTGGTTTGTCTGAAGCCAATGGCACAAGGAAATTGCATTAAAAGCCTTGTATGAATTGGTGCTCATGTCATGACTACCACGTACATGTCAGAGAAAAGGATTTTCGTATTTAGTCGAGCTCGTGGGCGTCGGAAAGGGGGAACGGGGAACTTTGACCCTCCTGGATTTTGACATTTTATATTTTTCTATTTATTTTTTTGTAGAAAAAGTTTTTCTGTAAGTTTTTGGTACAAAGAAATTTCACCATGGTTTCCCCCCTGGAAAAAATCCTTCAGACGCCCATGGTCGAGCTGAAAACAAAACGCAAAATGCCCTGAAATGCATTGAATCGTTGCTGAGGGTGGCATTGGAGGAATTAATTCATCTGCAGTTTGAAAAGTTGATCACTAAAGTTCTGGGGCACTGCAATTTAGTACACGGCTTTCTGCTGTAAATACAGTATTTATTTTTTAGCATCCCTGCCCGGCAAACAAGACACAATTTTTAAACAATCTGGAAAAATATTCATTGCCAAAAGTCCTCAACAAATAGAAAACTAAACATATTTGATTACCAAACATTTCCGTGTGTGTCATGCGAATGTTTCGGATCCAGGAAGTGGATGGGGTTTCAAGTGTCACCCAATTAACTCCAATGCCCTCGTGCTTTGCACCACTGTGTCCCAACAAATATGTGTAAAATCCACCTATTACTACTGCTGCTCTTTAGAGTTTTTATGAAATCAGTAAACTTTCTGCATTTTTAAAATGTGTCTGTGCGAGCTCCCCAAATGCAAGGTGTAATGCTTTTACTTACGTTGCTTGCGTCCATAAAATATGAAATTTTACTGAATATTTTGTTAAAGGTCGCATGACAACCCCAATGAGAAAATTGATCAGAAAAATGGAAGACATGGCAGAAATTGTTTGCAATCAGTGCATTACAGATAACGGGAAAAAGCCAGAAGACGACACTTACGCAGTAAGTACGATGATGACGTTTTTCCACTGGTGATCAATTAAAACCATCAAACTTTGCCGGGTCTGTTTGATGCTTGATTTACCATAGGCCTTGTATGGAAAGCCTATGTATCGGACCACGGCATGCACGAGGCTCCCAGCAAAGTTCAGACAGCCACGATCAACATTATTTGTAATTGTTATTATGGATAAACCCGATAAAGCATTAACAGAGGTTTGATTGGTTGATTCAGTGCAGTAGGTTAATCAAAAATCGACAGAAGCGACGGAAGCGAGATATTTTCATCGAGAACATAGCGAAATCTCAACCACTAAATCTAACGATTATTAAAAAACAATCACTTCTAGTTAAACGACTTTGTTTCATCTACACTTAAACATCTAGTGCGATACTTCGTGACTACTTATTGCAGATAACCTTGCTCTACGAATTTTTTGATGACATGTACGCTTCTACCGAGTGGCAGCCAAGGACCGAGGCTGGGAGACCCACCTCCGCATATTCCGAAACTGCTGCTTTAACCACAGACGATTACACTTACCAGGCAAGTTTTCAGCACGTGATTTTGATGATCACAATAGAAAGTCAACGACTGACCGATCCCAACGGGTCGGTCCCAATTGTGGTATATTGAAAAGATCTGGATCAGACTTGTAGGAACTACACCAAGAACAGCACAGGCTGGTTTTGATTTATGATTTACTTCAAAGTTTTTCTTTTATGTCAGTTTAAGGTTGTCTCTTTCACTTGTTCGAGTTCAAACCGACAAAATCAAACCCTGTTTTTTGATTTGATCAATTACTTTCAAATAAATGCACATTTCTATACACTGCACTTGATCTTAGCTCTATTTCTCCAATTTTATCACAGGTAAACCTTTTGCCATTTTTACATCGTCTATTCCTGATGTTGGCCATGCACTTTGAATAAAAGTTGATTTAATGCCTATCGTTTGAAACTTACTCTTTACTCAAGGCCTGGGAATACGAAAAGCGGAAGTCCTAAATAGCCTTATAATGAAGATCACGGCCAATGAAAACATGTTACAAACGTTTCGATAACTCCTGTTATCATTATCAGTGCATTACAAATTGCAAACATCAGTGCACTGCAAATAGGAGCTATCGAGACGTTTGCAATATGTCCTTGATATCGTTTTCATTGGCCGTGATCTTCATTATAAGGCCTGGTAATGTTTCTGCGAAATGATCCAATAAGATTTTTTCAAATCGCGTCCGAAAAAATGGATTCATTTATGGCTATGAGCAAACGTGCTAAAAAGCGGTCCACTGATTTCAATAGAACAATTACTACACCGTGCCAAATTGCAAAAATTTGTATTGTTCAAAAATACTTATCACTGCTTAATTTATACAGTAGTCACATAATGTTGGTATAAAGTTCAGTCAAATCTTCGATATGGTATCGACGTGTCAGGTGATGCCGGAGTCTTTAGCAGTAACTTCTGGAAAGTCAAGTCATTGAAAGATTTGGCTCTGCTTGTTCTCTGGAACTAAGTCAATATATTTGACATATCATTTTTTAATTGCTTCTGAGTAATATGTTTTGTTTAAAAACTGAACGCTTTGCTCTGACTTCACTGTTTTTTATGCTGCGAGATGCAGTCACAAGAGACTGCAAACATTCGTTTAGAACAGATACAGGCAAAAGGTTTCTGCAATTTGAAAAGTTTTTTTAAACTGAATCCATCAAAATCAATCAGCTTTTACTCATGGAATCTGTTAGTTTCATAGAACGTAATTTTCGTTTCCAGTTACAGTAAACCATTAGTCTAGATTTAGAACTACAGCTGCTTGACCTCTGTGACAGAAACGCGTTCGACGCATCCGTAGCTGAACATCACGCGACCAGTGGTGGCTTTAGGGTTGGGGGAGCCCGAGGCAAGACTGAAAAGGGGGCCCTGTGATGACGTCATCATACTCAGCCAACCCTGATAAAACCTTTTGATCAAGCCTGGGAAGGGGATAGGCGAGCCACCCAAGGATATGTACCTGAGACTACGGCACGACTGACATAAAACAAAATGCAAAAGGGTATTCAAGATACACAACCAGGGACCAAGTTTATGGGGAGGACGGGGGACATAATATCTTTTGTCCCCCCCAATATTTTGTGATAAAAAACAATGTAGTTATGCAAATTTCATGGTTACAGTACATTACTGTTGGAAACGTTACCCCAGCGTAAAGCCAGGGAATAAATAAGAAAAATGAACATTATCACTGGACTATTTGTGGACACAGTGCGCAGATTTACCATGTAAACTGAATCGTCATGATTGTTGGAAATATTGTTTTTTAATTTGAATTATAAAATCAGTGCGCACATAAACTTCGCTCAATCACGAATGCCTGGGCTGGTCTGTAACCTGCAACCAGAATACGGTTGCTACCAGGCGCGTAGCCAGGGCAGGCAACGGGGGAAATGTCCCCCCACTTTTCAAAGTTTTCAAGTTAATATATTTTTTGAAGTATGAGCCAAGAAATACTTCAGTGCAACTCAACAAAACTGCTCCAATAAACCAATCCTACTTCAGATTTTAGTCGAATACGAACTTGTATATGACCTTTTGTAATAAATGATCCGCAAATAAAAACAATTGGAGTAGCGCTTTTTGCAGCTATTTTCGGCGCACCAGCTTGCTGTATCCGGCCTAATCGTTATGTAAGCTTATTTCAATAGCATCGCAAACTTCTCCTTGACAGCCGTAGGTGTTACAAATATAACCTATCCTTGTTTCCAGTGTCAGGGTAGCCTAAATCAACATCGTAGATTTTTGTTTTTTCACGTTGCTAAAACTACATGCGTGAATATTGAGGTGATATACATTTTATGTCTTAAAGCTGAAACTTTGGCTAAGGAGCGATTCAGTTTAAAAGTCTTCTTCATTGCGCCATAGTCACTGTTTAGCAACAATAGCATTCGTTCTAGATATTTATTTGTGACGACATGTATTGTGACGGTTCAATCACAATTATGTGGGGTCTTGACGTTTTCATAAACGGTTTCCCTTTGCCTTACCGGCGAGTAAAACATCAATCTTGTCAAGATATTAGACGCTGACCTACTGTTCATAAGTTCAGTGTTCCAACTTTCGTCTAATGTTAATTGCACCCACCCTATCCTGCAGTAAATAAATTGAAATCATTTAAGGGCAACGAGAAGTGTCAGCATCAAAATCTAACGTAAGTTGCGAGACTCTTTTTATTGTGCAAGTGCTGATGGAATTGACACTGCCATTATCTTACAGATACTGAGAAAACTTGCATAGGGGTGGATATTAAAATTTAGGAGCAAGCTCTCAGAAAAAGACCCCAAAAAATCGTCATTGCGAAAGGTAGATGTGGGATTACATGGATAAAGAGTTAAATTTGTTTCAAATTTCAATTCATGAACTAAATTCAAGAGCATAATATACATACATACGAAAGGAACAAAAATTTCTGAAGTTTTGCAGCTGGACACTTGAAAGCTGCCTTTTTTGGCACATTTTACCATAATTTTTGTTTTATATTGAAAAACATATGACTTGCTTCAGAGCTTCTTTAAATGTGGCTCTGGAGTGGTACATAACCTTTTTAACTCCACAATGGTGCAAAGCTCTCAAGAGGGGACACGGTATCTCTGGAAAAGAAGGGCCCGAGGCGACTGCCTCGTTATCTTTTCCTAAAATCCATCCCTGAGCTTGGCAGCTGTTTTGTTGGCAAAGCGCATGTGACTAAATTAAACTAAATTTGAATTTTTTCCCATTAGGGTTTCAAATTTCCAGACAGGTTATTGTATTTTCTAAAAACCCGTGATTTGTACAAGTTTGATTACGTGCAGTGCTAAGCTATCTTTACATGCAGCTGAGCATGGTGAATAAGTTTTATAACATTGTGGGTACGATTGTGTTGACAGTTTAATTCCATTTTATATTTCAATGAAGTCAGTTAAATTTAGCCAAGTCTCATCAAACAATTTAAACGAAGTAAGTTTAAGGTAGCTACAAAGGTTTTACGGAATAAGTTGAACATAGCCAAAAGATCTTACGGATTATCAAAAATACAAACATTTTGCAAACGTGTTCAAAGACTCTAGCGCAGTGGTTCTCAAAGTGGGGACCGCGGTCCTTTGGGGTCCGCGAGACAATTTTCTGGGTACCGCGAAGCACCTTCCAAAAAATCAACACGCAAGTGCTCCCGTCACATTGATACAATAAAAAAGCAACGTGTTGTTTCGTGTTTATTTGTGTTGATTTTTTAAGAGGGCCGTGAGCCATTTAAAAAATTGCTAGGGGACCGTTGCGTAATTTTTCTAAAAAATCTTGAGAACCACTGCTCTAGCGTTTACGTTTATCAACTACATACGTGAATTAATCGCTCAAAAATTAGTTGAAAACGGGATCCACTTCTTATATGCGCGAAAATTTTGTAGAAGGCCTACTTCGTCGGAAGTAAGTGCCTTGGAGCAAAGTCGCTCTTTGGCCTTGATTGAACGTGCTATGTTGGTGTACGTCCGAAGCGTGTAAATACAGCATAAAAAGCGCAATCGTAATGTCGGCCGCGATGACTTCTTGCTCAAGTGCGATATTAGCTGCAAAAAACATACTGCAGATCGTGCACTTGTAGCATTGAGAGGTTTACTAGCGCTTCTGCAGGAACAGTTTATGAGCAAATGGTGGCATTAATCCGAAGTAGAAGCTTAGAACTTCACTATCAAAACTTTTAAAACTTGTCAATTTAATAAAAGCAGACGTTTATATGTCGGAACGCAATTGTTCAGGAGAAAACGCCAGAAACATGCACGTTTCATGGATTATGCTTTGAAAGCAAGGAGCATTAAAAATATTTAAATGTTGAAACTCGGTTTTTGTTTGCCCCTGCTAAAATTTCTGCCTACGCGTCTGGTTGCCACTGCTAGTTATTATCAAAAGATCTTGTGGTTTGTTTTTGATTTGATCTATATGTGGTCTTGTGGTTTTTAGCAGCAGTACATTTTATTTCGGAACTGACCAAATTTGAATTGATTTTCACAATTTTGTGAGCATAAATATGTCCATTTAAGCCCAACTTTGAGAACTAATGTGTTTTCATAGTAAATGTAGTGCTAAGTGCCAGATATCTAGATATAGCACCTACCACCACCTTGGGCGTAGTCAGGGGAGGCACTTGGGCCATGCTCACCAAAATATATAAATTCCACAATGTGTAATCTACGTATTTTGGTGACCATGGCCCAAATGCGCCCCCATTTTGCCAATTTAACAAAAAGGTCGTACTAAGGCTGAGTGAACATGATGACGTCATCGAAACGCTAACAATAAAGTTTGTCCTCCCCACAGTTTTTTAGCAAACTCGGTCCCAACTATAAAAATACCTAAAGTTGGATAGACAAAGCTAGAAATACATAAAAGTTAAGCGATAGCAAGTTAGCATCGCCCCCCACTTCTCTATTTTGCGCCCATTTCTCTGCATTCACTATCAATAAACTAAAAAGTTTATAGCACACTTTTTCCTTTCTCCCTGAAAAAATGGTTGGTTTCATGAATTTGTTCACAGTCGTAGGGACTCCATATGAAACTACAGTCAATAACCAAACAGATTCAAAACACTAAATTTGTTTAAGTTTCATCCTTTTAACTACATTCAAGAGGATGTAATATTAAACAAAGAATATTAGTCATGCAATTTTACAATAAACTTATTCAAAAAAGCAAATTGAGTTTGATGCAGATTAATGGAGTACAAAACATATCTATGTTGGAACACAACAAAACTCTTGGGATTCATATTCACTACATATGCTCTTAAAGCAGGGGTCACCTTTTCACAGTATTTCACACCTTCTTATGAAAAGCTTTATTATCTGAATGTGAAAAAAATCACCATCTGGAAAAAATTTTTGCTCTTACTTGATGGGATCTTTCCAGAATTTTTTGGAACAAATTTTAACCCACAGTTTTTAAGGTGAAGTTGGCTGGAAGCTTTTCTTTCCTTGCACATTAGAGATGCTCGTGGGGGCCTTTGAAAGCAGAGTACTTTTACACATTACAGTGGCGGTTGGGGCCCTTTTAAAAACAGAGCACCTGCACATTACAGCTGTTGTTGGGGACCCCTTTGAAAACGGCGTACTTACACGTTAGAGTTGCTGTTGGGGGCTCCTTTGAAAACAGTACTTAGTTGTGATCTGCTTAGGAGTATATTATATGATAGGATAAAAAGTTTTTCACCAAAAATGAGGAAATTTACTCGCGAGACACCTCAAGGGTGCAGAAGCAAGTGCCTCGCTCGCCTCCCTTAAACACACCACTGCACGCGACACGGCATTGAATGCGGTTCTAGCACACTTTTGCAAGTTATATCGCGAGCAGTGCCAACATTTAACTTGCTCAAAGAACGCAAGGAGTTAACTTCGAGTGCAACGATGAAAAAAAGCAATGTTAATACCAGGAGCTGCGGAAGAGAACGGTATTTCAATCGCTGGCACTTCAGAAGCTAACTTACCAGTAACTAAGCTAAATTATTTTACGTGTGACTTTTTTGCAGGTTTACGACGAACACAATCAGCTAACGAAAGACGCTGTTACTTACGACAAAGATTCCGATGTTCTTCAAAGTAACCATCCTCTAAAAATTATGGTAATTGTTTTATTTGCCTTTGTGACTGACATGTAGTTTGGTCAAATGTGTGGAGGTGATAAACACTACCAAAATCTTCATATCTTTGGAAGTAAAGTATTTTGCCAACAGCAAGATTACATCCAGTCACGACTGTTCTGCCAATAATTTTTTTTCTGCGATAACCTCTGTCACGTGTTTCTTTCTCGTTGCTGAAAATATATAAATAGATTTGAAAAGGGGGATAAAGTTATATGGACACACGCAGAAAAAATTTCTGGCTAGTAAATTGCTTGCTATACAAGTTTGCTTGTTGTTCTACATACAGTCGTCCTTAAATTGAAGTGCTTGTGTTGGTTAGGGCCAAATAGTTTAAATTGCGAGTAGGTGAAAGCGCTGAATGAAAATCTGGTATTCCGGAATGCATGACGGAAAATCTGAAAGAAAGAGCGAAAGATGATGATATGCATGAAAAGAAGGTAGTTGGAGGTTTGGAAAACTTTATCCCATGGCATGAAGTTTTCTGCTAAGTTGCTTGTTTTAAAATACGTTGCTTGCTTTGGAATCGTAATATTATCTCTTCGCTTTTCAGTATATACGAAAGAAAAGCTTGTCTAAAACTTTTTTAACTTGATAGTTTTTACGGTCAAGCCTAGCATTAATAGAAAACTCTTTTAAGTGTTGCTTCTGTAGATCGAAATGAATGGACCGCGTAGAATATATTATACTTACATACATAATTTTCCACGTGATGGAAAACGATTGACAATCTCAGAAAACAGGCTAAATTATGATGAAATATGTTCAAAAACGTACTGTAAACAGCATTATGAAATTGGGAGGTATCTGCAATAAACCAACGAAAGTATTTCTGGTTTCAATAGTGATGAAGCCTTGGGACGTGGTCTCGAAACGTGTCTCGAGACCCATTTTTGTGTCTCGGTCTCGAAGGCTTCGTTGAATCTGCGTAAAAAAACAAAAAATTCTTAAAATTCGACAAAGGTAAAGCTCAGAAGTGTCGATGAATTTCTTTAAAAGACATTCAAGAAATATTTTTGCTATGTCGACAAGTTTTTCGGTCTAGAGTCTCGGTTTTGAACACCCAGGTCCCGGCTCTTTTGACCAAGTGTCGGTCTCAGTAGAGACGCCGGAGAGCAGCGGTGTGAAAGTGCCTTTTTTATACCAGTATCATGGGTAATTTCACGGTTTATCAAGATCGATTAAAAAAAATGTTGCAGATATTCGCGCAACACGGAAATTCAGAATGTTTTTCTAAAATATCTGCTATTATTTGTGAGGTCAATATTGTTGCTGATCAGAAACAAACACATGGTAACGATTTTTTTGTTTTTTATAAGTTTCCATTGCCCCCCTGCTCTACCGTTGTTCGGCGTCCCTGGGTCTCAGAGGTTACAGTCGCAGCTAAAAAACTGACTTCTATGGCAATCACTTCGTTTGTTGGAGATAGTTTTTGTTGATGATTCAAATTTCTTTCAGACTTGCTTGTGTCTAATGCTAAGTTAAATGTTAAACATCCTCTACTGCATAATACTACGCAACAGTTCCAAATTTTGACAACCTGTTGGCCCATTAATAATTTGGTGCGCAACTGTTTTTGATCAGTCACATTGCCAGAACCGTCGCCAGAAAGTTTTCAATAGGGGGGCTTTGCAGTTCTGCGGGGGGGCTTGACATTATGAAATTAACCAAAACTCCACTTATTTATAGCGTTTCACGTTTCCATTTGGGGGGGCTTGGAGCTTTGTTTGGAGGGGCTAAGCCCACCAAAGCCCCCCGTGGCGACGGGACTGCACACTGCTGCACTAATTGATGGTTTGGAATCTTGGCGAATGAAAACTAAAAGCAGAAAAACATTTTGCAGAGCTTTAACATGCTTAAATTGAACCGTTTTCAACTCTTTTCACTCAGTGGCTAGACCTGCAAAAAACATATTAGGCAACACAAAAATATTAACATACATGTAATCTAATTTAGCATAATTTCACTTATTCAGAGAATGCTTTTAGGGAGAGTGTTTTACGATGCATCGGTTTATCATTTTTAGACTACTTTCATTGCATTTATGGCAATATACAGTACTGTGCTTTTCGGGAAAAATGCATTTTATTCAGCTGACCTCACTGCTTTCATTCAACTTCTTGGTCCTGTGTTTCAGTGTTGCAGTTTTATCTCTAGCAGATTTAATCTGTTGAAAAGTTTTACTTGCGTTATTTTCACCGTTAGACTTGCTCACCACTGCTCGATACCTTGTTTTGAAACCAGCAATCTTCGATAAAAGTTCGCCTAGAGATTCTAAATGCTGTCATTTCGTAACAGGTCGCATCCAAGTGCGAAACTCTCCTGCTTCATCCCATTGTCACCGGTCTTCTCAACTACAAATGGCGCAGATACGGGCGATACGTCTACTATTTAACACTTATAATTTATGTGGCGTATCTTGTTCTTTTGAACACTTACATGATGCTACTTCCGCCTTTCTATCAGTTAGATTGGATCGAAATGATCAACTTTCAAAAATACATGTTAGGTACGTGTTGTGCAGCAGTGGATTGTTTGCGGTCGTAAGCGTTGCTTTTACTTGTAGCTTTAATCACGTATAATTTGCTGTTGGTCAAATATCATAATTTTTGCTTGAACCTATCGTTTTTTCACGATCAGTCTAAAAAGAAAATCCTGCATGTATTTTTTGTTTAGGTGAATCAACTGGCAATGTGTCTTTTCCAGTAAGCAACAGGTTAGTATCCACAGGAATGCTTCTATATAAAAAAAAATTACAATAGCTTATCACAGCCGTTAACCATTCCAGAAAAATTTTAACGTTGGCGCATGCTTACTTATCAATGTGCAGATGTCTTACGTCTACATGTTCAAACCCGGCTTACCAGCACTTTCGCAAAAATTTCCTGGTTATTTTGCAGTCGATGTTTCTTCTATCGGAGTGACGTAACCAATACTTCACCACATCTGACCGGATGTCAAGTTCTCAGTCAAGGATTGCTCAACTTACGATGGGTTATATTTGCGTTCTCCATTTTAAACTTAAGCAGAGAGGTTCGTAGTACAACTTTAAATGCGTGGTGTCTTTCCCATTTTATGTGAAATACCATTCGTTAGCTTAAGGTGAAGATGTTTCAAGTTACGTTTGCTCAGTAATATTTTGAAACAAATCAATGTCGGTTTTAATCACTTTTGTTGCTACAGTTTTTTGTGCAATGTATTTTTTCTAAAAATGTTGTGTAAAAGTACAAAACTGCCCAGAGTAAGCACAAAATTTTCACAAATGTTGTTGCTTTCTTGAAAAAATTGTTTATGAGTAGAGTTTGATAAAAATAGTTAAATAAATAACAAATTGTTGAGAGGTTTAGGAAAATACTTCTATTCCTTTATTTAGGCGTTAATGTGCAATATAGAGATATGTCGCATAGACGCGTTCGTCATTCCTCGCTCAAGTAGGATCAACCTGGAAGGGCTTCGTCTCCATAAACAGATAATGGCTGTTTGCCACCAGACAGAAAACACTGGTGGTTTGACATATTTAGCATAGGTTTCGAATTTGAACATTAAGCATGTTGTCAAGGCACCAAATGTTGTGTGCGTTTAGTGAATTTCGTTAAAAGATTAAAAATGTGACCCTAAGAAACATTTGCTTAACTCCAGCTTTTTGTGGTTCTTCCTTGGTTAACGTTGACTTGCTGCGGCAACAGTATCGATATGCCTTGTCATGTTCCTCGAACGAAGATGATATCACTTGTCGTTTCCACCAAAACCGTTATTTCTCTTTAAAATGCGTCCTTAAAAATACTTTCGTCTAAATCTTTTTTCTGACTTTCTTTTTGTCAGGCTTTTCAGCTTCTGAATCAGCGTCTTAACTACATTGACTTCACCAACTTAATAGAAGTTACTCTTTACGTTTTGTCTCTCCTACTGACAATTGATTTCACCAAGTTCACGCTCGACAACTTCGAACAACTTACAGGCATGCCTATGAATGCATCCGACCAAATATACCTCAATGATGTGCAAGGAAACACTGGACTGCGCCAGGTGCTTGGTTGAAATCTGAAGCTGTTAGATTGCTACGTAGACAGTCTGTGTTTCGCCCGGTTTCTATGGATACTTCTATTATCTAGATTCTTGCTTGTATAAATAAGTTTTATTGATTCCTCCAATTTTAAACTAAGACAACAAAAATATATTCGTAAACAGGAATGGCAACAAGAAATCGGTGCATTCGCTGTGTTTCTTTCTTGGATGGGTTTGCTTCTATTCATTCAGAAGATACCACGGCTGGGAATATTTGTTGTGATGTTCACTGATATACTAAAAACATTCGGGCAATTCTTCCTTGTCTTCGTGTTTTTTATTTTGGGATTTGCACTCGCCTTCACTATTCTTCTTGGAAATCAGGTATTTAGAAGTCGCACTTTAACGGGTTTCCAAGTTTGTCGAATGTACGAAGTCACTAATGGTAAATATAACATTGTTTTTTAGCATCAGTTTACCAATTGGTACGAGTCGCTGCTCACTACAACGGTAATGATGATCGGTGAACTTGATTACAGTGACAAGTTTTTTTCTGCTGCAGGAGGCGACCCTTCTGAATTCGATTATTCCGCCCAGGTATTATCTACTGCGCTGTAAAATATCTGTAGACTGTTTATGATGCTACCAAAGAAATTATTGTATTCAGGTCTACACCAGGCAAATTAGTTTTGTTCTGTTCGTAATCTTTCTGATCGTGATGACGATCATCATTATGAACTTATTGGTAAGTATACATTTTTTCTACGATTTGTTAGTTGATTTCTTTTGTACTAATCAGCGATTTCAAAGAAATAGGGCTTTTGCATATAAAGATCAACTTGCACTGTGGGCTTTTGTAGGTTGGTCTGGCGGTTGGCGACATCATACAAGTGCAGGAGCATGCAACTCTTGAAAGACTGGGAATGCAAGTAAGTTCAAAGCAAGTCGTGTGAGATGTCTAAAATGTGTAACCTGTCCACCACAGTTCTAATGCTTGTCAATGCAACGTCATCGCATACCGAGCTGTTTTGAAGTCTTTCACTTTAGCTAACATTTTTTGCTTCAGGTGGATCTTGCACTGGAAGTGGAGTTTACGATTCCGGCTTTTTTGAGAAAGAAATTTTGTTTGAGAAAACAAACCATTGAAATTAACAAGTATCGGAAATCTAACTTCATCAAACGGTTTCTTTTTGAAGACGAAGAAATGTCGGTTGAAAACATCAGCAAAACTTTGGATAAAGAAGTGGTAGATTTTTTTACTTTCTTGCAGTTACTTGCTTGTGTCTGTACGACTGCATTTGTTCTTTGGTGGCTGAGTGGGTTTAATCGCTTTTTTTGGGTAGAATTTGTGCTACTGTATGCAAAAGGCTTTGTTTAGGTAGTAGCATCACGTGGACGTTAGAGTTGGAAATCTGCCTGAACCGCCAAGGAGTCCTGAATCAGTGGCTGTTCTTGGCGTTTGATGGGAGACAGAAAAGGGCCCAAAAACATACACAAGTTTTACGGCCTGTCCTTACTTAATAAAATATGTGCCACACAAAGGTAAAAAAATAATATTTGCAGTACGCATGTCAAATTCATCTGTGCTCAAATGGCCGTTTTATACTTTTCAATGTAATTGACCATGTACGTATCAGAACTGACTTGTACTTGTATTATGGCTTTCTTTTTCAGCACTATTTTAGAGTTGTACCTTGCAAAAAGTGATGTATTGCCGGCAATGTGTTCAAACCCAAGTAAACCTGAAACATTGCGATGAGGTAGAGTTGGCAATAAAGTACTTGCTTTAGCAAGATAAAAAATTAATCGACATTTTAAGAAGGTGCAGCCTCCAAGGCAGTCCCGTCGCCACGGAGGGGCTTTGGTGACCTTAGCCCCAGCCCCCCAAACAAAGTTCCTAGCACCCCTCCAAATGGAAGTATGAAACACTATAAATCACTGGAGTTTTTGTCAATTTTTAAATGTCAGGCCCTCCTGTATAAACACAAAGCCTTTCTATTAAAGACTTTCCGCGATTTCTGTTCTGCTCCATGGCATTTCAAACGAGGTGACCCGAGCCACTGCAGTCTTCTATGAACGAGTCAACTCTAAACGTACGAAGTAAATTCAGCCGTTTGGAAAGTTTAATTTGAAAAAACAATAATAAGTAGGGCATCGAATTTTTTGACCTAAAAACTTAAAATTTTGACTTTATTATTTATAAATTTTGACTTTATTTTGACCTATAAACTTCCTGCGTTTGCAACTGCAAAATAATTTAGCCTTAGGTCAGCGGTAGGCGCCTTTTCTTACAAGAGCCATTCTGCTTCATCCTCCAACGCATATGACCAGCGAGGAGTCGCAAAATGTTGATTCGGTTTTATTTTTCATGCGACTTCATAGGAGCATACGCTGAATTGCAATCAGCTTAATAGTCCAGTAGTCGTGGGGACAACAATATTATTATGTCAGAAGCGACAACAAACCCATTCTTATTACAGAATTGAACCAAAACACG
>Ga0210059_1003806_pt1 | contig 24259 bp, 9 predicted proteins | sample Ectturendosymbi2_FD_188042 | JGI IMG/M metagenome (GOLD analysis project Ga0210059, IMG submission 188042) | Ecteinascidia turbinata endosymbiont from Florida, USA - Sample 2 (SPAdes) (version 2) | ecosystem: Host-associated > Tunicates > Ascidians > Unclassified | place: Key West, Florida...
AAATTAGTCTTATTTTAGTTAAGAGAAAGATTGTTGGCTCTAAGCCAGTGGTCAATTTTACATAGTTTGACAATAGTTTGACAATCAGTTCAGTGTTTATTTTGACAAACAGTTCAGTGTTTATTTTGACAAACAGTTCAGTGTTTATTTTCAAACTAAGAAAGCAAGTATAAACTCAAAATTATACCGTAGATGTTGTTTCGCATTTAAAGATCAAGAATTAAAGTTTATGAAAACAAAATGTCCTTTTCACCATCTTGAATTGATGCTCTTTTTCCACTGCAACATTTTATTGCAAAGGTGCAAACTTGACCAATCGCACAAAATGAAAAATTTTATATCCATGAACCATAAATAATGAGTTCTGAGGATACCAAATAAACCTTCATTGTGATTTCATGCAGAATATTAATAATTGTTTCGTGTCAATGACGTTCAACCAATCAGTCAAGCGAAACTTATGTAGGCTACTGTATGCATTTGAGCGAACGAACCAAAATTTACATAAGTAAAGAAAATTCGTAGTCTCATCACTGCAGCAATATAATTCCTTCCAAAAAATCTGGCTTGCTTTCGAAACCACAATAGTAACAAGATTTTGTAAGTTTGAAGGTAAGCTTTGACTTTATGTAGCCGGCCTTTTCACAAGTCATTTTTTGCTGCAGCTAGACACAACGCTTGCGCTGGGCAGCGCTACTGTAAAGTTTGGATATTTTCAGAACCTACTTTTTCTATCAAAACAAGAAATTTAGTGCCTTCGAAAACGAACATCTAACAAGGAGCATTTGTTGATATTCTCACTGGTGTGGAAACTGAAAACCTTGTTGGAAAGTTAACTGATGTCACTGCAGGCAGTTAATAATATTTTCGGATTAAATGATACTGTTGTCTAAACAATTGTTTACAGTAACAAATGATAGTATTACTAAAATGCACGTCTGAAAGTTAATATTGATATTTTTATTGCGTTAATTCAGGATGGCACCGGGATTGTGGAAACACATACGATTTGCATAATTGCGATAAACGTTTACATCTGTGGAAGGCGCCAATGAAGATAAAGATTGTTGTTGATGTGCTCTCGGTACACGAAAAAAGTAAAAACTTCTGGGTATTTCCAAATACTTCGCTCGTCTTACATTTCCCTTTCAACATTATAGCAATGACATACCACCATAAAAATTATACCACCATAAATTGCTTTGTGAGAACACGCGCAACAAACAGCCTTTCCCAGTTTCAATTTCACTGAAAAAGATTTACGTTTTGGAAAGGACATCGAAAATGACATGCCTGTCAGTTGTGAGCTGAACACCGGAAAACCTCAAGGTTAAGCACTTTTTCATCAGCAAGGAATTGTTACTTTTGACTTTGCAACATGACCTTCTCCAGCATTACGACTACCGGATATGCATCTAGTGCTGTCAACTAAGATAATGTTATCTCGTTGTAGCTTGACGTACAACGCCGATCTTTCCTCCTTTCCCGACAAATACGACCGTACCGCAGATGCCACGCATCACGCAATGCACTTTTTTTCGACCCGGGCACTTAAGGCACTTCGGCCCCGGTCAGTGCGTGGCCGGGAAGTTGTCTGGAGTATTTGGTGTTGAAAGTTTTTGTTCAGGGGCGTATCTTCAAGTGCGTTACGAAGGGCAAAGAACTTCTACCTCCCCCGAGTCGCCATCCGTTCATACGGATAAATAAAACGCGGCGATACAAAATGGTCTGCAGCAAAAGGAGGAAAAAATTCACCCTCTGTTCTCCCACTTCAACTTTCCAGGCTCAAACGTGTCTGGGCATGCCATTGCCTTTGTTACTTTTTCTTCTGACAGTATGGCAATTCAAAAGTTTCCCAGCGATTTATTACTGCTCCTTTCTTCTTACCGGCAAATTACGACATTGCCTAGGACTTCCCAGGGGCAATCATTTTAGAAAAAGTTGATATTGTAGCAAACAATTCTATCTTGCACAAATTGCTTGAACTTGTCAGCAAAGATGTGATTAATTACAAAAGACGCAAAAAGCATGTAATTGATAAGAGATTGGCAAAAGCGCTGTAGTAGCACATATATTTGATTTTGTTTTTTGCTGCTACACCCAGAAAAAAGTGAGGGACAATGACCACAATTTTTGAAAACATCCTTTAAAAAATACAAATAAAACCAAAAATGCTAAAGAATTCTACAACACAAGCCACTTAAAACTTACCGTATTCAGCTTTGATCTTTTTCTTGGATTATATGAGAATTCCTGACACACGCTCTATAGACAGTCTCAACTGCAGATATGGTTTAAGTTTAACAAGATATGAAAAACTTCAAACTGTAGCATATAAAATCGCTGCAGTTTTCAAAAGCTGAAATTAAAAGAAACATACATTTCAAATTCATAAACTGAAACCAATAATGGCGAAAACTCTGTTGTCTGTTCAATGACGTTCGTATGACTTCAAAGTATTTTGCTTTTTTAAAGAAGACTCTGCAGTTGAAAGACTACATTGACCGTTATTAAAAATCAGAAGATTCCGAAAAATCAATAGCTTCTAGTGCTTTGAAAGAATTGGAACTGAAAGTTTCTGCAATATTTGGAATTTCAATTAACGTAGAAAGGTTCAGTTTTACTTTATGCAGTTAAGTGTCTCGATGGTTTTGAAGAAAAATTTCAGTTGTTTTCTTCCTTGCAAAGTGGGTTGCACCCACTCACCTTTGGAAGGGGAAACGTCTTACTCAATGCAGGCTTTGCGTGTGGCTTAAGACTGATCAGCATGTTATGAAATGAGGAAATTAGCTTTAAGTGACTGAGTAGGTTAAAATAATGCAAATGCAGTAGAGAAAGCGGAAAGAATTATCACAAAAATTCATTTTATTAGCGTATGTGCCCTTAGGATAAACAGATATGTCCGCCATTTTCGTTGAAGTTGGTGACGAAATGTTCCCCAAACCTTACACATTTAATAGTAACGAAAAAATGCGTTTTAAATAACTCGTTGCTCTCGCGGAGAAACGGAAGAAACTGAAACCGATCAGAAAATTTAAATTTTCGTCACGTCAAATTACCCGGAATGGAACGAGCCACGTCCAACGCCAGCTTCAACAGATAACTACCAACTTCATCGGCATAGTCCAACTCACCATTTGTTTCTGGTGCCAATCGATACCTAATCTAAGCAACGCGATGCTCGTGTAGGAAGTAAAACACAGGCGCCAGGCGCGTGGTCGCTAGTGCGACTTGAGTGGTGCGCCCAAGCATGAGATTAAATTAACCACGCTTTGAAAAAACCGATAGTGGGAAGAGGCTGCGACAGTGTTGATCAATACGAGCTTAGGTCCTAAATGTCGTTTGTCTGCGGCGACAATAAAATAAATTGCACTACGGAAAATGTACCAGGAAACCCTCACATTTCAGCCCCACGATTTGCTTAATTCAGGAAGACAACTAACATATCCTAAAAAAACGTAACGTAACAGTGTATATATCTGAAAATGCACTGCACGCATGATAAAAATTATATAAAGTTCCATTAAACGTTGATAAGTTACGTACGTAAAGTAATGAGAATGAATAAAGGTCAAAGGGTTAAGAGGATCACATCTTTGATGTTCTGATTGGATGAAATTGTTAGCAGTATCTCTTCGAAGTCGAAGTATAACAATTGTTCTTTAGAATAAGTTGCAATTTTTCTTTAGGATTAGGACAAGTTGCAATTGTTCTTTAGGGCAACTGTTCTTTAGGATAAGTTGCACATTCTAAATTTGTAGAGCCAATGTGTTCGTTTTTTCTTCGGTGATTTGTCAGCAAGAAAAAAGAATGTGAGGAAGTATTATTCATTGTTGGATCAATCATTTTCCAATCAATTATTCTGAAAACGAAGAGTTGAAAGAAATGATTCACGTCATTTTTGTGTCAACAACTGGGAACTGTATAAATCTGTTTGCTTCCGGCAAACCTCGAGGCGCTGATTGACGAAGCGAAGTTGTACAACTGAGGAGATACAACAGTAAGCAAACTTTAGCCTTGCGGCAAGCTTCTGAGGAATCTGCCTGCTTTCTGCTTTCATGCTTCTGCAACGATTAAAACTTGCAAGCGTATCTATTTTTCATAGTTAGATGGCGGCAAGTAAATCAGTCACAGTTTATTGATCGGGAGACTAGTTTCGCGTTTCCGTAAGGCGTAAGGAGATACAACTCTCAACTTTCGCCGCTATGCTTTCCTTCAACTTCCTTTATCCATCTCACAAACAAACGAGGTAAATGTCCAACTTCTCAAACACTTGCAGGTTGAGGAGCAATAAATCAAATGATCTGTACACGGCACATCACCCTCAGCGTCCAAAAGTAAGGCCATTTGGCAATTGCTTAGAAAAAAATCGTCTCTTAATTGTCTGTTTTAAAGATGCGCTCAAATTTCAGTTTTAAAGACACATCGCATTTCACTACATTGGACTTGGACATATGAAATTCATAGGCAGTGATAGTCAAAATCAAAAAGTCCAAAGCGTAGCTTCAACATGTTCCATGCCTTATTCAGTTTGCAGCCAGTAACCTACATGACTTTTTAACTTCCACAATACTATTTGTTGCATGCACGCACAATGGCTTAATGGCGTGATTATGAACTGAAAAACTCCCGTCCAAAATATTCGACTGATAGCATAGTTATGAAACTGGATAGAAGCAGGATTAAGCTTATCAGAATCGTCGTGGTCATTCATGTCACAACGAGGAAGACAGCAGTGACGTCTCTTGATTGATTTGTGAAGCAAATGTATTCTCACCGATTTGTGTTTTTGCAGCAGAAATGTTCTTAGGCCAGTTTAAGTAAAACTGAATTGATTTGTCGTTTCATGCGATTGGCAAAACTACGAGCAATTTTTACGTATCTGCGTATGGCTCTGAAGTTAGGAAAACATGCCACGCAGTGAACGATGGACGCAGCCCAAACCAAGTGCAAGTTTGGCCAAGCGCAACCACACTCGATTATATTTTCCGGACAACAAATGCCCTTTGACGCATTGCGCGAAATTACCAAGAAATTCTGCGGGTCGTGTGCGAGTCTACCTGGTGTTTGTGCAACGGCTCATCGCATGATCTTGCCGTTTAGTCGTTTATGCGACTGGACTAACGTGTTTAACGTGGCTTGTGGCTTATCATTGAACGTTCCCCATACTAAATTCAATTTGTTTTACTTTGGTAGAATTATCAGTTGGAAGAAAATACATGAATCGTGTCTTACTAGTGTGTAAGTTTAACATCAATTTCATGTTCTGTTCACACAGATCGTCAACGAACATATTTCTAGCACCATGCTGTGCCAATAGCGTAGATCTCGCAAGCAGATGTCTTAGAATGCAGATTATGGTAACACGCACTAACAATCAATGGACATTATGGTAACACAAACTCATTGTAAGTATGAGCTGTTACAAGCATTGCCATGTACAAGATTTTTTTAAATATGCGTACTGCATATACGACTGTTTTCCAAAATCATCCTATAATTTTTTTCGAATTGGTCAAGCTCTCAGTCCACTGAAATGCACACATACTGACACTAATATTTTGTTGTTTTACACCAGTTAGAGCTCGTAACAAAAAAGACGAATCCAGAAACACCGATTTTGTTAACTCAGATCTTGGCGGCGGACGTTTGCACAACCTTGGGAAGTATTTATCGACTATCGCACTAACTATTATGGGTCGATACCTTTGAGGAAAAAAATCAACTTTCTGCGATTTTTAATTGAAAATTGAAGGTTTATGGTTGTTTTTGAAAATTCGAAAGTATGCAGGCAGACCTTTTACACATTATTTTCGGAGAAACATTACTCTAATATGAAGTGTGATGTTTCTGGCATTTAATTATCTTTTCCCAAATGCAGTTCGTCACAAGGGTTAGTGAAGGCAAATGCGAAGCTCATGCAGTATAATCCCATGTTTTTCTTCCAAATTTGTGACTAGAATCTGCTAAAATTGTACAGTCCATGCTCGTGATTTATCTGTCTTTGCTTTTGCTTCCTTTCGCCAATGCGTAATCTGCTGAAGAGGAAAACTCTCTTTGCTTTTGCTTCCTTTGTCTTTGCTTTTGCTGCATTTTGCAATGCGCAATCTGCTGAAGAGGAAAACTCTGTCTTTGCTTTTGCTTCCTTTGTCTTTGCTTTTGCTGCATTTTGCCAATGCGCAATCTACTGAAGAGGAAAACTCTTTGCTTCCTTTCGCCAATGCGCAATCTGCTGAAGAGGAAAAAATGCCTTGCTTTTTCATGTAGCACACTTGCTTTGTAGTTTGTCGGTGGAATTCATTAAGCTTTCATTTACGAGAACTTCTGAAAGCAGTCCTTCACAATAGAACCACATCAGGTGTGGAGGCAAATGCGTTGAGTAAGTCTTTAAACAATCAATCAGCTTACTGCTGTTTGTCAGATGTTGAAACGTGTCCAACAGCTGCAAAAACGCCGTCCCTAACACTTCAGTTAAATTTTGCAAGCTTTAAGCAAAGTGTGAACGTCGTGGTGGCACTATTTCCTGAGTTTGAACGTGAAAATCCTTGATTTTAATAATTTTGCAAATGTATCTTACCAATTAAAAAGGCATTTAATAAATACGACGGTAACTTGCAACAACAAAACATATAGCAGATCATATGCTTGCAATCACTGCGCAGTAAGACCTTAAATTATGAAAACTGGAATTTAATGCCACAGCGCTGTCAGCAACACAGTATCACGAGCGGAATCTCAAATACAAATAACCATCTAACGTTTCATGAATGAAGTATTCAAAAACGAAAACGATTATATTTGGGAGAGAATGTATAAAGCTCTTTTGGTGTGCTTTGCTAAAATCGAATTAGTTATTCGCCAATAAAGGAATTGCGTGGCACAGAGGCAATTAATTTGAAACAACAGAAAGAAATACGTGTTTATCCACGCAACTGTGATATCTATCTACCTCAGCGCAATTCCACATTGTGCAAATCTTATGAACTGCTGCCACAAGCTGCAGTAACCATCTTGTAGTGACTTGCACTAATAAGCACGTTCCAGCTGAGCGTGACGTGCTTTAGGAAACGCACATTTATCTTTGAAACAAACATTTTACAAACTCAACTGCTTAACTTCTTTAGTGTGATTCGAATGTCTTCACCTACGTATCAAACAGATCCAAAAGCTTAATTCCACAACTGCAACTCACCGCGCCCTCGTCAGCAAAGCCTGAAATCGTTTATTTGGTCGTTCTGTCCGCAATTACCTGACCCGCGTGGCCTTACAGTTGCGGTTTGCTAAGATAACATTTTGATTATCCCTGGTTGGCGCATTCACCCTCGAGGACAGGCACATGTCCCTTGAGTGCCTGACTGACGACAGACGTTTACTTGCCAATCAAGCACGGTGCTTTATGAATGACTCAGACGCAGAACTTGTTTGAGTTTGCAGTTCACTTTTTTATTCAGCTGTAACTGAAGGAATTTTTTCTGAAAGCAAAGACAACGACAATGTTTTTCGACTAAAGTACCTCGAAGATTTGTACTAGTCAGGCAAAGTAATTTTCTTCTTTTTTAAATCTAAAAATAGGTTTGATAAGCCATTGCCTGTTGCCACTAAAATGTTCGGTCAAAATCTTACAAAGGACTTAATTTATTGTCTATTGTCAAGTCAAAAGAACTACTTTATGCCAAAACATAGAACAAGCTAATATTTGCTTACATTCTTATTACCAATTGACACAGAAATACATTGGGCAATTTCAATAAGAGAGAAAACGTATTATCTTACGAAACGCTTCAGCAACGTCATAGCTTATCATACTTAATGAAGCTTATATAGGTTACTGGACTGCAACAATAGATACCTTCGCTTACAAAAGCAATTGCAAACTGGCAAATCATAAAATGCGTGCTGAGTGAAGAGATCGAACATTTTATAGATTACCCCGTCGAAGCGTGAGTCCCTGATGCCCTACTTTTGATTTTTGCTGACCTTTTCCTACTATTCTTAATGGACGGTCATTGCCACCAAAAAAGCTCACCGTTTGCAGGATGCATGCACGACATTCGCAAACGATTGTTTTGACAAGCCAAGTTTGGAGGCAATGCAATGGATACTGCAACAATTGCTGAATTCTCTCATGGATTCTCTGATGGACTTGGACTGAATTGCAGAGCACTTCCAGTCATCCTCAAATGATGTTGGATGACACAACGATTTACGTTGAAGAATACCCAACACAGATCTGACAATTTATCATTGGTGTGAATTGAAGTCTGTAGATAGACAGCACTGTTGGCTTTGTGAAGTTTCTAAACTCCATCAAGTGTTGGATAGAAATCATTTTACCACATTAAATCCAAAGAACATCTAAATTCTCTTTCTTCTACACAGTGATGCAGTGAAAAAAGTCATATACAATTAATTCTGAAAAGTAGTTGTCCTGGTACGTCCTGATCTACTGGCAATTGGATTTCTATTCTAAATGTAATATTTGCTGACTAGCGGCCATGTTTTCTGTTTGATGGATATCAACTATTAGGTCAAAGATGCTGAATTTTAATAATATTCTGCAAATTTCTATTGTGTGAAAGTATGAGAAATGCTTCTGCTTTGAAAAAAACGGTATATTCCATTCCGTAATAAACAAGGTTTTGCTGTGTTTTTTTTTCTATATTTGCAAAAAAAATTTTAATCAAATTTTGTTTCGTAGATTCTTCTTTCGGAGAAAATGGGTGGCGTTATTTTAAATTAGTGTTCTATAGCTGAATTCCTCTTTCATGTTATTTTGTGAATTAATAAAAAACCATAACATTTTCATAAGAAATATCTTGCCTGTTACAGGTTGGTCTGAGGAAACGAATGCAATACACATATGATTCACTTAATTTTTATTTTTATTTCAAACCTCATTAAGTAAAAAGTAATACCATCTCTACTGTTGGACAGTCCACAATATTGTTCTAGTTTGCAATTTATCTACAAAATCAGTTTACATATTTTGACAACAGTCAGCTAAAATGAGTTTCGCAAATCCTCTGCTACAAACTAACTGGAAGTTAAGAAAGTAGCCTAATATTAAGAGCAACTGTATTATCAATCACGGTTTTAAACAATAGCTTTGTTGATTTCGTGGCATAACCCACGCGTCTTTTAACGTTGTGACGTTAATTCATCCTTTATCAGCATCCTTTATCAGCGATATCTTAGAATTTTATCCCAATCTGCCACGACGCAGCACGCGAATTAGGGACACACGAAAAGCAGTGGTTACAATACGTGAAGACTTTGGTCCTCACAATGCCAGACACGAACCAACTGTACAGCTGGGGTTATAAAGCAGTGTTGTTGTAAAGGACCACACATCTGACATCTAAAAGCTGCAAAAGACCATTTTCCAGTCTGTCATAAGCTGTATTGCTTTCACGCCAGACGTACGTCCAGTTAGCACTTTTAGTGCGAGTATAATTTCAGCTGCAAAGTGAAACAGGGTCACGTTACTGCGGTAAGTTCCTCAGCGTCGTAATGGTTTTCAGAGAAAAAGGGTATTTCTGCAAAAATTTGTGGGGTGTGCCTATAGAAAAGCACAGGCGCTTGTTGCTTTTTTGTACCAGAAAGAAAGAATAAAGGCCAACTGCAAACAACAACGCTCCCAAAATGATTAATACAGTATTTAAATTTTTGATAACAGTCTCAAAAGCAAGCGGCTTGTCCTCTCTGCTGAAAAAATCTATACATTTTCATTTCAAACCTGATTTGTTTCCCATTCACTCAAAAAGCGATAATCGATTAATTATCCTCTTCTATTCGTCTGCAGACTGACTATCACCTGAGTGATCTTGTAGGCTGCCAACCGATAAGCAAGCAACGATTCAACAGCAAAACACCACAACGTTTGTGATCGTCGACATATATCTATCAAGCATGCTCAAACGCCGATGTTATTCGTCTTAGACTCTCTGTTAGTAGCTAGAATAGAAAAAAATGATTCAGGGTAACTTGCCAAGACTAATCGAAGGAGTAGCTACAGGTTATTTGTTCAACTTTTTATCAGAACGTCTGGCGTGCAAGCCAGCACTCTATTACTGGAATCCATCTGAGTGGATTTTAACAAAGGTTTGGCGAAAAAAAGCATGAAACTAATATATTTTTACTTTGTACAAGGAATATAATCTAACATACACCGCACACCACAAGTGTTAAAACAACCTTTCAGGTCATCACTGTCCTGCTTTTTTTCCCAAGCTGCGCAATATTATCTCTGTGCAACAAAGAGAAAAACGTTTGTTTTTTGAGCCGTCGTGCTTGTGCATTTGACAGCTAATACCTTTTGTGTTTAGACAAGTCAAACGTGGACAAGACAGACGTTGATTGATCTTTCCTGTGAGTGCTGCGGAACTTTCAGAAGTTCATGAACTGAAGCGAGCTTCTTGTTTGCCTCGAAATCACGATTTCTTGCCATCCAGTTGACGCTGCACATGTATTATATACAACTACAGTTTGCGAAAACATGCACATATGTATTATCTTCAAACTGTAAAAACGCTTTTCTGCATTTGTTTTTCTGCATAAAAACGCTTTTCTACAGAACCTTTTCATCAGACTTTGATTCCATCACCGGGTTTTAACCACTACCAATGTTTTTCACATAAATAAATGTCTAGCAACAAGAGCGGCTAAAACTATCTGAGTGAATTGATGTGCTCATTTAAAACCAATATGCTTATGGATTTCAAATTGACGCGCCATCTTGATCGTGGAAAAATCTTGCTTTCGAAATCAGTAGACGAATCAAGAGATTGAAGTGGAGCCTTGCAAAGAGCAAAGATTTTTGCCTTTGTCATGTTTATGTTCTGCTGTTTTCTTACTTTGTCTTAACCTTTTTCAGTATCAACAAGCTTCTGCAAACTTTTTTAGTCTGTACAGAGAGGACGGTGGATGTTTCCAAAATACGTTGAGTAGTCATTTGGGAAAGAACTCAAAATTGTAATGACTGTAGGCTTTGCGGAGTGTGAAATTGTAAGTCCGTATACATGTTCGATAGATTAAAAACCCAATGAAACAACTATTGTTAGAGGTTTCTAGCCATGTTATTTAACTCTGTTGGCCACTGGTGGATCAAAAGCCTCATCGGCATTTACGGTTGAAAAGAATGTCATGACTGAATTTGTAGTTTGGCAGCACTGCATGACAATCAAAATCATAATAATGTGGTAGTTTACAACACCATAAGAAAAATATGGCTTCGAGTGAGATAGGCCAATAAATGATTTTTCAAATATGTTGGTGAGATACTGAAAACACAAAGTACTGTACAACATTGTTACAAAACACAACATTGATACAACAATGTTTGTCATTAGCTGAAATCTGAATCATTCCGCACTTGATTTGTACGCATATTGGTATTTATATTGCTTCTATTTTGCAAATCCACAAAGCCGTAAATCTATCGTCAACGCATATATACAGTTGCACAGGTGACCAATACATGATACTGAAATTGACAGCTCGAAGGGAATTTGCAATCTCGTCCGATAAATCGATTTCAGCAAAACTGAACAAAGCTCGTTGGGGCAAAAAGTTAAAATGGCTTGAGGCATGGGTCGCCACAAAACTTGACCATCTGCGTTTTTATTTTCTCCACAACTTCCACTTAGGTCAAAATAAGCACATTACTTTAGTTTCTATGAACTGTCTGAAAACGTTTGTGTCACTCAACGAAACGTCGTTCAATTGCAGCCTTGCCGGAGCTGAAGAAATAAAGAGCATGAAGCTACAGGCTTGTGCTTGCCACTTAATATATACGGTAATTACTCGGTGTAGTTACAGACGTTCGAAGTTCATCAGTGGCGACTGCCATTTATTCTTGCAAAGCATGTCTCAGAGCGTGTCGTTGCTATGCAAATCAGATTCGTGCCACGAAAGCCCAAAGTAAAGCGAGTCTGCTTCTTTGCTTCCCATCGAATTTGATAACGCATCTCCGAAGCGCAAATATCCCATCGCAATTATTCAGCGTTGTTGATTTTTGGCCAGTGACCTGACGCTCTGAGCCTCGTCTAGAAATTGTCCAGACTCGATTTTAGTCTGAATTGTCGGAAAACAGGAAGCGTTTCGAGCGTTGTAGGTACTATCAGTATTTGTATATATATATCTGATGATCGATACGCAAGTTCAGCATCTCCATATAAGAAGACACCATCTAATACTTGCAAGACTTCCAATTCACTACTATCCTGGTCAAAGCGGTTGGGGCCATCAACTCGGACAATGTCTGGCTCACAAAATCAGCACGGTAAAGGTTAATTTTCTTCTCTGGTGCGAACGTGTTGAACTGTCGCAAAATAAATTCCATTCTAACCTCTACCTTTCTGGATAAACGCGTGAGGCTAAACTCGATTTTATTTAATACTGATACATAGATGAAAAATCCAAGTTTCTGACAGAAGAAACAGCTATTATCCAAGTGTACAGCGCAAAAGTAATGCCTACAAAAGTAACTACGCAAAGAAATTGCGCATTGCAGAATGATTGTAAGTTTCAAAACTTCATAGCCCAGCTGAATATTGAAACACAAGCGACAACATTAACGGAGAAGAAAACAGAAAACGGAAAAGATCGAAGCGTCACGGTCCAGTGCATCCAAATATGTCTTGAAATGTTTGAGCATGTTTACACATCGTAAAGTGCACTGTCAGTGAGACAGTCCAGCCTGGTCTGTTCTATCTGCAACTAACTCAATGTTTAGCAAACGCAGTACGGAGCTGTAGTGAGATGAAAAATTTTTTTCTCCGGCATTCATCAATCAACTTTGTTTACTGCCCCTGGGCGTCATGCTTGCACTTATCTTACGAGGATAACAAAGATTACACTCGATCTTGGTGAAAATTTCATGAAAACTCTCGTGTTTTCTGCAAATCGTGAAATGCAAGATAGCTTGTTTCATAAAATGCCACGGCTTATAAATACCATTGAGCAGATGATCTATTTGCCTATAAGTAGCGTTCGCCAAATTAGACTGGTTAAATCAAACAAAAGTAGGAAACAGTTGAACTCTAACTCTAAAATACCGGCGTTTGTTTTCAAACTAAGCTGTTCCTCGGTGTAACCTTGTCGAATTGAAAACTATAGCAAAATTTAGGAAGAAAATTAAAATTTACAAAGTGTTTTTGGCCAATTTAGGAAAGTACAATGCAGCCTGACGTAACAGCGGCCTAAGGAAATGTCTCGGTTAATCGCAACCTACACAGATGACCGCGCAAACCATCGAGAAAGATATACCTTTTGAACATTTCCCGCGGGCTTCTACGCTACTGGTTACAAGATAATGACGCCTGGCAATAAAAAAATAAATTTATAGCACATTAGCAAATCATGACGTTTGCGTATAGTTTACAGCAGCATCGTTTCGTTATTAAATACAGGTCTATGTTTGTACTACAGCTTTGCAAAAACATGCGCAAAACTGGTGCATGGTTTTAAAAAATGTTGTAACATGTTTTTTGTTGTTGACATTCCGAAAGTTCATGGTAACTCATTCCTTCAGATATTTTTGTATGACAAGACGTTACTTTAGTAAGCGTAAAGATTCAATATTAAGTCATCTTTTATGCATTTGTTTTCAAAAAAGTTTTTTTTTCTCCTCTTCCATTGAAACTAATTTATAAACTTTTACTAATATCTTTTTTGTATAGCTTTTCCTGTTTTCATTAACTACTTCATCTGTCGCTGTACTGTCAAAACATAGACCTCTCAGTACACCAATTCCAGACCACTTCATTTATACTGTTTTTGCTTTGTTTCTGAACTAGTCAGACTGGCAAAGGTATTTTCGCTCTAGATTGTCCCAACAAGATTGCAGCATGTCGCAGACCTATATAAAGTTGGTTAGTATTGATTCTGATTAAGGGAGCAAGACCAGCACATGAGTTGGTGGGCTCAAGCTAAAAAACAAAGGCTCTCCTTACCATAGTGGTTTCTAAATGAGTGACGCTATGAACCAAGACATTTTGTGCACACTTAGGCAGTAGTAGAGGTCACACTCAACTTCGTAGAATTGTTCAAAGTACAGTACTATCAACACAAACTACATGTAGATATAGTGTTAGCTTTCGCGAATCTTTGAGATAAGTTAGTATTGTTTAAGCAAACCTCCAAACAGTAGCGCAACCAATAATCAATGATTTTGTTTGGGAGGGGCCAGTCAATGACGTCCGTTGTCAATCACTGACTTCGTCTTGAGTCCGAATGTTTCTTCCGTTTATTTTGTAACAGTTAAAAATTGATGTAAGGTGCCAATGACAATCTTAGCAAGTTAGTTTTTTTCGGGGGGAGTGCATGGCCTCTTCGACCTCATTCTGGCAGTACTACTGCCTTTTGCGACTGGTAGAAGAAACTACTCTTCCCAACAGCAGTGGCTAAGTTTGTCAAGCTGTAGGAAAGTCAGCCTTGTTGCAAATTTTTGCTTATTCTACCCAGCCAAAGTTCGTGTCTGCTTCTTTCTGTATATGTTTTCAAGTGTCATCTTTTCGCCACAAAGTTTGTGTTACGGTTTTACAGGACTGAAGATACGTTTAAAAACGCGAAATTAGTTTCCCTATGAAATAAACTGAGATCGATGTACTTGCGCCATTTTTGTAGCTTACAATTATGGAAAAATAGATACGTGCAAGTTCTCATCGTCGCAGAAGTATGAAAGCAGAAACAAGCAGACAGATTCCTCACAAGCTTTGCCGTCAGGTTAAACTGTGTTTTGTTGTTCCCAATAGCATGTCAACTTGTCTCTTTTTTTGTTTTCTCGTTGTTTTCATCTTTCTCGGAAATTTCCTACACGGTTGTACTACTACATGCAGCAAAATGTTCTGCTGCCATTTGAATCTGCTTAGTTTGAAACCAGGTACGAAGTCCCATGCAACATTTTCACCTCACACACGCAGGCCACCTGCTTGAGCGCTGTCGAAAACAGCAAACTCGAGCACCCAACCACGAGCAAATGAATAGCTAAAAATGAAATACAAAAAGACACTAAAAATGAACTAGGGCACAAAGTTCGACTCATGTCTATAGGTTTGAATGGCCTGTGTGATATACGTGCAAGCATGTAAGTGGTACTACTGACGTCATATTTTGACCATCATTATCAGATAATTTTAATTTTTATCGCACAATGAAAGTACATTAAAATTTTGTGACTGTTTAATATGAAGGTTCGAATACCGCTTACAACGTTGATGTGCCGTCGTTGCAACGATTAGCAGCTTTGGGTTTGAAACTGCACTTTCCATGACCGCTCTTCAACGCAATAAGATCAAAAAATGAGACAACTGAGTTTGAAAAGTAGATGAATAAACTGTATTCACTCTAAAGATGCCTTCAACAAGGTTTCGTTAAAAAAAGAAGTGAATGTTCAGCAACTACTAATCGCAATTCGGAAACCCGAGAGTTACACGCTTAAAATAGGCGATAACCGCGTCATGAAATTGATAAGCGCCGACATGTCTCTTGTGTCCACAACGGTTTGTTGACTTGCGTGAGGCAGTCAAACGTATGTAGCTTGCACACCAAACTTTTGTGTTCAGATAAAAATCAGCTTTGTGTTAATGTTTTGCAGACATTACAGTGCTTGATGAGCGCGTCAATGCAAAAAAACTTGGTTGCACTCTAAACACAAACCATGATTCTACAGAACTAGACGTGTGGATCAGGACGATGTGTTCTTGTTTCTGACAACAAAACAGGTCTTACGCTAGACAGGAAAAATCTGTTGATGCAAATGTTATACTAATTTCTACCAAACTTCTGAGTTTGACTTCTGCAGAATGGGTAGAAAATAAGCACTTCATTGTGTGTTCAAAAACGCTGAAAATTCATTGGTAACAGCAATCGTGTTCAGTAGGTTATTTCTTTTAATTTGGAATCATAGTTCCATCTTTGTTCACGGTATGTGGTAAAGTTATAAGATGTGCGGAATACAAGCCAGTGTGAACAAACAATGAACTGTTGATTTTCAAACAATGAACAACAATGAACTGCTTACGTTCATTCCATTTCTAGTATTATTTTGGTTTCTCTACTTTTATGATTGTTATGATCTTCTGCTTGCTGTTCATATGATTTTGTTGAAAACTCCCATATCACTTTTTGTGTCTTACGTTCGCGTTTTAGTCGGTGCTACTTTTCTTTGTGATAGATGGTTTGGTGCATTTGTGGCGTTTTCTACAAGGTAATCTGAATATCCACTAGCATGCAATGCAAAACATCAGTGGCGTAACTACAGGCTTGAGTCAGGAGGGGCAAAACGTTGCTGAAGGGGACCCACTGGCCACCGTAGTGGCGCAACTAGTTAACACTCAGAAAAAGTTATGTGATTATCGTGAATCTGGATGATGTGGATGTCAACACTACACTACTATAGCTAAAATAAAACGAAAACACCCCGAAAAACGCAAAAAACAATAACCCATTGAAAACCAAAAAAATACTAAATATCAAAATGTAGCCCACGTTGAGTGGGGGGCCGGTTTTTGCATTTAGCTTGCCAGGGGGCGGCTCGCCCCCTGCCCCCGTCAGTTACAGCACTGCAAAAGGTATTGAAATGTATTGAACGTTTGCATAAGCTTTAAAAGAAGTGCCTAGGTCTTTTGCCAAAACCAGCTTGTAAAATGATAACAATATTGTTTGCCCACTCTTAGGAGCAAGCAATCCGGGGTAAACAGCAATCGTAAATTTTCCTGAAATAGAAATAAAGAACAAAGTCATCGACTTTTGGGCACCAAAAAAATTACCGAAAAATCGTCCGCCACAGGCTTTTCTGTTTCATTCGTTCGTGATTGTAGGGCTCGAAAGGCACTAAAAACGTTCTCCGTTCGTGAAAAAATTACTGTGAAAAACGTGTGGGGGACAGCGGTATTTGAGCGTCGTCGTCATACCAACAAGCAAATTATTTTGCCAAGAAATTGATCAACTAACATATTTTCCGCATCTTCAGTCCTGAAAATTGCAAAGGCCTACGGGCGAAATTATGAATAAACGAAAGCAAGTTGTACTGACAGTATGCGAATTGTACTCTCAAACATAAGCTTTAAATACAGTATATTTAAATACAATTTCAATACTGAGGATGCGAAGTCTTACATGAAATCAATTTTGCTGATTGATTCAACCGCGTCGCCTTTGTGGAGACTACTTACTTGATTACAGATACGTGTAAGACTGAATCATCGCAAAGTGAAGAAAGCAGAGCCTAGACGGCTGATTCCGAAGCTTGCAGCAATCTTGGAATTTTTATTTGTTTGCGCATGTGGTCACTTTACTGCTTAAAGCTAATATTACCATAGCCATTGATGGAGACCTTTTGTTGATATTTATTGCATGTACTCAGTGTTTAGTAAAGTCATTAATCGTACTCTGCACATTTCAGATATCCTGTTGATTAAAAAAACAGCGCTAAATCAACCCCTACATACAGTAGCAGAACCTGAGCTAAACCCTACAAAAATTAAATAATACATTAAAAAATAGCTAACTACCATGAATCGAAAAAAATACGGTACATCACTGACCTAAAGTGAAAGTTTCTGATGCCACTGAGACTACATATGAGGCTGTGCAACAGCCAGTATGGCAAGAAATCGATAAGCGTCTGCAACTAATGTGCCCTGTAGAAGAGTGCATTATGAGTAAAAAAAATAAGTTCCCATTGATAGGTGTATTAAATATGACATAGAAAAGGTGCCCATATGAAGTTGTAAAAAGCTATGTCTACTTATGATTTCGTAGTGATTTCCACATTTTGTTTTTTGTTTGCTTTTACAATAATATTTTTAAATGGTAAAAAGACTTTATGTAAACCTAGTACAGTATATCATTTTGAATAATAGAAGTGTCGGTTCTACTTACACTCTAGTAAAAACAATCTTGATGTGTGAATGGTAATTTTGGTATGCAGTACTGCAACTTGCTGAATGTTAGGTCAACAAATTCCATGGCCATCGCTTATATAACTAACTGGAAACATTAATGGTATCTAGAAGGGCTGGTCGAAAGTTGCTAAACAAATTGCTCATTGAAACAGGTTCAATCTTGTATTGACGAGAACCCGATTATGTACGGCAAATGTATAAAAACATTAAAAATCGGTTAGTAAAAACAATTTCACGAGAGGTACACGAATGGTACAAAAGCAGACTTACGCAAAATGTCAAAGACACTCGGTGAAAACGAGAGCAATGCTTAAATTATTTCTACCGAATTAATGGCATGGGAATTAATCAGTTGTTCAGGTCACTTATCAAATCACTATTCTCTTGATGCAATTAAAAATTTGACCTTAGCGATTTGATTCGAATGAGGCAGTTTTTTATTGCGATGTATTTCAGAAAAGCCCGCCTCCATCCAAAAATGGTGTACAGCTTTGATAGAAAAACTTACTTTAGTATCACTTTTTCAAGAAATTAAAGCTTGAAATCGTGCACAAAAATTATAATTTGAGAAACACGTTAATGTACGCACCAGTCCAATGCCAATAAGTAGCAGTTATAGAATGAAAAATAACAGCAAATACTCTAAAAAAACGTTACTGCTGCTAACTTGGAGAGGTACAGTGAATTCTCCGCTGTGATATTTGCGTATATGTTCCCATGTACTAATGTCTCGTTCTGATCTCATTCTGTTCTTGACGCTATTCACGTTTCTGCATCTACTTGGACTGGTTAACATGGATGGATTTAAACATCAAACCCGGATCCCGCATCATCAAGTAAACATTTAAATTTATCTTAGTGTGACCACCCTTTGCAAAACGTGAGGTGTAGTATACCCCAATTTTTTACCCATTCTGCCACCCTTCTGTTGAAGGGTGCACTAACCACGGTATTTATGTGGCTACTTGCACCATTTGCAGTAAACAACAACATGTTGGTCAGACGTTAAATAATTTCTCCACTCGCTGGAATCACAATCGTAGCATTTGGAATTGCTTTGACGCTACTGCTGATAATGATAAAGCAGCTGTGTTAAAACATTTTCACAAATACCATGATTTGGCAGAAAAACCACCCATTTTGCAATGTTTTAAAGTTACCTTTGTAGAACAATCCAAAGCTAGCTATCTCGAGGAGTGTGAAGATAAATGGTTTCACACAACCGACGCGGAAATTAATAAAAAATCATTTTGCCCCATGTAGTTGCCTTTTTGGTCATAACTTTTTTCCTAATACGTGATTTCTCGCTCTGCGTTGTGACTTTGGTGTTTTCTTATCTGTTTGCCGCAGGGATGTAACCTGCTTCACGATTCCTGACGCTGATACCGTGCTGCACTTCATCGCTGGTGATAGTTTGGCAATGTGCAGTGTGCAGTAAGGTCTGCGTTAAGAGCACTTTGCGTGATAGCATGCTGACTTCCAATTCTTCAATTTTTTAGTGACTTACTATTTTCATTCATTGCCTTGCAGATTTTAAGTTAAACCTTTTTATTCTGTGGAAGTGACGATGCTCATTTGAGCGAAATTAACATTCCTGTTTTAAAAACTGTGGTCAGATATTTGTGGAAGACTTCTGTGAGCCTTCATGTGTAATATTTTGACATGGAGCAATTATCGCCACAGCATGTACGATCGAGCCTTTCTGGTGGTCAGGCAGATTCTGAACGAACTCAGTTCAATGCTAGAGTAAGAAAACCCCTTCTGTGGAATGTAAAAAGTGTCTACAAAATCGCATTTTTGAACTACAAAGTTACGCTGCTTGTGAGGTTTGACCAATTTGTTCCTTAGGTGGGTTTATTCATGGATTTTTTGGCACTCGAACCACTAAACAACAGGAACGTAATAAAAAGAACAAAACACCAAAGGGCAGAAAAATCAATTTACATACTGATGAAAATAAAATGAGAAAAGCAATTGGGGATTTAGGAATTCTGCGAATTACTGCACTGCGAGGTAGATTTTTGAGACACAAAGCTTTGGCGAAAGGTCTTGTAAATCAACTACTCGGCCAACCCCTGTGCCGATTTTTAATATATTTGTGAATTGTGATAAGCAAGCTCGTAAATGATTTTGCCTTTACCATTAGGCGCACGTCCAAGTTGGGGCAAGTTTGTGTTAGAGGTAAATTTGAGAATGAGGTTTGGGCGCTTGTTTTTTAACTAAAAAAATGTATGCTTCTCAGGAGCCGTCGTGACTTTGGATATTATTATCTACGGCATCCATGGCCCAATGACGATTGGGAAACACTGATCCCGACAATCGTGGCCTAAAGAAAATCTTAAGAAAACTAAAATGATGCCGTAGCAAAAACTAATAGTGAAGCAAGCTTCGCGCAGAAATCTTTTAATCGTTAGAACAAATACGTGAGTAAACGAAACTCAACAAGTACGAAAAGCCTCAGGGCAAGGCCAAACAAAATGCCATTCTCCTTACCGCAATATCACGAAAGAAATATTTTCAGTTTGGTAATAAGGATTGCGTAACGGACGAGGTGGCCGAGTGGTTAAGGCGATGGACTGCTAATCCATTGTGCTCTGCACGCGTGGGTTCGAATCCCATCCTCGTCGGTTGGGGATGTAGCTCAGTGGTAGAGCGCACGCTTTGCATGTGTGAGGCCCCGGGTTCAATCCCCGGCATCTCCATTTTTTCCAAGGCTAAAGCGAAATGTACAGACCAGTGATTCCCGCTCCTAACTTTTCAGTTCATCTGCATTTCTTTGCAAACTGTCTACGCGCAGCGTTTGGCTCCCCCTACTGCACGTCTGGAGCGAATTCAAACATATGCCACGCGACGTGAATAATGATATGGAATCGAAACAAACTTGAAGAAATTGTTTGCTTCATCCAAGAAGCTCTTGAAAACGAGATTCACAACAATATTCGAAGACCTTTGCGATTCAATGCTGCTTGTCCCTTACGTATATTTAGCAGATACTGAGATAGCACATGCTGAAGAATGTACGAATGAAGTGGAGCGATACACTGGCATGTGTGGGATTCAAAAATATCTTTTTGTGTGTTTCGGAAGAGAAGCATTTGAATTTTTTCTTGGTAAAAATTATGCCAAGCAGAGATAATCAAACAGCATTTGCGATTTCAAACCAACTTGTCTTCACGTTCTGGAATTTAGGCTACGTGAAACAACACAATGTGTTGAATCGTGTGGTTTTAATGACATTCACGTTCAGTCGTATCTTTCGCATTCACGTGTCAGTGTCAACGCATAACGCGACCCAAAGTAACCCAAGAATCGGGTCAAGCATTAAATGGAGAGAAGTTGTGACGAGAGCAGGTTGCGGTTGTTGAGTTGTTAGTCACATCATTTGCAACAAGTCGATGACGACGTGCATTGTTCTACCGATAATGCCAAAATTTAACTAAATTGACATATTTTGCGTGTTTTTTCTGATTTTTTTGTCCCAACTAATTAATATTGTTATCAATAGTGGCGTAATCAGGGGGCACAAGCGGGAGACATCTGCCTCCCGCCGCAGCACTTTGGGGGCGCCAAATTGAGGTCGGAATGTTACGTAATATTTACGAAATGTCAGATGCCAGTGGATGCTGATCATCACGATTTACAAAATGTAGAATGCCAGCGACTGTTACCCAGCTGCGAAATCTGATCAAACAGGGTTGCCAGATGGCCGGTATTTCACCGGCCAGGCCGGCATTTTAATGCTAATTTAGCAGATGCCGGTGTAAGGCCGGTATTTTGAAAATCAGTGCCTGAAGCAGGAAATTTGTAAATAAATAATTTGCGGTAAGTTCAAAAAGAACTAACGCCGAATTTCTCAAATTATATTGATTCTAGTAGTGAATCTTATCAGGACAGTTCCTTCAGGGATGTTTATTTGCGGCTGTTAACGCAATCCTTGATGCGATTGTCACGTCACCGAAATGTAATGAGACAGCCAAAATACGGGCAAATTATTAATTAGTTAGGACTTCTCAATACTGATTGTCTCTCTGTTTTCTCTGTGCCGCTTATGAATTACTTAGAACTGGCACTGTATGCAAAATGGCCGGTATTTGTACAAAACGCATTTGGTAACCCTACATCAAGATCACCAGGGTATGGAAAGCGAGTAGTAACGAAACTTTACGTTTTATGGCGGAGCTTCTGTCGCCAACCAGGGTTATTAACCTGTGTTCACCAAAAAAGCCAGAACTTGTCACCCAAAAAGGCAGAAAAAGCCAGATAGCAGTTTTAAGACATATACACATAAAACATGCAATACCAAACACAAAATAGACATTGAAACTCGCCAGAAACATCGATATAATACAATTTCAATATTTAGAAGCATTTTCTTTCCCATAAATGCACTGTCATAATTTGTTTCTTATTAATAACATCGATAATTTTAGGGCAACAGTAAAATCTTTGCAATATTCTTTGCACTCTGCATGGTCATAGACTCTCGTCAGAAGAGATTTGTAATAAATATATGTAGCTCACACAATGTTCAGCCCAGTGGTTCTCAAACTGGGCTCCGCAGTCCTTTTGGGGTCCGCGAGACAATTTTCTGGGGATCGCGAAGCACCTTCCAAAAAAATCAACACGACGCTACTGAAGAAAAAAATTTTGTGTAAAATAAAATTTTCGGGCAACTTATTTTTCCAAACAAAACTTAACAAACACAATTTGGAGCTATGGTAGCCTAATTCTATTGCGGAACCAAACAATCACGCTTGCAAAAGCGGGCATAATATAGGATGCAGATAAAGAGGTGAGTTATCAAAACTTTTTCAGAAGTTGGAGTCAGAGTTAAAAAAATTCGGAAGTCAAGGATAAAAGATATTTGAGTAAGTCACAAGTCAGAATCAAAGTTTCAAAAGTACCAACAAGTTTTCAGAATCCTAGTCCGTGTTAAAATTTAACCCTGGATTACTACCAACGTGTTGTTTCGTATTTATTTGTGTTGACTTTTTCAGGGGACCGTGAGCCATTTAAAAAATTGCTAGGGGACCGTTGCGTAATTTTTTAAAAAACGTTGGAGAACCACTGGTTTAGCCAGAGCCAAGCCTTTCCGACTGCAAAAAAGGGCAGTAAAAGCCAGATTTTGTCTGGCTTGTTTTGATTTCCTAAAATAGCCAAAGGTGTTTGAAAAAAGCCAGAATTAGAAAATCTGGCTTCAAAAAAGTTAAATTGGCAACCCTGCCTCGTGTCTCCAACAATCAATGTCCGCATGTGATTCAAGTCAATTCACGGTAGCCAGGTTTGCGAACTTGCCGACGTCGCTCTCTTTCTATAGCTGAGTCACAATAGGACAGGAAGCCAGCGCTCCCAGTGCATGCAGTATGTTATATTGCGCATGCATTTAGAGCTGCGGCGAAACTTACAATATGTTGTTACCAGGGGCATGTAGAGGCGGGGGGCAAATGAGGCGACGGCCACTGGCATCCAAGGCAGGAAGGCATCCAAAGAGTGAAATTACAAAAAGTGTATACTATTAAAATCTTGCAACCAGACGCTTCTATTTGGCTGCTAACACATGCTGCATGGATCTAAAGAAAACTTGCCTATCTTCGTTTGGTGGGCCTATCTGATACGTGTTTGCATTAATAAATGTAACATCTAATTCAGGGGTGGGGAACCTGCGGCCGCATGAACATTTGATATGGCCTGTATCAGAATTTTCGTTAGTCAATTTAGAGTACAAAATCGCGTCAAAACGAAGTTCAGTGCTAAGCAGGTACTTTAGATAGTATGTCATAAGAGGTCTCTATCTCTCATAGTTAGATAAAGGTAGAATTTTAGGATAAAATAAATTGTTAAATGCGGCACGCCAGCGACAAACCATTATTCATGCGGCTCGTGATATTAAATAGTTTCCCCACCTCTGATCTCATTCCTCAATGCATACTCATGACTGGAAGAAATTTGCTTATTAACAGACGCCTCAGGCCGACAGAATGTAGCAAATTATTAAAAACTAACACAGCAAAAACAAAAAATACTCTTTGAATTATTTTAAATTCAATTTCTCGTAACTTGTTTTCTTGTCAATACTAGTTTTACGTATTTCGAACGCGTGAATGTTTCAGATTCGTCAATACTAGAATTTGGTAGGGGTGCCTACAATCAAGCAGTTGCCCCGGGCATCACCAGACCTCTGGTAGTTACAGGGCCCGCCTTAAGCCGATGCAACCGATGCAGCTGCATTGTCCCCCGCGCCTCTGGGGCCCCGTGCCATGGTGTTTGGGTAGATTGTTCATTTTTACCAGATACACCTTGCGCTTGAGAATTCAGTAGAAACGCCATATAAATTTCATTGTTAACAAAGAACG
>Ga0210059_1003807_pt1 | contig 24256 bp, 9 predicted proteins | sample Ectturendosymbi2_FD_188042 | JGI IMG/M metagenome (GOLD analysis project Ga0210059, IMG submission 188042) | Ecteinascidia turbinata endosymbiont from Florida, USA - Sample 2 (SPAdes) (version 2) | ecosystem: Host-associated > Tunicates > Ascidians > Unclassified | place: Key West, Florida...
GACTGCCATCTGCTTTCGTCTTTTTGCGATGATTCAAACTTGCACATATCTCTATTCAAGTATGTACTTTCCACGATGGGTGTAAGCAAGGAATCGATCAGCAAATTTTTAATAGGAAATCGATTTTACGTGAAATCGATTTCCTATCAAAAATTTGCTGATCGATTCCGTGCCAACAAGAATAAGTCACCGAAAAGATTCACCGAAAGGGAATCGAAAAGATTCCGGAAAACAGAAGTGTGTTTCAGAACGCACTTCAGCATGAGCAGCACCAAGGAAATCCAGGGAGAGAGACGGTAGAGCGTGTGGACGACTGCAAGTGTCACGGCTAAGTTCAAAAACTTTTAAAATATGCAGATTAAATTAAATCCTGCACTGCTCCGAACTCAAAATATACTAAAAATGTGGCAGAGTATCAATGGATTGATTGATCAAAGGACACAAAAGGGTTTAGAAGTGTTCTACTAAGTTTAGACAACGTGGTGCACTCGGGTAATGATGAAGAGAGTTTGTACGCCTGTTGCTGCACACAAGGTGACTGTCAAAGGGTGTCATAGACACAGTATCTTGGCTGTCACAGCAGAACCGTCGCCAGAAAATTTTCAGTAGGGGGGCTTTGCAGTTCTCCGGGGAAGCTTTTCGTTTGTGCGGGGATGCTTGACATTATAAAATTAACCAAAACTCCACTTATTTATAGTGTTTCACGTTTCAATTTGGGGGAGCTTGGAGATTTGTTTGGGGAGGCTAAGCCCACCAAAGCCCCCCGTGGCGACGGGACTGTGTCACGGTCCACAGATATCTTCACGAAGTTCAATGAAGTTAATTTGCAATTGCAGGGGAATGGTGTTAACCTCATTAAAGCCAAATCAGCAAGCTTCACCTTCTTGTCCAAGTTTAATGCTGTTCAAACGAAATTGAGCCCTTCATGAACTCTAGCAGTTTCCAAATCATTAACTCAGTTTCGAATGCTAAGTGAGTTAATTCACTAAATTAAATTTTATAGTGAAATGCATCTTTGCGCTCATTCTTGTTTTAATCATTTTCAAACATCCCAAACATAAAATACGAAACAATTGTGTTGATATGTGCGCTAGGGATGGTAGGGGGGCGATAGAAATTTGTTTGTCAGAAAAGGGGGCGCTAGCCAAAAAAAGATTGGGAAACACTGATCTATAACAAGCTATGCCGCAATCTACAAAAGACAGTTTTTATGTTATATTTAAAGTCAATATCCAGTAGTAATCTTGACTTATCGCTTCAATCATTGTTTCTCTAAATTGAAAAAAGCAAGCAGCATGAATACTTAAGTCTTATAATCGATAACAAATTTTGGGGCATCCTCACATGCAAATGCTTGAATCTGCAATATCATAATGTACAGGTATTCTTTTCAAAGTCTTCAGTTAAGTTTCGTTGCACTCGCTTTTATACTCCTTTCGGAGTGTCACTAGTGGTTTGCGGCGCCTATCTCGCTTGCTTGCGCCGTTGGCCACGCGGCTATTTTCGTAGAGAATGCTGCACTGGTGGCGAGTCAGTGGCAGCACCGCACGTTAACCCTTCCTCGTACCCATCCATCAAGGCCGAGCTCTTTTTAAACTCTAACCCTACGTATCACAACCCACCCCAAAGTCTGTTTATTCTGCATTAATAAGGTCTGAGCTGTAGTACTGCATCTTAATTGATTAAGTGCAAACAAAACAAATCTGAAAACATTAATTGTAATTCACAATCACATTGTCAAGTATACAGCTAATGCATATAGATATACTTCTCAAACAAATTTAATCAAATGCAAAACTATTAAAATGGCTCGTATATTTATTTGAGTTAGCAAAATATATAAATATAATTTGCAATAATCACATGTATTTGGAAGTGATAAACGTAACTATGCAACAAGACAAGCATCAAGACAAAAATCTTCAAAATTTCATGAAAGCATTATCATATTATGGACCTAAACTATGGACATCCTTACCTAAGCAAATAAGAACGAAACCATACCAGACCGAATAAAGAAACCATGTCAAGATTGTATTATAAATATCTTTTAAAAAAGTAATATAATTAACCTATTCTACTTCAGCTATGAATAGGGATAAATATTTACCTGAACAAACTACACTATTTTATAAACCAAAAGTCAACATACATTTTTTTGTTTTGGAAACAGACTGCCAGTTATGGGTTGAGTAACCCTAATCAATAGTTTGTTTATGCTTATTTGATATGTTAAATCGAAACTAATGTCACACTATCTTAAATGTTTGTAACTTACTCAGTCTTAACTAAAACCTAACTAAGCCTTATTTAGAGATTGCACTTTAAATTTCAAGACATTTTACTAGAGCAGGGCTACTCAAATGGCGGACCGCGGTCCGAATCCGGACCTTTGGATGGTGACGGCCGGACCCTGTCAACCTCTCGAAGGTATTCTATACCCAGACGTTTTTATCCCAAAATCTTGCGCTCTTGGCCTTACTTCTCAAGCATTAACTCCTCGCTAACTTTATAAGTGATTGTCGATCAAGCTATTGTTCAGCTACATTGCAGCGCACATCTGAGGTGGGCATGTTCATGTGGTTCAAAGTAATTGTTTCGTCATAATTGTTCAACAATAGCTCGTCACTAATGTCTATCCTGCTGTTAAAAATAGTGGATTCAAGGCTAGAAAATAGCGATGGAACCTTTTCTTTCCGAAAACAATGCCCTTATACAAATTTACTTGTGCACAATTATGAAAGATGCTGGAGTAAAGGAAGAGTTTTGCAGATATTTGGCCCTTTTGTAAAGAATTTTTGCTTTTTTGGGGGAAGCCACCAAAATGTGAAGAAAAGCTAAGGCATTTTCAGCATTTTAGGAATTGATAAAGAAAGGGAAACTACCAACATTGCCGAACAGTTTGGCGACTTTTATTTTCGAAAACAGTTGCTGCTCTTTCCTCAAAACCCTTTTTAGTGACAGACATTACCGAAATTTCAAATGAAGCAAAAGACACATACACATGTGTGGATCAAAGATTTAGTGGAAATTTTATAGGTGTCGAAGCTCTGCTGGGCATCTTCATTTATATTTGTAGGCAACGACCGATCATTCACTGATGAAGGTGGTGGAGCGGAGCTCCGGCAGCTTGACACCACTGGTGTGGACGCAGCCAAAATTCAACTGGAATTAATTGAATTCCAATAGAATGTAGCAGTGAAAAAATATTTTTTGATGGCACACCAGAAAACTTCTTGTCAAAAGAAGGTATCTACAAAAATTTTTCCACTGCTTGTGTAAGCGCCGGCGCGCTTACACATCCCCGTTGGTGAAAAGCCATCGGAAGCATCATTTGGCCGATTACTTTCGCACGAAGCGCCTCAACACTAGCAAATTGTCATTGGAAATTCTCACTGTGTTTGGGTCTATCTGCTGCGGCCCGAGGGGCAAATTGTCCCCGCTGCAAGCTACAGTACATGTAAAACTCGGGCCCCCACTTAGCTTATACTTCGGTTTTAGTATTCTTTTAGTTTTCAGTAGCTTTTTTGCATATTTCGGAGTATTTTTCGGTGATTTAGGGTTTTCAAATAGCCATCCACATCGAGATTCGCCCCCATTTCTCAGTTTTTTTTCTGAGTGTTGCTAGTGACCCCCCTACAGTGGCCAGTGGACCCCTTTCAGCTACGTTTTTCCTCCTGGCTCAAACATCTGGTTCCGCCACTGACTGCTAACAGTCCTCGCTTTAAAAAAAGTACATAAAGAACAAGTTTCGTATCTGTATGGCGAATGAAACCTTCACCACTACCTTCTACTCGCTGTCACTACCTTGGAACAAAAATTTAGATAACTGCCAAGAAGCACAAAATCTCATTCCTCCCACCAGCAGAACAATAAATAACGCTGACAACTTTTGTTGATATCTGTATCCATTTACCAGATTTTGTATATCTATATATAGGGTATTAAATTCTCACATTATGTTTTTTGTTAGAAAATCCAAGACATGTCACATATGCATGAATTTATGGGAGTGACCGGACCTCGAAAAATTTTGACATTTGTAACTGGACCCTTTCTTGAAATAATTGAGTAGCCCTGTACTAGAGTTTCTCAGCTAAACTAGGTCTAAGTATTGTGGCTAAACGTACCAAGTAACTGTATAAGTCTAGCAAAGCAAAATACTCGGATATATAGGCTTAGCAGCTTAATTTAAAATCAATTAGGGAATTGTGCCCCTAAGGAAGTACGTATCAGCCCGTAATATGCCTGCGTCACTCCATGAATTACATATTCCTTAAAGTGATTCTTTAGAGAGCCAAAATTATTTTCAGCTACACGAGGCACCTGAAGCAATGCTTCCCCCTTTTTTCGTTTTTCTACTCCCTCAAATTTCCGTTTATAATCGTTTGATATTTGGGTTTTTGATTACATACTCTTTTGTGCCATAGTTCAACTGCATATGCAGCGTCCTTTTTGTTTGCTTGTTTTGTGGTTGTTGTTGCTGTATGTCTTTTCAAATGCGTATGTGCTCCCTTCAGTTTTCACCAAGCTAAAAAGGGTTGGCCCAGCGCCCTTGTAGACCAGATTCTGTTCTTCCAGTTTTGCACAACTTCTTTCAGGAGTTTTCTTTTGCTGTTGTGAAAACGTGTGAACCACTGAAAAAGCTCACCATCACGTTTCTGCCCAGCTTACGAGCACTTTTACCCAAATTTCGAAATTTTCGATATCTTTTCCTTATAGAACCTTAAAAACATTACCCAGTTTACGCCTTCTTTTTCACTATTTCGAACCATTCTTCATCTGCGAGAGGGGAATCGCTTTCCCTGCCTCAAGCCACGTAATGCTATGATGATTGTTCCTGCAGGTCCCACGGGAGCTTGATGAGGTTTTCCTGCGCATGCGCAGAATTCAACTATATATCTTGCTTTGCAGATCCTTCATTGAAAGCGAAAGTTACTGACACTGAAGACAAGCCTGCGGCTGTTGTAAGTAAAAAGCCCTCCGCGGCTTTATCGAAATCAAACCAAGCATCCTCAATTTCGGAAAAACGGAATGGTATAGGAAGCTCACAAACTGAAGCCTACAAGAAGCAAGCGACTGATTCCACAACCAATAAGGACGAAAGACGTGAAGGAGGTTCTACAAATAATCACGGCAAACACAATGTCTCGGCAGGCATCATGCATGCTTCCCCGAAAGAAACCGCTGCTGGAGTTAAAATGTTCATCAATAAGTATGAGACGCCTAACCATGCTGCAGAAGAAAACATATGCGTTACGAAAAGTAACCCAGCGAGCCAGAAAAAACAAAAGATAAGAATTCCTGAAACGAGAGAGAAGCAACAGGCAACGCCGGCTGCTTCAGAAGCGCCAGTGCCAGCACGAAGATCTTACAAATCTTTTGGGCCTATTCCTGCCATCAAAGTGTCTTCGTCGAGCAGTCTACCTAACAGCAAAGAAAACAATACCAAAACTTTAATTTCCGATTCAGTATCTTCCAAGACGCCCAGTGGCCCCTCGTTGCAGAAACCTCGTTCACCGCCGGTTCCTGAAACGGGAGTTTTGGGCACTTCTTCTTCGCGCCATGCTTATCAGCCTGATGAAAGTGATGCAACGCACCCGGGTCCAGCGTGCGTGAGTAAGTTCGGCTCAAAAATTTTGCAGCCGGCCATGCGTTTTCCACTGTCTTCACTCGTAGCAACCGGCTCGACCTCCGCCAAAAACAACGAGATTGATCAAAGCGAGTCTGAAAGTAAAACAACAGCCATCCCCTATACTGAAAAAGGGGGCTCAATAGAGGACTGCTGCGAAAATTCTTCGAGTAGCGAAGACGAAGACGAAAAAGAACTGCGAAAATTTACAAGTTCCGTGCCGATTCGACCTGAGGATATGCAGGAGGTGGCGTCATTTTCCGGGAGCTCTTTGCCGACCTCCAACGCCGGAATATTCTTTCGCCGAACAACCTCGACTGACAATTTTGAGGAATTGCTCAAGCGCACGACCGATACGCCGCGCCCTTCACGTAGGTCAGGCGAAAGTCTTTTCTCCAGGTCTAATCGGAAAGCGGTTGTTGCGAGAATTGCAGCCCCTACAGGTGCTGAAAAGGTCGATTCCGCATTGGCACGATCCGTATCGTTGTCACCGCCTAGCAGTTTGAATCTTCTCCACAAAACAAGCAGTCAGGGTGACGTCCAGCATCGACGCAGGCGTTCCGACCCATTTACTAGTCTACTGGACGAAACGGTTGTGCACACAGAACCTACGTCTTCCATTCTCGAGTCAAAGACCGAAAACTCGGCCTTAACTAAAAAAGATTTGATGGTGACCTTCCATCCAGATAATCGGAAACCAGTTACAGCGCAGGTGTCTTCATCATCTTCCAGCGGGTACGTGCAGCCTGGGCCCCTGACTAGATGCGTCTCATGTGGGGTGCTTTCCAGCACCAGCTTTGGCGAAATATCCGCATCCACATCGCCCCTGGATCATCGGATGACTGCAGAAGATACTTCCCCCAGATTATTAAATACACGAAAGTCCGAGGATGGTCGCAGATCAATCTCAACATCCACGCAAGTTACTCCGGAGGAGCCGGAATCGAATCAGACTCCACCTGTAACTTCGCTTGACCTCTGCCAACTCACAGCTTTAATAGAAGCTTTGAAGAATGTTCAAAGCTTAGCTTATCCGCCGAAAAAGCAGACTTATTCAGGCGTTTTACCTTCCGGTTCATCTCAGCCAGTTCAAACGCGAACCGAACCTGTTACTGTGGAACCGAAAAGCCGTTTTCCTAGAACAAAACTGTACAAAGAAGCTTCCACTGAAACTTCAGTGTCAGGCGAGCCAGTAATACTACCAAAAGATTTCGTGGTTCCTTGCCGGCCATATACTGAAGGGAACTGTAGAACACCAGAAAATAGAGAAAACAAAGTCAACGCTTGTGTTGGAACGGAAGATTACTTCTCCGTGATCGCTACAGAAGAAATAAAACAACCATATGAAAGTTTCACTGCCAAGAGTTACCCGCTGTCTAATTATTATCCACATCTTAGGTATCAGCAATATTCAAGGGATCCTCGCAACTACGATTTTGTTGCAGATCCAGTCAACAGTCGACACTACCGTCGGCTCGTTTCACTTCCTGCATTTGAAACGGTTTGTTATGATTCGTCTCCCAGAAATGAGATATACTTTAACGATCATGACGCAAGGGAACGTTTGCGTTTGGCGCATCCTTTTCGTTATCGTTCTGGTGATGAGTACTTGACGTCGCGATCCTTGTCAGAAAGTCGTGATATTTATAATGGATGGGACTGTATCACACGCCAGCAAGCAGTCCCGTCGCCAACGAAAGTGAACGATTTGTGGCAACCGGACGCCGGCCGACGTCACTTGGATTGGTCCGACCGTCCTTCCAGAGCTTTGGATGACGGAAATCACGTCACAGTTGGTGATTTTGCCAGAAGACCCGGAGAACGACTGGAAAAGACCTACGCTTATCCGCATGATCTTGACCTTGCAGATGAGAAGTACATGTCGCGTTGGGAAGCTGAAACAGACCTACAAAACCGGCGGCATCACCTCGAGCAAGGTAATAATGGACTTTTTGGTGATAAAGGAGAAAACGTGCACTAAACTTGATAGCATAGTTTCAACTCTTTCGCTAACCCTCGTAATGCAACCACGAGGCACATTTCTTACATGCAGAAACTTTAATAAAAAAAGCTTGCCAGTCAATCAAATATTGAAAAGCAGAAAATAGATACAGTAGATATTTTGCGCAGAAAAGTAGCTCATTCCATCACTAGCTCGTAATTTGTACCACATCAAAAAGTAAACTCGACCGTTTACAGGTTTTTTTTTTTGAGGAAGATGTTAGGTACCCGGTATGTACCTGTAGGGACCCGATAAAATTTCATAATATTGATTGCAGTATCCGTTCAGGTACTTCCCTTGGTAATTTTCTATGATTCTAGGGACCCGCAACGGGTCCCTAAAACACCTTATAAAACCCTGCCGTTTGTATTTGAAAGATTCGAATTAGATGTAGAAAAATGACCGTGCGAGTGGAAAGAAGTATTGTCCAAGTGGAGATAATCGTGGGTTTGTACGATGTTTTGCGAAACCGAGGAAAATCGACGTTTAAATGAAGGAATGACAAACACTTTCTCGTAGTATTCGCTGCAATGTGAAATGCCTTACCTTATGTTCGAAATCTTACGACAGCGGCACTGCAACGAAAGCTTAACACCTGTCCAAACGTAGCACAGCAGACCATCGGCGTAGAACCCACTGAAAATAATTTGTTACTCGTTATTTGTCGCACAGGATTGGTAGAAAAAATAAGGGCAGTCAAGGAGTCGCAATCACTAGACCCGTTTTTGTGACTCTCAGTCTCGAAGGTTGTTCTAACGAAGGTCGTTCAGACGCACTGAGGTCTTGATTGTTTGACAAACTCTCAGCCACGAATTTTGAACTCGGTCTCTAATGTTACGGTCTCGACTACAGCTGGTTGTAACAAGGAAACGTACGATGATCCGAAAAATAACGGTGTAGTAAAATTTGGTTTTATCTGACTAAACAAGTCATTACAAATTCAGGTTAACTTTAAAACCTATCTCCACAAATGCCGGCTTCGCCAACTATTTCAATTCTAACTACAGCAACCACAGAGCTAATCGCGACCGTCCAATTATAAATAACTTCATTTTACTTAATTGTATTGAGCCGAGACGTCATAACGTTTTTTCGTTAGATTTCATAAGCTATCTGAAACTTCGGTTCATCCCGCACAACCCGGCTAATATCAGAGTTACAACACTGTCAACGTACATCTTTGTCAAGTCACCAAGGCTCAAAGCTTTCGGGCAGTTTTAAGCACTGGCGTCCTACTTAAAAGCAAACGGGTCACTCGCAAAGCTTTTACAAGATGACGTTAAGGGGCACAAGCTCAAATCAGCACAAGGCTATATGCAGCGAAAAAGCCAGGGCGTCGTCGTAGAATCACGAAGCACCTCGCATAGATTTCCGAATAAAGGTATAGGGTTCGATTGAAAGCGTTATTGTGGCAGCTTATGACGGACAACGGAATGTATGCGTTCATGACCGAATTCGAATAAACAATCAAGAATTAAACCGTCATGCCGCTGCCAGCCTGAAAACCTTCCAAATTTGGCTTTGCAAAATTGAAAGTCTGTGACGTCATCGCGACGTGAAGCAATCATGTTTCAATGGCGTGGTGCTAACGTGTTTTGATATTTCCAGTTCGCAAATCGATGACCACCTGACAAAAATAGAACATGTCCTTTGGATCATTTTTTGTGAAACGTCCCTGTTTATCACAGCAAACATCATTCTAGCAACCCTGAATCAAGCCGTATTTCTATAGATTTGTGAGCCCACTGGTGAGTTTGGCCAAGGGCCTGCAAGTAGATTAATCCGGCCCTATCAGCAACGGATTGATCATGACCAGTTATCCATAAAATATCGCTTTCTTTTGCCTTTCACAGTTTTACTGTATCTGTTTTCAAAATCTTTGTGCGGCCATCAAGATCTCGGCACATCGAAGACGTCTTCCGATCTATGATTTGATTGGACAAGGACAAAGTGTGACTTCCGCTATCAAAGCGTGAACTTGCTTGCGCTACATTTGTTTTTCTGCAGGACTCCGTAGTAGCAGCAGCGTCGGAAATGTCAGTCAAGACAGGAGTATTGAAAGACCGCTTAGTCGTTTGTCATCCCACCACCAATCGTACACACCGCCTCATGAGGATAGATGTTCCTTATCTTTCACGAATCCAATCGATTCCGAGCGCCATCCCGCCGGTCTCGACTCCGTGTTCGGAAAGCAACACCCAATGAACCATCCGTCCCATGCAAGACAGTATACGGCGGTAGAGGACGTGAACAGCTCTAGCTTTATCGGCACAGGTAAAACGCATACGAAAATAAAACGCAGACGATGTTTTTCCCAAATTTGATGACGCAGCAGTTTGGTTCAAAACTCCACTGAATCTTAAAAGAAGCAATGAAAATGGCCACGGAAGAGTGGACGTTGTAGGAAGGCTATCGTATCACCCACTGATAACAACAGTTAGTTTGAAAACAAGCCGCAAATCTCCAGAAAACATTGCGAAAGAGAAACCAAGATGTCGTACCTTTTTATTTTAAGAAACAAAAACATCATTGAAAGCGTTTAATTTATGCTCGATACTGAAGCTTGTGTTATGACAAGAATTTGCAAGTTTCATCTTTTTGCTGCCTTATGCGTCGCAGCTAAAATGCTCATTGCTGGCGCTTGCCTTCAGTCATTGCAAAACATAAAGACAGAAAAAACAAACGGTACAAGATTAACGAGAATAAAAATATATGAAGTTAAATGCTGAAATGTTAAAAAGATGCCTTTTCAAACGTCCAGCCTTCTCTTCATCGTCAGTTAGAATCTGAAGGGATGGAATCTTATATAAAATTTAAAAGGCATAGAAGCCCGATGCTGATCGAAAACGCTGTTAAATTCTGTGTAAACACATGGCTGTGTAAAGCTGGTGATGAGCTTTCGAGGAATCTGCCTGCCATCCTCTGTTTTCATAACTTTATGATGATTCCGCTGCACTTGTCCACATTTCAGTGACAATTCACCACAAGGGCAAGCAGCTACAGTAAATCTGACCACAACGTATTTTACCAGGAAGTCGATTTCTCGTTAATGACGCATTTTCTATCTTGTAAAATGCAAGCAAAAGCTCAAACATTTTTATATGTATTAATTTCCGTGTGATTGAGAAAAGCATGCCTGAACTTCCCACTAAGAAGAAAAAGAAAATTTTCGGTTATTACTGCCATCTTAAAGCCTTGTTTAATACGATTTCACGATCGGGATTTTGTTGTACAGCGTAGCCGTAGCGTATATTAATGTTTCTCCAATAGTTAGCTGCAGTGTAGCCAACGCTAAAACGTTAGCGGTTGCATCATTTTGTCCTAAACCATCTGGGCCACATAAGCAAAAAGTTGGTAAGCGCAGACATTAATACTTGCAACCCTTACCAGCTGAAAATATCAGTTATCGATGCCTACGTAACTATATGCGTATGCAGCTAAAACTGACTAATGTTAATTACGTACAGGAAACAAAATACGCAAAGACGTTAGCGATGAATCAAGAGGTATGCCCAGGTCTACTTCCAAGCGAGTTCTCCCAGCACCTCCGGGGGATGAGAATAATCATGTCTGGCCGAACGGTGACAAGGGAGACGTTTTGAAAACTGTTTCTTCGCATGGTGGCACCAGCGAGCGAGGTACGATGATAATTAAATGCAGTTTGCGTAATTGCTCGCTACATCGTTTTTAAAAAGGCATAGAGGGAAATAAACTGATCCTTAGGCTGAAAATATCTAGGGAGGTTTGATGGTGTTCGAGCAGAAATTTTATTTAAAATCTTGGCTGATACCAAAAACACATTGAAGTCCGTGAACAACGCGTGCTAAGCATTATTCTGAAACAAAACCGCACATAATTTCTCGCAACAACTGATCAAGTACTTGAATTCGCATGCCACGTAGAAAAATATAATATTTCATACCCACGTAAATGATTTACCGTTGGTCAAAAATCACTGTAGTACAGGCTGACCTATAAAAAACAGAACCCATAAAAATTTTATTAAATCCTATAAAGATTCAAGAAACTTCAAGCACTTTGTAGGTTTTAAACTTCAGTCTGTGCACAATCATTTCCCAAAGTTTCGGTTATTGAAGACCCTTTGCATAAAAGTCGTGTTCTTACCAAAATATGCTCCAAATGGCCTCCACTCCACGACGTTGGAGTCCCGTACAGCATCAATGTTTCGAATCCCGTACAGCAGGGGTCGGAAACTTCTCTCGAGCCAGATGTGGCTCTTTTGATTACGGCATCTGGCTCGCTTGATATTTTCTTAACACGATTGTTACGAATGAAACTTTTTCTGTAATTTTCCATCTACCAGACTACAAAGCCATCAGCAACACCATGCAGCACTAGAAGTCGCATTAACAGTAAGAAGGATGTTATCGAAGAGAAAATTCAGACATTTACCATTGTTTAAAATTGTTGGTTTTGCTTAAAAATGCATACGTTGGTTAGTAAGTTAGTTGCATTAAGTGTTGAAAAACATTATATGGCTCTAACGGAAATACAATTTAAAATATGCAGGTTTCATGGATCCCTTAGCCATAAAGGTTCCCAACCCCTGCCGTACAGCATCAATGTTTCCTTGCGTCCTAGCACTCACCGTCCGACCAAAAAAAGTATCCCTCAGACCTTTTGAATTAAGATTTTGCACAATCCAATACTCTCTAAACTTCTGAATCCAGTCAAAAATTCTACTTTTTGATGGAGCACGACGATACTTTTTCCGAAAACTTGCTTGCACTTTTAATAGCGAAATAGGCCTCCACGCAAAATGCCTTCTCTTTGATTGACCAACACACGGTGGGAAAAATTATTGTTGCAATATTTCATGCGCCAAGTCTACTACTACAACCTGAAAAAGAAAAGAGGAATAATTAAAATTGAAAATTTTATTCAAAGATTTGTGGGTTCTGTTTTTTTGGGGGTCACCTTGTACTTTGGTCCAAAAATATAAGAACTAGCAACTAGTTGATTTCACTAAAGGCTTTAGGTCTCAATGACATTTAAATCTTGAGGACAGTAGGGTTCTGACTTTTGCAAACACTGCACGACTGCGTTTTTTCTATCTTTACCAGAATGCTAGTTTTATACCATTTCTTTTCATGTCTATTGTGATTACCGCATAAATACTTCATTATGAAATTGGTACAGGATGAACTAAAAATTTGCAACCGCAAGGTTTTTCCAGTTCTTCTTGAACTCTGTTCAGACCTGTTGACAGAAGATGAATCGCGTCAACATTGATTCATCGCTGAACGATGCATTTTTGCTGCCTGCGTATGCGTTATCTCTCATTGTACGCTGGGTGAATTGCATTGGTTGAAGTATGCTTTCGCTTAATCGCGCGGGAATTCAAAATAGAGTGATCCTTCTACAAAGATAGGGCATAGGCCGAAACGCGGTTGGTTCGCTCAAGGCGACAGTTCACTTTGTTATGGTAAACTGTCATTCAAAACAGCACCGATAGTACTCTGCTATTTAATCGTTCGGCGGTCGCTTGCCCACACAGATCTTTCTCTTCAGCCCCTCTTCGCTCGAAGTTCCCCCAAGCCGCGTCCACTTTGCACTTTCACATAAATTTCTGCACGTTGTCGCTACAGGCCCAAGGATAAGGAGGTGAAGGCGATGTACAATTCAGGGATCATAAACGTCCAAGGAGGCAAGAGGGGCCCAAATTTCCAAGAGGGGCCCAAATTTTTTGAACTATGTCCAATAGTTTTAAATTATGTCCAGCACATTTTTCCAGGGAGGCGAACACATTTTGTAGGGGGTCTTCGCACCCCCTGCGCCCCTCTTCGTTACGGGCCTGGATAAACCCTACATTTTTGCATCGTTGGAAATATTTTTATAAGAGTCTTACCTATATTTTAAATTGCTTTTGAGTTAAAGTTAAACAATCGACGCCTAGTAATATAAAAAACGAAATTTTAAATTTAGTTACGTATGTTAATTTGAACAACTTACACAAATCCCGCCACAAGACGAATTCTAATTTTATGACACTTGTTTTAGTTCTGCACGTTGCAGCCCAGAACCCACAGCACACTTCATGGTTGCTGACCTTTGCTGGTACCAAGGCCAGTGAACTAAGCCAGGCTACGTACTGTATATGCTATATAGTATAATTAAATGTTTCTCAATGTGTAGTATTTTGACATATACATAACTGCCAATATATTCATAAAGTGTTCCCGCAAACATCACGAACATCAAGCAACTGGCGTCAAACCATCGAAGACCTTGATCAGGAGGAAAAAGAACTTGATCTACGGCTCCGGGCAAGTGAGATTGCAGCCACCGAGCTACAATATTCGCATAGTTATGATGGAGTTGTTCTTTTGCTTTTGCTGCTTTCTACCATGTCAGTTACCAACTTGCTTTTTCCAGTATCTTGAACTGGGTCGGCAGAACCACACAACGTCAAGCACCTCTTCCAGGAAGCCTTACAAAAATATATGGTCATCGCTTGATAGTAACGATTCAGACGGGTAAAGTGAACATGCGTGTACAAAAACTTATTGTGCTGGGTCGGATTTTCAGGTTCACTACAATGATGCTCGCCGACATTTGGTTTGCGGGCCATTTATCAGTAAGATCTATTTTCTGTGTGCCCCAAATAAAGCTCGCCGAGCGACGAGATGTTCTGAATCAAATGTGATGTTGCCAAAATAATCCAAGCTTTATTCGAAAACCGCATTGTAGAAATTGGCAAGAAAGGTCCCACTTACCCAACAAAACATCATGTAATCAGATGTTCGGCGCAATCAAAACTTTAATAATGTTCTCTTAAAAAGTATTAATTGCACTTTTGTGTACGGGTTTCAGCCAAATTAAGTGGTGCAATAATACTGAAGGTTATAATCACAAAGCATTTTATAGGCAATATTTTTCAAAATGGATCGGCAATAGCCAGCTTCAAGTACGTGCATGCAGAGGGGTATCGAGGAAGTCGCATGAGGGCGCGATACCCGAGGGCCGAGTTTTAAGGGGGCCAAAGGTTTGAAAAGCCGGAGAAAAGCCTTACCTTCCCCGAGAAAAGGTTTTCTGTTTCAATGAATGGTTTGCAGTTACACACCCCAGGGTACAGCAAGCAAAACTTCATTCAGTTTTGCAAAATGCGCTCGGCAGTATTCACAACATTTGATTAAAGAAGGGACAGATGTAGAGAGTTGAACGTTCACCTTCAGGAAGATGCCTGATGGAGGTAAAACACCAGTTCAAGTCCAAAGATTATCGATGGCAAATCAGTCGAGAATATAGCATTGTTAGTGGGCGATTCTATAATTTGATTAAAGTTAGACACTTTGAAAAGACGAAATAAATCGGTTTGCTGATGAAATGGACGGAGTGATTATTAAAATTGCCAGCAAAAACAACACTGAAGGAAGGGTCACTCAAAAAGTCACTTATAACATTAGAGCAGCAGTCACGACTCACGCGACTGAAGTCTATCTGCAGCTACACTGTTTGGTGGTTGGCAGCACACTGCAAGCAGTAAACGGTTACTTCGATTGAACCTTAAATCGAGCCACAAAATTTTCAAAGCGAGGTTGTTTTAGATCTGACCTGCGAGTGTAGAACAAATCACTTTTCACGTACGCCATTACGCTTTTATGAGAGTTTCGGTCTAGTCGGAAAGACTCCAGATAAATGGACAAGAAATGCGCGAATTATCGGTATTACAGTTCAGCTAACTTTCTGTGACACAAAGTATATCAAAATCTTAGTCGGATGTTACATGACAGCTAAATCATCAAGTTATGCTGCTACACCCACGCAAAAATACTACACGGGCATTTAAGTGACAGTGATATAATTGAACGCTTCGTCGACATATCACATTGTCACAAGTTATTCGAAAATTCTGAGTAAATAAACCAACTAAGCAAATGCTATGCACACACCAAAGAAAACTAAATACATTGCGGCAAAATCTTGATTTATTTGACATCAATTTTCCGTCAACACAAAAGCAGTAATCGGCCCCAAAACCTCGTCATCGAACTTTCTTACCAACTTTGTACATATTGGCAGCTTGGTTTAACACGCTATAGCTCGTTGTTTCTGAATCACAGTTTGCACATATTCTTTAGAGAAACCCAGTAAAAAGCTTATTTGTTCACTGTGGGCTCCTGGTCAACCAGGCTTCCTTTGGGATGCTTGTTGCAACCGTAGTTTCACGAATTTTTCCGTTCAACATTCTTGTTTCTTAATCGGAAAGTTGAGAGAAAGCCATCAGAATGTCGAGGTGTAGGATTAGTAGTCATTGAAATGGAGCAAAAGCTAAGGTCGAACTAGAAGCGTTGAAATAAAGACAGCGATTTGACGTTTTCTTGCAAAACGCCCTGCGTTCGAATTGATCAGCTGCTTTGCGACAGCTAATGATCACCCCAAATTGGCGATTTAGAGCAGTCACTCTGTTTCCTAAAATGCAGCAACGTTTACTTGTAAAGAAGGGTCAGTCTCTTCAATTAATGGTATTTTTGGAAATTTGGCTTCGCAGCCAATTAACTCCAGATGGTAATTCTGCGAACATGTTTTCTGATGACAAGATTTTCTGCTAGGTAGGCAGTATTACGAAACTTAGTTTGCTGAAGATGCGCCTTAAACACTCTCCTGCACAGCAATATCATTTTGTATTCATAGGTGGCGGAACGGGGGGGGCCGCATGCGCCTAGGCTCCTCCACTTTTATTTCTGGGGGCTCCTGTCGCCCCACTTTTCAATTTCGAATTTTGTCTAAATAAGTTTAAGTGACACAATTAGTACTGGGTCCATTGTTAAAGTAAATTGTTTAATGAAGAAACTGTTGCAAAATTTTGTCAGTATTTTGTGAGCATTATTTGTAATTTGGCAGTGAATTTGACAGGATTTCGTAATGTTTGGCAGAATACACCGTGCCCAGTCTGTCACCATGGTGTGGTTTGCTTACCGCATTGGTGGTGTTGAACAGTGTTGCCGGATGGTGTAATACAACACAATTTTTACAGAAATGGTATAATTTTACATGCTTGTGTGCATGGGCGTCGGAAGGATTTTTTCCAGGAGGGCGCTATTGGATTTTTTCCAAAAGTTTTTCTAGGGGGGCTAAAAGTGGCGAAATTCGTTTTTTACCACTCGAAACTAAGAAAACAGCCTTTTTTGCTGAGTTTTCAAATTTCTTCCCCCCTTCCGACACCCATGCTTGTGTGTAGGCAAAGTTCGTGTCACACCATTAAAACATTGGTGTAATCTGAAGCGTTTTAACACCATTCTAAAAAGTGAAATTTTGCTGAATCTTATACACAAAATGAAATATTTCACAGATCAATTTCAATTGTGTCTTTGGTTTTGCACTGGCAACACTAAACAACTATATTTATTTCTGCATTAGCAACACAATTGGCATCCTTACAGCAGACCACTCGCTCGTTGATGCATATGCTTTGTCTTGTCTTTGCATTCCGCTATCTAATGCAGTTGTAGAATGAGTATTCAGTCATGTTACTTCTGTGTTCAAGATATGAAAAAGTTGTGATTTTGAATGTGTTTAAGACAGGTATCAATCCTGTGTCATTTTTGCCTGTTTTTTTAAGCTGTGTTCTTGGTGTTTTCATAGTCCAATGGCGACACCGGCACACTGGCTCCTCAGGCTTAGCCCGAGTCTTCGATTACAATTTATATCGGAGAATGCGAGCTTGCTTTTCATATTTATACTACCACCCACTGTCCCACTTCACTAAGTTGTTAACTCGGCCTCTTTTCTTTGGACCTTGTCAGTTGTCACTGTTTATATATTTGCGTTCCACGTCTGGCCTTTCGCGTTCATGTTGCAGGTGATCTGAATAAAACAATATCGTTCGTAGTAGGCGTTCTCTCTACTTCGTTCGCTCGCGCTTTACTCGGGCTCATCCTTTAGAGCCCGAGCTGCCCTGTGCAATTAAGTACTGTATTTTTTGAAACATAATTCGTATCGGACTGAATGTGCCTTGAAGCAATGGATTTGTATATAGTTGAATATTGGATTTTAAGTCCAATCCAAGATAGGTTCCCATGTCGAGAATAACTTCAGACGAACAATAAATCGTCCAGCAACTCGGGCTAATATGAATGAGCCTAGTAAGCAGAAGACTGATCGGCGTTATCATTGCTCTGTGATGCACGTTACTCAATAATGGAGAAGTTACCATGAGAACTTCTCATTTATCATTACGTAACTAACGTCTCAGAGCAACAATAATGCCAGCCAGAATGAAAGCAAATGGAAATATCAGTAAGGCAAGCGGTTTTATTCAGTCAGAATGAAGGCTGATTTATCGTATGATGAGTCCGAGTGACGCTGTTGACCTGGGTCGCCCATGTGGCAGCATATTTGAATTTAAGGTGGTTCACCGATACGTTTTCATAGTGGTTTAATTTTGTCTAAAATAGTGTAATTTAGACTTACATATGTTGTATAGATAATGACGTCATGTTTTAATGCTTGTGACGTCACAGTTGCCAATTCAAACCACAAAAATTTTCTACAGTTTTTTGACATGCACTTGTGCCCACCCACTTTGAAAAAGGTTCCGCCACACATGTTTGTATTAACTAGTTTGCAAGGACAAAAAGAATCAAGAAAAAAGCCGCATTACACCTAACTGCTGAATTAACTGGCCCTGCCGAGAACCGAATCGCCGTGCTGGGTCGATTCATTTCGGATATTGTGAGAAAAAAAAGGAAACAAACGTGAAACATTTAGGGATCCATGAAATATCCGCTGATTTGAATGTAATAATCGCGTATGGTTCATAGTTGAACACACTAGGGCACCGAAAGCGTCTCGCGCCCCGGACACAACTCCTCGATACGCCGTCGCGCTGCACATTGTTGCCGATTCCACACACGTGTGTGCTGGTGCCAATAGCATTACACATCTGCTTTGACTCAGGAAAGCTACTTCTCTGCAGGTTTTTAAGCAGTTTGGAGCCCATGCAGCCCATAGATCCAGAAAAGTCTCTTCGACGTTTGCGCGAAATCGTTACACCCAGTCCCACAACAAGGATCGGCGAACATCAGGACACCGGTTCAAGCAATCTCAAGAACTACGTCGTAGTTGATGACGTGTCGCAGATCACCAGTTCTGCTCCGACGCAGAAGTTTTCTACCCAGGTCGAGAAGCGTAAAGGGTTTGCGACGGATGACTATCAGTTCAATGGAGCGCGCAGGCGTCACAAACTCGAAACGTTTCTGGACGAGCAGCAGATTTCCAAAAACAACTTGCGCCGGTCTGCGTCACGCACTAGCGAGCCCCGCGTTTCACCCAGACGCAAACCAGAGTCTAGTCTTGGATACACAACTCGCGAGGCCCGCGAAACTGTCCCATACAGCTGGTGCTCCTTGCGGAGTAAATCCCGCTCCCCTTCCGATTACAACCACAGTGCTTCCAACACAGAGTACAAGATGAGTTACGCTTTGCAGGACCCAGATGAGTTGTTTCAAAACTTCAGTCGCAGTCGCGAAGGCTATCCTGTAAAACTTGCTTCATATGGTCCACCAGACTATGACTGCAACGAAGCATTGAGCTGCACAGACTCGTCTGTTGTCAGCCGAGGTGTCGAGTCACAGCTGCGCAACACCACGACACCATCTATTGCAAATACTGACATCAAATCAAGTAAGTACGAGTGATGTCACCGGCACATTATATTTGTTCGCAAACCGCACCGCAACTGTATATTTTTCTGCACCTTCAATACTGCACCGGGCTGCAAATCCGCAAAATTTCACTCCAAAAAAATTAATGCTGTACATTAATAACAGTGCTTTTCGATCTCGTGTCGAATCCGCCTATGACTATTCTTGATTATATTTAGAGGTAAAGCTTAGGGCTAGTTTCAGCAATAATTGAATGAGACCGAAATGTACTTGTAATGTTCTATCTCTTAAATAACCATTAGGTCAGGGACCGAGTTTAAAGGAGGACGGGAGACATGTCCCACCAACGTTTGGACAAGGGAGGAGACAATATCTTTTTTCCCCGCCAATATTTTGTGGTAAAAATTTTTGGGTCATTGTAGGGCGCAGCCATGCCAGTTAATGGATTCTCAGAGATACATGTTTATTCAATGTCTATGGAAAGAAGTCCTTTCTTAGCAAAGAATCAGACACTTTAAGATCTTACAGAGTACATATTTCGCCTACGATGTAGGCATCATCAGCTCTTATTCAAATAGAATCCATGCTTATTAATTGAATACATGCTTATTAATTGAAAATGCATTACGTAACTGCCAATTAATTGAATCTCAACGATACACGTTCATATATTCTACTTTTAATGTTGTTTTTTTTACAAAATACTTGAAGTGTTGTGTTTGTTTTAATTACTTTGACAAAGAACTCTTCAAGTGCTAATACTAAAGTTTTGCGTACTCAGTAAAGAAGCAAATACCTCGTAATCATTGTCAAGCACTAGCACAGCACTATGCAACTTCCATAAAACCACGGGCGTAGCCAGGGGGTCACTTGGGCCATGGTCCCCAAAATATATAATTTCCTTAATGTGCCTCCCAAAAGGCCGTATTGCGGTTGAGTGAACATGATAACGTCATCGAAACGCAGTGAAATGCACAATAATATGCATATCACACAAAATTTGTATTACCCAAAGTTTTCTAGCAAACTCGGTCCCTGCCAGTAGGGCAGCCCAAATGAGGCCGAACAGGCCATATCCCCTCTTCCGAAACGACCTTGCTAAGATTTTTCGTTGGTGCTTTTATGAGCTGTGACATCGAAACAATCTTTGTGAAAAATAGCTAAAGATTGATCTCTGACGACGTCAGTGACTGGCCCCTACCGAACAAAATACCTGGCTGCGCCACTGGTCCCTGCAATAGGTTATGTTACTTTAAAAGTTTCTCCAGGTGACTTACAATCCTTGATCTTAGACTTTAACCAACCAAAATTCCCCTGTTGTAAAGCACCGCAATACTGACCATAGGCTCAGCAGAGCAACACCTTTCAACATGTTTCAAGCTAAAACCATTACTTTCTAGTTAAAGCTTAGCAATGCACAAACTAAAACATGGTCAGAAAAACAAGTACAACACGTTCGCCTACGCTACTTTGAGTAGTTGTGGGCTGCTGCGTCGCATATTTGTGCCGAGTTACTAATTTCTTCGTCTCTCTGAATCTGAATGCACGCACATGACGACAACATAACCTGCATGCACGTCACATGGCGTTAGTTAGCTGGTCAAACCCACGTTGAGGGTAAGGATTTAAAGTTATACTTCATTGTCAGTTAAAGTTAATTGTTTGTATTAAATTTATATCACAACTAACCCTAAATTTTTATAAGCATAATCCAAAACAGTCATACGGCCGATTCTACAGTACACGAGGTCCAACAGTTGTTTTCTTCTTACGTATTGTCTGCATCTGAGCAACAAGGTACTCGTGCAAGCTCATTTTTATCCATGTTTGGCTACCCACAATTGTAGAGGCAAAAAGTTTGACAAATAAGGGTTTCCCTTTACAAACAAGTAACTTTTGGAAAAAATAAAGCTAATATTTAAAGCGGCACGCCACCAACACCCGGCAGCCTTTGTAGCTTGTCTATGCGGCGTGGAAAAATACACTCCATTAAGAAATGCCGAAAAAGAAAGCAAGGAAACACCGTTCTACTTTCAACAGAGTGGATAGTTTTAACATGTCTACGCTACTGACGAAAGCAGCAAAGCAGTACATAGTCCAGTGGTTCCCACCTTTATTAGACTTACGGCACTCTACGGAAGAGATAATCAGTTTGAGGCACCCAGTAGAAAAACCATAGCAATGTGGTATGAGGTTTGATGACATTTTGAAAATGTAGTTTCAATGATTTATTGAAAAATGCATTAATTTTCGGCAACATAGACTATTGTAAATGGCACCACAGAGTGCCGCGGAAATCCGATTGGGAACCACTGACCTAGTGTAATGAAAATCTAAGCGACAAAACGTCCATTAAATGTTTTCGAGGCACAATTCAGGTTTCAACAATAATTTAAGTTGTGTTCCAAAGCTAATTCTCGACAAATTGTCAGAATGTCAGGAAACAGTGATAAGTTCAATCATTTCCTTGTCCTGCTGATCTGTTGTCAGTGCTTTGCTTCTTATCATAAGTTTTCCTCGTTGCTTTTGCTTCGCTTAAGATTTTAAAGAGCTTAGCATTCACACAGCAGCAATTCCGGCTGGTGCAGCTGTTTCAACGATGCTGATGATTTTCGGTGAAATGGAAAATTTTACGCGTCGTGAAATTCAGTGTTTTGTGTCATTACTTTTGGTTGGCTGTGGAAGACTATATGGTTTAAAATTGTATTTAAGAGCTCTTTACAATATCAATCAGGAAAAAACTATTTAAAAAAACTAAAAGTTTCTTAAGTGCAGAATCAGTTTTGAAGTTCACTTGTAACGAATACAGATTGTATATGGCTGAATGTTCTTCAGGTGTTACAGGGCAGCAAAGTTTTTTTGCTACATCAAGCTGAAAGTTATTTGCCTCTCACAAAAAAGCAGCCTCTTCTAAACTGCGTTGCAGTTTATAATCGTTAAACATTTTCGATTAGTGTACCTTTGTATCAGTGTCTGTATAATTTGATGACTTGCTGTTTTCAAATTAAACTCAATAAACCGATTTAAATTAAACTCGATAAACCAACACTTTTCGCATTGAAACAACAGTCGAAACGCTTTCTCCGGCTTTACACTGCAAAACTTTTTTCCTTCATCAGATCAGCAGCATAAGCAAAAAGAATGTCATAACGAATATATTCGAACCTCTCCGTCCGCTGTTGCTCGCGAAACGTACAGAATGCTGACAGAACTTGAACGAAACGGTCTTCTCGGCAACGCAAAGGCCGTACATGGGTACAGCACTGGGGAGCGCGGCAATGAGGACGGTTTTCGTTATCGCGATCAAATGCCATGTCGCAGGAGACTTCAAGCGGACGACGTTCGGACAGTTGTATCAGAGACAGAAGGTAATGAGCTTGGTTTGTGAACATCTTTGTACACGGACCACACGGCAATAAAGAGAACCAACTAACACATATTTTACCCGGCACAAGCAAAAAGCGTGCACTTGCCGCTGCGCCGCGTTCTACGCCTTTTTTACCCTTTAAAGGACCTCGAAAGTCACTGTAACGGCTCGAGACAATTTCGACCATAACTGACCGACCGATCGCGCTAGAGAGTTTATGAAGAAGTTAGATGTAGAATTTCGTGTTTTCTTATGTTCTAATAAACAAAAATTAAGTACCTTTACATTGGAAATTTTGTCTGACGGTGTGGCGTCACCATGACGCCACTGTGACACATGGCAAAATTTCAAATGCCAATTCACCTGTTTTTTGTTTGTAAGAAAATACATGAAATTCCGCATCTTATGATGCCGTCACTGATTCTCTAGCTAGCTCAATCGGTCGGCGATTTATGACCGAAGTTGTCTCAGAAGCCATACATTTTGGACTCTCGCGCTCCTTAAACGGGTTAAATGTTTTTAAAAATTCAGTTACTTAAAAAGGAAAGCTCCTTACTCCAATAGCATTACTTTTGGAAAACTATTTCTAAGTTCCTTTTTCACAAAATGTTTTAAGTTTGTTCAACTACTACATTTCCAGTTGTTTGTTGGTTGTAAGTACTGTATGTATGACGCTGCATCGAAACATACAAAGTTTTGCAGCTATTTTTCAAAGGGTTAAACTTCTTATGATGGTAGAAATATAACTGCGTTTTACAGCTTATCATCTGGAACATGAACTGAATGATTGGTTCGAACAACCACTTGATGGCAGCTCTGAAGACACATCCACATACGCTGAATTTTCACGTGACCGCGACGAACAAAAAACTGAGGCTGCAAAACACTTGTGAAGAAGAATCGGTGTGTGGCATCTTGTACTCGGTCTGTGCGGTATGGCAGCTACCTACGGACAACGTGAGCTTTTAGGTTTGAAAAAACAATTCAATGCCGGCCACAATTTGCTGGTGTGCAAACGTTGAGAACCTTCATGCTGGGAAGCAGAGTGTTCTCTTGAACCATTTCTGTATTTTTCCCGAACGCTGGCTTGGATGTCTCTTGTAGTTCGGCTCAAAGCTTCACGACAAGCATGACTGAATCAAGTTTATCAGGATTCAAGTTTCAACGCTTCAGTGCAAACGTTGTGAAGTATGCTTTTTGTCTAGGCTACGCATTTGCCTCGCATTACATGACCCTTTCTGAGCTTAAACCGAGCTCTGAATATTTCCGCGGTTGTTGCAAAACTGAGCACAATCTTAGCACAAAAGCGCAAAAGACTATCATATACTGTGAAGCAGCATGTCCATGCTGCATTGCCTCATAATACCCATTCGCACAGCGTTGGAACAGCAAGAACATCGGGTGATCGTGCGTTTAAGGTCGAGGTGAGGTGCATGTGCTCATACACCGAATAATTGCCCTTCGGGCACGAGCAGCAATTTGAAACCATTACAAGCACAAGCGCTTTCCCTCTGGGTCAGCACCTTCAAGTCGCTGCAGCTTGTCACCGTTGCGTAACTTTGTCCGACAAAAAGGCAAAGCCCACGTGCTGACGGAGCGCTTCTATCCAGTTCAGAATCCGGCAGCTT
>Ga0210059_1003808_pt1 | contig 24252 bp, 12 predicted proteins | sample Ectturendosymbi2_FD_188042 | JGI IMG/M metagenome (GOLD analysis project Ga0210059, IMG submission 188042) | Ecteinascidia turbinata endosymbiont from Florida, USA - Sample 2 (SPAdes) (version 2) | ecosystem: Host-associated > Tunicates > Ascidians > Unclassified | place: Key West, Florida...
TTTCTCGTTTTTTGTTAGTGGAATCGATAGGTGTGGAAGCGGAAGCGGTTGACGAAATAGCCGCTTCCACATCCCTGGCTCCAAGCATTCGTTCACTCTTCAACCACGGTGTTTGACGCAACCGGAGGCTTTGTTGCCAGGCGTTTGTCTACAAGGATGCTCATCGAGGTGGCTTGGAGGCCAAGGCCTGTTCAGCGAGACGATTCCAAGCGGCCAATGGCTAGCTGGCCGCATTCTACCAACTTTCATTGACGGAAAGGGCTGGGCACAAACTGTTTCCACAAACGCTGGCGCCACATCCATACCTTTACCGACCATTTCGTGGTTAGGTGGATCCGCGAGTATTTGCCAACGCTGCAAGAACGCTCGAGGTGGCTTGGAAAGCAACGTAATTTCAACGAAGGCGACGTGATTTTGTTGGTCGACAAGACTGCTTCCAGAGGCCAATGGTTGGTCGGCCGCATTCTACAAACATTCCCTGATGAAAGGGGCTGCGTACCTACTGTTTCCGTCCGCACCAGGAACGGTATCGTCAAATGGCCGATCGCAAAGCTGTGTCTCCTGACCGCAGCTTCGAGCAATTGATTCGAGCGGTCCCTTCGATGTGCGGCTGGCTGTAAAATGGACTGTTCATTTTTTACAGAGACAGTCAGCTGCACCTATGGACTGTGTTCTTCTTGCAGATGGCGACCGCACTGCAACCGTTACCATGAACAATGGACTGTGTTTTCTTGCAAGGGGCAACGGCAATGCGCCTGTTGCAGCGAATTACGGACTGTCATTTTTTGCAGGTGACTCAACAGGCCAGGCCATGCGCAATCGTGAACATTCTTCAAATGCATGTCAGGTGATTAGCTTGACTCTGTCTCGGTGGCAAACAGCTTGCCGAGAATGCTTCGCACTGTTCAGAGCTTGATGGATGTCGCTGCTTGCTTTGTTGAAAACTCGAAGTCCTGTTTCCTCTGATTTGCCGGGGAGTGTAAGGCGCGCAGCGACTTTGCCTTCGCCTTGATTAACCGCTCCAAGCTGTTCATTCGGTGACCCATATTTTGAAGCAGCCAACGCTATCGCGAATTCCCATGCGAAGGTCGTGGCCGGGCCCTGACCAGTCTTTTTGGCAATCTGCTTAATCTCATCCTGAGTTGAGTAACAATTTCATTTCTGTCTCCGTCTTGTGTCTGTTAAACAGGATGTCAACACGGCATGTGTCTGTTTCGTTGTGTCGTAACAGCTGTGACAAAGAAGTTGTTGTTCTGTATATGCCACGTCTAGCGTACAATAAAAGTGCAGCTCGGGCCAACTAGAATTTTAGCGACAATTCGGCCACCCTGCGTATAGACCAAATTCTGCTAACCGTAGCAGTGAGTTTTCTGACAAACTTGTAGACCGAAATCTGGGCTGTGAAGCGCAGACCGTTTTGGTACGTAAGTTTGTTATTTCATGTCTCCTTTGGAGCAGTTGCAGCCAATCGGCGCTGAAGTAGTACTTTGTTCAAGCGTTTGTGATGCCTGTTTAAATTTACTGTAAATAACCGCATTGTGCGCCTCTCTAATCGTTAATTGACTTTCGCGCTCTCAGCTAATCGGTTGAAGGTTGTTTACTTAGTTTAGCTGCACTGCTAGAATGCTTTTAGTTTGTTTCTGTTGTGTTTCAGAAACCGTATCTAACGATCAATCGCTGTTGAACTTGCTTCTTGATTGTGACAACAAGGGTTTGTGCTGATTACCTTTCGCTCCGTTTGCAATTGCTGTAGGAAATAGGGACTCTACAGCCCGGTTGACGCGTGGATTTTAGGTGTCAGTCCAAGCGAAAGATTATACATTGTGCGCTTTTCAAACTGTGCGGACTAGCTCCCCAATGGCTTGCAATTAAGGCTAACATTCCGCAACAAATGGCAGTATCAGTTTCCCACTTTCTTAAAAGTTCTAATTTGAAAAGATACGGATAACAGCAGCCAGTTGATAATTGTGCGTTGATGCCTACGCTAACCTTTAAATATCAAGAATCGCTTTGAGCTCAAACCATTTAAATACGATTTAATTGGTTTCCCTTGGCAACCCTGAACCTTGACTGGTAGGTGAGCGAAGCGTAGTTGATGCTGTTGTGGTAATTAATTAGGCAGCATGGATTTAGCAGGGATGAGAATAACTTTGTTGGAAAATTAGGAAATTTTGGTTCAAACCGTTTAAAATTTCGGTTTTTCCCAACTAAGTTTTAAACTATTGATTGCAAAACGTCTGCATGGCACCACCTAATGTACACAACACTGGGTGGAAAGTTGCTGACTCCTACTACACCGAGTCAAAGCAACTACCCGTGATTTGTTAGCCGGGGCCCTGTGCCCCCTCTAGATCTTCTCTGGAGGACCACGAGCAGATGCACCGGGATGGGGATGTTCACCTGATGGGGAGTGCTGTTGCGTTTTTTATTGAAGGACAGCGTCCCACGGGTATTGAGGGTCTTCGTAGCGGGGTCGCGGACCATGAAAGGTTGAGGCAGGAAATTTCCTGTTTCATTGGCCCAGTGTTTCAAGGGGCCTTATATGTGGTGTTTGGTCTAGCATGGAAGAAAACAATTTAGCAAAGATAAAGTTGCTTTCAGAATTACAGGTAAACAAGTGAAACGTACCCTCTGTTATACTTCTTCGTGCAAATGCCACCAACATCGTCGTGTTTTTCAGATCCGACATAAGCAAGTCCTAGCAAACCCTTTCCGAAATCTACGTACGTGAAAAGATGTGAAAGGCAACTAGAAAACTGGTGCTCACTAAATGCTTCCAATAAATCCTGGGCCCTCCAAACTTGATCTCGATTATACCTGCAAACAAGCAACAGTAGAACAACTTTGCAGAATACATTGTAAACACGAGTGACGAACCACGAAAAACAAAATAGTGTCAACTACAGCATGTTTCATTACCATACATGCTAGCATCATTAGTTTACAAAGGGCTGCAGTTTGAACGTCTTGACTGTTTAAGTCACTCGCATGCACTGAAATACGATCAAAGATTCCAGCGAGTCTTTTTAATTGACCTATAAAAAACATGAAAAATCTCAGATAGCCACAAACCTAGGTTCATTGGTCGACTCGTTGTGAACAATAATCTTCTCCAGCTGAAATCTATAACCTTTGTATGTGTCAGTCGGATCTGCTTTTGCTGCATCCCAATCCGTTGTGCGGTAGATTTTGTTTACGCGCTCTATCAAGCTTATCAAATAGTACATGGTTTCAAGCACGCTGCTGTTTCCCATGTGTTGATAAAACCTGCAACAATTCAAAACAAGGGCGAACTGTTATAAATAAAGAAATTGTTTTTTTATAGTGTACTCGCTTTGTACTCTCTTTGGAGTGTCACGAATGGTCTGTGTGTGCGCATCAGAGATGAGCGGACTGCCATATTTTGCGATCCAGATCCAGTCCTGAATTTTTATAACTCAGTCCAACAAGTCCAACCGAAATCCAAAAAGTTTTCAAAATCCAAGTCCAAAAAATGTAACAAAACACAGCTTTTTAAAAACAAAGATTACGCAGTATTTTCCATTAACTCAGTCCAAATCCGGTTCTGATCCTAAATTTTTGAATCAATTTAATATCCGGATCCAATCCAAATTTAACAAAATTCGTCATAGTCCAGATCCCTCAAGTCCAGTCCAATGCTCATCTCTGGTGCGCGTCTCCACTCACTCTGCGCCGTGCGCCACGCGGCTGCATTCCAGTGAATGCCACATTGGTGGCAGGCCAATGGCAGAAGTAAAATAATGGTATATCGTGATTTCACCACTGCTACACAAACACTAGAACACTTATACAAAAACACAATTTAAACTTGATTGAGCAAAACAGGGTGTACCACAGCATAAAGTGACATACTGGATTGGAGACTCAAGTACGCAATATACACTTAATTCTTCGTTGTCCTAACGGTCTAGGACAGTTCGGCGCCGCCGTTTCGGCGACGAGCCGTTTCGGCGACGGGACGCTTTGGCGATGGTGGTCGCAAATGTTTTATGCGAAAAAATGTGTGTTTTTGAAATACTTCGAAGGTTAGACTACAAAGGATGTTTGCTTCACAAGTGTTTTTGTTGTCATCCTGATGGCGAGTGGCCAGTATAGTTTCCCGTCCGTCAGGAATGTGAAAGAACTTAGTGCGACGTGGCCACGTGTGTAAAGAAATATGGCTTGTGATGTTTATTTTTGCTGGCATGAGGCGTTTGTGCAAAAAGTTAAGCCTGGGCAGCATATATTGCTTGATCTTCCACGTAGACAGGGGCCCATCTAGAGGGATCTGTTTGGCTGTCATGACAGACTCCTTTGCAACGCAGGTACTCAGCATTAAAGCCGATAAAATATCAAACGCTGTCACTGCAGGTCTGAAATGCGGGTGGTTTGTAACAGGCAACAGCCTACATTTCCCTTGTAACGTTGCATAGTACTATTATGAAACAACAGCGTTAGTGCCTTGTCTAAATAGAGCCTGCGCAATAACATTATACAATTCACGTTTTTGAACACTCAAAATTGATAATGCGTCGAATGCACGTGTTTCTGAATTTCCTCCTCTGGCAGTGCCGGCTCTAATGTTGTCAGAATCTCATACACTGCCACGCACACGCAGGAGCTGTTTTGTAAAATTTCGCTTCATGACGAGAGGACAGTCTCCAATCACGATCGTTTCGTTTTGCAGTTTCGGGCTAATTTTATCTACTGTTTACACATACTGTAGTAAGTTATGACAAAATTAATAGTTTAGGCCTTCCTCAACGTCACGCCAAGTAAAGTGAGTTCGTTTCCACTGAAACTATATTTTTATAAGCAACTTCTCATATTGAAAGGCGCGACAGCTAGCCTCAAAAATTGTGTGCGCATTATCTGAACAAAATACCAGTGAAGCGTCGTATTTCGAAAACCAGCCTTATTAGAATTAAGCAGTTGACGATGTTGTTTGCTGCTCACGAAGTCCTATATTGATTTCGAGTAATTCATTTTTACATTACGATACAAAGTAATCAGAGCAATTGCAATTCAATCGTTCTTCTCCGCAGTGATTTTGCAAGTATATTTATAACACCGCCATCTTGATAGACAGCGCACTCCAGGGACGCAGTTGTGCAGCTGGTTGTCAGCATTGATTTTATAAGTGTATGTACGTTTGGATAAATTGGATAAACAGCTCTCATTGCTGTACGATTGGGACAAGTGCTAGACCGAATCTTGCGCCTACACGCTTCACAACGGCAGTGCGAACTTTTGCACTTTGGTGACATTCCAAAGGAGAATACATTTCACATTTCATCGCCGAAACGTCCATCGCCGAAACGGCGGCGCCGAACTGTCCCATTCCGTGTCCTAACGGAAGAGAACAATGGTGCATTGACCAAACTATTACAACATAATCTATCGACCTTTGGATCTTAGTCTTCCTTGTAATTATTTTCGCTTACTCATCTACGTTGATCTTTCCGAGCTCATCGAGTTAACATCATGGAAATTAAATTAAAAATCGTGGTGTTCGTTTCGACAGGTTTGCCTTGTTAAGGTGCTTAATACGCTGCAGGTTTGTTTCAGAAGAATAACGCGTGAGCCACAAACATACGCACACAACACAGTTCGTGCAACGAGGGCTTATTGTTATTGAGTTCTCAACAGTAAAGTCATGATTAAGGAATACAGGATATTTTATCTTTTATCTAAATTTACACTCAGTCGTAAGTTATCTTTTTGGCCAGTCCCTCCAATGCAAATGGATCTGCAGGAGTGCAGGCACGCGTTAGTTCAGTGCAGTGGCGTAGCCAGCCCAAAAATTTGGGGGGCCAAAATGTTTGATTTTAGGCGAACAACACTATTTTGTTTAGAAAAACGCCTCTCAAAGCATGAAATGACTATATTTTCTAAAAATTGGGGGGGGGGCATGGCCTCTTAGGTCCCCCTGGCTACGCCTATGGTTCAGTGGTTCTCAAACTTAACAAACACACCGAACCCTTACGTAGTTTTCCAAGCTTTTGTCGACCCCCATTTTTGCCCAATATAACAGAAAATAAAAATGGGTTACATGTTTCAGATGACCTTCATCAAGCCCTGAAACGGCTCCATCGAACCCAGTTTAAGAACCACTACGTTAGTTTGTAAACCACGATTGAGAGGTGAAGGTGATTTTTGTTTGAAACACACTTTGTCCAACTATTGGTTTTATGTGCGAACCGACACGGAACGCCAGTTATTTAGTAGCGGTGTTCAAATCTTTCGACTTTTGCCAAAGTTCGTAAGAAATTTCTCCTACGTGGGGACGACGCATGCCAACAGTTATTGTTACTGAAAGTATTTTTGTAAATGGATGAATAGTAGCTTCATACTTTTCATTAAGAAACTGCAAGTTGAAGAGTTCTTTGTATGATACGTTTCAGATCAACATGCTTTGTCAAGATGCTGCGGCCTGGTATACTTTGGAATACAGTGTCTGCTTTTTTAATAGGCCAGGGTATGCTTCGGGGTAGCAATATAACCGGTGATGAGCTTAGTGGTAGAGCGTCCGCCTCTCAATTGGAATGTTGGGGGGACGATCCACGGCCGCTGAGTGACTCGCCGCAGCGCTCCTTGGGCAAGAGCGTTCACCTCAACCACCAAAAAGCATCATGCAAATTTCTGCCTGCCGGCAACTGTTGTTAAATAAACCTGTCGCATCGCATACGATCCAAAAAATGAATATATATATCTATCTATTTAACTAATGCGGCAGAACCTCCCCGAGAAAGGGTGGTCACTTTCAAAAGGGTTGAAAGTCGATACACAGAGAATCTTGGTGAGAGTGTACGTCAGGTCAGTTTTCAGCGTATGCTTGCCGGTTAGTTAGAGTTTAAGTTGCTGCTGATCTCGCTTCACAACATCTCTGAAACGAAGGAGTGGTCGGCCAACACATCGGGCGGCCGGTGCTCAATTCACAATGTAGAAAGATTTGGGAAGACGGCAAACGTGACCAAACTAGTGAAGGCAGCTGATTTTAGGGTAACTACTGTAAACCAAGAGTTGCAGCTTGTGCGCCGCAAGGTGGCGTCATTCTTGGTCTTGTCCCTTTAAGTCGCTGCAGGTCACACTGTTAAGTTTATTCCTTCCTGGCGCATGTATGTTGGCCAACTTTCGGAGCTGAAAAGAGAGTACTTAATATGTAAACCCTGTAGATGTTGTCTTTGGTGCGCACCGTAAGGTGGGATTGCGCCATGGACCTGAATCGACTGAAGGTGGTAGTGATCATTCGGTTCTGGACTGAGCAGTTGTTGGGCATAAAATAATCCAGGTACAGCAGAACTTGTCTAGTTCGTCATCGTTTAATTCGTTACTTTTTCGTCGGTCCGGTCCGGACAGAATTCCTATCTTTGGTGCACATTTCTGTCATCCAATTCGCCATCGTCTAATTCGTCATTTGTTCCATTCGTCACCTCTTTCTGTCCCTTACAAGCGTTTTTTTCGGCTAATACGTCATTTGCAGTTTCGCTTTCGATGTCTAAGCAGCTAGTACCTGTGGGAATTCAAACAAATTAAGGATCTTTATCTGAGAATTGTTGCACCTCGCAATTTCTTTATCGAATTTATACACGAGGTGCGAAGTGCGACCCGACTCCCCGTCCCCACTGAGAGAACGCGGGAAATCTTTGCAGTTAGTTAAGGATTTAAAAGGTGTTAAATTAAATGGAGGAGTCCAGATAAAGTAGAGGAACTAATTGTTGTATTCAACCATAACTTCATAAACTTGTATTTTACTGCAAATAAGAGCACAATGTATACGAGCTTCTATGATAGAATTTACCTGTTTGCATAATTCGTCACTTTGCCAAAATCGCCACTTTTTTCTAATCCCCTTGAGGTGACGGATTAGGCAAAGTCTACTGTAGCAGAATTTGTCCGCTGTTTCGAGTCAAGTCCTGTACACAACGATATCTGTCTGGACAAAGTTACAGAAGCAGCAGCGAAACGGTCCATTAGCGGTTGAAGGCCCGCTTCCCTCTGAGAGACCAATGCAACCTTATCAACAAACAGTAGTTTACATACAAGGATGTGCCATGTTTTTGTTTTGGCATGTAATCTTGCAAGGATGAACAACCTTTTATTGATGCGGCTGAACTGGATGTCATCTCTGCCATCATCATGGAAGGAATGATGGAGTAAGGCAGAAAGAATTCCCAACATTGTTAGAGCTAGAACACAGCCTTGCTTTACGTAACTTTTTTAGCTTGAAGGAAATTGACAGAGCACCATCTAATGAGATGTGCGTTTCTATGCTATCTTGCAAGGACCTGCCAAGGCACAGAAGCGTACATGCGAACAGCCTACCTTTTTGTAGAACAATGTGCAACTCTTCTCTGCTAACCACATCAAATGCTTTAGTCAGGTCAACAAAGCTAGTATGCAGCGGGTGACACTGCTCACAGAATTTCTACATATGACAAAGTGAAAAGCTTACATCTGCAAAAAATCTGCTGCTGCAAAAGCATTGCAATTCAGGGTAAAGACTCTCAGTATAAGTTCAGTGGCGAGATAGTATGAATCTGGCGAACACCTCAGTTAACATTCAAAAGAGATTCGTCTGTAATTGTTGTGGTCTTCTTTTTCCTTTTCGTTTTTGTACAGAATGGTGATCCTGGCGTCTCTACTATATGAAAACAACATGCCAACACCTGCAAGAAACGGTGTACAGTAGCGGAACAAGCAATCGTCGCACATGAGGAGCACCATCCAAGCCTGGTGATTTACCAGATCGGGAGCCTTGATATCAGCGTTAAGCTTCTCAATTGTTGAAAGTTTTTTCCAAGGTCTTGTGAAAGGTGAGGGATGCCGGCCTTTGCTTCACTGCTGACTGGCCTCAGATGAGCACAGAGCTCCGAAAAGTTTTCCACCCATATGGTCAATACTTGGCTCTTGTCCGTCATTATGGCAACGCATGCAGATTTTAGCCAAGGGCCTCATGCGGAGGTCTCAAGTCATTTGCTGTACCTACTTCACCACAATAACTTTGGCTTAAACATAAAATTAAAATAAATCTGTTGACAACCAGCAATGATTGCCATCAATGTTGGCCACGCGTAAAAAACTACAGGGGGAGAATTTTTGCGATTTGCTCGATAGGCTGCATTCTGTTGCACGCAGTTTTCGCTGAATGAGTTCGACTTGTGCTATGTTAAGAAATATACAAAAAAGATGCACGAGTGGAATTCCGCGCGAAAAATGCACCATGTTACTCTCTTTAACGTACCTTTAGCGCAGATCATGAATGTCACTATCTATGGAAATCTTCTATAATTCCACATCATTTTAAACAGCAAAGTAAGTTAAAATTAAGAAACACACTTGTGTATTACGTAGCATGATACTCACACACAACAATTTTGCAAACAGAGACGAATCTATCAAGATCCAACATCCATACAACTTTCAGAACTTTTACAAAGAACTGAAGCTGCCACAGCTCAAAAGTCAACCTGATTTTAGAACTATGAAGTTTAACTAACGCAAAAATTAAGAGTGATTTGCATCCACCGTCAAGAAGCGTTTTTAAAGGAATGTACGGCTCAGACTGGGTCGTATGAGATGAAAACCACAGTGCGATAACGCTGTATTTCCATACTGAAGAAGAGTGCAAAGTGGAGAACTAAGGATAATATCCAATATTGCAATGCTCCGACTAGCGTCAGCTCTTCAAAAAGAAATTAAAAAATAGCTTGGTTTGACGAATGTAGTCTTGAAAACTAAATTCTGCAAATTTGGTGAGCACCTCGTCTGAGCACTCGCTCTGTATAGTGTATATCTTTGACTTCACGTTCATTTTATAACATGTCAAGCAGAAGCGAGAATCTGGAGGTTCTTTTTTATTTTTTGACTTAAGTTAAGTGCAGTGTGTGTAAAATGTAGAAAGATATCGTAGTGACAACCGCCCACTCACTGAGCAAGCATCTCAACTCACCGCTACCACAATACATAAGTTAGACAGCCTAGTTTGAAAAATATCTTTGATCGTTACCTGAAATCAGCAACAAGAGCAATCCTACATATCTTTTTTGACAAACCATCCGACGACGCTCGTTTCGTTTTTCGATGCAGAGAGGATAAAACATGTGATTTTTCTTCTTCAGTCACCGTAAGTATCTATAATAACGTTGATAAAAATTAGTTGTGCATTCAAACGATACAAACATAGCAAAGCTCTGTAGATGCCGGGATTTTTAGACCTTTTCCATGTCACGGAACACTTTTTGCATTACTCTTGTGGCATATCAAAGATTCACATTGGTGACAGTGGATTTTTACTCAAATAGTCGTTTTTTTTGTGGAACAACCGGCAATCTCCGAAATACCAGTTGAAAATCACGACTCTATTAAACTTCACGTGAAACATTCCCGGAAGGATTTAGTCAGTGATGAGCACAACAACCAGCTTTTCAAGCCGGCATATTTCAAAAGGCTTGCAGCCTGATTACGTTCAACTGCAGCTCAGTCTATATTTCTTTGGTGAACATCTTTAACCAAACAAACCACGTATTTTTGCTGGTCAAGTATATTGACAAAATAGTCACAATAGGTCTTTGACATAATTTTCAAGAAACTGGCACTAGAGCCTAAACGAAGCACCTGCTATCTTTCACAATTATGCTTTTACTGAATCATCATTGTAAAATATTTTATTACCTTCTTGTGAATTGCTTGTCATATTCTCTAGTACCCAAACAATTTTGTTACAATTCCACACTCACAGAAAACAGGCTGTACAAAGGGATCAATCGTTCAATTTCAACTAGTGGTATTACAGTCAATAAAGGTAACTATTCAATAAGAAAACAAGTCATGGTAGATTTTGCTAAAAACTGGCCATGTGACCTGCAACATGTTTGTGTCCAGTATAACTCCGAACCCAATCAGACGTACTTCAAATTGTTGCTTTAAGTCAGGGGTGGGGGAACTGCGGCCCACGTGAACATTTGATATGACCCGCATCAGAATTTTCGTTACCCATTTTAGAGTACAACATCGCGTTCACCTTTTAGCATTACACTGCACCTTTTCGCATTACGAATGGGCTTTTCTCGCAATTGTTTTCTCTACGTGCAGGCTAGTTTGACTCAACTTGTCGCCGCGTCAAGGAAATTCACGTGTTCGCGCTCAACTGCTTGGACGCAGATCATGCTGACCTAATTTTCGTCATTCCAAGTTTGGTCTTGCAGACGTGGACAACACGTTTATCCCTGTTCGTGTCAAAACGAAGCTCCAGCAGGTACTTAGATAGTAAGTTAAGAGTAGTCACTCTTCCTCATAGTTAGACAAAGGTGGAATTATCAATTGATTTTGCGGCCGGCCAACGACAATACACAATTCATGCGCTTTATGATGGTAAAAAGGTTTCCCACCCCTGCTTTAAGTGTTTGAATTTACAACTTATTCAGCCATTTTACTTATTAATCTTTCACAGGAGTCTTATATGAAGACCTTTCACTCATACTCCACAGCCAGATTTCCACTAACGCCCGATTCAGCATGCATGTGCATTGTGCAAAGCTTTAGCAGAAAATTCCGTGGACAGCTTGGACTATCACATCATAAAGGTACTTCTGGAATTACCTGGTTAGGCCTAGAGGTGCATGTCAGACTACAGTTGTGGTGTGATTAAGCTGAATAATGGCCCAAATGGGTGGATAAAAACAAGCGAATTTTTTTGAGTGGATATTGATTTACAGAGCCCCTAAAACATATTCATGGGTCCCTAGGGGGGTTTGTGCACCCCAGGTTGAAAACCTCTGCTTTAGAGATGCGCGTAATGTGGATATCATTGCTTTTGACCAAGATCTACACATACCACTAGACTATTCAGCGATGGAGTGCTCAGAATGAAATGTTAATGAAATATTTGATATCATTGTAAGGTCCCTGAAAAGTCTTGCAGATACACACATGCCTGTTAGAAAACACATCAGAGGGGAGTATTGACTTAAACAAAAGGAATCGCATCTTCTGTCAAGCATAGAGGCAACTTATTTCACATTTATAAAATAACAAAACTACCAGCAGATACCAACTACTGCAACCACCTTACTCAAACCAAAGAATCATCTCAACGAGTGCTTTTCAATCTGGGGGTTGCAACCCCCAAGGGATCATGATCCATTTTTAGAGGGATTGCATGTAGATATTTTATGTACACAGCTATATTACATTTGCTTTATTCGAGTTTTAGATGGGGGTCATTAAGTTATAATGGGTTGCTATAATGGGTCATACATGGTACAAAAAAGGTTGAAAACCACTGATCTAAACACAAATACCTGTACTATGATGACCGATTTGCAATAAACAGTAAAACTCAAATCAAATTTGGACATTAGTTAAGCACAGTTCTGCAGACACAAACCTTCTAGTGCTTTGCAGAAGTTAAATGTTGATGGACGTTTGCTCACCTAAAAAATTGATAACAGATACATTCTATCATAGCGTTTCCACTTATGCACAGAGACTAATTTTACTCTTATTGACCCATCTAAACCAAATGATACAGGCACAAGAATATCTTCTACTGCTCCAAGTGAATTCCATGTTTTTTCACTAACCAACCCTGAGGAAATACTCACATCTAATAATTATTGATGGATTAGACTCATGGATTATTGAATTAGATGGATAGGATTGCTGGATTAGATAATAATGGATTAGGATGCATTGAAATTGTCAAAATGGTTTCTGGCACCACTTCTCTCAGATGTTATAATCGAATGCATGTGTGATGTGGTCGTTGTAAACAACCTAAAATTGCTGAAGTAGTGCCAATCTTAAAGCCAGGAGACAGTGAAATTCCAACCAAATATAAACTGTTATCAGTGTTAGCATACCTTTCAAAAATCTAATTAAAAAAAAAATTATCTGAATGATTATTTTAACAAGAACAACTTATTGAGTCAGCAACAATACAATTTTTGTAATAACCATTCCCCCATCTCTGGCTATTACAGCCTTAAATGAAATACTTTTTCCAAAACCCTGATAATAAACTTATATCTTGTGTGGTACACTAAGATTTAAGAAAAGCCTTCTGAATCACTCCGTATTGCTGATAAAATTTGAGCACTACAGAGTAAGGGAAAACATGTTTAAAATAATATGGTCATAATTTTCATGTAGAAAACATCACGTTCAGAAGAGAAACATCAAATCATTTGTGAAATCAGTTGTTTCTGGGGTTCCCAAGGCTTCATTTTAGGTCATTGTTCTTTTTGCTATTTATAAATGACTTATGCAATCCAAATTTTATTAAAACTGCTTTTTGTTGATGATACAGTTTTGTCCAGAGTGGCAATAATTTGCATATATTATAATACTGCGTTAACCATGAAATGGCAAATGTATTGCATTTGTCAACTGCAAACAAGCTCTAAATATTTCCAAAACAAAATATATGTCAATCATAAATAAATACTGTATGTTAATACAGATTCATTTCAAGTAAATGTAGACAGTAATCATATTGAAAGAGCTTCTACTTACAAGCACTAGAGATAGATCGATATATCGGCCAGGCCGAAACGGCCGATAGTAGGTGTTGACAAAACACAGATAATTTGTGCATGAAAGCACAACAAACCAAGTCAATACAATTATCTTGCAGCAACGCTAGCAGGTGTGTTTTCATGAATAAGCAGACACGAGGAACCATGAAGCATGCGTCGGCCGTCGCAGCCGACACAAAAGCATCATCATTAATCAGATTAAAGTAATTAAAAATCATAGTAAAATATTGAAATTGCTGCAATTTGAAAAAATTTAGCTCATAAATCCTGGTTTTTGAAGTTTTTGAAGAAAAGGTAATTCATAGAAGACATTACATTTTTGATGATGAAGCAGAAAACAAGATTTAAAAATTTTGGAAATATCCGTTATCAGTCCATGAATGGCCGATATATCGATATCGGCCTCAAAAAAGCCATATTGGTCAATCTCTAACAAGTACCTTGATCTAACACTAGACAAAAAGCTGACATGGAAAAAGAATCATGAATGGTTATGTTATACTATATCAGTTTTTTTTTAAGGAAAATGTTAGGTATCTGGTATGGACCTCCAGAGACCTGACTTCTCTGATTCTAGGGACCCGATTTTCAATTCTAGGGACCCGAATCGGGTCCCTAAAACACCTTAAAAAAACTGTACTGTATCCAAATATGTTGGTGCATTGTATAAAGTCAAGCATTATGTTTGTAACCAAGCTCTACGATGTTGTATCACTGTCTAATAAATTCATGAGTACAATATGGAATTATTGACTGGGGAAGAACAACCGGATGTCATCTACAGCTAGATTGGTTGTTTTAAATCACACGATGAGATGTTTGAACACGTATGAACATGCAACTCATGAAGTTACTAGCATTTATAAAATGTAGAAAATGCTACAGTGAAAGAATATTTACAATTTCAAAGTGGGAAAATTTATGTATAAATATACCTGTAATAGATCTCAGCTACGGACCACATTTAACAACTAATTTAAACTTAATAGTGATGTTCATTTGTATAATACAAGACAAACTAAAACTCAGCTATTTGCATTACCAAAATGACATTCAAACTCAGGTGCAAAAATTATGAGGTATAACTGGTGCAATAATACTCTGGTCAGAAATTCCTTCACAAATGAAAGATAAAATGTATTTGACCCTTTGTACAGCAGAATATAAAAAAGATGCTACTCGGGTACAAGAAACATTGTTGGTATTCCCTTTCTTGTTTGGTTTTTATTGCGTTCACAAAGATTGGTCGCATTAAACTCTTGCATAAAATAGTGGGATGCTTTTGGTCTCTAATCACATGGTAAACAATAATGTATCTACCAGCAGTAAACAAATTTCTATTCCCATTCATGAATCTTACATCAACCGAAGATGTATTTCCCAAACACATGTTTGGATGATTGTTCTCAGCCTTCTTAAACTTTGTGACACCATTGCAGCACTGCAATAGTCCATCACTGTTGTCACACATTTTCTCTTTATTTATCATATTTCCAATATATGTGAAAACAACAAAAGTTTTTTGACAGAGTTCATCCAATACCTTCTGACAGCTTTAACTTACTTACAACGCATGTTGCTTAGAACCATTAATCATGTAAACCAGTGGCTCCCAACCTATTTTGATGCATTCCTCCCTTTGCTCATTTTGGAGCTTTTCATTCCTCCCCTTTGGAACTTTCATTCCTCCCCTGTTCGGGTTTGTAGGCTACTATGAACTACAACTGGAACAATGGTCTTTATTGACGACAAAGAGTTGATCAATTAAGTTGGACAAAAAGCATTTGTTGTCAAATTATGGCACTAAAGTTTATCAACAAAAATGTGCGATAGTCAACTAAATAACTTACAAATATATAAAGTGATATAACAAATTGAAAGAGCCAATTTCAACTTAAAAAGAAGTGCAACACTTACAATGAATAAGTAACTTAACTATAAAGTGGAAATTCCTCCCCAGTTGGGAACCACTGATGTAAACATAGAGTTTACCTTATACTCAGAGCATCAGACTTTTACTACTTCTATTAACTATTCCCTTTACACTATAAGAATATTTGTCCTTGGGAGGTCTTCAGCCCAAATAACCCCCAATAGTTTGTAGCCTCCCACTCCCCCATGCATTTTATAAATCGTCTGCTTGGAACTCATCCCAGCAGTATAAAACAGTGCTAAACATTATAGCAACTGTGGTAGTACCATCCGTGTGTAGGGAGTGTTTCCAAGTGTCACGTATCTTTCTGCACGTGTTTCATCAAATTAATTGCATTGGCACCATTAAGGGTATGCTTTTCTATTACTGCTATCTATCCATCTTTGTGTTCTTTCAAATACCTGTGTGTTCCTGTTGCTGCTACGTATGCTTGAGTCAGGTCTACTGCATTGGGTGTGGGAGTGAAGACGTTATACAATACAATCATTTGCACTTTGGCTGTGCCCTTGGTTATTTGGATGTGGGGTTTCAGACAATTTTAAAGAGTTACTGCTCTTGCATGAGGTTCTCAGTACGTTGTCTTCGTGTTTGTTATCAGTTTGTTAACTTGGGCCTTGTGAAGTGTTTCAGTCAGTGATATGGCCAGTTAACACATCAACAAAGCAAATGTACATTGTATGCCAGTTACATTTAAATTGAAAATAATTTACCTGAATTATTAATTTCATGAAGATGGGGGTCTAAAGCTGGACATCTACACTGGGTGGGCACAAGGCCAGGAAGACCCCTAAGTAGCAAATTTCAAATCTTCAGTTTAACCAGGCCCGTCGCCAGGATTTAGCAGCAGGCGGGGCCAAAAACCAGAAGGGGGTCTACATTTTAAAAATACTGTATAGGATGTATGCAGCAACCAGGGAGCCAAACGTGAAATGGGGGGCACAGATATCAAATTGGGGGCCAGGCACCACTGGCCCCCAACTGGCGACGACCCTGAGTATAACCTGAATAGGTATTGAACCAAGTCTAACAACTGGACAAGTATATGCTCCATAACATTACCACTTAGCTACATTTTTAAGCCTGTAGCTCATAAACTTTCTGAAAATGATGGTTTGTACAAAAAGTGCTTAACATGCCGTTGCTACACTTAGGTTCTTAGGTCCAGTTTGTGAGGTTCTAGGAAGGTCATCTTTTAAAATAAATAAATTACTCTGCTCTTGCTCCTTGTCCCTAGCCACAGTCCATGTGTTTTTACTACTCTTTATTCAATGTCAACATTTTGCTAGTGAGGTTTTGTCACTGGATTTTGCAGGACTGAAGATGTGTTTAAAGACATGAAACTAGTTCCCCTTTGAAATAAAATGTGATGGATTCACTTGCGTCACTAGTGTGGCTGACAATTAATGAAGATAACAAAGCATACAGTTGTGCTGTTAGGTAAAAAAATAAAAAAATTTGCTAGTACCTGCTTTTGTTTCCGGAACTGGTTCATGAGATTCTTTGTATCACAAAAACCCTGTTTAGCATGTGGAAATTCTAGACGAGATGCATTCACATCAGATTCACGATAAACAATCATGTCTCGTGCATTGAGGTTGCTTCTGCTGGCAAGTGAGGTTGGACCATGGCGCCACATGGGCTCCACAATATAGGTCTCATTTTTGGTGGTAATGCTGGCTGTAAGCAATCGATCATTCACATGAGCAATCACCTCAGACTGTGGATCACCAAGAACTGATCCCTGAAAATAAAATTCAGCCCATGAAGAGTTTCAATCTGGCCTGCAAGCTTTCATAGGAATAGTTAATCTTTTAACAATTTTGTAGGCATTTCAAGTTTGGAGCTTAAGTTTTACCTAGCAGTTTGCAAATTGTTTAATAGGAGTACTGGGTGCTAATTACAAGTGAGTTTGTTGGGTGCCAGTATTAGATACCCTGTCTATTCATAGTGATTAACGTGGCATAAAGGTGAAATCACAGAAAGTACGAAGGCAAAAAAGTTGAAGAACACTGATTGAAGCTGATTGAAGTCAGGGTAGACAAAGCAAATCATTGAAGTCAGGGTAGACAAAGCAAATCATAAAAATAATGTTATCAGCAACGTCAAATTAATCTGTGGATTGATTGGATTATGAGCAAATGCTTAGGTTCAGGAAGGGCTTTTTGTGCTTTTTTTCAAAACATAAAATAGTCTGGCATGTTAACTCCGATAAGATCGTGAATTTGGCCCAGCATTCAATAAGTATAGGGACTGCTGATTTAGAGCAGTGGTCCACAACTATTTTTTAATGCAACCCACAAAATATGGTCCTGTGTTATGAACCAAACATCTTGTGACAATAATTTTTTGTGAAATATTTTGAATTAAACAGGATTGTACCACTGTTTCTGATGTATTTTTAAAAAATATTTTTGATTTCTTTAACAAATTTGTTTCAGTAAATAAATAGAATAGCTTCGTATCTAAAATCTTACAGCATCGAAAATGTTAAATCACACTGTTTTCTCACTTTGGCACCCGGCTGGTTTTGGGGATTTTCGGCAAAAACACCTAAACGCACGTGGCTTTGCGCATGAATATCTCCGCTCCTGTTCGCTCTAGCGACTCGGCGAAAGTTTCAAAAACGCATACGGTCTAGTAGATTGCACTTGAAAAAAAATTTTTTGCTTGGGGGGTGCGGGTTGGCTGTGAGTGACGTTATAAGTGGAGGACTTTTAGGCCACCTTGGCCCACTTTGCCTGGCCCTGGGCGCCAACCGTTAGGTGGTAGTATTTCGCTGAAGTTTTTACTGGAAACTAGGCTACAATCCGAGTCTTTTGATACTTTGGATGACCTGTTGGGGTTTCGGGTTCAAAAGTTATGATGTTAGTTAGTAAAAATATTAGATCATAACTTTTGAACCAGAAACGCTAGAAAGTCGATCAAAGGCTCAAAAGACTCGGACTTGAGTCTAGATTCCAATGAAAACTTCAGCGAAACACTTTGGCCTAGTGATTGGGCCCCAGGCCGGGCAACATGTGCCAAAATGACCCTAAAACTACTTCACTTATGACGTCAGTCACAAAAAATCTGCACCCCCCAACCAAAAAATTTTTTTTCGAGTGTAATCTACTAGACTGGCCGATTCTTTTGAGCCATTCAACAGCTCTCTAGCGCAATCGGCGGAGGAGCTAGGGCGTTGGTAAGGCAACCGAAAACTGCTGTTTTTTAGGCCGAAATCGAAGTACGAATATATCGTACGCCGGCTCTCAAAGTGTTAACTTGATACTTTTCTTAACTTGATGTGTTAGGCCTAGCGCGCTGGTTTATATTGTATGCAAGCTGAAATGTCGTGTTCGTGGGTTAAGTTAATCGAGATTTTCCGCGAGGCATGATAATGATAATTGTGATCTCACAATCCAAGCTGTTGCAACGTGCTGGGTCGTATGTATGGCACACAAGTTATGGAAGTGCTACTCCAGCATTTCATAAATACTTTGAATACCTTGAATTGGTGATTTGTTGTTTGGTCCAACAGCAGCGCGCTAGTCATTGTTCATTGTTGCAACACAATTGCTGTTGTACGTTTGCTAAACACAACTAACAAAAGCAGTGTTTGGAACAACACAACTTACGCAAGTTAAAAGTGCAGTGTTTGTGATTGGATCAGACCGAGGCATTTGCACAGTCATCGGATCCATAATGCGCACATGTGCGCCTTAGCTTTTCAAGGCGACTTGTTCTTACAGAATTTACTTCTGGCGAACGGGTGGTAGTCGGTTATAGCCTAATGCTACTTTTGTTTCGGCTAGCTAGTAAATGACCGGCTAACTTACTGCAGGCTGCTTGGTGAAAATGCAGAAAATTTGTACTTTCTGCATGACAATCTTAAACTATTGATATGGAACTAGTGAGAATTGACAAATCGTTTGAGGTATTTCATTTCATACCAATGCCAGTACTTCAGTTACAGCAACTAATGGAACTAGTGTTTCTTTTTTAACACTTTGAGAGCTGGGGTATAATATATTCGTACTTCGATTTCGGCCTAAAACCAGCAGTTGTCAGTTGCCTTACCAATGCCCTAGCTCCACCGCCGATTGCGCTAGAGAGCTGTTCACGGGCTCAAACGGATCGGACAGTCTTTTAGATTGCACTCGAAAAAAATTTTTTGGTTGGGGGTTGCAGATTTTTTGTGGTGAGGTCAAAAGTGAAGTATTTTGTAGGGCAAAATGTACCCTGCCTTTTCATAATGTTTTGTGATCCACCACACTGCATCTGGGTTTTTTTCAGTGATAGATGGAAATGATTTTGAAATGACTGAAAAAAATTAAGTCATTTTGGTCAGAATGTCTGAAAATACAGACTAAAAAATGCTGTTATGGCGAGTTTTAATACAACTGTAGGACAAATGACTGAAACGTTTCAGTGACCAAACTGTCACATCAAAAAATCACAGAAATGTCTCAGCAAGAAAAACAGTGCTGTTTTAATAGCTGGTTTGCAGTTTTCTTTGTGCACAAAGCTCAGATTTGCTTTTCTGAGGAGCACCATTGCTGCAATACAAGGCTTTCGAGGCCAACAAAGCAATGTTCACCTCCAGGATCTCACAAGCATTGAATTCAGTTTAATTCCCAGGCCCACAATCATGTGAAGGTGAATTATGGTGTCAATGACATGACGCCAATCATATTTGTGTAATATGTGGTTAAATCTGTTACGTAATGACATTATGGTGATGAATGAAATATTACTTCTCATCGTATTAAACACTGTGCTCAATAATTAAACTTATTTTGTTTGTCATGTACAAAACAATTATAAGATTAATGTTTGTTGCTGAACTTCACCCATTGCTTGCCCACCATCATATGTGTTACGTTACTGGTTGTTGTGTATATGTTTTAACATGTGTTTTTGTGATGTGTCTTGTTCAATTGTTTTTACTATTGAACTGTTGAAACTTTTGCGGGGGTGGGGTACAAAAGGGATGCACAGAAGAATCGGTTTTGCATTTGCAAGACATGCAAATGCTATTACTTAATCACTCTTTTCTGTAATCTTCTGCAACTCTCATACACAGCTTTCCAACCTTTGGATGCTATTGGCTGATTAGAAGTGCTTAGGCTTACCAAGAGCTAAGTTCATCTTTTTGAGAACTTCTCTGTTCTGTTCTAGTCTCATTCTCTAATTACCCAAAGTGTAACTGCATTATATTCTCATTGTTAAGCACAATCACTAAAATTTTTTAATTTATATACTAGCTTTAACAACAGTAAGTTTTTTGTTTACCACTTTGCAATATAATAAATAATTTGGTTTTAACTCCCCATAGTATTGTTGCTCATTTCCTTCACCTATGTCATGTGCATCCTCCACCTGCTCATCTGTACATACCACAACTCTTTACCCATTGCTCGTCTACCACCATCTGTGTTATGTTGATGCCTATTTTCTATTTGATTCAACATTTGTGTTTCAGTCTGGTTTTTTTTCACTGAGACATTTTGGTCATATTTTTCTGAGACAAAGTGGTCTCTGAAACATTTTGGTCATTCGTCTCACAGCTACATTGGAACTCCCTAGAACAGTGTTCATTAGCCTATATTTTCTGACATTCTGACTGAAATGACTTAATTTTTTTTTCGGTCATTTCAAAAACATTTTGGTCTATGACTGAAAAAAAACAGGTTTCAGTAATGTTGTTTTTTACTTCTTTATTATGTCTTTTGGGCTTGCCATATGTGTTGGTTGAATTGGTCACATGAATATTTTGTCTAACATGGAATACTTGGTACTATAACTTTTGTCATCTATTTTTGTGATGGTATGATGGTAGTAATTTACTACCAAGCCTATTGCACTCTCGTTGTGCGTTACTGTTATGTCACAGGTGGCATATGAATAAGTTTTTTAATTTCAAGATCCGCAGACGTATCTACAGCCATTGCCTTTTGTGATCTGTTACTTGTGACTTTGATTACTTTTGCATGCATTTACTGTTTTTCAGTCTGTTTTTTTTCATTTACTGTTTTTTAGTCTGCTTTTTTCATTTATATACTGTTTTTCAGTCTTGCGCTCTTTTATTGTCTTCAGTATGTTTTTTTACTATCTAATTGTGTCATTTGACTTGCTGATATTTTTTTTTATTGGCAGTGTCTATTTTGCTGCCAAAATGCCAGCAACAACAGGCTTCAAGGTAGAAACGAAATAAACGTAAAAGATAAACCTAACCTTAACCATAACCGTAGCCCTAACTTAACCCTAACGCTAACCTAGCCTTAAACCTAACACCTAAGCGTACACTTTGGAAATTTTTGAAAAAAGTAAAACAAACAAAAGGGAAGTCACCAAGGTGAGAGTCAAACCGAAAAGCAACAGGATACCAGACGTGAAGCATAACCGCTACGCTATCAGCAACATGCCATTTGCATGACAAAGAAACTGACATTTTATCAAATTGTGTCATGCCACATGACCGAATCTTCGACTGGTGGCACGATAGCTCCAGCCGAGCTGTTGCCGCCAAAATAGACACTACCTTTTTTTTGTTTTCTTTCTGATCATTTTCTATTATTCAATGTACCATGCTTCCTCCAATTTGGTTTAAAGTCTCAAATAAAATCTCCAACGAAAATATACAGTACCAACACCAAATTTTTCTAATAATACCAACGGCATATCAAAAATTTATATGACACTTTGACAATAGGTAGTGGCTACAGATACACTTCGCATGATGCAGTTCAAATAAAACGCTGAGTTTTTCACTCAAGCAGCACTGACATGGTAGCATAGCAGATCGGATGCGTTTTGCAGGCCTGCTCATTGCTGTGCCAATGGTTTTTCATTGTTGGTTCAGCCCTCACCTACCAACCTTGGCGACTTTTGTTTCGATAGTAGTGGTTGCACAATTCAATTCATCTGAATTCATCATGAACCACTTTTTTCAACTTTTTTCATAAGTTTCCAAAATTAGGTTCAGCCCAGGGACAAGGGTTAGGGGAACTGTAGCATTTAGGGATTAGCTTAAAGTTTAGGGTTTATCTTTTATGTTTAGTACGTTTCTACCAGGCCTAACTGCACTCTCCACGTCACTCATGCGTTGCTGTCATGTTACAGGTGGCATACCAATAAGCTTTCAAATATCAAGATCCACAGGTGTACCTATATCGCCACTGTCTTCAGAGTCAGTGATGACAGGTTATTTTGCAAAAACAAGCAAGAAAATATGAAAAACAAGCCAAAAATAGAGGTAATTTGACCGAAAAACAAGCCCAACATTCGTTGGCAGGAAAATGTAACAAAACGAAAAATCAGCAAGAAAATTAAATAAAAAAGCATGGTGGCAAATCCGAAAAAAACAAGTCCAAAATAACAAAATTTTCACAAAAACACGCCCAAATGCTTTTAGGAACAAATTGAAACAGAAAACTGCCATAAAATTTGAAGACAAAGCAATCGGCAAAATTCTATTTGAATAAGTTCATTCTATTTGAATAAGTTCTAAGAAAAGTTTTTTTTTAGTTTTTTTTTTTCTTGATTGCTGAACAAGCCTTTGTCCTAAACACTGGCGTACCCACTATGGACCCATCAACACCAGTTGTGGATTATCTCTCCTTTGGAAATATACTCATGTATTAAGCACTATCCCCAAATGGATTCATTTGTTGAGGAACAATATAAATAATTGGCTCAATTCTCTGCAATGCCAAGGACTAGTAGAAAATGCAGCCATTGTCAGAAACCCAAGGAAAAAGCAAAAATGGAATGCAGCTCCTGTAAGCAGTGGTTCTCATACTGCTGCGCTGGTGTATCAGCAGGCGACAAGGTTGTAGTGTCAGTAACTACCCCTTTCTACTGTAGCCAATGCTCATCCACTGGCAGGCAACAGTCAAGCTCACAAACTACAATTCAATGTTACCATTGCCATAGCCAAACAGACTCAGGGAGAAAGTTAACAACCCAATGCTCAAAATGTAACCAGTCCTTTCATCATCCTGCATAAAAATGTCTAAACATCAGGCTGACTCACTCCCTGGTTGGTTTTGCAACACCTGTGACCCCATAATTAACCCACCACATTCTTCAAGAACCTCAACCTCGAACACCTACCCACTTGATTCCTCATCCTTCGATGCTCTCATCCAATCCCTAAGATCCTGCAACCACCCCATCCACCGCATCCCCAAGGGAGCATGCCCCTCTTTTGCCTAAGGACTGAGCAAACTCATCAATAAAGCCATATCTTCAAACGCGCTACTGGACTGGCAGCGAAGCCTGATGTCTCTCCCAGACACGCAACCTCACAACCGAACAATGCCCACAGGGACCCAGCCACAAATATGAAAAGTCTGGTGAACCAAAAACTGTCCGACTTCAACATCAAAGGTGCCTTACAAACACTGTCAGGTGATAGCTCTTTTGTTAACCCCAGTAAAGAATCCATTGATACCCTTCAACAAAAACACTCCCAGGCCCCACCTGACCTTGCGCTACTCCCTTCCCCAAGCGCTACCACTCCACCAACATACTTCAGTCAAAACCAAATACAGGTTGCAATCTCTTCCTTTCCCCATGGCTCCAGGGCAGGCCCAGAAGGACTGAGACCACAACATTTGAAAGATTCCATATCAATCTCTGCAGGTGATGCCAGCACTTCCCTCCTCACCAGGCTAACCGAATTAGTTAACCACCTCACGAATGGACATCTGCCAACTGCTCTCCGGCCTTTCCTCTATGGTGCACAACTACACGGACTGCGCAAAAACAATGGAGACCTGAGACCTATCGCTGTAGGGT
>Ga0210059_1003809_pt1 | contig 24251 bp, 20 predicted proteins | sample Ectturendosymbi2_FD_188042 | JGI IMG/M metagenome (GOLD analysis project Ga0210059, IMG submission 188042) | Ecteinascidia turbinata endosymbiont from Florida, USA - Sample 2 (SPAdes) (version 2) | ecosystem: Host-associated > Tunicates > Ascidians > Unclassified | place: Key West, Florida...
ACGCCGCATTCAAGAATGCCTTCGACAGAACGGTGGACATCTGGAGCATGTACTCTAGGACTCTTCTTGACATATTATTTCTGATTTGAGGACAAACAGTTGCAGATTATAAAATGTTATCTTTTCATCTTTCAATAAATGTAATCATCATTGTGGTATCATTTAAAATCCTGAATTTGTGCCCAATCGCTTTGTTTCAACAATTGTGAAACACCCTGTATATAGCTTATGTGGAATCTATCTTATATCTTCCATATGCACACATTTAAACAAGCGTTACTACATCCACTGATTGCATTCACAACGAATGTAATCTGGTGTTTTGAATGTTTTGTCGTTGATCACAAATTTGTACATGTCAAGGCAATTGATATTTTTTGAAGCAATGTGTTAGTTGGTAGATTATGTTGTGCTCTTATTTCGTTGCTCCGGTTTTACAAATCAGATCTGTTTAAATTTTTTAGAAACTCTACTGACTTCAGATACACGGGTCTTGTGATGGTCATATGATTGCCTGTCACCAAGATAGCGTTAGGGTACTGTTCACTGTGTTGTAAAACAGTCGCTATGGTGAGGTTGTGCTGATGCATCTGCTGTGACAGACGACAGTGGTTAATTCGGTGATATCTAACGAGTAAGAATGATAATTTGAATAATAAATAATAAGGTATGTGTGAAAATATTCGGAGTCTTGCGGTAGTTAAATTGCAAGTAATTGCTGTAGTGTTGGGCTAAGTAACAGCAAGTAACACCGTACTCACAGCTATGTTAGCGTACAAACCACTGCCGCAACTTATTAAATGTACTGTAACATATTGCACAATCACTGTCCTACAGTAAGAAGGAACTTCCAAAAGTTGCCCAAACTTCTGAAGCAAGCAAAGTGACATGTGTAAAGTCTTGTGACATGTGATGTTTTGTTGAAAAATATTATTGTACATAAATGCTTGTTTTCATGTGGGTTGTCTTTAAATTAGTAATTACTGTACACGATGCACCTCACCTGTGTGTGTATGTGAAAAATCTGTTAAATGCTTTATTGTTTTTGTTGCTATGCGAGTGATGTGCTACAGTAGTAACTAAAAGTGGCATAACATGCCTGTGAAATGAGTTCATATTCTGTAATAAGTAATTATTGAATCTTTAATCAGAGTTGGTAATCAGCCCTCACACTTAAGTAAGTAACACTGCATGTTAAATGCTGAATATGAAAAATTAACTTGAATTCAATGATTTTAAATTCGAAAAGTTTAATTCAAAAAGTTAATAAAAATTCAATTCGAAAAGTTAAATTCAACGATTCTTCAATCTCCCATATTTATGAGCATAACAGTTGTGTTAAGAAAACTTGGGCAAGCCTCTCCTCGCCAACTGGAGTATGGAATGCAGATACAAGCACTGCTGAACTCGCCTCGCCTAGCCTACTGGGAGACTCAGGGTCTGCAGCCTGCAACACCTATTTTCTCTGCAAAGTTTTGATTGGTCAAGTCTATGACATCACAGAGCGTGGTTAAGATTGGATATGCTCAATTCAGAATGATTTTGCTCACTCTATGATGTAACAGTCGCTTTCGATTTTAAAAAAGAAGACATAAAACACTGCTTGAAAACATTGTTTTGGCTAAATCGAATTTTAAACAAAGCCGTTCGCGACCCATTCATAAAGCCTTGGCGACCCACAGTTGGGTCGCGACCCATAGTTTCAGAAACTCTGGTCTATGGACTTGTGCACAAAAAAGGTTGTCAGATAATAAAGACCTTAGAATGGTTTAAAGTATTACTTGCACCACAATGATCTCTACTGTGACATTTAATGCAACAAGAATGTGTCCACCAAGTACTTAGTGTTACTCAGTAGTGCTTGAGAATGTCTGTTGAGTTGATGTGTAAGTGTATAGCTGATAATGGCCTCACACCATTTAAGATGTATTAAATTGCTAAAGCTAACTGAGCAAATGAAATATGCCGTAGTCAATAATAGCGAGCAATAAAATTAGGAACAATTTTTGGCAGCTCTACATGGGAACAAAGAGGGGACCAGATTTCAGGTCTTGGTCTAGCAAATGCTGAGGTCTTTCCATACCAGGTGAACCCAAATTGTCATCCCATGCCTGGTGTGGAGAGAAATAACAGCATATAATACAAAAAAGCTGTTACACTCGATACCTCGTCCACCATAAACACAAACATACCAAAAATATAATGTACATCTTGAATGCAACTGGATAAGAATAAAGACAAAGCATTCTATCAGTTTCAATAATCAAAACTATAAAGAGGGTGTGTGATCAGATGGAACCGATGATATCTATCGAAGTTAACTTCTTTACATAACAAACCCCATTCACACACAAATTTCCAAGTTTTTATGAAACTGTGACCTCATATTACTATTTTATTTTGCAGAAATTCCGAAAATTATAAGGAACAAACAATTAATCCTAAAAGAGACCTCATGCAAATGCAATATTTTGATTAACTATTATTAACTACAAGCAATTGCCTATGTATCAAGTGTTTTTGTATATGTAGTTTTATCGAAAAATAACTCAATCAATCGAAAACAATATATTAGAAAGATTAGTAAATCCACGACTTCTATAGGCTAACTCTAAATCTTTTGTTGTACTATTTACATAGCTCCCAAAATTGATGCTGTGAGATGAGTAAACACAATCTTAGGTCGGATATACCAACTCCAAACCTAGATACATTAATAAAAGTGTCTTTCAGTTCACACATCTCTGCATCTTTTCCTTCTAAATGATTCAAATCTACTTTCCAGCGTACCGTATTTGCCATGCTACCCAGTGTGAATTGTCATTCACTTGTGTGCTCATACAATTTGGAGGTAACATGCAAACAATATAAAACTCGGTTTACCATCATACTCTCCTCAAACTAGATAGCCACACAAATAGAACGCTGAATCGTTTACTGAATGTTGTCAAGAATAAACATACCTAACATATGTTCACAGTTATCCAAATTTTGTAGATCTGTGGCCTCTTTCTAAACACAAACTTCGGGAGTTATAAAAGAATGACAAATAAAATTTCATATGTATTTTTCTAGTACTTGAGACCTCATAAAGATACAATCACTAAATACTAGCAATGGTCTATCTCCATCTATGAAATAGTTGTATTTAATTAGTCTGCAATATTCATACGTCTTGTTATTTATGTATTACATATAAATAAATTTCTGATTTACTTGATCTAGTAATTTAAATAGACGGAAATGTGAATACATTTCTCACTTCCACTGCGTTGAAATGACTAAAATGACAAGAGTCATTAAACATAACTTTTAAAAACATAAAACATCTACTGTCAGTCTGGAGGAAGGCTCTACAAATAAAGGAAGAATGTTTCAAAGAGAACTTGAAGCTGAGCATGGAAGATTAAAATAGAAGAACTCGTAAACACGATTTCTTGGACAAAACCGTATCCCCGAGATGTTTGTTTTCACCTCCTTAACTGGAAGACATTCCACAAGGTTAACCTTGAAAGTTGGAGGTTACTTAAATACTTTAAAACAGATTTCAGTCAAGATTTTCACAATTAGCTCTAAAAAGAGCTCACGGCTAATCGGTGAGTGGAAAATCAAGCTAATGTTTTTACTGTCTATGTAACCTCCCTCAACTTTAACGATTGCTATGTTTCGAAAATTTACCCTTTGCTCTATTGAGAGAGTCTTCTAAGTCTGAACCATTCCATAGACGACGTCCTTCTATAGCGAGTGGAGCCGGATAGTCAAATACCACATAGGTTCTTATTGGATATCTTTGCATTTTTTTGTAGAACCAAAAGATATAATATTGGGTATTAGCTGGTGGCGGTAGGGCTCCAACTTCAAAAACTCTTCCCTGGCCATCTTAGCAGCAGTGTGCTGGTTGACAATTCTGGGGCTTATGGCCAACACTGTCTGGTTTTGATATTTGTTCGTTATTCGTTCTAAGTCAAAAGCCATATTTCTCATCAATTTGTCTGTTGTGCTTGTAGCACAAAATTCCAGGCACTATTTGCCTTACAATAAGATTAACAATAGCTGAACAATTTTAAACCAAGTAGATGTGCTGGAATCAAAATGAACAGTTAACAATTTCTATAATTGCGTCGTTTTCCGGAGAATGGTTATTTTTGTCGGATAATATCACAAAAACACTTTCTCATCCTCTAATCCATCCTGTGTGCAAGGCTCGAAAACCATCGTTCAAACATCTATCAAAGTCACTGGTATAGTAAATATTCCATTAGCATCTGGTCTTACGACAAAAAATCAGCGAAAAACGTTTCATTGGTTAGTGGGCCAATTCATGAAATATTTTTGTCCTTTCACAAAATATCGAGAATTGACGGTATATAGGTCTGTCAGCACCGCACCTCAAATAAACTTAGGTTAAGGTTACACTAAAATAATTACCATATCTTTGATTCAAGATCAAGTATACTTATTAGAAGTATCTGATTGAGCAAAATGGTAATATAATCTTGACAAAATGCTTTCACATAGTTCAGATTCAACACAATGGGCTATATTTTTCATCGAGCAATAATGTAGCTGCCTATCTCACCTCAGAGTTTAACAGTTACTAATTCTGTCTAGCAAGCGCTTGAAATTGTTTTCCACCGGAATAGTGGAATAGAACAACGTACAAATAATGACTAAACGGAAAGTTTTTATCCAATTGAAGTAAGAGACTTTCAATAGTGGATGGATCTCTTAGCCTCTTTTCAACACAGTACAAATACACATAAGCAGCAATTGTACTTTTACAGAGATCTTTCACCACCATGGGCATCAAAAATGTTATTAAATTTTATATTTTCCATCCTAAAACGCCCATGATTTTTAAGGTCAAGATAGTTTATTTGTTTGCAGTATGGACTCTATCCTTCAAGAAAGCAATGTTATCATGAAATCAGGTGAAAACTACAAAAAATTTGAAAAGAGTTTTACAAGTCCATATATACAGAATAATTACTTATGGTCAGAAGATATTGTCTCCGAAATCTATTTGAGACATTCCGGCAAGTTACAAAATTCCACAAGTAACAATATCAAACCAAAATGAAACCTTCAAGACTGGCATCTTATCTAACTCCTATATGGATGTTTACAAATTAATTAAGGTTTTTATCCACTCAAAACTGTGGTCATGAATGGGTTCGTTGAAAAGTACTTCCCAAATCATAGTAATTTGCCAACGCCAATGTTTCTGATTTACCAAATGTAACAGAAGTCCATATTTTTGAAGTTTCTTTTGAAATTTTCCCAATAATCTCTGTTTGAGGGTACAGAACAATTCGGGATCCTCCTCAAAAACAGTCCAGTCTGATCCTAGAGTCTGTAGTCTGTCTTGTAAAACTTCCACCGGGTTTTTATGCCAGGAAAACGAATTGACTGCAGCATAGGAAGTACTTAGCTACTCTGATTTCTTGTTGTCTGTATTGTTCCTCATCAACAAAGGTCGCTATTACTTCTCGATGTTCTTCCTTAATCTGATCTTGTATTCTAAGTTAAAGTGGCCTTGATCATCTACATAAACTACGGCCATAGAGTTTGCCAACTTCAAAATTCTATATTTGTAAAGCCTGAACACACCAATATTTATTAGAGATAACCCATGCATTCACTTTTGCACCATACTGCTGGACGCACTCCTAACTGATACATACAAAAAAAACACAAGTAGACAGCTTTTAATTCTCATCACCATTTTCAATAAACAGGGACATCTCATTAGGTTTAAGATATTAAGATTAACATCTCATTAGGTTTAAGATATTAAGATGGTCACTGTAACACCATCCTCTCTACAACTATACAACCTTCACTTGAACACTAAAAATAATAATGGATTGTTCTCCAAAATGTCTAACTCTACATTGTTCTTATGAAAACGGGCTGGTAACGCAATCATCAAATACTGGCTCCAATCAAAACTCACACTTCTAATACTTTGTGAAACGCAGGTTGTCTTATCAGTCATTAAACTTTTCGCTTCAAGATCCGACACAACTGTTTTAACTTTAGCTTACACACAACCAAAATCTTGTAAACAGTTCAAAACGATATCCTCAAACTCAAATCAGCTAGAGCAGCTTCACCATTTTGACAAGCTGGATCCACTTGATCACCATTATTCACCGCTAGTTTACAGATCGTTCAATGTTTTCAACCACTCATAAGTGTTCTGATCTATCTGCGTGTTAACAAGAAATTCCCACAGCCACATGACTTGCCTGCGAAAATTTTCTATATTTATATACTGAAGAAGTGAACAATACCTTGGAAATGAACACTGGAATGCTTTATACAATTTCTGCTGAAACGTAAAAAATATGGGATTGTTTTCTAAAACGTCCAGCTCTAACCCTTCGGTCTGCAGATGAATCTGCAACATCTGTATAGCACATTGAGACCAATTAAAACGCACAGATTTAATTGCTTGTAATACGCAGTCCATTTGGCCAAACAATAAATTGTCATCTTCTGACATAGTCAATATTGCATCCAGTTCAGCTTCTGTCACATCAATATATTCCCAAAAAACTCTCAAGCCAATCTTCAGAACTTGAACTCGATAAATCAACTTGACAAGCACAATCTGCTCTAAAACTTTACAAATAAGCAGTATTCAAAACGACAGTCGGAGTCAGCACTGCAATGTTGGAGGTACTCATGCCTTTAGCGATTACGTTATCTACACAGTTTTTAGTAGCTTTTATCGGCATGTTAGCTTTATTTACCAAAACTTTTTCTAAACAAAAAAAATTTTACTTTTTAGCATATTCCCATCTACTGGTTTCTTCATTATTTTCGGGTCCTTTTAGTAGAGTAAGCTACTCATCCTTAATAAACGAAGGAGTTGATACTGCTCTGCGCGCATATTCACAAGTAGAGTCATTGGTCGGTCTACATTTTATTAAGAGCCACATAACAGTTATCTGCCATCTAACATGAACCGGTACCACAAGGTCTAGCAGCTAATGGTATCTTCTTTCCAAGCTCCAGTATAGCTTTTTGCGAAAAACGTCAAATAGTTCAATATCTGTCTCAAAATAAACGGATTCCAAACCAACAGTTTTTAGTTTTTCGTCCAACACTACTTCAGGATCTTGGATCCAGTTAAAACGCAAAAAACTTATAGCTCTTGAGCATCTATCATGTTCATCCGTCATTTCTTCTATTTACTTGTTACCTCTTAACCATAAGACAAAAAAACAATAATAAGTTCACCGCTATAAAAATTACAACGATAGAGAATGAACTGAAAAACATCAGAAACGCACACTATACAAGTATCAGCAAAGGTATGTTCCCTAATTCAAAGAAATCCTAATTCAAACAAATCTAGCTAACCCCACAAATCGGCCTAATTTTCCATACTTCCCAAGTCAGCGATATCTTTATATCTCAAGATTTCATCGTACACCTCCTCTGCGATGGATGCATTTATGATAAATACCCAGAGGCTTTCAAGCTACCAGAAAAAATTGTTATTTACAAAACAAGGCAATGAACGATATAATCACAAAGGACGCTGAAATTTGTCGTATCGTCTTTGTCTACAAGTAGACAACAGCTTAGGGCTACCTGAACCATAAATGGACTTTAGAACATATAATGCAGAAAACAACTAATCTAGTTATCTCTAATAACAGATTATATCTGTAACAATGACTCTAATAACCTATAACATCCATCACTGGGTCTTGTATTAAATAGTACCTCCCAGATAATATCAATTTGCCGTTGAAAATCATTCTGGTTTATTAATTCAATAAATTTATAATATTTATGAAAATCACTTACTCGAAACCTTCTACCAAGACGACGTTTAAGCTTAACAAACAAAATAGAATTTTATTTAAAAACATTCAGTTTTAATCCAACAACCTCTAATTTTTCTCTCAGTACTGGTATGGCGCTTCTTTTCCAATTAAATCTTGTCATCTGTAATACTCTAAGTGTTTTGAGTTTCTTATTTTCTCTTTCTATTTGTTTCAGATCCTTAAGGGATTTTCGAGCAAACTCATTGCCTTTTAATTGTTTAGGCGTTATACCAACAACAAACTTTTTAACAACCGTTCCTGAGGCAGGATATTTTCTAAACTGTGGTGTTGCAATAGCCTTTCTTATCTGCTCATAAGTTTTTCCATCTCTTGGTCTACGCTTCAACATACTCCACATAATTTTAGTTTGCCAAATGAAATGAGCAGGGACCATGAGGTCTAACAATCCTTGATATCGTTTGTTCAGCCTTCTATACAACTTCATGCGAAATATTTCAAATAATTCCAGATCATTTTTTAAATAATCAGATTTCAAACCAACAGTTTGCAATTTTTCCGATAATACCACTTCTGGATTACGAATCCAATTAAAACGAAAAAGCATATAGCTCTAGAACACTTATCATGTGCATCTATCGACATTTTTATCATTAGTTTGTTACGTTATATGCCTAACTGGTCTGAAAAACACAATAAAAATTTTCACAGACTTGCTTACTGTTTCCATTTTTGCAATGCTGTCTAATAGATGTCTGTTCTAGTGACTTTATACTCCATTGTAAGTCACGCCTATGCTTTCCTGTTTTCAGAATACAGAACTCTGTTCTATCTACTTTCCTTAACTCCTGTGCTAAGACTTTTTCCAAAGTTAAATAAAGGCACAAGATGTTTAAGTGACTTCACTCTCTCCTCTTAATTTTAGGATAAATCACATCTAGCTGACATGAATTTGTTTTTTAAAGGTCGAGCAGAGGTAGTACCCTTTTATGAAAGGCACTACCTCACAGGTGGCACCATTTTTGTTACAGACACGGGGGTGTCTGCATTTTAGGACAGTCCCCCAAGACCACTGATTAATAAACGAGGACAGTCCAAGGTGCACCAGAGATTACAATAAAGAAAATTAGACCTGCCCGTTTCACTTGACTCGCTCAGTGAAACACACCAGATTTGTATTCACTCATGGTTTTATTAATATAGCTTTAATCAAATGCGCAGTTACTTTTACTTGCATCATAAATGCACAGCAGTGCCATAAACAGGGGTTAACACGAGTTCGGGGTGTGTAGTAACGAATTTCGACAGAGCAGAATAGAGGAGAGAGTGACCTGAATTATCATAAAGCATCAGGGATAAAACAAGCCACTAGGCTATAATTCCCAGGTTCAAATGGAACTTGAGCATAAGCCGTCAACTTGTAAAGAGCTAGTCTTGGACCAAAGTCGCTAGCTGGTCTTGAGCTGCTTCTTGGACCGAGGTCGAAGTCAGACTGATCCTAGTGACATTTTCTAGGTCTGAGAAAACACAATGTATCGTACAAAATCACGTGACAAATACGAAATTCCTCACTTTAATACAATCTTAAAAGGGGGGTTTTCCAATTAAGGCAGTCTTAAGTCACATGACTCCAGATAAGATGATCTTAATGCAGGACTTTTCCAATTAAGGCAACCTTAAGTCAGATGACATCAGATAAGATGATCTTAATGCGACTCTAGTGTCCATACATAACGTTTCGCCGAAATCCGAAATCGTTGTTCTCAATTAACTCCATAGTGACTTTAGTGTCTACTTTCAACGATTCGCCGAAGTTCAAAAATCACTTCGCCGAAGTTAAAAATAGTTTTTCAATGTAAAGTGTTTTTATCCGTTTAAATCGTAAGTATCGCTTTTGAATCGTTACCAAACGCTAATGTAAAGTATTTCTGCAATACTTTAGGTCGCTCTCCTCCTTGATGTGATCTACAATTAATATGCAAAGTACAAATACACAGTAATACAATGAGATACCAATTACAATGTCCTTTTAGACTCAATGTCTCAGTCTTTACACTGTTCCAGTTTCATGTTGAGGTTGCCACGCGAACTCAAATCTAGCTAGAGCACTCTAGCTCTTTTAATGTTGTCTGTAGTCTACACCAGGCCTTGCAGTCTTCACCCCTATTCTATGTGAGCGTGCATTGACTGGTTGTTGGATGATACCAGGCCAGATAGCATTTTTCTTTCTTAAACATGATATGCAAAATTGTTGTTTTGTGATATTGACTTGTTGGACTTAATTTTTAGTCAATCATTTCAATACAAATGACATATTTTAAGCCAGTGTATTGTTTTGAATGCTGTTTTGGTTTGTAGACTAGCATTGCTATGCAGTTAGGTTTGGTCACAATGCAACAAGGGTCGGGTTAATAAATGAAATTATGAATGTGAACTCATGGATGGCGTGTTGAGTTTGCCTTGCATCCTAAACATGAAACGCCTCATGACTCTGAAACATAAATAAAGAAAGACTTGAAAGCAAGTTCAGAAAGTAATCTGGTAGTTTATCCATAATCTCATCAAATGACAAAGATAAAGAAGAAACCTCCGAATGTTAAAAGTCGCATCACCGAATGGACTGAATTCCAGGAAAATAAAGTTGGAACAAAATAACAATCTAAGACATTCAGCTGTTCTTCTTCTTTAGAAGCGCACTGCCACAGGCGTTAAAATCTAACCACTGTTACCAAAGAAATGGATAATGAAAAGCTTGGTGTGGCAACAGAACCGTCACCAGAAGGTCTTCTATAGGGAGGCTTTGCATTTGGTGCAGTGGGGTTTGACATTCTGAAATTTGAACAAATATTACTGTTTCATAGTGCTTCATATTTCGATTTGGGGTGGCTTTGAGCTTTGTTTTGGAGGGGCTAAGCCCACAAAGCCCCCCCCCGTGGCCATGGGACTGTGTGACAAAACGTCAGCTTGCTTTTTGATGCAATTGACTCGGAAATCTCCTTAGGTTGCGCGATATGTCAAGCTTGCAAGATATGTGAAACTTTCTATTTATAAGCATGACAAGGCCCAAAATGGCAAAACGCATTCAGGTAGTGTCTATTCTGCTTCATGAGGCAAAACCTGTGCTGTGACTATTTTGCCTTCACTTGAACACAATTGATTGAAGTGGTCATGTGATAAGTACAATACGCAGAGACAATTTGTTGGGGTTTAAAGGTTGATGGTTAGGGTTTAGGATCAGGGCTTCTGGCTTATGATCAAGGTTTAGTGGTTCAGTGTTTAGCGTTAGGGTTTAGCCTACAATTCACTTAGTGCAGTGGTTCCCAAACTGGAGTATGCGTACCACTAGTGGTACGCGAAGGCTTTCAAGGTGGTGGATGAATAGGTCTACTTTTTCTAGACAAAAATTATATTCACAGCTATAATTTATATTGATCAGATTCTGTTGATAAATTCCTGAATTTTTGTGAAGCCTACTTCCCTTGTTGGCTTTGAAAATGGCCACAAAAAATTTTGCAGCCATTTTCTTCATGTCGAAACTGTTTCCAAACTTTTGATCAAATGATATTTGGCACATTGGCTTTTCCTGGAGCAAGGTGGTACGTGCTGACAGCACAGGACTCACAAATGGTACGTGATCAGAAAAAGTTTGGGAACCACTGACTTAATGCAAACAAGAAGCTGCTAACTGCTTGCCAGCCCTGAAACCATGACAACCACCACCCATGCATGTGGGAATGAGCTGTTACAGATGTCATGGTCAGCTAAGCAGGACATGCGATCCAAACTTGTCAGTTGACTACTTCAACCAATCTTGTTCAGCTAAAGGCAAAATACCTCTAGCTGTTATTTTGCCTCATAATGCTATTTTACCTCATGAGGCAAAATAGACACTGCACAAAAAATGTATGTTGTGCAACACAATACACTTTCGGATAGTTTTCGGTACGGATAGTATGGTTTTGTTGACGTGTCTCTCACTCTGTAACACACAAGCATGAGTGGTGAATCTGATTCCCGCTATCCTATGCGATGATGAAGACGTTACTCAGGCTCGCGGCTGTCAGAGACACGAAACAGGCAGGGGAGTTGAGATGTGACACTGTATAATTTATTGCCTCGAGTCCTGCGCTGGTTTTAATGACGCAAAATGGCAAAATCTATCGACCATTAACACAAACAGCGACTTGTCTTTCACGACGATATAGCAGCAAACATATCGCAGAAAACAGTTAATGGATCAGGCAGACGACAACTCGCTCACGGCACTACTGACTGAAAAAGATCAAGTAAGGTTCCATGAGGTCGTAAATACATGCACAGGAAGGCGAGCAGAAAAACACATTCAACGAACGGCATGAATATTGAGACACGTGTTACGGAAAACGCTGTGCGAACATGTGAACGGTTTGTGCCCAGCCGGATGGCTCAATGAGCAGTCTATTACAAAGCACTGGTTCCAGTCCGTACGTACTTGTCCATATAGTTGGGCCACTGGCCGCAACAGTTTCAACCAAAACAGGATTCGGATCGGATACAGATATCATTTTTCAAAATCAGGATAGGATCGGATAGTAAAAATCCACTATCCGATCATGTCTGCAGCATATAGGCCTAATGATGAATTTGTAGCAGCAACAGAAGAGTGAACCTGGTCGAATGGGGATATTTATTGCTGTTATGCCGAGGGTCGTCCGTTCGACTCTCCCTTTTGTTGGCTCAGGGCGATGCATATTTATGGCTGCAACACTCATATGCACTCCAACTCAAAGACAAATAAATAGTTTGGAAAGCAGATGATGTTAACTTATGCTTAGACTTACCACAATTTCTTAGGCTTAAACCGGGACAAATTCAAACAATGAATGAAATAACCTGACAAGCGGCCGAAGGCCTGAGCTTGGCAAATTTTATACCCTATTTATTTGTTTGAAGATTGTCTGAGAACACATACAAAGTATTGTACTTCGACTAACAGGGAAAATTTTTGTTACTTTGTTTTAAAATTTTATTGAAATTGGAAGTTGTCTCGCAATCCCGCGACTCCCTTTTCTGATGTCACGATGAAGAGATTTGATAAGTTAATTTACCTTGCGGTTACAAAAGAGAAACAACACTAACTCGCAAATCGGACATCCATGTAAAGAAAATACACTTCGCCCCGCTGTATGTGGGGATGCGTTTAGAGATAACTAGTTTCTGTGTTTGACCATTCGTATTTTCCACTTAAATGAACTTTCTTCAGAAACTTTTTATTGTTTCTTATTTTGCTATAAAACTCGCTATAGCTCAAGCCAATTGAATTTGCAAACAAAAAGACTCTCTATAGTTGACTTCTCCATAGTACTTTCTTTTGACCAAATGGTGTTCATCCTAGAAAAGCTCTTTCAGCAAAGGCAGAAGTGCCTGGTAGACAAAATATATATTCCATTTCTTTTCTAAGATTAGCCACAGATATATTTTGATCTTTAAAATGACGGAAAACTGCGAACCATTTTTCTTCACAATCTTTTTCTTTCCATTCAGCACATCCTGACAACCAAAAAATCTTAGCCGGGACCATTTAATCAAACAGATCATCAATATTAATTGCATTTGCAACCATTTCATTAATTTTTTTCTGCAGCTGCCTCTATGTCAGGCCAATCGAAAACACATTTTACTAACCAAACAAATTGTTCCATATCTCCAAAACTGTTCTCCCATAGTTCAATATATGACACGCAGCAATCATAAAATCTGGAAAATCATTTCTTAATCAGATCTTCTTGACATTCCCCCTTTTCCACTAGAGCTTTGATCACCTTTTTGGTTCCATGTGGAATGAAGACATTATCTCGTCTTTCTCTTAAAGTTAGTTTTCAATTTTTTAATTTCTAGCACAATATCAGTTGCAGTTGCCTTTGTTTTTTCCATAGTTAAGGTAGTTTTGTTGAACAAGCCCAGCTGTCCATAAACAAACCATAGACAAATTTCTCCACATTTACTATCAAAAAATCTTTTTATCAGCAATGGGCAATGTTCTTGTGAGCAAGAATATGACTTCAGTCCTTCATAAATTTGGAGAGTTCTTCCAATAGCAGGTAACAAAGACAGAAATCGCATACTTCCGTGTTGTTAAACTTTCTTGTGATCAATTTCCACAAATTCACAGAATTCTTTTAGCTGGGTAACACGCACAGTGTATATATGAAAATATTTGTAAATTTTTACCACCAAGCTTTCCACTTCAGTAGGAAGAACATCAACTACATTTTGGAAGCAGTTATTTACAATATAAGCACCACAGCCAACACCGACAATATTTCTGCCTAGTTCCTTCTTCAAATAACTAAACACATTGTTTTTCCCTTTTTTCTTTACACCTCCAAATTTGTGTTGCACTTATCACCACAGCATGCAACAATTTTCTGTGTTAAATCTTGTTTCTTCAAAGTCGACATTGAGCAATTTGTTATAATATTAGCTGTTTCTCCAGGAACAGAATGGAAATCTAAAAGTTGTAACGTCACTCCTTCTTGAGGCCAAAAAATCGCACCATGACAGGTTTTAATTTGACATCTTTTCAGTTTGATGCATTTGCTGTAAGAGTAACAAAGTTGATCTCCATTAAGTCATTCTTTAATTCTTTTGCTGCTAATGGAACAATTGCATTCAAAATAATAGCCTCAGTTTTCGTTCTAGCAAAACGAAACTTAGGCTAAAATTACTTTGCAATCAGTGTAGAAGAGCAATCAGCAGTTTTAGAACTTGCATTATGAACTGTACTGTGGTAAGCAAACGTTGCTTCTTTGGCTGCAACTGATATGTCGCCATCGTCAAGCAGAACTATCAAGTCTGAAGTTTTCAGCAGCTATTTGTAAATTAGCTTGGTGTTTGGCACTTTTTGTGTGATCCTTTATGTCTGAGTGGCCACCTTGGGAAATAGAAAACTCAGATAAGCAGAGTGTGCATTTCACTCTGTCATTTTTTCCATAAGCTTTTTTTAAGCGAAAGCGCACATTTAACAGTGAATTGCAAGCAGATCATCCGTTCTTAACAACTTTAAACATCGTGACAACTGAAAAAAGGGTTATTATTAACAGTGAGAATTGTAATAAGTGATGATAACCTTCAATAAAACAATAGTGTAAAAATGTTCTAGCTAGTCACTGTTAAGAAAAGTAAATTTACATTTATAAGACCCAGGATTTCGATTTAGAAGGTAGCCTAATTCCAAACGGCTTCTACTCAACTGACGTACGTTTGAAAACAATTCTGGTTAGAACAACTTCATGCAGCTGTGGCGGCCAGAAGATGACGCCACATGTAAATAAATGGTCACCGCTAGATGGTACCCACGAGTAACAAGTCACTGTGATAGTCACCACAAGCGAATTATCGTAATTCTTTTATTCCTATATAATGATAGTGCAATCTAGTAGTAGTAGTAGAGTGAGCTCGTCGAGGGAGCTCTATTGCTGCTGGTTGCTTTCCTGTCAGTTAATCCTCTGCATTTCCAACTTTCTCTTGTGCTTGCCTCAGTAGTTCATGGTCACATCGCTGCAACACAGCTCTGCTACAGTTAAAACATCGATATTTTGCTTCTAATAATTCGTTTGTAATTATAAAACATCTACTTAGCTTTCTCTATATTACTGCCTATTGTGAACTAGTTTTTCGCAGTGTAGGCTAATCAAGGTAACCTTTCTTTACCTCTTTTAATTAGCGCTTATCTGTGAAAGGTTTCCATGCGGCAGTTTTAGCCTGCCACATTACTCTGCATTGAGTCAAGTTCTAGCTTCCTTTCAGCATAAAATGACTCAAAGCTATCCTGCCTTATCAAAGCATGCAAAATGGCTTCTCACTGCAGCAGTTGCTGTACAGTAGTTCCATTGAAGAGAATGGAAAGATGACCCAACAATAAGCCTCCAATTTTACAAATGCCCATTGAGCGGCATTATTTCATAGCAATGCATCATTATTTCATAGCAATGCATCATCAGGCTGGAGTTCATTTTGAAAATTTCACTGAAATGAAATTCCGGGACATTTTGCTAACCGGGGCAGACGTTTAAACCGGGACAGTCCTCTAACGTATGCTTCAACATTGGCTCACAGCATCAAAACAATTGACACTATAGAGACTTCAAAATATTCACTGTTAGGTGCAATGCAAAAAGAAGCTCTGTTAACCTTAGCAATGGCGTGTAAGATATAAAACCAGAAGACTAACAATTATGTAACCCAAACGGCTCAATAGAACTGGGATACACATAAAGGACCACATGCCAGGATCACATGCCATGATCACTCTGTTATTGCTTGTTCACGCCACATATGAGTATACATGGGTGTTCTTAACGTACAGCCATTCGTAGTGAATCGCACTTTCAACGCATCGTCAACTGAGAGGTTTCAGCAACATCTCCTTTTTGCAATGAAATGCAAATGAACAAATTTCATTGTCAATGGCTCCTATTACATTTCATGAGGTATTGCTTTCATTTTTGCGTTTGTTTCTTCGTAATTCTTTTCATGTTTTGGAACGTGTGAGTTTCTGTTATATTACTATTTACATATTGGTCTTTAAGACATTTTACTGGACATCTTGACCAGATAACCTTAGGGTTTGTCGATTTCCGAGCTTCGGAAAAAATATATATATTTAACAAAATGAAGTAATCAACTGTACACAGTAGAGACTGTAGGCCTCTTTTTTGTGTTTTGCTGTCAAGTATAGGGTTTTTTTCTTCGTCTTTCTGTGAACATGTGTGTACTTTACTCACCGTCGCTAAATACGTCTCTCAAATACATCTCCCAAAAAACTGCACCAGCCCCCCTTCCTATTGTGAACGTTGCATCTGGCACCACCTTCACATCCTGGTCACAGCACCACATTGTTACGACCGGAAAGCCCGAGCGGCAAGTGCGCAAAGCTTCACACTGAGGCAGCAAGCAACAATAAAGATCACACTTCGTGCTCATTCTATTTCTGCACGTTCTTGTCACATAGCCTATATATGGGCGTTGTTTTTCACGCACATCCCGTTCATGGTGAATCGCACATTCAACACAACGCTAACTGAGAGGTTGTACAACTTGCAGATATATTGGGGTAGACTTGCTGAAATGACTGAGAGTGACAGTGTCAAGCAAAATGCAAACTAAAAAACTTAGACACAAGTAACCTGCAATTAACTTACTTAAACAATTTTGGGCACCGTTTTCCAACTTATCGGGTGCCATTTCATATAATGTTGGGCACCACATTCTAACTTATCGGGCACCATTTTATAACATGTCGGGTGCCATTTTATAGCATGAAAAAGTCACAGAAAAAATTTGAAATTTCATTTGACTCGACATTGACTCGACCTTGCATACCAGTGACTCGAAGTAACTCAGCAGTTCTTGTGACTCGACTCTGACGCGACTCGACCAAGTCATTACTCGACTTTGACTTGAAAAAATTTGAGATGACACTGACTCGACTCCGACGCGAAGGGCTTGTGACTCTGACTCGACAAAAATGATTCGGGAACATCACTGCTAAACACACGAGTCGTTTCGATTAGTATGATATGCAATATACATAACTCTGGTCATATACAGCCCTCTACTTTTCGTCTGATAACGCTAGTCGAAACCTGCATTACATTTCAAGGAAGGAATGTGTTCAACAACTTCAATTACCTATATTTTATAGCGACGTCATAGGCCTATACTTTCATTAAAAACATTTTGTATGCCTTGCAGAGATGATCACTATCCGGTTTGCCGGTTGGATATCCGGCAGGATAGTGAGTTTGCAATCGTATACGGATATCCAAAAACTGCTTTCAAACCGAAACCGGATACGGATCCGGATATCCGAAACGCTTTCAACGATATTTTGAGGATTCAGACTTTTGGAAAAAGTTGCACATTGCACAATCATTCATTTATTATTTTCAGAAGCATCTTTTCAGCCTTCTGTGCCATGGCTCCGAGTCTGTATGTGGTTTAATCTCTGTACCGTAGTGTAAACTCATGCCCCCTCTTAATCTGCTAATTGGATACGCCAAGTTTGTCAGCATGAGTCTGTTCCTGGTGTGGCAAGATAGGGCTCTTTCAGTATACATTAAAGCAGTTGGGGCTTCGAAACAGAAGCATTGTCTACTGCTACTGGTAAAGCTGCGTATGACTGAATTGAATGCTCGGAAAAATATGGCACTGGGTTCAACATTTCGCTGCATGTGCAACTACGGTATTTGCTATGAAGTATATGTCAGTATGACAGTTTTTGTAGCTTGCATCGACTCAGGATATTTGGCTGTATGCATAACTTGAAGAAAGTTACGATTCTGTCTTGAAGACAGTGGCGTAAACAAGTGGGAAGTGGAGGCATCTGCCCCGGGCGCAGCATTTTGAGGGCGTAAATTGGGGTTGGAATGTCACGTAACAATTACGAAATGTCAAATGTCAGCGGATGCTAGTAATTACGATTTACAAAATGTCGAATGCAAGTCGCTGATAACCAGTTGCAAAATCTCATCAAGATCACCAAGGTTCGCAAAGAGACCAATTACGAACCTTAGTGATATTTCAAGGCGTCGTCTGTGTCTTCAGCAAACAGCTCCCGCATGTGCTTTGACTGACGGTTGCGTCACAATGCTTTCAGGTAGCCAGGCTTGCGAACTTTCCCACTTCGATCTCATTCTATAGTTGCGTCACAAAGGACGGGAATCCAACATTCACAGTGCATGCAACTGCGCATGCTTTTAGAGCAGCGATAAACCTTAATAGTATTTTGTTACGACAACATATCTGATGTTTAGGAAATTATTTGATCTTTGATGGTTTGACAAACTTCATGTTGAAATGGCTTTGATGTGATTCTGAAGGTAATTATGATGATTTTTATTTGTGAGATGTTTAAATAAATCCTGACTACTTTTGCAAACTTCTAATTGCAAATGGGCAACAGTTTTGAGTATATTAGTTATACTTGTGTACTTTTCAGTTACTCTCAGGGACGCGCGGAGAGCGGGGGCATTGCTTTTGCACCTGTGAAAAAAAATTTGCACCCGTGAAAAAAACAAACTTTTCGCTGAACAACAAAAATGCACATCAACGTTGAATAAAAATCGCCAGTTTGTCTACTAAGCGATGCCAATCGTTAGCAACATAATCTATGCGATAACAGACATCCACTGCTGCTTTTCAAATGACATAAGCACTGTTGTTGCGCCCCGTGTTTTGCCCAAATCGAAATGTTTTTCATACAATGTTACAATTCAACGGTCTCGCTGGGCTGCCCTCCTACTTGCAACGAAGCTATTATATTCCTAAGCACCTCGGAAAATGCTCTTCAAAACAGACCAAGTTGAAAAAGCATTTTTTACGGCTTGGCAATAACGCGCATAGAAAGCAAAGCTTCTTTATATTCTATGGGTTGCACTGCTTGTAAGCAGACCTACTAAATGGTTGCGGTTATTTTTAGTACCGAAACATCTCGTCATGTTAATTGCAGTGTATCAAACCAACACTGGACATCGATTAGTAAGCCTTTACAATGAATCCAATGCGCAGAACAAATTGACATTCAAATGTTGAAGTTGTCACGCTTTTAACGTTGTGCACCAACTTTCTAGTTTTGCGCACTTTGTTTTGCAATCTTCGCCGATGGCCGATGAAGTTGTACTTTTAATATTTGTCTTGCAAACATTTTCCTGAAATCGCTCACCAATATATTTTGTTTGCTCCCCTCTTTCTTCACTTTAAACATTTCGAAACATCAGCGTTACTCTGTGTTGAAAAAGGAATACTGCTAGACATCGGACTTAATTTGAGATATTCCCCAGTGCTCCAAATCAGTAATTTCCCACTCACTAAAAAAGCTGCCTCCTGTGTGAAACTATTTTCGTTGAATAATTTTATACTTTCACTAAACGAGGCGCCGAAAGCGAATTATTTTTATTTTCTGCTACTCATTCAACGTTCTGCTGTTCAGCAAAAATCAAGTAAGGCTACTTTGCCAAACACCAAAAACTATTTCCACTGTTAAACTAGCGTTGTCCGTACAATCGCTATGTTTATTGCTTCAAAATGATTTTTTAGTTTTCAACGTCAGTGATAGCTGCTGAAAAAGTTCGCATAATCTGTGGACGTTGCCAAATCACAAATCCCGGGTCACTTGAGGGTTTAGGTTTCCGAGCATGCTACAGCGCGTCCGCTCAATTTCCTACCGTCCCATTTTGAAAATCAAACGTTCTGGGTGAACTACAGGAAAGTGTTCCCTATGAGATCATAGGCGTAGCCAAGGGTGAGCCAAAGGGGCCATGGACTCCCCCCAAATCTTAAAAAATATAGTCATTTTGTGCTTTGAGAAGCGTTTTTCCAAACAAAATAGTGTTGTTCGCCTAAAATCAAACATTTTGGCCCCCCTCAAATTTCTGGGCTGGCTACGCCATTGTTTGAGATGAAGGATAAATCACTTCACGTTAAACTTGTTATAGTGAGTTTGCTTGAACAAAATTTAAATCAACGAATCTCATATTTTCGTTCTTTTAACTCTACACGCAAAGTTAACATTGGCGAAAGTTTTGGTTCATCTACGTTTAAACCTGACACAGCCCTACCAAACGTTAGGTAGTTGGGCTTTTTTATCATAGAAATTTAAGTGAAATTTTATTTGCCTCCATGTGTATAGGTAAAAATTGTATGAGGCCATTTTTTTGCAAATGGTCATCGCCTGGGCTAAACAAGCAGAGTGTTGAAAAAATTTTCTTTGGTTAACATTCTTACCTGACACAGCCACACAACGTCAAGTGATTAATTTCTTTTATCATCACGATCTTGCTAAAATTTTATTAACCTCTATGTGCTAAGCTGCAAATCACATGATGTCGATTTTGCATGTGATCGTTGTCTGAATGTAGCACCAAACTTTGGATGCTACAACTTCGCATAAGAAAAAGAACTGTTTCCAGACAGCTTGGCTTTGATTTTCCTCAGTTGTTAAATAAATTCTGTGTGGTTCTTAGTGTTTTTTACGTAATTTCACGGAAAACGTTTTTCAGATATTGCTAAAAGGACGTGTGGGCATCGAATGTACTGACAGGAAAATTAATTTCATAATGGAATAAAAGAAATTTATGATAGGATGTTTTATATTAATAAGATTTCAGTACTGTGGATGCGCAATGGTACGTGAAATCGATGTCCTAGATAAATAATTAGCTTGACTGATTCGCTTGCTTGTCACCTTTGTGGGGACCAGAACCGTCGCCAGAAAGTTTTCATTAGGGGGCTTTGCAGTTCTGCGGGGGGGCTTTGCGTTTGTGCGGGGGGCTTGACATCATAAAATTAACCAAAATTCCACTTATTTACAGTGTTTCACGTTTCAATTTGGGGGTGCTTGGAGCTGCGCTTGGCGTTTGGGGGGGCTAAGCTCACCATAGCTCCCTCGTTGCGACGGGACTGGTGGGGACCTGCAACTTGAATAGGCCTACAGATATGTGCAAGTATAAATCATCATAAATACATAAGAGAAGACCCGTCGCCAGGTTCCTTAAAAGCTTTTACAGTAAATCGAGAGGTTTTAGTTTATTTTTCTAGAGCTGATGCCGGCTTAACCCTTTAATGCGCACTGCACTCCTTTGAAACTAAAGCATTCAACACTTAAGCTGGAATTTCAAGGAAACGGTGATTGGTCAATTCGCTCCTGAATATCTAAAAACACTTTGTTTGCACGCAGGCCATATAAACTACGTTCTACATAAAACTACCATCGCGAATAAATTGGACTATGCAGAAACAAGGAACTCAGTTTAAAATACAAGTGGTCGGTAATTTGTTTAGAGGTTTCACATGAAACATACATCAACATAAGATTTTTTTGAAAATCTAAAATAATGCATAAAAATTCCGTGAAAGGTTTTGATAGCCCCGTTTGTCCCCCACCCTGGTTGCGGGCCTATTTCAATTTACACACGCATTAAACTCTGTCACAAACAGATTTGATCTTTTATTGCTTGACCATTCTCTTCAGTATTGTACACACAGCGCGAAACTTGCATTGATAAAGACGATTGCTAGCCTACAACAATCGACTCACAAAGCCAAAGGGACTCTATATGGGCGTTTCTGGAGTCTGTGTTTCATTTTAATGTGCACGCACTGTAAAATAATTTTTCCTATATCATAACTGTTCAATGACTATTTTTTTCAGATCACGTTTTTTCTTTAACAACTTTTTACAAAAAATCATTTCAGGGTTAGGTTTTTCAAAATAGATCCTACGTCTGTAAAACAAGACCAAAAATTTTTTAAGTGCAGCAGAAGGAGCGGTAGTGAATAGCAGTAGCGATAGCTCGCTACGATTTTTATTCAGTGACGGATGCAATAACGCCGCTATTAAACAAATAGCGGTAGCGACGCTATTAATAAAGTAGCAGTTGCCCACCTCTGCATCATTTGCAATAGGAAATTACAAATTGAGGGACCAATGGAATACAAATGTTACATGGGTCCCTCAATATACATTTTTGAAAAAATGAATGATTCTACACTGCATCTTAAACCTATCATCACAATTTTTTCAGAGACATTTCTTTGACTGCTAACCTATCCTATGAAACGCTTGGAGCTTTCTACATTGCCATTATGATTGGCAAAGCATTTGCCAAACATTGGCAAAATATTTTACTTTGATGCTTCAAAAACAAAAAAGGGATTAAGATTTTTTCAGGTCAAGGCAGCTTCTTCCTGCTAACAGACAACACTGTTGTTCACAAATACAATATTAACAACCGGATAGCAAAAGAAAAAGGCCACTAACTGGGGAGTAATTCAAATGTTTCCTCTGTCCCCGTGTTGCGTGGGTCCCGCACTTCCCCTACATGTTTGTCTCTGGTCATTTTCGTGTATTGGGCATGCGAAAACCACACTTTCAATGCAACGCCAACCGAAAGGTTGTTACAACATCCCTCGTTTTTTCAACAAACCGCACCTATTGCACGTTCTTTTTGTGAAGGTTGTACCTGGCACCATCTTCACATCCTGGTCAAAGCACCAGTTTGTAGTGATTGGAAAGGCAGAGCAGCAAGTGCGCAAACCTTCACACTGTGGCACCAAGCAACAATAAAGATCCCACGTCGTGCTAATTTTATTTTTGCTTGTTCGCGCCACACGGGTGTTGTTCATCACGCACATCTCGTTCGTGGTGAATCGCACATTCAACACAATGCTGGTAACAATTGCAGAGAGATTGGGCTAGACTCTTTGAGATGACTGAGTGTGAAAGTGACAAGTAAAATGCAAACTGAGAGAACCTAGATATAAATAACCTGCGATCAAACTTGTTAACGAAACCACAAATGACTTTGTTTTACCCAGTATCAGTTTATCTAGGAACAAACATAAACAAGCATCAAATCATGCAATAGAAAACAAACCACATTAGAACAGTGTTTATTTTGTTTCCCAGGACATCTGATGAATAAGGAAGAAAAAAACAGGAAAAGAAAACAAGTCCTCACTGCATTTTAATAATGACGATCCAGGCTAGGATGTGTAGCATGTCATGTATTGCCAGAGCATATCTGGAAAACAAAATCTGCCCTTTCATGATACAAAATTATTTATTTGTAGCGTTTTGGAAGTGATGATATGTTTGCTTTGCTGATTTTTAATGTTGATATCATTGCTCTTCTTGAAGTTTATGTTTTAATTTAGTAACAAATAGGTGATATTTGGTATTGAACGAATTGTTGGATCTATGGAAGACGATATTCCTATTCCTGTATATGTAAATGACTTTTGAGATATTTTTAATCCAGTCCAAGGAATGGCATATTCAATACTTGATCGTTGTCTTGTATGATAAGAATGAATATCTTCAATTCTTGTGAAAAGGTTTGTAAATTGTTTGGGAACTAATCCAACATTTATTTTATACATTAATTTACTGATTTCTAGTTTAAAGAATCTGTTTATATTTAGTATTTGGGTATCTTTGTGTAATTTACGTACGTTAGTGTTGAATTTCCTGAATGTTATAATTCTTAATAATTTATTGTGAACAATATTAGGTGTTGAGTGTAGAAAAAGATTATGATCCGCAGCTAGTGATGGCATATCGAAGATGTGAATATACTAAGCTATAGTATACTGTTTAAGGATCTGAATGGAATATAGTGCCTAAGTTTGCAAATTATACCTGACCCTCTAGAGACTTGCTTTTTAACCAGAGTTATATGAGGTTTTCAATTTAATTTATCATCAATTATGACTCCAGTGTACTTGACACATTCATTTCTTGAAAGCAGATGGTGGTTAATTTGAACATTGAAATTTGTGTCTATATTTTTTTGTTTTGTAAATGTACTGGTTTTTACTATAATTTAAAGATAAATAATTTATTGTACTTCAGCCAGTTGTACAGATTTTTAAGTTCTTGATTTATTTTTATTGTTAGTTCATGCATTG
>Ga0210059_1003810_pt1 | contig 24251 bp, 18 predicted proteins | sample Ectturendosymbi2_FD_188042 | JGI IMG/M metagenome (GOLD analysis project Ga0210059, IMG submission 188042) | Ecteinascidia turbinata endosymbiont from Florida, USA - Sample 2 (SPAdes) (version 2) | ecosystem: Host-associated > Tunicates > Ascidians > Unclassified | place: Key West, Florida...
CAAGACATCGTTGATGGTGGGGTCAATGAGGCGGGTATGAGCACTGCGGCACCAAACAGGATCGCGGTACTCTGCAGTCGAATGGACCAGGGCTAGGGTGGCTGTTCGCAAAGTTGTTGCTGAAGCACCCCAACCGGAGCCAGAAAGCCGCTTCAGGAGCGCGACGCGTGATGTCAGCTTCTTGCGAAGTGATTCAAGGTGTCGGCGATACGTGAGCGACCTGTCCAACGTTACTCCGAATTATTTGGGCTCGGAAGAGAAGGGCAGGTTTCCTTGTTGAAGTTGACTTTCAGCTCACGCTTGGCTTCCTTGTTGTTGAGATGGAAGACTGCCGACACCGTTTTCGTTGTGCTGAACTTTAGCTTCCAAGTCTTGAGGTATTCACCTAGCGTTGGCATGTCCTTGCTCAGCGCCCCTTCCACTTCCTGCCAATCTCCATCAGCATGCATGATTGCTTGGTCGTCAGCATATGCATACCTTCTGGGGATGGCGGTTGGCAGGTTGGAGATGTAGATGTTGAAGAGAAGGGTCTCCAGGACAGATCCCTGTGTGACGCCGTTCTTGAGTCGTCGTAACCTACTGCTTTGGCCACTTCCAGTGGTGAGGGTGAAGCTGCGATTTCCAACCATCTCCATGATCATGTGGACCATGCCAGGCAGCAATCGCCGCTGCTTGCAGGTGAGGCCGTGGTGCCATATGGTGCCGAAGGCTGATCTGAGGTCAACGCACAGCTCCGGCCTTCTTTTTAGCTGAAAAGGTATCCTCGATGTCCTGTGTCAACAGGGTGACCTGGTTTACGGCCGACCTCCCGTGTCGGAAGTCCAGCTGCTCCTGTGGTAGCAGTGTGTCGATGATTGTTTCGACACGAACGTAGATGAGTCTCTCGAAGATTTTTCAGGGGACACACAGCAGAGATATAGAACGATAGCTCTTTGGGTTCCCCAGTGGCTACTCTGGCTTAGGGATCGCAATTACTTACTAGTGCTCTTCTCCAGATCTTTGGAATTCTGAGTTGGAGCGTGCAGGAATTGAGGAAGTTGCAGAACCAAGATTTGAGAGCCGAACCGGCATGGAGTGTAAACTCCGGGAAGGTAGAATCCAATCCCGGGACTTTCATGTCTTCAGGTGTCTGAGGGCAGCAGCAAACTCTTCCAGCTTGAAGGTTTCGGAGATACTGTGACCCTCAGGTGTTGGAATCTTCCATAGATCGGACAGCTGTTTGTTGTTGAGCCTGGTGGACTCGCGGCCGCCGGTCTTGTGTGCCCCGTTCTTCACTTGTTGCGAGGCAATGGAAGTTGCCGAGACGGGGCACAGGCGAGATGAGCGTCCTGACCTGCCAGTAAGTTTGTTGATTGTTCTCCACGCCTTGCGGCTGGAGTGCAAGAAGTCGATGGAGTTGACAGCTTCCTCCCATCGCTCCTGCTTCTTCTGTTGTAGTCGAGAGAGTAAGGTCGAGGCGACTCTGTCAGAGGCAGTCCCCACTGGGGCTCGGATAAAGGAGCGATAGAGGGTCTCGCACTCTTTGTCCCGGCATGGCACATAGTTCTTCCGACTTCCACGTGGGATACATTGTCTAGCCGCAGAAAGTAGTCTCTCGAAAATATCCTGGTATGCCCTCTCAATATCTGGTGTGTCCGGAGGTGGCAATCTCTCGACGGATTCACCTGTGAGAAGGCAAAAGTGCTTCCAATCAGCGTTGCGAAAATTGCTTCACCGGATCGCTGTGGGCAGGAACCTTGAATATTGGTGGCGTCATGAGGGAGGGACGATGTTGTGACCGCGGGAACTTTCCTAGGACACGTCTGTCCGATAGTCGGCTGTCCTGGCCGAAACTCGCCAAGGCCAGGTCTGGGTGGGTGACGACGTTCCAACGGCGAGAGAAGAAACTGGCTGTATCCTTTGGGTTGTACAACAGTCCAAGGTTGTTGGAAGTTGCCCAGGAGTCCAGGCTCTCACCGTCCGGGGATGTTGTGTTGTAACCCCAATTGACATGCTGGCAGTTGAAGTCGCCAACGTACAAACTAGGGTGTGGGAACATCGGGATGGTCGTAGGAGTGAGTCGCGAACGTGGAGGCTTGCAGACGTTTACGATCTTGTAAACTGCAACGTCCACGCACAACCACTCAGTCTCTGATTTATCTGGAGACTGATCGACCAGTGACCATTCCAACCGCTCGTGAATAAACGTAGCAAGGCCGTGATTCCTGCTCAGGACTGACCCAGCTAGTGAGAAGTTGTGAATTATTAGCTTGTCTGCAGTTTTGCAGTGGGTCTCCTGTATGACAATGATGAAAGCCTTGTTCTTACAGGGTAGCTGCCCAATGACGGAGATCTTGTTGTCAGTGAGCCCCTCGGTGTTCAGCTGGAGTATGTTAGGTCGTGGATCATCTTCGGCAGCATTTCTGCTGCCGCGCCCTGAGAAGGGCGTTGTTTGACCCATCCCACGATGAACACATCCAGCGCGAGTAGCAGTGGTTGCTCTCATGGTGACAGATTTGATGAGCATTTCAAAAAATGCCGCAACAGGGAGGGCCACGTGAAGGTGTGTGTCCTCCTCCCCAGGGGCCTTTCCTTATCATATGTAACAAAACAAACCAACCTTGAGCTGAATTTTAAAGCACCTGCATTAGCACAGATTGGTGCGTTCAAGCAATTATGTTGTTTGGCCACTTGCTGCACATTGTTTATGTGCGATGAATGTTACAATACGATTCGAAAAGTTTTCTTGATCTATCAACGCTTTGAGAGCAAGGCACTAAGCAAAGGAAAGAAGCAATTTGGACCAGCGTTATATGGGTCACTTTTTATGAATTGAGAACTTCACTTTCTTATTAGTTTAGCGAATTCACTATAAAATCAAGAATCTCGTGAGCTTTCTGATAAACAAGGAAACAGGCAACTTCTAAATTGAAACAAATTTACACGTAAGAGTTACGACGCAGTGACATCATGATCACGTCACACTAGAAGGTACAAATTTCGAGTGCAAAGTTACCTGTTCTTGTTTATCCGAAAGTGCAGTACACGAAATTATGTTGTTTTTGTTGAATCTCTAGCACATTCGCTCAATGTGTTTTTGCCAAAGCTTTCTGTCACGAATACCCGATCGCTGTGTCTCAGTGCATGCTTGTTAGAGATGTCTTTTACTGTACCACAAACTTCGACAGTAAACTTGAAGCATTTTTTGCAATCAAAGGTTATGGACGTTTGTGGAAATCATTTTAGGTCGTGTTATGTCCACAAACTTCCAATATGCTATGCTCTAACAATTTATATCTGCCTGGAGACGAGTACCTGCTTGTTTTATCTTTTCCAAATTCATGAGCTCCAACTGACAGAGTTAGAAAAAGCCTGAAATTCACTTTGAAGAAGTTTAATTTTCACCAATTTTATTTCTGAATATTGCGTCTCTTATAACTTGATAATTGTAATGATACTATGCCCTCTCGGCAATAAAAACACACCACAAAATTGTTAGCACGAAACATGAAGAATTAACGCTTCTGGTTGGAACAATTTCCGCACCAAAAAACAGGATATGCAAACTGCTATAGCACTACTCGCTTGATCAACGACACGCAAATCACAAGCTCACAATTTCAGAACATCGAAGCGCAACTACAATCACAATCAAACACAGTTATGTTTTTCCATTTATTCACAAGTTCAAATCATTATGGTTAGGTTCCTATTTGGGGTAAAACGCACCGAGAGATTGGATCGTTAGCTTCCACATAACTAAAAGCACGACACTTTCCCGAAAACTTCGCAAACGACTGCAGGTTGTTTTTTCAGGTTTTTGCAAGAATTGAACTTAATTATCAACCAACCAGAGCAGATCCGAATAGAATAAAGTTTTCCTCATAGAAATTCACATGGGCGTCATACACTTCTTAATAAATGCATTTTCTTTCTAATCTTGTTTCTCGCTCTTCCTTTAGGTAAGCTTTTGTTGGTGACGAAAAGCTCCCGCGTCGGAGTAGCCAGTTCATCGGCGCCGTCTTACCTCACCCCGTTTTTCGTTACGGCAAGTACACGCAGAAGGGTTATGTGACGTTACGATCACAGTTTACATGATATACTTTTAAAATCCGTGTTTTTAGTTTCTCGTGGCAGCTAAATCCGCTTTGATTTACTCATGTGCTTTCCTACTACTTTAAAGCAAACTGCTTTGAAACACGATTGCCATCTATACTCGTTAGAACGCCCATGATGCTGTGGGTTTCATCCCACCACAAATTACGCCTGCTTGTGCGCTTTGCCTGCGAGCGAACGGTACTCTAGTTGGTCTTTTATTTTAGTTAAATACATTATTTGCAAGGACAACCCAAGGTATTACGTGGATTAATTGTCCCATGTTGTATTGCAGCGAACCTGCAATTTTGAGCAAGCGCCCGACACGTGATTTCTGTGCGAACGTAGCTTAATGGCGCGTGTATGTGTTTGCAGGAAATGTGCGATTATTACTTTGCCTTCAGACGTTACAATGGTATTTACATTACTGTGACTTACAGCGTTTCGTTATACAGGTTGAACAATTTCCCACATCAATCATGCGATGTGCTGTAAGCGATCTGACGGCAATACGGTGCAAAGGTGTGGTTCTCAAAGTTTTTTCATATTCCGCCTTTACTCACCAAAACACTGTCAATTCTTCCACAACAAAAATCACAAAAAAGATAATTGCAAAAATTTCGCACCAGCTACTGTGAAGAAATAACAGACGATTATGAACCAGTCAGACTTTTTCATAACGCCAGTCAATGCAATCTAAGGAGCTTGTCCGTACGTACTGTAGATATTCCCTTTTAAACCAGCTTCGTTGTGCAGTTTTTATGTGTTGAATAAATATATATTAAAAACGTAAGATTTTTTCATCCACCGTTTTTCCTCCTCATTTCCTCCGTGGGGCAAATATCCCCCCAGGAATTAAAAATTCCTCCTATTTTCAGCCAAATGGCACCCGTTTGAAAACCACTGGTTCACGCCAGGCGTTTCAATCTGCGTGCAATTCGATTTTTCCTGCCTTCGCAAAAACGCTTTTTGCCAATTGAACGTTAAAGAACCCGACAAGATAAAATGTGTACAACTCCCGTTAAAAATTATCAACACAAAAAAACGTCACAAGCAATTCTATAGTCTGGTTGCAATCATTGACGACTGCGTAGTTCAATCTGCGGTGACAAGGATTTTCGAGATACGCTTCAACGAACAAACGTGCACAAAATCTTGCTAAACCTGAAAAAAGCGTATGTTAAACAACAGGTTTACTCAATTCTTGTTGCATGCCCGCCCTGCATAACTTTAACCGTTGTCGTTCGGCAAACCTCTTTGGGAAACATTCTCGCTGGACGTAGTTGGCAGGCAACACAGTCATTCAACGAAATATCTTACATTTGTTTGAATCATGTGAAATTCGTGGTGATTTATAATGCATATCATTAAGAAAGCGACAGTGGACGTAATCGCATCTCCTGTTAGGGTTTTATCAAAACTATTCCAATTAAAGAAAATTTTTCGCTATGTAGACTTTATTTTGTTACAATATCAAAATCATTTACAAATACATTCAAATTCTACAAATTTTGAACAAGGCTACACAATCTGCATTACTGTGGTTGACAGCACAGCAAAACTGGAAAGCGCCCAGAAAATGGAGATCGATGCTGTCACAGGTTGTGCAGAGTTTCCTCCTGAGGGAAAAAATCAACAATTTTCAGCTTATCTTGAGACATGAGAAATGGCCAATAAAGTAGAAAACATAGTAAACGAATATATCCTATATGTTTTAACTGCACATCAGTTCATGTAACCAGGCACCCAGTTATTTAGGATTTCTAACTTTGGAATGAAATAAACGTTTAACTAGCAAAGAAACGCAGACATTTCTCCAGCTAAAAGGTATATACAATCTTTAAGTGAGAAAAACTCTTAGCTACCTGCTACGTTTGACAATGATTTAAAAATCATTACAGATGTTCATCCGTATAATACAAGACAAATTTAAACTCGAAAATTTGCTTTACCAAAAGCACGTTTGGACTCAGGTGCTAAAATGATAAAATACAGTGCAATCATGTCAAGAATTCCTTTGGAAATAAAAAGTAAAACATGTTTTGCAGTTTTTTTCCGCAGAATATAAGAAATATATATTACTCGGTTACTAGGAACAAATTTTCTGTCCTTTATATTGGTGTACATAAACCAGCTGGATTGATTTAATTATTCAACGCTGTTACAATGGAAATAGTCAAATCATGAAATATCTCCGTTATATCTTCCATCGTTTGGTTTTTGTTGCGTTCACTAAAATTTTTCACTGCAAACCTTGTATGACGTAGTGGGATGCTTTTTGTCCACAAGTGCGAAGCAAATAATGTACCTACTAAAACGCGAAGGAATTTCGGTTCCCGTGCATACACCACCTGCCAATTCTTTTCCGCAATGCATGATTACATACCTAGCTCTCAACCTGCTTAAATCCAGTGACAACATTGCAGTGCTGTACACCATAACTTTTGACGCATTTGCTCTTTAGCCTTAACGAATACTTTTGAATATGTGAAAACAGCAGATGTTCAATGTGACAACCATAAACCGTTTTCCTCTGGCGGCTTGTACGTGCCTGCAGCGCACTTTCCTTCAATGAACCATCAAACCGCATTGCACATATTAAACTTTATATCCAGAGTAAAAGACTTTTTGTAACAATTATACACTGTTCACTTGATAACGGTTTAAAATATAAGCATAGCTTCTTCCTTGGGAGGTCTGCAGCTTAAATTACCCCTGGTACTTCGCAGCCTCCCACTCCCCCAAGAATTTTATTAATCGGTGTTCTTGGAAGTCATCGCAGGATTACATTATATTAATCTGGATGGCGTCATTCATGTGTGTGTCGTATATGCCTGTGTTGCATCAAAGTAAATGCATGTGCGTCATCAAGCGTATACTTTTCTACTATCGCCACGTATATATGCTCGCATTCTTTCAAAAAAATGTGCTATAAAGAAATTCATATGCAATGCATTTGCTTAGCCGAGTGGTATTAAAAGGATTGTATTGCAATGATTCAACTACAAGGAATCAAATGATCCTAAACTTTGTAAAAATGTTTACTTTGAATTTGTGAATATCTAAGTGAATCTCCATCACAAATACGTCTAGTAACAATGATTTAATTTGTATAAATAATGTTTGAACACCAATGAAGTACAAGAATTCTTGATGCACAGGTTGTTTTGATATATTTTAGATTATTTTCCGGATACACATTATGTTCTAGGAATTAGCGAACAGAAACACTTTTGGCGGGGAGTTTTGTACAAAGGTTTGTTAACCACAAAGCGATACAAAGGGTTTTGGCGTTTCAGTGAGAATATGTCGAATGGGCCAGTTCGGCGACGCCATTTCGGCGACGGACGTTTCGGCGATGGACATTTCGGCGATGGACTTTTGATCAATGTTGTTGCTTACAAATTTTAAACTTACCCGCAGTGTCAACCATGCTTAGTTGCTCTAGGAAAACATTCACTGTTGGTATTTATGGCCAAGGTGGCCAAGAAAATTTGTCAGATCTCCATAGAGAAAGCTTACTTGGACTTTGATTTTAAGTTTGTGAGTTAGGATTTGCCTGTGAGCAACCTCTGGCATCCCGCTCCGCCAAACGCGAGTTCGCGTTCTCCTGGATGCAATCTCTGGCACCCCGCTGTGAGAACAGGAATTCCCATTCCGAGAGACAACTGTTCGCGTGGGATTGTAAATAGGAATATATTCGAACACCGATAGGCAAACGATGGCAAGAAAGTACGACTATACTGTTAAACTACATGTGCAATGCAATCAGAATAACAACGCGAATGCTCAAGCAATAATTGCTGACGAGGTTTAACTTTTGTGGAAGCTCACAAACGCCTCAAGCCAACAAAATCGAACATGACAAGAAGCCATATTTCCTTACGCACATGGGTCACAGTCGCTCTAAGCTCTTCCAAAATTCCGGCGGAAGGGAAATCACTGGCCCCTGGCCCTCAGGATGACAACAAAAACACTTGTCAAGCAAGTTTCCTTTGTGGTCTAACCGCTGAAGTATTTAAAAACAACACACTTTTTCGTATAAAACATTTACGACCACCATCGCCGAAAATTCTCGTCGCCGAACTGTCCCAGACCGACAGTATATATCAATTTGTTCGTCGTGACTGGACATCAACTTCATAAAACGCACAAAGAGTGGTTTAGTCGATGTAAAGTACAAGCAAAATGTGAATGCAGCAGTTTATCATGTTGATTTATGTTCTAGAAATCTCTGGCACGTTACAAGTTTTCCGATGGATGTGTGTTTAAAGCTAGGTGAGCATTGTTTTTAAAGTTAAGGCAAATCGCACCCAGTTTTGGCACACAGTATGTACTGTATAGACTGTAATTGATATTGCAAAATTGTAAAATAATAAACTTCTTGGGAATTGTTTCTGATGATATGTAAATGAGATCATAGCGTGTGCACCGGTTTATTGGTATATCTGAGAGGTTTTTCAACAAAACTTCACAAACTTACCGCCACAATTAGGAATCTCAAATGTAAGGAAGAGATTTTCGACAATATTCATTCCAAGTTCTATTTCTGGCAGAAGTTCGGAATAAGCTCCAAGTATGCCTGATTGCAGCAACGTGACAATTTCTGCTTTCCTGCATCTCGTTTGCCATGCTTTCTTTGCTTCAGACAGCAGGTTAGTTAGTGGACTGTAAAAGGCGAAATATTCTTTTATTTTTGCAAAGCAGTTTAACCCGGCATTGTACTGTTTTCACTTTTAATATTGTGCTTGGTGTAAAACAATATAAATAAATAATTCAAATAAAGTTAACTTTGTCTTTTCGTTAAAACAACTGCAGACATAAAAATTACTGCACATACAAATTATTACACAGCTCAAGCGCAGGTTATACCCCACAAACAAAAGCGAACGTCTTGCAAATTTGACATTCTCTGTTAGCTAATATATGTCTGCTTTCTGTAGAGACGTTTTGGCTTAGCAAGCTCGAACCTGAGCTAGCACATCATCCTTAAATATGCCGGGACGGAGCAAGCAACGTGGAGCGGGAGACGCAGAAAAATCTGGATGCAGGAGTTGCAATCAACTCAATGGCTAAGTTTTTAGGTGGTTCCAGTAACAAAACGTCTTGTTGCGTATTTCGGCATTGCGCTATTGTTGCTTATTTTACCGTTTTCAAGCTCAAAAATCGTTACGACCAGTTTAGAATTCAGCGTCGAATATCACAATAATTGTGAATTATGGTCATACTAGCATACTAGACTGTATATAATCGTGAATTAAAAAAAAATGATATATAAGCATTTTGTACACAAGAAGTGTACAACACAGGGTAGGGTGGTTGTAGGTCGTGACTGAGCTTAAAAGTTGTGTCTTGATTGAGCTTAAAACTAGTGTCACAAAAACGAACTTCTCAACCCATTTTTCTATATGTAGAAGGGAAAAGCGGGCAACATTCCCTTCTTGAACCCCATTAGCAACATTGTTGACCTTGCACATGATACCGTAAATAACCTAAGCGTACATGACGCCTTTACGAAGTGTTTGAAATGGTTGACACGTAATAACTACAGTTTGACCTTAGGGAAGCTAAGTTAACACGCAATGCACATTACGTACTCCTGCTCGCTTACGCTGCACTCTAACATTCACGTTTTCTTACAAATCATCATCCTTACGTAGGTTTAGCTGGGCATCCTACAAGAGCAGTATTCTCTGCGATATGTTGGCACCCGCTACTTTCCTTAGTTAGACAAAGACTGATGTTACATCATTAAAATACGACGTAAGGTACGGAATCCCCTACGAAAGGTATCTCATGTTCCATTTGATGCACGAAAGGAAAGGTGGGCAAGTAATTGTGCAGCATAAAATGTGGATTTGTGTGGTTTTGCGAAAACGAAACGGACCCAAGTCAATCGAAAAACCGCATAAATAAAAGACATTCAATTGCAAACAGAGGTTCTGTAATCAGCTAAATTGTGCTGGTAGGTGCGGGTAAAGTAGACGTCCACGTCAAGTGTGGTCCTTGTAAACTTTCCACGATTCACCGTGTGCATTTACTGCAAACCTTTGAAATTTCCGATAACAAAGACTTTACCATCAACATTTAAATATTAAACCAAGTTTGTTGCGCACGCCAATAGTCGATGCAAAGCTCAACCAATTTTCCGAAGATCACGCTTTTACATAAACGCCCCAGTAAAAAGGACAATCTGGACATTGATGAATTGCGTGCATTTCATTAGCACCAACCTGCAAAATTCATCTCTGGTTCTTGCTGCAAGGACTTTGCGAGCAGCAGGTAGCGCCATTGTTACTAAGTCTTGCAAGGCTCTCTTGTCGCAAACGCGATTTTCGAAAGTCACGTTTATATTTTCCTCGCTGTTGAGCTGTGCATTCAAAAGATTCACCCATTTGTTATCAGGCTGCAGACAAACGGCGCTTGTGATAACTTTTCTTGATGTTTCAGGCGGAAGCTTCACCACTTTAAAAATGGCGTCAAGTGAAGTGAAATTTTTCACATACTGCAAGACCACCTGCACCGTAAAAACAAGTAAACAATACAAGTTTCGCATGAAAAGACACACAACGGCTATTAAAGGCAATGGTTTCATTTGCAACAAAGCTTTTACAGAATTTACTGACAAATTTCTTAATGAATTTGATGGCTTATGCGCTCTACATTCGCTTAATAAATTTTGGTTTAGCGCATTTGAAAAATAACAATTCAGAAACTTATTTGACAAATTTTCGGCATATAACGTGCTTTTCATCGTTGCGAAAATAATCAGAAGTTTCAGAAATGAAATATTAAAGTTTGACTGAAATTCTCCGTTGAATTATTTTCTTTGTCATTGGTGTGGCATGGGAACGCTTCTCTCTTTTCTTGGGCTTTTTTGGAAGCTATCATTTAGTGGTGATTTGGGAATTGTCAGATATCTCATGTTATATTGAATAGGAACAAAATGATTTTTCATTCACTCTGTGTCATTTGAAATAACAAGAAACAATTGGGGAGAAAACAAATCTTTATGTAGCTGTTACTTCAAGTTTCCATTTTCAGCTTGTTTGAAACGAACAAGGGTGGGGTAAAATTGCACAGAGTAATCAAATCGATCGCTGCTGCGTTTTTAGGCGAAATCACAACTTCAGATAAACATTGTGTGATGTGCAATTGGTTTGACCAATTAACAAGACAAGGGTGTTGCAAGGAAACAAAACTGTGCTAGTTTATTTCTTCAAACCTCACCGGATAGGAAGATCGAATGTCTGCAGGAACGATGTCGAGAATTGTAGAACAGTGTCCGTTCAAACACTTGGGTACAAACTCAGTGCCACACTGAAATGCTTCGTCAATCTTTGAGCTGCCAATGACAGAAGGTAATGCACTATGTGATTTTAGCTGAACAACGTGGATTCTTAAGCAAACATTGTGATGTTTCTATAAGCATCAGCAGTAAATTGTGTATATACAACAATCGGCAGAAGTTACAATTTGTTCTTTGATGGGAATATTATAAAAATTGCTTTCACGGATTTTGAAGACTTTTTAAGCAGAACGGTTTGAAAGCAAGTAGTTAACTTCGAAACAACTTAGATGTATTGTTTGCATTGATTTGTCCTGTTAATGTGGATAACCTTTTGCGTTCTTAAAAATGTTAAATTTTCAGTACTAATCACATTCAATACTCACGTTGCAATGGCGCTAAGCGAGCACAAAAAACATTTTTGGGATGTTGCACTGTTGAGCAGTAAGAGGTGTTTTGTACCACTTACCTACATGTGGAGAGATCTGAATATGGGTATCCTGAAAGAATTGGCTTTATACAATCAAGCACAGTTGTCCAAGCGTTTTTCAATGTGCAGCCTGGTAAAACTTGTATATCTACGCAAATACAATTGAGAACGGATTTTATACAAATGTTTGTTATCTTCTTCATTAAACCAGGAAAGGGTTCTTGCAAATAAAGATTTCTTTAAAATCACAATAGATGTGGTCATAGTTAACAACTTCCACAAGACTTCATTTAAATTCACCGCCACGCAAAAAGAGAAAAACATTCTTGCTGGAACAACGGAACAATTCAACATTCTTTAATAGCTTTGCACTGGCTGAGTATTCTGTCTTTTATAGCAGTTGGATTTTGCGTTTGCCTCAGGTTGTCAACGAAACATACAAAAACCTCTCTAACTGCATAAATAGCCCTTGAAAAACATCAAAAGGCGAAATACTTTACTTTTTCAACAAAACATCACTGCAGATGCAAACAGACTACTATCCACCAACAATCGCCACGTGGATAATTACACTCACGAAAAACTGCCATTACTTAATCAGTTTTCTCTTTTTCAAAAGATCTTGCCAACGTTTTCACTGACTGTCCGCATTTGCGGGAGTTTGTGCAAGGATATGCCTTTCATTTTTGACCTCAGTCAAAACGGTATGCGCGCTTTAATATGTATTGTCAGAGCTGTTTATTAAAGTTTTGGAAATGGAATCATTGAAAACCTAAGTCAAAACAAGAAACATTTCATGAACTTGCTCATCAAAAGTTTTAGTCATGTAAATTGCCAAACGTCCATACGTTGGTTTGCGGAATGGTGCAACAGATTCGACGGAATCATGAACATAGGCGTTACAAAGGTTTTCAAACGAAATAGTAGGCGCAGAGCTTCTACCATGTTCAGCCTAACCTTGCTTGAGTGACCCGTCTTGAGGACATCCAGCAAGTGTTGGAAACTTGTTGCAAGCGAAGTCGGTGCATTTGGAAAATGAGCAAGTGTGCGGTGATGGGATGTTGTGTATCTGAGCAAGGCTTTTGCACGAGTTGGTTTGACTATTGTTGTAGCAAAGTGCATGCTCTGTTTTCACTGCAAGAAAATAAGTGTGTAAGCACAAGTTTTCAAATTGTCAGTTTTCCACGACATTCCTAGTCAAAATGAAAAAACTCCGACCAGAACAGCGCCAAGTGAAAACTCTCTGTAGTGCAGGTTTATTCGTGCCAACAACACTACTTTCCTAGTACCTAAACCTTTTGCCTGCCACATCAATACCCATTGCCAGTTGGCTTATTTTGAAATTTTGAAATCCCACAGCTTTTCGCTATGCAGCTTTGTGATTTGGGTACTTGCTTTTGGGGTCTGCTTCGCAAGCGGTGCAGCGAAAAACATACGTTTGACGCATGTAAAAAGCAAGAAACCGAAATGAGCTTGACTACTGTCGAATCGACGGAGACCCCGTATTGAGTGAAAAAGCAATTGTTGCAAATTCCATTGAGAGACGACGTCTCATGTTGAAAATTCAGATACACTTGCTTGCATCTGCAAATCTTCAACAAATCAGATCAGGCAACAACACAAGCTTTTTGTTTCAACGAACTTATAAAAGGCGCGTAGGGATATGTAATGGATAAAACTCAAAATGTACTAAAAATACATTTAGAAGAAAATATATTATATTTTGACAACAGAAAGTATCATCGGAGAACATGTGCAACTAAAACCATGAACCAAAGGAATGAATTTTCACGTGAAATTGCGGAAGTTCACTGATGCGGATCCTGGAAATTTCCAAAAGCCTGGAAGAGATTTACTGCCTTATCAATTTGGCGAAACAAATAATTTCAGCAGATATTTCACGACGAAATCACCAATGAAAAAGAAATACTACACAAAGACGACGCATTACTACACAAAATCAGAATTGCACGCAAACAAAAAGAACACCGCTGAATCCGATGTGAAGTTTTCGAAACAAAATTAATTAGCGGAAAAGCACTTTGGCCAGACAGAAACAAGTACGGGGGTAGAATGCACGACAAACGATAGCGACTGCCAACATTTAGATGATCAAACAAAAAACGAAAAAAGTAAAAGTTTGTTTCGAAAGAAATACTTCTACAACAACGAATCAAACAATACAACCTTGGCAAAGTACATAGTTTGCCTACTGAGCAGGCATCTTCAGCTGTTTTTAAATAAAATCTAAGTAAATAATTTGATTTATTTCAGGTACTATTTTAACATACATTTCAGGTACTATTTTAACATACATTTACGCTATTTTAACATACATTTACGCTATGCGTAGCTTCTTCTGTTTTCATAGGAAAAACCTGAGACCTTCGTTGAATCGGATCTACTCAGAAGAGGCATTGTCTCCTTTGCACACAGCCTGGCTGCTAACAAGCTTTCTATATTTCCAAATTTGTTCTTCTAGGTTTTCTAACTTTGCAAATGGTGAAATAAGCTTCCTTATTTTGAACAAACTGCTGCACTTTGAATTCCTACGAAAGGAATTTAAGCACTCTGATCTTGTTTTTCAGATTCACTTCCTGGAAATTGTAGCATCCAAGACGAACGTCTACGCGATTGAAGAAGAAAGCAGATGTGCCTAATCAAATGCACTGCTAACATTCGCAAAACAATAAAATATGAAACATTCATTGCCAAGTGGTCCTTTTCAAAACAAAGTCCCAAGATACTGTTTTTGTTGAATCTTATACATATATTGGAACCTTTGTCCTTAACCTCCATGCAAGAAACAAAATAGTGTGAACACTACATACCTTGATTACTGTTCAATGTATACACGAACGTGGCAAAACCACAAGTGGACTGAGTCGAACAACCCTCTCCACGGATTGCGTCATGTGTGACAATGTCATTGATGAAGTTTCGAGAACCACCGTAGCATACGACATCTGCGGAAAACCTCAGCTTAAGATATGATATTAATCAAAAAATGGCTATGTTAAAAATCAAACAAAAAAAGGCTATGTTGAAAATGAGTGGTTCCCAAGAAAACGTAATGGATGAGATTTCGGGTTTTGTTTGGGCTGAGAAAAAAAGTTTTATTTTAGAAAAGCAAACTTGAAATAAGCAAACTTATTCTCCGTTCAAAGGTACAAGCATTTATGGTTTGCGTCGAGAAAAATGAAGCTTGGCTACATTATTGAAAATATGCACTCCAAATATCAATTAATTGTTGCGTTTTTAAAACAGTTTCTCCCACGGCTTGACCTCGAGAAAATAGCATTTATTTAAAAAAATTAAGTTAACATTTATTTTTATTTCATCTTTCATTCACTCAAGACGCTGTGTTGGTGAATGATCCGTTGAGAACACTTATTGAAATCAACTCATGTGTTGATGAACGTAAACGTTTCACGCTGGCATTAAATGGTTGTACCATATCCACAAGCCTGAATTATCTTCGTTGAGAACACTTTTAGATCAACCATAACGAGATTTTTCATGACGCTCGCAGTGAGTTTTATTTTATTTATTTTTTTTATGTTTGAACCACACACGAATATATAGCGTAAGCAAAAACTGTCTGCACAACGCAGATTGATAACAACAGACAAAGAACGTTTTATAACCGTCTGGTTAGAACTACAGGATTCCAGGCACTCTCTTAATACAATTGTTGGTTTAACCAGTAACTTGGTGCAACTTATCTAGAGCAGAACACGAAACTCGCATGGTAAGATATAGAGTCCATCTCTGGCCAAGGCCAGATGAAGTACGGATGCGTCGTGGCCTGCACAGGTCCTCAAACTAACGATTTAACGTCCTAACACGATGTGAAGAGCAGCATAAGGAAAAGCTTAAATTTTTAGAGAAACGTGGCCTCGGTTTCTTTCTTCACTGCTCATCGCTTGCAGTAGAGTTCCATATCTTAAAAGTAGTTCTGGTTTTGGACCCACTCAACTTGCTCCGAAACAGACCACTAGGTATTGTGTTACACCACCGCTAGAGATATTTCAAACCAACGCCTAGGTCGGCTGAACAAATCAATTAGCCTGTTCTCAAATGCAACGAGTAAACTTCAACTTGATTCTTTCTTTGGTATAATGAAAGACCTGTTGCAAATGCAGGAAAAAGAGTGATGCACATAATCTATAAACAAATGTTCCTGTAATAGCGTAAATAAATTTATGTATTTTGGAAAAATAACTAACAACGTTTTCAACTGGAACGGCAGGGCATTTGAAAGATATTTTTTAGAATAGGAATGTTTTTTACTCACAGAAACGTTTCGATTTTCCAACACCACTGGATAAAAACAAAGCGTCTAATATTGCATGGCACGTCACAGTCCAAACGAGCAGGTCAAACCTTTGTTCTAGTAATTGTAGAGCACCGTGTCCTTTTGAAAGAACATAAACATGTAACTCAAAGTTACCCACCTTGACTGATTGCATGTTTATTCATAATTATGAAGAGCAGTACAAGGTGAAGCTTAATCATGATTTTGTTGACTTCGTGGGGAGGTAACTCGCAATATATCTATATACGTTCACCTTCTATGCCTGAGAGAACATGAAGTTTTCCAAATGGAAATAACAGTATATTCTTTGTTTTAATTCCTTTGAGGTAACACTGCAAAGCCTGCAGATATCAACACAATATTATATGATTACACCCTTGTAATTATGTGTTCTACGATTGCTATAGCAAGGAACACAGCTTAATTAACATTGTGCTTTTCATCCAGAAATATAACCCTGACTTCATACTGGAATCTTCTGTACTGAACAGTATCCACTGGGTCTTTTTTCTTCAATTCGGTTATGATCACGAATGAGTGTAGCAACATGAAACATCACTGGTTGCATTTATCACGCCCAATGAGGTTTCCAGTTGTCGTACCCATTTTTGTCAGCGTCACGGATGACCGCACGTAGTATGTCACCGTCGGCGAGAGTGCAGTATGGCCCTTGAAAACAGGAAGCTTGTTCAGGCCGCGAACGGTACAACCACAAGACGACCATTCAGCAATTTGAGTAATTCGGGAGAGTAATATCTCCTGCTGCTTGCAATGTGCTTGATGGTGGTTGTCGATACATATGGCGACACAGTGTACCTGTGAAACGTTTATAGCACACAATGTTTTTCGACGTTTTATTCCACTTCTACGTTGCAGTTATTCGATCCCTGGACTCTAGGGGTGCCCAACCTTTTGCACGCCATACGCCAATTTTTCCAAACGTGAGTAGAGATGGACCATACCGTCAGATATTTCTTGTAACAATTGTACTTCACATCATTAGTGATTTACCAGGTTATATAATCAAATACAAATGGAATATCTGGCAAAGCAGCAAATAAACTTCAAATTTACTTACTTTCTCGTGAAATTTCAAATATTTCACCAGTTCCTCAATGTTTGGAGGTAAATTTGTTACTGAGAGCAGCAGAAAATGCTTTCATTTTGAATCAGTCAGGCGCTACCTCGTTTTTCTTTAAATCAATTTCATGGACAAAAATGTTTATTTGCATGTGTACGTCGTTTCAAAACGACATACATACAACTTGAGCGAATTTTCGTAGTTCTAAGAAATTTTTACACGGTAAGGAACGCCAGAAATTTGTCAAGTCATAAGCACCAGAGACTGAAGAAAGCGCATTAAATTTCGTTTTCAACATTAATCTTGATTTGAAGTCAAGAAGTTCCATGAATATGTCACTTGTCATTTTCATTATCTTTCTTTAACTAAGTGATAACGGGTTTATAAATATCAAATTGCAGTCCTTTTCTTTAGCAAAATCACAAAAGCGATTTTCAAATGTGTCTCGCAATAACAGCATGATCTGTGTAGTGCATTTTCTCATATTGCCATTATAATTCAATCTGTCCTTTAAATAAAGAGACTAGCTGATATCAACATTATCTAACTGCGAAATAAAGACTTTTAATTTCATCTTGAAAGTTTGTTTCAAGGTGATAACAGGCATTTCATAAGGAAATTTTAAGGAAAATATGGATAAAACCTTGGAAAGTCTTCCTATCTTACTTTATTACGATTACAAGTATACAATGCGCAACTTCAAATCATCCAATGTGCCAGAATTGGCGCATGCGCCATGGGTTGACCAACCCAGCCCTGGACTTCCCACAAAGTTTCCATGTTAGGTTAACGTGGCAAGCGCGGGTTCGCGCAACTCACACCAACTACCTATCAGCGATGCAGACTGTTCACAAATTTCAGTAACGTTCAACCGCATTTGTTTTTTGGTTTCTACCACTCTTATTTCACCCAAAGTGCTTCAGATAGTGACCGAAATCCACTGTGCATAGAGAGATAAGTCGAAATGGAAATTTGTTTCTTACGTTTGTTCTGCCTTACATTTCTCAAACTTTCGACGCAAGCACAGAAAATTCTCAAACCGTAAGATTGTAGAAACACGTTCAAAGCTTTTTGTGCATTGTTTGCATGACGCAACGCAAGCAGTCACGAGGTGCTGCGTAAGCGATCACGCGTTTCTTCAAGTATGCGCCATATCACATGTGCTTCTCAAAAACAAAGCTCAAGTGACAGCTTGGAAAGGCAGGTTTGTTGATGACTTGTATGATTTCATGACGATACGATCGTTTATTCCATTTCAGCTGTGAGAAATAAGCAAATTTCATCCTGAAGCCAGTATCTCCAAAAACAACATCGATTAGCGATATAAGTGTATATTACATTGCCTTTGTTACCAAATAGTTTGGTAATGAGCTAGTCACTCAGGTTTATCAAGATGAGGCAAAGCATCATATCAGTGGTTTCGTCCGAAACTGGTTTCGTCTGACACATGTTATTCTGGATTTTAATCGAAATTTTTCCCCAGAGTAGAATTGAGAAATTCCAGAAAACTATTGCTTATTTTTACCTAAAGTTCGTGGTGAGATTCAGAGAAACTTCTCTGAACGTGGTCTAAGTTTTTTGCTTCATTGGACATCTGCTCCATTCAGCGCTCATCCGTCTACCAGGTGAGAATGCACGGCATCTCAATCGGGACACTCGTTTAATTGCACCCGCCTTACAACAACTTATCATTTCATGTGACGACAAAAACAGACGTGCAGCGCTCAGCTGGGGCGGATCACCGACGGAAATCGGTGTAGTTGGACAACACTATGAGACTCCACACTTTCATCTCCGATATCTGCACCCACCCTCCTGGAATGGCCTTGCCAAGGACAGCGTTGGTCCGGTTTAATCACCTCCACATGCTCCTGCTTGCACAACTTAGGTACGGCGCCTTCTGTTGCTTGTGAGTGTGGCGCAGAGGAACAGGCCGTTGGCCATCTTGTCCTTCACTGTCCAATCCATCGACCTCCGTACGAAGTGCATGGCCTAACGTTCTGGATGACCAGACAATGGAATGGCTGCTCAGAACCTGCCCCATATCTTGTTCGGCCTAGCAGTGGATTACAAGAACTGGCTCAAAAGATCGAAGCTGACGTAATATTAATCTCGGCGCTAGAAAACAACTTCAAGACAAAAATATTTATGTCGGTCATAAATACAGTGATATCTTTCTACTTTTGTACATCAAATTCGCAATACATTTTCTTTCCTTTCCTGATTTTCTTCCCTGATTGTCGCATGGAGATTTAAATCAATATTGTTCTCTTTCCGGGAATTGTAATCTTATCTTCTGGTAAAAACTCATCAGGATTGAGAAATATGCACTTGATTTTAACGAAATATTTTTCTCAAAACGTTACTATTGTCACAAAATTAAGGTTAATTTCATTTGACTGATTACAACTTTGCCGCCATCTAGTAGTAACGCTAAATGGTCGCAAAACAATATCTTTCAACTCGCCTCACGGCTTTTTTTGTTAAAAATCGCTCAAACGCTACCTGTAGACTTTGTGCCTTGCGTGAGTCAGTGATTGTCTTAATGTGGTCGATGAAATGGTCCTTATGAGCCAGTGGTTCCCAAATTGGGGGTAAATTACCCCGGGGGTAATATGCGGTTCCTCGAGGGGTAACGCAGAACCAAATTGCATCGTTGTTCTGTATTATGAGCGATCAATGCAAAATAAATTTTCGACATGAAATGCGAAAAATTTTTATGGTTGGTAATAAGACATAATTGCTACCTTGATTTGCGTAACGGTTTGAACAAGTTTGGGAACCACTGTTCTACGCTAAGGACAGAATGCGCTTTCACGTATTGTTGAAGAGCCGCAAAAGAAAGTTTGAGAGCGAGCGGATGAGTGGGCATCCCTTTAGGAAATTCATATATTCTAATGCCGTTAATCTATCCTCGTTCTCACCCCTAAAACGTACGTAATACGGCTTAGAGACACTGCACTCTGTCTCATCACTGGTGTAGTTTTGTCAAATCCAAACGTGGCTGTAGAGATTTCACGTCTCAGAAGTTGCGCTCTCTGGATCTTTAGGCTGAAAGTGAAGCAGCCAACTAAGAGTTGCTTTCGTTGAAGCAAGGTTTCATTTCAGTAGAAAAGTGATCTGAAACAGTTTTGTATGATCTGCGCAGCTCGACATGGTCCACCAGGTTTGCTTTACATGTATCGCATTTTTCAAAAAGAAAATTGGCACAGAACATTTTCATTGCACCTATTATCTAAACATGTGAAGGAAACACTTCAGTTTATTTCAGTTTCGTTTGATACACGCCTTTTGTACTCCCTTTGAGAGTGCCATCAGTGGTCAAGGTTTCATTTCTCAATAACAGTGATGTGAAACACCTTTATCTGATCTGCATAGCTCGACATGGTCCACCAGGTTTGCTTCACATGTATCAAAAACAACGTATTCAGTCAATCGAATGCTTGCAAATGACTCCAACTTGTCTGGTGAGTCATTGAAGCTTGTTGTCTCGCGGTTTCAATATATCTTAGATCGGAGTTTGGGGCAAACGGTGGAACAATTTCCCATTGCCAGAGCAATGTACAGAAGATCTTTTGTTAGATAGCCATCTTGTTGCCTCTTCCCCTGACCCTAGCAGAGATGGCGTTTTTAGTATGGGGTAAATGTGTGTGATGTCCTTGGGCTTCATCACAAAGTTGTTGGATACATGATCGTGTCGCAAGACGCCTAACTAAGAACGCAAACATCGAAAGCGGAGTGCATTCAGACGATAATGAAGACGGTGGTAGGCGGACCGTTTTCGAAAAGCAGACAAGGTTTCTGATTCTGAGAACACAAGATTCGTAAACATGCATTTTTAGGTGAAGTAAGAAGTTATATACTCCGCGCTCGTGGAAGTAGTTGACCGAAAACAGTTGCAGATTTCAATGTCTGGATTCAAATCTCTGTGTCCAAAGAATTCGCACTGCTAATGAAAGAGCCAATAAGAGCTGCAGGGGATCTTGATCACTGGTTTGATAAAAACGTTCTGATAAAGCAACACTGCCTTTCTCAGGCTTATTGCCTTAATTGGGACAAGCAGTTGCAGAGGTCCTGCGTGTCCTCAGCAGTCTCAGAAACCGGAGCAGCGTCATCCTCAAAAAACTTTTCACACATGAACACTTGACCAGCCTTTGTCTTGGCACGAAGGCGGTTAAGATTGAAGAAGGACCCGCTTGAGCGCGAGTCCAGTTACTTCCAGCAACTGCCATGTTAGAAAAACGTAATAATTTTCAAATGAAAATCTCAAACAGACTAGGAGCAATTCTACAACTTTGCTTGACACCACGACAGACCACAAATTTGCTTGTTCTTGACCCAGAGAAACACGATTTCAATGTTTAGCATAAAACAAGCTGCTTGGAAGCAAAGGCCCACAGATCGACAATGCTTGATGCAGAAAGTAAGGTCTGCGTTTAGGTGGATTCCATGCTCGTTGATGCACAGCGTGAGGATTTTGTATAGAACCATGCAACCAGGAAACGCGATACCTGTACGTCACAGAGAGCGTACGAAGCACATTCATCTGCTATTACCTGTCGACAAACCAGCAACTCCACTCCTTTGGTCAATCATTATAATTTTCTTTTCGCAAATGGTGACAAAGTGCAAATAAGTGGGGGGGGCGGGTTCTCTTACTGCTCCTGCACCGTCGACACTGATTAATGTCATATACTCACTAGTAGGAATTCTCATGAATGGTGTTTCATTCTGTTTCTCTCCTGGGACTGCCGAAATGTTGTTATGCGGGCAACTCCCGCCGGTAGTGGTCATTTTGACCCCTGCTCGGAAAAGGGCAAAGTTCGCTGATTTCGTTTTGCTCTCACGTTTAAGTTGAAAATACCGCTGGGTATCGTACACCACTCATCACCGAAATGCTACTTCCCATCACCGAAATGCTACTACCGAAATGCTACTTCCACTGTTTACCTCAGTTTATGATGCAAGAGAAGTTTTTGATGATGATACTATGCTTGCGCAGTTGTAATGCTACATCAGCTATTGATGATGTCACAGAAACATTGTATTGTGTAACGTCTTCATTCCCACATGCAAGGCGCTAGACTTTAAGAGGGTTAACGTCATATGTGCCGAATTCGTCCCATCCAACGTTTTGTTCTTCTATTCTGCACACGGTTATTTTTATCGCTCAACGACCGGTGTCCCGAATTCGGCCGGAGTCGCACTTTCTTTTCAAGCGCTTTATCGCCTTTTAGTGATTACAGGTTTGACATCCACCATCTTGAATTCTGTCGACTGTTGGTTCTCAGCAGCAGACATCCAGTAGAGGTTTTTGTGAACATTTTTGGGAAAAGTTTTCATTTCTGGACGACAGAAAAAAATCATGAATATAGAGTCAGTCCTGTAGAATGGGAATGTGGTGTTTTGAGTTTAATATCGTTGTTTGTGAGTTTTTAGGCAGATTTGTGTGGCTGGGACGAATTCGGCACAGTGGTCATTTAGGCATAAAATTGTGGATAAACATTTCTCTTCCGCAAGTCTGGGGGTATTGCAGTTTTTTTTTATTTTTTGCAGTTATTTCTGTTAGATTATGTCGAGATATATGTGGAAAAAGGCGTAACTTCTTAGTAAATGAAACCAAGATCGTTTTATGGCAAGCAAATGACTGGAAAGTAAGGTTTCCAGAATATGAAAGTGATAATAGCAAGTAGTACGACGATAATGTTGATCCATACTATATCATTACTAAAAGAAACGACTTCACAGCGATTCATCTGATTCCAAACAACATACTTGTGACATGGCATTTCGCAGTTAGAATGTTTGCAACAGTGATTCAAAAATAAAACTTTGAAGAGTCCCAAGTTTTCCACTTTGGAAGATTCAAAAATTGAAGCATATCGTATTCCAGAATTGGGCTAAGATCAATGCAGTATTACTATAGTTCATATTTTCATCTTGTTGATTTGGTTGTCATGATTTGATAGTTTTTGTATAAATATGATTGCAATTATTTTGGTATTCTGAATACAAAGCAAAATAATTTTCCCCACTTCAAATCCAGTGTAACTGAAGCTTTTATCAAAAAAGGTTAAGACATAATTTCCAAACAAATGCAAAACCACCTTTGGAATTGAAATCAAGGGATCTATAACAAGAAGCTGCAAATTCTAGGCAATCTTCTCTGCAGAAACATGCAGGTCACAAAACTACATGTGGAGATATAAGATTGGTTGGAGGAGGAAGTGAGGCGACAATGATGCAAGAACCCAACATCAGTGATGTAGTCGAGACCTAAACATCGAGTCTGAGACCTGGTCCAACCTTCGAGACCGACACCTCATCGAAAAATCCGAGACTCAAGAATTGAGAATTTGTGGATTATGCTGATATTTTTCTACATATTTTCAAAAAATATTTTCGCGACTACGAAGTTGCAATTTTTTCGAATTTCTGGCATTTTTTCTTACCTGCTTTTGTTGTTTCTTATCTGCAAATACAGCAGACCAAAAACACGTTGATTTACAAAAGTTTTACTAAGCCATATTTTTGCAGACCAAGACAAGACCTCCAACCTTCGAGACTGAGACTCGAAAAATGAGAAGTCTCGAGATCAAGACCACATCTCGAGACTCCATCACTGCCTAACATGCAGTGGGGAAACCAATATTCTCTGTAGTAAATGCAGTGTGCATTTATGTCTGAACCAGTGATGGAGTCTCGAGACCCATATTTGCGAGTCTTGGTTTCGAAGGCTACAGGTCTCGAGACTTTGAATGTTGCAAAAAAATAGTTTAGTAAAATTTCCAAAATGCAATGATTTTTGTTTGTTGCATTTGCTGGTAAGAAACAACCAAAACATGTCGGAAAATGCCAGAAATAAAAAAAATCAACTCAGAAGTGATGACGACATTCAAAACAAAATTTTTGGCAAAATGCTCAAGTCTCGAGTCTCAGAGTTTTTGATAAAGTCTCGGTATCGAAGTTTTAACGAGGTCTCGGTCTCGAAGGTTACGCTCTCGACTGCATCGCTAGTCTAAAAAAACACAAAAATTTTTTCAAGCCCTATTACCAGTAA
>Ga0210059_1003811_pt1 | contig 24249 bp, 11 predicted proteins | sample Ectturendosymbi2_FD_188042 | JGI IMG/M metagenome (GOLD analysis project Ga0210059, IMG submission 188042) | Ecteinascidia turbinata endosymbiont from Florida, USA - Sample 2 (SPAdes) (version 2) | ecosystem: Host-associated > Tunicates > Ascidians > Unclassified | place: Key West, Florida...
ACATCAAGTACCGTTTTTTTCTTTTTCATTCTTTTTTTGTAATTGCATTCATACAGATGGCCTGAATCTCCCTCACGCTCAGATGCACAATACTGTCATGTTGTTACTGCATTGACAAGAGTCTAGGGTAGACTAGACATTTGCATTTCCGCCCGTTTCAAGGTAAATCGTCAAGTCATGCCTTTGCGCAGTTTTGCAAATTTTTAGTTAACATTGAGTCGTCATAGAAAAGATCGTTGCGCGGGGCCACCAAAAGGGCGGGGCCCTAGGCCATAGCCTATTTGGCCTATGCGTAAATCCGTCCCTGCTCAAACGTATCCCACTTTTGACTCATCCACAAAAAAAAACGAAATCCAAACCTATTACAATTTTTAAAATCTGATCTGCATGACTTCCTGCATCTTCTGAAAGTTTGAACGCCTCTCTAGCTCGATCGGCTGGCGAGATATGGTTGGACAAATATTTGCCTCATCTAGGCACATGACACTTTTTACATTTTTGGCAAAAGTTTAGCTATAACTTTTGACCCAAATGTGCTAGATGGTCAATCAAGAGCTCTAAAGACGCGAATACTGGTCTATTTTCCAAAAAACCATGAGGCAAAAATCTGGCTCAATAGGTCGGCACCCAGGGCCCAAAAAATATGGGCCAAACAAAATAAAGCCGCTACTCTATTTTGTAACATCACACACAAAAAATCAAAATCCACAACCGATCCAATTTTTTTATATGATTGAATCTGCTAGACTTGTCGCATTCTCAGAGTGCTTGGACTGCTCTCTAGCTTAATGGCTTGCCGAGGTGTGACTTGCCGAACACTGTCAAATCTTGGGACGTGCCTTACAGCTTGGGTTTCCTCAGTATTTTTGACTAAACAATAAAAAGCGAGATTATTTCCTGCAACATCAAATATTCTATTAATATTACGAGGTACGATTGCCGTATTTTTACTTCAACTGCTTTTTGAACGTTTTTGTTTTTATTCAGGTATACTTCAAACTAAATGAAGGACCATACAAATTGATGAATTATGGAAAAAGATACACGTGAGTTCACAGAAAATTATTTTTTATCCAAAATGCTGGCTGTTCGATCTCTTTTTTGCTTTGCAGGGACTCATACAGTTATTCCATAACAAGCGACGCTATATATCCATTCATTACTTTGGCCACAATCTCTCTCCACAATCATCTGTCCGATTTCCGACTGAAAGTAGGTGAAAATAAAAACATGCGGAATGTTCTTGATCGAGTTTTTTTTATTCAAAGCAAAAATCTGACGAAGTGGTTAACATGTGAAGTGTGGCAAAATCAAGATCTGTATACTCGAAAAAATGCGGTAAACACTGTACTCGACAAATATCATTTGTCTGTATCGGTTTTAAACATAGACGATGACTTCACGCTGATTTGACAAATAAAAATCGTTTGTCAGCAAACTGAGGTAAAAGTACTGCAGTTTAATTTGGTGAACACTTGGAAAGCGTTTCGATGCTGTCCGTAGCGTCTGTTTAAGCTACATCAACTGAAGTTCCAAATGTTGCCAAGGGTGTTTACAGTGAAAATTACATATCTGCAAAATTATTTTGTAATTTTATTGGACACTGGAACTTATCTGCATAATTTAAATTTTATGAAACCGTTTGATTTGCTAACGACACAGCTAGCTTCGCCTTCCTGAAATTAAGCGCAAAAGCGAACGTGAAACTTAATAAAACTACAGTATTTCGTACCACAGTACTGCACAGTACAAATCACAAAAAAAAAACGAATTCATCCAGCTAATCGGGACTATTAACACTGGCCTTTGTAACCCATGATTTCATGATCTCTGCCTTTGATCGCATTTGAAATTTTGCAGAAATAAAATTTGTTTTTAGGAAAAAAACGTAGCTGTAAACAATCGTAGTAATTGAAGCTATTATAGACATCGTGCCTGTGAAAAAATACTTCAGTCAAAACCAATCTTTTTTTAGTGCATTAAGGCTTTGTACTCAACGGTCTTTTAAGGCGATTGTGGGTAATCGGTTTCGAGACACTTACCGTTATGACAAAAGCGCTAAACAATTCTAGCAAAGCTTACAGTGATTCTTTCCGAAAAGGCACAACCACCTGTTTTCTTTGCTTGTCTAAATATAGGGCTTGACTATGCATCATAAGCCACATTGTTTGCACTGATTGTTTTCATAGATACAAAACTGTTTCCTAATAAAGCAAAACATTTGTTTCAATGTTAGTTTCTTGTTGTAATTGTTGACCCCTATGTATTCAAAACAGTACATTTATATTTGAAAACATGTAATGTCTCAGTTCAGTATATTTCGAAAGTCAAGGGCGCATTGTTGAAAATTTTTTGAAATGTCGCTATAGTTTAGGAAATGCTGACAGGTTTGTGCGCTAGCATTGGGGGTTGTCTAAATAGATTTCAGTTATGAAAACAAAATGTTACTAACTCTTTATTAGATAATTACTGTAATTTCTAGCTGCTGCAATAGTGAAGCTAAAAAAATTCGATTGCTTGAATGTAGTTTGTTTTCATGATCCTGTAACCGACAAATGAATTTTGAATTTTCGCCAATTCCCAAAGTTAAAAATACTCCAAGGTAGGAAATTGAAACAAAGATTTTTGATTGGAGCATGCGACCAAAGCCATTGCAATGAAAGGGTAGTGGTGTGAGGGTTGGCAGCATAGAGGTTGCTTGTAAAGAAAGTTTTTGCCGCATGCAGAGATGCTGGTTTCTCCAAACGTCTCTAACAACGAAGCACCCTTGTCGATGCATGAGTACTGTTTTGACCGCTGACTGAGCTGCCTGACATTTTAATTTGTCAAGCCGAAGAAAGGCGCTTGGTTCTCACTTGTTTTGAAGTTGGATTTCATAGATTTCCTGGTGCAAAAATTTTTAACTACAAAAATTATTCTGATTATCAGCAGCAGAAAATTCGCAGGCGATGACACGGCAACAGAAAACTGCGAACGTGATCTTTGCGGTAGCAATATATGTACTCGACTGGTAAAACCAGAACCTCATCTGTATGTCAGAACACACGTGGCAGAACTGCCTAGGCGCAAATGACACTTTGATACATACCAGGCAGCACGCATGAAAGAATCACGAGTCAGAAAACGCCAAATCCGTGAAGGGAAAGATTTCATCCCGTATAACTGCCTGCCTTTCCTTACTATCAATTCATCTTGCAACGTGCAAGTGAATCTATTGTACACTTGAATGCCTTTGTGTCAGGTCGAATCAACCATTGATGCCGGAGGATCGTTCAATTCCTACTATGTACACGCTTATCGCGGCAATTACTATGCGTATGGTCGAGTTCAAAATGTTTACTACAGTGGATCAACTCGACCGACAATCTGCAAGCTATTCTTTTATGTCAGGGGTTATGTGGTACGTACAATTAATCTTACCGGCAATACTTGTGAAACTTTTGTTATCTTAAAATGTTTGATAAAGGAAAAATTAAAACTTAAAATACTGCTGTTTAAGGCAAGGTCTCAAACCCATGGTTGGAGGGCCGCATGTGGCCTGCAAGGGCATTTTGTGCGGCTGCGATGCTTTTTGGGAAATTTCATACAATTAATATTCATGGTATTTGGTTTATTCGCCGGTATTAAAACTGCTCGGCCAGCGAGCGAACAAGTTCCGTTTAATTGAACGTAGAGACTTTTAAACGAACATAGAGAGGCCTAGAAATGATTTGCCTATAACTCGCGATACCTTTCGCAGGAAAGATGTGAAACCTTCTTCTTTTAGGTTTGAGGTACCGCCATTGTTGCTTCAGTGTCGTAATGCTGTCCTCTGGTTACTGTGTGGGTCCTAAATTGGTCGTCGGAACAAGTTGAGTTTGAGATCTTGTGTTGGTGCACATGGTTATTTTAAACATTTTTTCTGAAATTGAACCAACAGCATTGAAGCACATACAAAGCTTAAAATAGTTCACACTGTACGATGCTGTTCAATTGAGTCAGTTTGAAAGTCTTAAAAATTGTATTTCTCGAAAATACAGCAAACAGTAAATTCAACTGAAAAGATAATGGGCGTTTGCGCAATAAACTGTGTTTCTTTCTGAAACAATGAACCTTTTCTGGCGACGATAACGGTTGTTTTTGTAAAAGCAGCTTGTCTAAAAGAAAGCAACTTGTTAAAAAGCAGTTAATTGAACTAGAGTCATCTTTATTAACTTCTAAAAAAACAAAGTGAAACCTTGCAGCCAGGACACCGAAAACCTTGCAGTTATCAAGTCGAAAAGTTCCCAGCATAATGAATGCACGCAACGTTTTCCGATAGCATCTTTACGAAAAGCGGAAGGGCGAAACAGCCTTATAATGACTAGTCGTAACGGAATTATATTTTCAAAGAAAGTATTTAACGGTCTTTGGTAGTGTTTATCTTGATGCTTATACATCAACACCCATCCGTATAAAATGCGCAATGTTTTCATTACGTAGTTCATGTTCCACAAAATGAAATTTTGCGGTTGCAAATTTTTTCGTTGTTTAATGATAGAATAGAAACGACAGATATGTTGTCAATGCGCACTGCAAACGAATTATAAAAAGTGCTTTAAACGAAGCACATGTCAACTTTTCATAGTTTCAAAATGTTGATTTTGCACCACACTTCTTTCCGGTCAGTGGGTCCTACCCGATGGATAAAATATTTCGGAAATGTCATTGCGACACTGGTCTTACCATGACCATTTCAAGTTAAGACACGCTATTCGAACAGTTGCTTGAAATCAGTTTGTTACATTTTGAAAGTTTTTGTTGCATTGAGTTGATCATGATAACATGTGACCTCACGAAGTTTTGAAGCATCCCACATGTATTTACTACTGCATATGCTGTCGACGTTCACCAACATAGGATCGAAAAAACATTTGGAATTTCGCACTCGTACCTTAGCAGAGCAATTTCAAATCCACGAAAGGCCAGTAAAGAACGATCAAGAAAGATTAAATTTGCTGCACTCGAACTAGTTGATGGTGAAGATGCTTTTGAACCTTTTGTAACGAAACCTATATCTTTGAAGTGGCATTATAAGCAATTTTGTGGTTGTACATGTCGAAGGTGGTGCGTATGGAAAGTAAAAAAACGTTTTTTTTCTGTTTTGTCCCCGGAACATGGCTTTCAACGCTCTTCCGTCGCCTTGTTGGCCACACATTGCCAATACGTACCGCAATGAAACAAAAATTGAGATCTTGTGCTGCAAGTGACAGCAATTCTGAAACATTTTGTAGCTGAAGTAATGCGGATGGAAGTTAGCAGAAGAATACATTCCAATAATATTTCTTCTAGAAAACACCACAGGTTATGGAAATTATCAGTGAATTTAAATACGGAGCTATCGTGCTTCAAGTGTCTGTGTTTGAAATTGGTAAGCACGTGCTTAGTTTGAGTTTGTTGTACCTGTCAAAGAAAGCACCTTGCAACTACAGCAAATAATGATGTTCTTCAGGTTGTTTGTTGGCAGTAATAAACAATGATTTCAGGCAACGGGCGATGTCGCTATCTTCGTCCATTCATGTTCCAGCATGTTTATCTTTCTTCCAGTCGCTATCTTTCTTCCACTGATATTTCAGCATGTATTTTTATTAATCTTGTCATTTTCTGACAAGTACCTGTTGCCTCTGCATATACAGTAACACAAATGTTCCAAAGATGTTTGATTCTTTGTATAATCCTTGCACCTTCAGACCTACAACGTTTACCTGATTTTGATTTGAGTCAACTGCCAAAGTCATAAAAAACTTTTTTGAAACTCATCGTGACATTTAGTCAAATCTGCAATGAAATAGAAACAAGGTTTTCCGCTTTCAGACTGCGTTTTGCGTTAGAAAGACATTTAACGTGCAAACGCATGTAAAGGTGTGTGTTGTTTGGACTTGTGTTGTGTTTTAAAATATTTTCTTTGCTACATGTAGAAGTCGCGTTGATAACAGATAAATAGAATTGATGTTAGGTGCAGTGTTTGTACCTAACATCAGCAATTTATTAAGAAACGAACTGTCTGATTAAATCCAAGTGCATGGAATGCAAAATGGAGAAATATAAATGTTTAAATTATTGCAATGAGTGCAACCAAACATGATTTTTTCGTTCGTGCAGAACAATATTTATGATTGGGAAGGAAAAACATTTGGTGGTTTGAAACTGATTCGTTAAATCAGCCTCAGATTTGTAAATATTGTTTGTCAGAATAATAAGTATCCTTTTTGACAGGCTTATCGATCACACGGATTTTTGTATCCAATGTGGACATCCAGCGGAACAAATTTTGTATTTGAGATATCTGTCAATAACAACCCTCAGAACGTTTTCTTTGGTTACATGTTACTCTCAAGGTATGAGCTTAAGGCACATAATTTTTGTGAGGTTGCCCTTGGCATGCAGAAAAATGGGTTCTTCAAATTAAAAAAAAATGTAGTCAGAGATCAATCAAAAAACAGATCAATTTTACTGCTACCAGCAAAACATGTTAAAGATATATATAAATGTTGTAAATTTCTGCAGCGAGATAAGGTGTATCACAGTGAACCTTTATATATAACTTGAAAATTCAGTTTTGCTACATTCGTATCAATTATGAAAATGCTTTATAACACTTAGGATATTTGTCTGCTGTGGCTGTCGTTGATAGCTCAAAGGTTACTTAGTATAAAGATGTTGCAAATGCCAGTTTGTTTGCGTTTGAAAGATGGATGTCTTGTAGGCTACTATTCAGTGCCCAATGAGTCCTTAGCCATTAATTATCAAGACGAAATTTCTAACATCCAATGCAAATTACTGTTTGCATTTGTTTCCACTGAGAAAAAAACATCAGAATTTGACGTCCGCATCCCAACTGATTATTGGTTTCTCAAGTCAAAGAAAAGTGCTTTCCATTACGCGAAAACCTGTGCTTATTGCAGTCATCCTTCCAACGAGTAAGAAACAATCTGAAGGAAAAAAGTTTATTTTGCAGGAATAGTTCTTCACCTATTTCATCGAGCGATGTACAGAAGACTCTGCAAAAAATCCTTGAATATGCTGGTAATGTGAAGCATTTTACTGGTTCTGCTACATCCACTGAATGCAATTACGGCACAGAGTATTCGGGAATAGCATAATTGATAAAAAATAATCAACAAAAACGAGATTAACCTTTTTTCCAAATAATCACGTAATGAAGTTTCATGTTCAATAACCTTTTTAGAGAAAAATTTTACGTTAGAGAATTCAAAGACGAATGTTTTGTTTCTTTAATAATGGAAAAGCGACAGTTTTTGCGTTGTTACAGTACCTACTTTTGTACGTGAATCTAAACATGATAAAGCAAAACACTTCAAGTTCACAATAAAAGAGATGTTCATGCACATATATCCAACAAAGCATTACAAATTAAAGAAACAAAGATAAATTCTAACTATCACAAAAAAGCAATTAGTTGCAAAGGTGTCCGATATTTTTTTAGAAACGATTGACTAAACAAGTTACCACAGGGAAATAACCTCCATTGTGGTGTCATAATAACTGAAGCACCTGTATTCAGACGCGAGATACATGTACATTTTTAGATAACGCTACATGTTATTGAGTGTACCTGAAAATTAGCACAACATTTTTTTGTCACATTTTCATGTTTGTTCATGGATAATAACTGCCAACCACCCTAACGAAACAGAAAAGTATTTTCATTTGTTATAATTTTTAAAAGTGAAAACCTGTTGAATTAATGTTGTAAAGCGATGTCCTAATCAGCATAAATCCGATTGCAGATTTGGGAAGACCTAGCATCAGGCCATGAGCATCAGAAGAATTTTTTCCAGTGGGGAGGCACCAGGGGATTTTTCTAAAATTTTTCTGGGGAGACCCAAAAGTGGATAAATGTGTTTTTTCTCACATGAAATCAAGAAAATGACCTTTTTCTGCTGAAATTTTCAAATTTCAGGAAGTGGAAATGCCCTCCCCGCACTCCCTCTCCGACGCCCATGCATCAGACAGTGTTTTTTATTAATTACCTATTTTACTGCATCATGGTGTTGATGAATTCTGAAATACAGCATGGAAGAGCAAGGAATGCATTCAACTGACATGCTAGCTGGTTTATTAATCCCATAAAGAAATAACTAGCTTCATGTTAAAGCGAAAACAGAGAGAGAAACGTTTGACCGCGTTGTCTCGTTGTTTGCACCTCGGCAGTTGGTTAATCTTGGTCTCTAGGTTAAGCTGACTTCGACCTCGTGTTGCTGCTGGTGCTTGTGGAAAAGTAATTTTCATTATTTAAAAAATATGAGACGCTTAACATCTTTTTTCACTACTTTAACATTATTACAAAACGAGATATCGTCAATGATAAAGCCAGCCAATTACAGCTCATAATTATACCTTTACGATTGCATAATCTTTCAATCTAAAACCAGACCTGTTTTGCACAGCCATTGAAACGTCAAAAGTAGCACAAACGACAGTAGGACCAGGGTTGCTGCGTCGGAATCGGAGTTTTAAGGAGTAGTGTTGGTGACATTTAATCACGTGACAATTAATCAATGACATTTTAATCACTGACTAGTTTGTTAAAATGGTGTTAGTTGCATCTGCATATCTTTTTCAAGTCCTTTCATAAAAGCCCATTATGTAGGGTGATGACTTTGAAAAAGTGCATGTTGTCAGGTAGTGTCAAAAACGTTATGTCGGTTAGTATCAAAAAAACTTCAGTAACGTCAAATGAAGCAACCATATCTTAAGCAGGTAAGCAGCGAAGAGCCTATCTTATGCTGTCATTCTTTTTGTGGTCTTCCTTCATACCAATTTCGTTAACTTTTCGCATAACACTTTTTTTTCAAATGAAAATAGCAATCCCTTACTGTTTCACTTAAAAAGTATTTATGACTACACCCTCAAAATCTAGCAGTATTCTCTCAGGAGAAGCCAAAATAATCATTCTTTTTACTTCATTAAGCATGCGATGATGCACAGCTTGAATCTTATTCTGTGCAAGACAGTAAGTGGCGGCAGGATTTATGCCACGAGCAAGTTCAAAATATATCGTGTACAATTGAAAAAATATGTATTGTGTACAAATGTGCGTGTTGATCTGTTTCGTGATAAAAAGTCTAAGGGATTAACTGTCTAGCTGTTTAACTGTCTGCGTGATTAACTATCTAGTGATTGAATGTCAGCGATTAATTATCGTGTGATGGAATGACGCGTGATGTCTTTTCAAAAAGGAATCAGTGGTTCTTTGGTGTAGTAGGAGTCGGATTCCTGAAAACACTACGAGACGGACTTGCAAGGAGTCTGATTTTTTTTGTCTGACTCCGATTTCGGAAATTCAGTTGGATCATTTTTTACATCACTCTTGTAAGTTGGGAATTCCTGTTGAAATGTCTCTATTTCCTATGAAGCTTTTGTTGAAACAGAAAATTCTTGCTGTGTACCACGATTTCTATTAAGTGCTAGTTGCTACAAAGATCTTGACAGCCAAACTTCATTCACTTTGAGTTGAGGATTTGGAGTTGGAAATGTTGGATATGTTGGAAAGGTCAGAGTCGCCAGTCGGAAATTTTGGAAAAGTCGGAGTTTGAGTCGGACATTTTACCTGTGACTTGGCAACTCTGAGTTTTAATGTCAATTTTTCGCCAACATTCCTTTGCGTGACAAATATTCTTGCAAAGAATTTATTCATTATCCCATTTATACACATCAAAAGTATCACAGAAATTATAATAACCATTAGATTTATGGTCCCGCGTACGCCACTTTTCTTGCAGAATTGGCGCACGCTGGCACCATCATAATATGCCAAGTGATAGAGTTAGATAGCTGTTCATACCATGTAGAGGTGCGGAAGGTCTTCTAAATTCGATTAAAAAATTGGCAAGTTTTTGATAATTGTTTTTTTGTGGATGACGTCATAATTGTAGTAGCTTTAGGACCTTTTGATGAGGTCATCGGGTCCTAAGCGCAAACGCCAGGAGCCAATTTTTTTCTTCAAGTTTTATTGGAAACAGTTTTTATCATGAGTCTTTGGAGGGAATTATTGGTTATCTGGAGTTTCGGATTCGTTATGGCCAAAAAATTGTAAATTAATTTATTATCTCCAGAGTGCATAAATGATTAGCTAATTAACTTCCAATAAGTAGTAAATTATTAAAATTCATTTCTGAAGTTGTATCACCTGAACATTTTTAAAGATAGTAATATCTTCAAAACATGCAAGTTTTTCAATTTCCACCTTTTCCCAACTTATTTAGGTTATTTCATACAAATAGTTTTCAATACGTTTTGGCTGTGTTCAATGTTTTCAGCTAATAGAAATCGCATTGAAAATCACTACTGGGATTATTGAAGACAATATCCTCTTACAGTTTGCAACAATTTTCTTATCCGAAATGTCCAGGCTCGCTTTTTCAAGAAGTGTTTCCTCGAAACTTCATCAGTAAACTACATTTTGGAACAAACAAAATCCGACACAGGAACCAAACAATATTTTACAGTTTCTTCATGGTATTTGCAGGTGGAAACCTTGTAAGAGAGTTTGCTCTTGTAATGCAAAGCTGTTAGTATCAATTATTTGAATAAAATGTGTTTGCATTGGTTGATCCAAATTTGAATTGTGGCACACCGGTGTGTTTTACTTTCATTTGGCTATTTTACATTTTTCTGTCAGTTTCCTATTTTTTTTGCTGTTCTATTTTGTATATTACTTCATTCTTATTCTTCTACAATTTGTACAGTACAAATATTGCTTACATTAAACCAGGGGTCTTCAATGGACAGCGAAGCCATTTTGTCAATGATGAAAAACCGATATTTACGAAAAGTCGTTGATTTTCCAGAATATATACTTGGAAGCTCTACTTGTTTCTTGAGCATCAGTATCAACCTGTCCCTTCCTTTCTATTAACTGCGGCGATTCTTCTCTACCCATATCTTCAACTTAAGTACAGCCTGTGCACAAGTGACAGAAATCAGCACGTACAGATGTTATTTAATGGAAATCGATTTCGTCTTTGTTTAAAAAATGTGTGGATTGCGCAAAAGCAAGAACAAAGATAATATTCTTGAAACGTTGTTTAAAAGAAGATATTCATCACAAGTGTATTGGCCTCGACTTTTTGTTAGAACATCAACGGAGGAAAGTAAGTACAAACTTACAGGAAGAGAAACAAACTGCGCCGAAAGCAAGAGATGATCCAAGCCATGTCCGATGAAATAGACTTACCCTTATTTAGACCTTGCTTTTATCATAACTTTTGTTTTGGCGCACCATTTTTTTCTCCTCTGATTTATTGTTCTTTCCTCTCGCTTTGTGTTTTAACTGATTGTCGCTAGTAAGTCTTGTCTTATCATATTTAGTGTTTTTTACTACTTGTTTGTGCTTAATCTATCTGCTTTTTTACGGTACTGTCAACGTTAGCTCAATATGTTTTTCACGCAACCTTTGTCTTTGTTTCGTAATAGTCACTGTTTGCGTACTTCCACTCGTTTTTACCTTTAATGCACTTGGACTGAAGATGCCGTACGCGAAATCGATTTCCATTAAATCACAACAATGCGTGCTGATTTCTGTCACTTGCGCACAGGCTGTACTTAAGTTTTCTAGAATATAACATATCTTGAAGCAATCACATTACGTTCGGCCCTCGACATGTTCTGTATTAGCTATAGTGGCCCTTTGACAAAAAATGTTTGGGGAGCCCTGCTAAGCGATCGAACAATCTCTTGAATTATGGTGCACGTGCCACTCTAGGAATTTCTTATTTATTAAACGCTACTCTTGAAATTGTTTCAGTAAACGTAATTCATGTCTCTGCTCATAATTGAGCAACGTTGCAATAGCAAATTCAGTTCTACAGTGGTTGCAACGAGTTGTTGCAAAACAAGTGACTTGCAAGCAGCGCCAACTTTTCATCCTTCTGACAATTGGACTAAATTCTTTTCAGAAAATGTACCTTATCTCCATTGCTTGACGGCCATTTACGATCATTTTGTCACTACTGACCTTCCAAAGTTTCGCATACTAAGTGAATAGCAAATTCCCTTTCCTTAACACAAACCACCATACGCTATTCTCGTTCCCTCGCCCTTGTTTGTTTTTTTCACCCCAAAGAAACAGGGTGCAAAACTTGATATTTGCGTTACATAGAAAGTCGTGTTTTGGGAGGGCGTCATTGTCTTTCTAACAAAATTAGTATCTTTCTACGTTTAAGAAACGCTATATTTTCAGACAACTAACAAATAAAAGTAGTTCGACTTATATTGTGCCATTTTTTGTTCAAGACCACAGTGAATACTGATCCAGATTCCCAAGGCTCGTTGTGTGTCACCATCGAAAAGTACAGAGCATCATAAGTCACAAGAGTGACGGACCTTTTTACATCAATCTTTCCTTAGAACTCGTCGATCCATTGGAACTGAACAACGTACAAGACATCGTATTTCCGGTGACCTTTCTTAAAGGCCAACTCAATTACAGTAATCCAAACGTCACGTCCGGTTTCATACAAGTGCGTCCGTTCGACAAACGAGGAGCGGCTTACGCCATGTGTCCGGGCGTGAGGTACTGAAGGATAAACGCATCATATTAAAAGATGTAAACACGTGTGTTCGGTAAACGTAGACACGTATCCATCCATCACCTCGAAATCATAGGACGCACGTTTTTGCCACCCAAAAACAAGAAAAACGAGTGAATTTCTGCAGTTCGTATTTAATTACTGCAAAATGCTTTAAATTCGCCGAAGGTAACTAAATTTGGTAAATGTGTTTTTAAGTTGTTCTGACAACTGTTCTACCCATAGCGACAGTTATTACTTTTTTCTTAAATTAAGTGTTGCTACATTTTGGGTAACGTAATGAACTGCTTTTGGCAACACAAAGGTTGTTTGATCCAAAGGTTTCGATTTACTGTATTTCCGCGAAACTGTTTTTTTTGCTATAAAATTAACGCAGCAAAAAATGGCTTCATGGAAATTAAAATGGAATTTTAACAAATGCTGTTGGTGTTTTAAATTAAGTCATTTTGGGTGCTAAAATTATGTTTTTTCGTTAGCAAAGTGTCATTGAAGTAATTTTATTTTTGTTTCGACTGCAAGAATACCACTTTTCACCTCATACCAAACGCTTGAATTGTTTAAGTCAACAATGGGTGCCACTCCCACGAAATGAGAAAGACATGAGAATTAACCACTTAACTCAAGAAATTGGTATCGCAAAATCGTATCTATTAAGCAGAAATCCTACATCTTTGATTTAGATCATAGTTGTCGGAGATTTGATAAAACCATCCTAAGCGAAACCCTTTTTTCGTGTCGAAGATATATTCATCTAAATAAAAGCAAAAATTTGACAGTATAACCGATCTGAAAGGTGGTTGGTGTAAAAATGTCAATCATTTGAATAAAAATCTGTTAAGATGCTCGAATACAGCCAAAATTGCAGTACAGCAGATTTGGAAATCGCACAAGAATTTGCCTGAAAACAAGCATAATATGGATGACCACCACTATCGAGAAAGATTGTCGAGGAAATCCAGTATGCATTTGCGCGAAACTCCAGCAAGTCATGTCAATTTCATGAATAAAAATTGAAAACATGTGATATCGTTTATAAAGTATTCATGTAGAAGAATGCCGCAAATTTCTTTTGTTGGAACCGGCCGTGGTATGAACATTTATCCTGTTTGATTTTATTAGCTTGGAACACATAATTGATTAGACATTTGCTAAAAATTTTTGGAACACCTATCTCTGTCTTGGATGTCCAGGCTATTCACAAGAACCAAATTTAGTTTGGAAGACTAATTTTTGATATAGTGGGGAAATGGGTTGAAGGACAGTTTCAATTTTTTTGACAGGATCTTTGCAGGATGTTGTTGCCAAACAAAAAGATATTCAAAAAATAGACCCTAGTGAAGTGAGTTAAGCATTGCATCAACTTGTGCCTTAAATAGAAGTTGAATCAAAGGAATTTTTTGCAGATTGACTGGAAACGCCGATCCAGCTTTGTATTGTATTGGGTCGGGAAATGCCAGGTTTTATGACCATAACAGATGTGGCGATTTCGCAAGTAAGTTGTATTTGATTAAAGTTAAGCACAAGATAACCACATTTTACGATGATACTGGTCAGGCGCGCAAACACGGAAGTTGCATTTGTGGGATTTTCCTCCCCTAAAATTTCAAAACATTGCATAGCAGTTTTGACATTTGCAGGTATTTCAAAAATAAACATAAAATTTTGTATTTTCATCATTTTTAAGAAAATTCTTATTTCATTTTCTTTGTCCTTCTGGTTAAATATCTCCTTACAAGATTTATCTTGTGATAGACCATCTGATCGAAAATTTCGTAAATGATTGGTATTTAAACACAACATGCTGGAATTGTCAAAACGTGGGAAAAAATTTAAAATGTTGGTATTTCTAGGACACTTTTTGTCCTTTTGTTCGTATGCCCTTATTTACTGAGACAGGCTTTAATTTGGCTTCATGAAACCTTTTAGCATTGGGGTAATGTTGAATCGTGCAAACCGCTGAAACTTTTAAAATGATAAGATGAATATTGGCGTGTTAGTTGTTATTAAAAAGCTTTGATACCACGGCAAACCGGTTGTTCTTCTACAAGCTTTTGGTTATTGTTTTTACGGGCAAAACGGACAAATATTATTGAATTAGTGCATTTCTTAAAAAAATATTGTTTATATGCATTTTCGGTTCGAAATCGAAACTTGATAGTTTTTAACCAAATTTAGCGGGAGGACGGTTTCACGTTTTAGTGTTTTCCTGGGCTAGTAGATGGTACCAGTACCACGGCTTGGACAAAAGGGTTTCGTAAAGTGTCATATGAGTGCTAGTCAAGTGTCGAACGCACCCACTACTAAACCACTTCGGTTCTAAATAATGACGCTTTACCAGACACTAGCGTTTGCAACCAGTGCAAGTCCTGAAGGCTCATACCCTTTTGAACTTGTTTTTAAAACTTTCACACAACTCGTGGATGCCAGAAAAAGACGTTTTGCCCCATACACACCTGATCCGTTATGCGCCAAATACACAAGACATCTGATCCGATTTGCCAGACATGGTAGAGTTCAAAGATCCCCTCACCCTTGAAATAGTCTACCCCTCAAGTTTGGGATCTTCATTTGCGATAGTAATTCAAACGCATGCTAGAGGAATAGGACTAGAATGAGTTTGCTAAACAAGACAAAAGGTTAGAGAGGTTTACTTCACTAGCACCTTATACGGTACTTCTGCCGCACCAAAGCCATGACTGCACTAGCTGAGTGCGGAACCAGGTGTTTGAATTAAGCTACTAATTTCTACTTTGTCCTGATCGTTCGGTCTGCATCTTGATAAAAGACTTTCGGAAATATTGCGAAGAGAACTTTGTCTGTGACCGTTTTCTCAAAACGTTATACCATGGTTGAATAAGCCCGATGACGTCATCGAATGAAATTTCATGTAAATTGCCACCCCCGAAATGAAGAGCTGGTTGCGCCCTTACTTGCACCTGCAGTGCCACTTTCCCGTAACTCTCTAGTCACACGAATGCATTATCGATTGAAAGCAAATTTTCAACAGCCCTTATCGAAACACGTTCCATTGAATGCCTGCGTCTTGCTAAACTGTCGGGTATGTATGAAGTAATGCTACTCAAAACAAAACTACGAGCTCTGAATATCGTAGTTGTTACTTTGAAGAGTTCTGCCAATTTCAATATTGCTCGCAATACTCATAACATTTATTGGAGCAATCAGTTATATTTAATGCTTCATCTTCAATTATTTTATTTTTTGAGGTTGGGAAAAGCTCCCTGAGCACTTCCTCGTCAGAAGTTACGACAGTGGTTCTGGTGCAAAAGAAACTGACATAAGCTCCACTATTTTGATTTTTACTCGTTGATAAATGCAATTGTTGTTAATCGTGTATTCTAAGGTTCAACGTGCCTCGTTTATACTTATCAAACTTTTAAGTTTTAACGACCCAAAAGCTTTTCAGACATTACTTGAACTTTGCTTCCTCACTGCAAATGCCTTAATTTGGTTTTCAGGACTAAGACCCATTTCGATGTTTACTCGTGCTCCCCGGGCACTAGCATTCTCTTTATTTGACACTTGTTCTGTTGCTTTATGAATAACCTTCAAGGCTTTCGTAACTCGCAGGCCCATGTGACATGCGCTGTCTCACGTTTCGATATAGGCAGCTACAAGCTCGCTTTGGAAGACAGTTTTGCTGACAAATCGCTGATTTTCGGTATTAGCAATATGTTTGTAGATAATGCGTGTGTTTTTTTATTTTTAAAAGTATGACTTGAAACGTACCGAAGAAAAACTATTTTGAGCACTATCATAGGTATGTAGATAGTGGCGACCAAATAATTGCGAATATCACATCTTACCCTAAAAAGCCTTCAAAACATGCACGCAGTTTTCCAGAGTAAAATTCAACGATGTTTTACTTATTTTTTCTTTCTTTTTCAAAATCTGATATACATCATTTTTCTTCTATATTGAAACGACAAATTTGTGTGTCTTGTGTCATTAAAATTCTGCAATTTGTTCAACGTGCGTAAACTTTCGGGTAAATCTTTTAAAATACTTTAAAATGAATAATGTTTAAGTATTTGCGCGTTTCACCACCTTTCGTAGTTTGTATTGACCTAATGAATCTTTTTGATTTATACACAATGATAGTGTAGCATCAAGACACCACATGGTTGGCACAGCTTAATCAAATTGTTTTGCTAGGATAGAAAATCGATATCGCGTCAGCGACGCATCTTCATTGCAACAACTTCTTAGCAAAAAGATTACAAGTAAAATACGAACAAAATTACAGGCAAGATAAAAAAAAATGCGAAGACCTAGGTATCAAGCATAGACTAGCCCAAGAAGCTGCTATCACCAGAGCCAGAAAGCAACTACCTCAAATAACAAAGCGGCTGACAGGAAGTATCCCGTTGCATGAGTCACACACAATTGCCCAAACATTGCAGTAAGGAACTCCAGTCAAACGCGCTAAACGAGGCCGTCAATTACCAAGCTCGTTTAAAAGATAAAGCGGTCCACCAGAAGGAAATTTAATCTGAAATTCATGAATCTAGAGCAGATGTTTCGTCACACCATTGCGAAAAAACAAAAAACACTTAGGTTTCAACCACAATTTCATAATTTTGGAGGATTGAAAATGTGAAAGACGCGTGTACAGTATAAAAACGTTGAGTGGTCATTTCAAAACAGGTCTTGTCTCCAGGACGTTTTACTCATTGCATGAGCAACATATGGGTGCCCGGTTCAATCGAAACATATTTAAACCAAAAGTTTTTAAACTTTGATAAAATGCAAAGAGCAACAAATGAAGATATATAAATAGGCAATTGTAACTTTGCGAATCGCATTGCTCATAACTGACATTACGTAGTGAAGACAAGGTATTTTGACCAAAATTGCTTTAGATTACACACCACTTTTAGTCAAGTGGAAGCGTTGTGAAATGTCGAAATCGTGAATAGGTCGTCGTTCCCTTGACCTCAGCAACATGTAGCGCGAGCAACATGAAGTGATACGGTTGAAGCATAACCTTGTTTCACCATGGGCTAAAAAACTTCGGCTGGGTTTGTAACCGATTTGGGTATGTAACTAAACAAAAAACAAGTGGTTATGGAAACAGACATTGCTATTTTTGAGCGTGGTAAAAAACCTGTGGGACACTGGTTTCTAACACAGTAGCTTCATTTCTTGAGACTATTGACTGGAAAAAAAGTGAAACTGTTTAGATATTTTCAGTTTAATCAATATGAACCGAACCAAGAAACATGTAGTATGGGGTCACTTTGGCTACGCTTACAAAGAGAACATTTTCACAAACTAACTGCTTATGTGCAAGACAGGTTGTACTAAAACATGTCTTATTAAAAGGGCAAATAATGTAGAACTAAAATCACCATTTCATTGCCAAGACTAGTTACAAGGATTTTTTCGTCTTGGTTTACCGATATGAAATTCATCTATGCAAATTTCAAACAGCAGTTTTTATCCAATTTCAACGAGCGACAAACTTGAAAACGCTTGTTATAAAACAATTCTTTAACACAGAACCGTTCCTGTTGCCAAACATGTTCACAAGCAGCATGTTATTTGCTGCTGCTGAGAGACAAAAACCTTGTGATTTTGCTGCTCATTCGCAAATTAGTTGTGGAAATCTATCGGAATTTTGTGTAAATGCACATCTTGAAATAGTTTAGTCGGCTGAATAACAGGTTTTGACTTGTAATCAAGGTGAAGTGCCTTATAACGCAAAAAGGCTACTCAAGCATTGAAATTGTTTACACAAGGCAAATGCATTTACTGTACAGTATAGCAAAGGAATATACTGTCGGTTCGGACTTGGACGAAGCGGCAAAGCTTTTTGTTCCACTCGTGCTCTTACGCCAGGCGACTGACTGTCTTGTGGTTACAGAATTATGGAGATTTTATTAGCATGCACAGTTTTATGTTGCTCAAAATATCGTGCTGTCATGTGTCACTTTGTTGATCAACATGTATTTAACACAGCTATGTCCAACCCAAATGGCTTACGGAGCCAAAACGTATGTCACTCTCTTATCCAGGGCCGCACATTGAATGAAGGCTATGTTAATGAGGCCGCACATTGAATGGCTTACTTTGATCTTAGCAAACTACATTTAGCTCAAGCTAAAGCACTGAAAGAGTTCGAATCCCAAGTGCAGTTGTAAAAGACGTGATAAAGCGACACTGAAAAATACGACACCTGCATCAAAAATATCAAATTCAACATTTTAAAAATAAGGACAGGTTGTCAATACATAGGATATTTTACTACAGCGAAAACCTAAACTGGGCTGCACAAAACCTTCGACTGGGCCGCATGCGACCCGCGTGCCGCGGGTTGGACATAGCTGATTTAACAGAAAACGCAGGAACGTTATGCAACTTGGATGAAGTCAAGAGCTCACATGACACTTAGTTGCGCTCTTTATCAATTTTGCTGGAAGTAAGAATATCACTCCATTATTTCACCTTCACGATAATAAAACATTAAAATATGATCTGAAAAATAATTGAGAAACCTTTTAGGAAATTGTTTTGTCACGATAAGAAAACTGCACAATTTTTGTAACAACTTGTCTGTGGAATTCATTTTGTTTCCAAACTTTTTGTGAGAAAAAAATCAGCGTAATGATCCATGACCTTTACACCACTGAACTGATGCCAAATCACCATTATCTATTTCGGTTGCTGGCGACTCATATGTTGATTTTAGTATTATCACCAAATCAGCTTGCTACCAATCCACGTGGCATTTATCCCTAATGGGATCTGGGGTAAGAGAGCATCATACACGGGAGTTAAATTACGTTGGCACATGTGGCATGTTTTCAGCGGAATTTGAAAATTACGTGAAAGCATGCGAAACGAAACCTGATATTCATAACTACAAACGCTCCACATGAGCAAGCACAGCCCTAACAGGCAAAGCCTGTGACAAAATATTGCTTGCTTGGGGATCTTTACACACAGCACTTGCAGCATTTAGTGCTCAGCACAAGGTGTCCATGAGGTGGCACACCCGTTTGCTGAATGGCAAACGCAGCATCTTCGTCTTTTCAAAACTTTGGCTTGTTCTGTCTTATTGGTATGCTGCTGCACCACTTGATATCCAAAGGATTGCAAGACTTTTCTGAGAAGATTTGTAACGGCTGTCAGCAGCAGCGGTGACAAAAAAACTCGTCTCTGAATGATCTGCATCTTGCGTTCGCGACTGACGTTTTTAATAACTGCACCCGCGCCCTTCACCATATGCCTAAACAAGAAACAAAACGAGTGGAAAAATTATACTATGGATTGGATCTGCGTTTTCTAGCATTGGACTTTCCCTTTGAACTTTGGACATTGTTCAATCGCAAAAAAACATAAGGGCAATGCCAAAGAAATACAAACAGGAAAATATTTTGCTGATCTTGTTAAAATCTGCAGGAAGGATTCTTGCGGGATCGCTTTGTAATAGAACAAAACAAACGAAATTAGAGATGCTGCAAGAAAAATGCAATCATTTTTTTGCAAAATGTACTTGTTTGCAGAATATTGTTTTGTAACAGACATGTTTGTTTACTTTTGTTAAACTCAACACATCAAGTAATTTTCACGGCTGTGTTCTACGGAAATGAACCAAGAAAGTTAGCGTTACTAGCTACGAAGCGCAGGCAGCCGTCTGAAGATTTGTTTTGCAACCAGCGTGCAGTCTACTTGTTGTGTTTGTGTAAAAAAAAAATGATGACGCATGTTGAAATAACACTAACTAAAAGCAGGAAAATGATTGAATATGCGCTTGTTTCATATGGAAAAGAGACAACGTGATGCGAAAGCTATATGACCAACACATCAAACACTACGTTGAAGTGGTGACAATATTTGGATAAACGTTGGTTCATCAGATTAGCTACAACCTTAATTTATAATGTCAAACGTCGCGGCATGTTCTTGAAAAAAGCACTGTAACTTATAACGACTAGAGAAATATCGCTTATATAGACCCGAAAACATGAAAAATTAATTGATAAAGTAACGGGTTTTGCGTAAACTGGAAAAAGTATGAGATATTTTTGCGTAAAAAGGCTGCCAAAAACCTGGCTTGTCCCAATTAGTGTGAGGTGGACAGAAGTTCAGGAACCAGGAAGTGTATCTTAAAACACGACATTGTCTCATGCACAATTTGTTTGCAATGTGGAAATGATTTCACGTACTCGACATAAACGTTGTCATTCGACTCACAGCACGACAGGAAACCGTCTTAGCAACAACATTTTTCTCGGTCGCCTCGCCCTCATCAGAATATTAAGGCTTGGCCATGTTGCTCGATAGCAGTTTGGAAAGAGGTTGGGGTTATCATGAACCCAAGATTTACATCGATCATGCTATCAGGTTATGTGCGAGTGACTCGGATCTAGACAAGCAAGCAATTCAGACTGTAATAGGCATCCACAAAAGTGCACTTTGTGACCACGCACAGGACGAACTTTAGTCCTGAAAGTATTTTATTAAAGCAACAAATACTAAAAATAAACGTGCTAGTCGAACAAAATTTCTGCATATTCGGTGTGAAATAGTTGTTTTGACAAGAAATAAGGCATATCTTTTTTCTTGATTCACACATCAGAATATGTCACAACGGTTAGCCTATTGCTGGCGTTCAAGATCAACGCTTTCTGTTTGCTATCGTGATGTAACCAGCGTTTGACCTCAAGCTCAAAATTGGTTGTCATACAGTAGATCCGAACAAATGCATATTTCAGATTAATGCAAAATAAAGTTATTTCAAAGCAACAAGTTGCAAGTACACCAATTAGGGAAAGCTGCTGCGAGAATAAAAATCAAAGGCAGGCTTGCACAACACAAATAGCTCGGAGGCCAAAATACTAACATACATTTGCCGCGGGCGCAAAATCTATTTCATTTCGATGTATAAATTTCGTTGTAGGAATAAATTGGAAAAAATTCTGGAACGACAATTATTAATTTGCGGTCGAGCACATTTTCTATAATCGAGAAAGCTCTTGAGGGACGCACAAATAGCTTTCGCGGGTCGTATGCTGTGCAGGCTTGATTCAAGGTGTATCAAAAACGATGAGCGGGAACGTAATATAAGGAATTTTGTCTGATATTGCCACAATAATAACTAAAATAACTACACAAAATGTTCTTAAAGGATTCTCAGATTATTCCCACACAGAGTTTTTTATATTGCAGAAACTTCATATATGCGCAAGACAAGCATTCGTGAACTTGAAATTGCTACTTGTGCCTTCGTTTCATTTTTGTTATTATTGGCAAATGTAGACGCATTGCAAAAAGAACTCCATTTACACGACTTATGCAAAATATCATACTGTGTATCTTGCAGTTCTTTGCCTGTGATAATCTTCCACATAATTTAAACTTGCAAATACTTACTCTCCCAGCTTCCATTCAACTCTAACGTTTCGTAATATTCCACGCCAGCGGTGGCCGTGGGCAGTTAATTTGGCTCTGGGGCTTTTGAGAAGGCTACGTTGAGCGGAGGGCCTTTCAATCGAAGTAAAAGCACATTGATGGACTTACAAGCAAGTCTCTGTTGACGTTAGCCTCAGAATAACTAATTTCACTATGATAAGTTGAAGGAAATTTCAGATTTAAATCCAACCAGTGAAGGTAATACGACATTCAAGAAATCGTAGACTAGATTTTTATGACCAATCATGTCTGAATCATAACGGTAGAGAAAAACAAAATACAAATCGCAAAAAACTGATATTGGTAAATGTGCTTTTTGAAGAAGAATTGTTTGGTGAACATTCTCTCCACAAATAGGATTTGCTTTCTCCACGATGAAAAGAAATATTTTTTTCCAAACGATTCCATTTTTATGCTAACGTATTTGAACTTGACTTTATTTTGGTAAGGAGTGTCTTTCTTCTCTGCTTGGGATTTTTAATAATTTAAGTGATTTGTAGCTAAGTCAGAGCTTCAACTTTACTGCCACATTCACGTGATGATGCCAGTTTTCAGCATAGTTTTAGATGTTGCAGTTATGACATTAAAAACTTATTTATTCGCCTTTTTTGTTTTGATTTTAAGATAACGTCCAGTTTACGTCGTAATCCCATGAATATTCTGCCAGTGGCAAAAATTCACAAGCCATATCAATCATCACATTGAAAGTAGTGAAATGCCAACGAAAGTCGATTTTGAGTGAGCCATTAATTAAACGTGGGCAAAGGTACGAAGCTTGGGTCAGTTTTTGACAGGTAGCTGTTTCCTCGAAGCAGCAGGGACACGAAAACCTATGGTTTAGGCGTTTTTCATCACTAGCAAAATTTAAGGTTCCTGGGTAATTGAAATGGAAAGACATTTCAGACTTTGGTGTGAACGCCCACCTATAGGATTTTTGAGGTTTAGTGTTCTATTGATGATGAAACACTGAATGCAACCAACACAGGTTTGGGCTTTGATCCAGGGACGTATCGAGTTTAAATGGCACACGAGGAAGAAAACAATTTTGGAGGCCCATGTTTGAACATAAACCTGTTTGGGAGTAAAAAATCTATTAAAATAAGTAATTTCCACATTTCTGGGACTTTTCGGGCCCCCCAGTGGTTTGGGGCCCTGTGCATTGTCTCCCTCACCCCTATCATTACAACCCTTCTTTGATCACAAAAATTATTTTGCATTTTGTTCCTCTTATATGTGATGTCAAAAGGCCAAGCGCACAAACCATTTCGATTTAATTCCTCAAGAAAACAATGCAAAATTTAGTATTTTCACTCTCGGAGCTTACGTTTTTCAAAAAATTTTGGTTTTATGCCTCATACAATTTTTTCACGTTTACAACTATCACAGCATGCAAATCATCGTTGGACTAACTACAGGGAACAACGTACCTCGACGAGAGCGATGTTTCGATTTGTGAATCTCTGTGGTATTTTGGAGGTTTTGTTGCAACTACTGCCTGGTGTGATGTGCATAGGAAACTGAGGTGCATGAAGCAATTGGTTAAATACACAAATTATCACCACAACACTAAAGAACTGGCTCAGACGTCCATACATTCTGCAGTAACCTTGCCGTATTGAATATCTTGCAAAAATATCAGAGTTCTGTAGACATCAGTTGCGAGAGAATGTTGGAAGCTCACGCTTGAACATTATGGAGGAAGAGCTATTTCACCTTCTGATATTTGATTCTAATGAACAAGGTTTGTTTCATTTTACTTATCATTTTATTTATTTAAGTTGAAACCAGGGTGAAATGTTTTCTTATTTAATCTCCAGAAGATACGTTTTGTGATATAATTTAAACGACGCCTCGTGTAGAAAAATATCGCAGTAATACATGAAATTGTACAATGTTCATTGCTTCCCAATGCTTTGAAAATATTTTTGCAAAAATAACTGCGTTGCATAATTCCACCCGATTTTACAAAAGAAAAAAAGTGAATGACTAGAAACTTTGCAAAAGGTCTCAAATGATGTGAAAATTGTTCCTTGCTGCTCTTAACTGGGAAAAGGAAACACGTTAGCGGCATTTACCGACACAGGAAGTGACGATGCTTAATCTGATATTCATAATTTCATGCTTGCGACATTTTGGAACAACCTTTTACTGCAATCTGTCGTAGGTGGATTCCGTACGCAGGCGAAAAGCGCTCCACCTCTGTGTTTGAACGAAATCGCAACAATGCGTGTTGAAAAGTAAA
>Ga0210059_1003812_pt1 | contig 24248 bp, 14 predicted proteins | sample Ectturendosymbi2_FD_188042 | JGI IMG/M metagenome (GOLD analysis project Ga0210059, IMG submission 188042) | Ecteinascidia turbinata endosymbiont from Florida, USA - Sample 2 (SPAdes) (version 2) | ecosystem: Host-associated > Tunicates > Ascidians > Unclassified | place: Key West, Florida...
AATGAAAAACGCGAAAGGCAGTTACAGTTGCGACGTAGTGGCGCGAAGCATAGGTAGGTAGTCGTGTGACTCGGTTGGATACATGCCGATGGTGATGGCGCCTGACGTTATGAGCGAGGCATGAAGCTGTCACAAGTTAAAAATGCACAGAGGCATCGATGGGCTGTTTGCATTCAGCTCTGGTTTGTGTTCTTGACAGAACCGTCGCCAGAAAGTTTTCAATAGGGGGGCTTTGCAGTTCTGCGAGGGGGCTTGACATTACAAAATTAACCAAAATTCCACTTATTTATAGTGTTTCACTTTCAATTTGGAGGGTCTTGGAGATTTTTTTGGGGGGTTAAGCCCACCAACGCCCCGCCGTGGCGACGGGACTGGTTCTTGAATAAATAAAGATTCAAGAATCTGCAGCCGCCGCCAATTGTTGTCACTGCCAGTGACCTCGGGGTTGTGAAAGTCAACCCGATGATCTGGGTTGGCTTGCAAGTGCCTGCAGACTGACGAGCTTGGCCGCTCTTCTATACGATGTATTAAACTGCGTTGCATTTGCCCGATGTAGGAGGCACCGCATGAGCACGTAAACATGTAAACAACGTTATAACGGTTGAGTAAAACTTGTCGGTCCTAACCGAGAACCAGCTTTGAAGCTTTCGGGTATTTTGAAAACAACGCAGTTTCACGTTTACTATAGCTTTACGTCTTATAAAACTGCTGAGCTCCTGTACAAGTTTCCATTTGTAAATACTGTATAACCTATTCGTAAAGCAAATGGCTTATAAACGTATTGATCAATTGCCAGATGCTCCCGAGCATCGTGCTTGCACAAAAATTTGGTGTGTCAAGTACATTAGCAAAATTTAGATTGTTGAACTTGCATGAAAGACCATAGAAATCATCTTCCAAAATGCTGGACACATCCATTCCCCGTCTCGTACGCTTGTGAAAAAGTTTGCGGTTGTAGAGATCCGAAACGCTATCAAAATTAATATTGTTCAAAAACTGGAAAGAGGGCTGACTATATTATGGCAAAACAAATAACAGATTACAATCAATTTCCAGACATCTGGTGTTCGTCGAAACCATGGGATTAGCAACCCGACTTTTTCCAGCTTTTCTCAAGCGTTCGGGACTGTAGTTTTTGCTTTCGGTGGCATGTTCTTTTTTCCAAGCATTCAAGTGGACATGAAAAAACCTGAAAATTTTCATTTTTCTGTCGTTCTGGGCTTGGGCTGTAAGTACTGTAATCTCCAATTTTGGTAATTGCGTGTCTTTTCGCTCTGTCAGTATTGCCATACGGAACATAACGAACAATGCTGGTTTCTTAGATAATATTGCTCGGAAAGAAAAGGCTATTCAGCAACGTGAAAAAACTCTTCTGCATGAAAATTTGACCATGTTTTATTTATGTTTGTTCAATTGCCAGTGTGAAATGAAGTTTTGGATGAGCCCGAGTGCATGTGTATCATCCAGGGATTCCTGAAATACTTGCTGTTTGTACATTCTGAAGGTGTTTTGTCAACATACCTTGCTGTTTCTGTGACGTGCTTTGCCATTATGGGTGATGCGATTGAAAGCAGCAACATCTTGAACCTTATGAGATCTGGATGGGTTGTAAACACTGCATTGGTTCTCATTTCTGGTCATATGGCTATGAGTGTTATAATGAGTGTGAACGTGATCAACCAAGATATGGACAAGCTTTTGCAAATGGATGACAGTAAGTATTTTGATGAATCTTGAAAAGCAAAGCGTTGTTTAGCTTATAATTTTTGCATTAGTTTTTGTGTTGTGCAGGTTGTTTGCGTGTATGAACTTGGATGCGACCCTTTCCCGTTTGCAGGTGTGCACGGTTTTCTAACAGATTTTTTATCATTTTGCAATGTATTAATTTGAAGAAATGATTTCAAATTATCTCAGTTTTAGTAGGAATTGTAGAAACAACTCAAAATTTTATGATTTATGTGTATTTTATATTTTGAGGTATATAACTGGCATTCACTTCAATAGAAAAGGCGTTTCACGTGTTAGAGTATGTACGAACATAGTCCAATAAGATCGCAGTCTTTTCTGTACATGTACAGAAAGCATTTGTAAGAGACTACCGTAACAAAGCACAAGCTGCAGTACAGATGAGGAAGTGGCACAGAAATTTCCAAGAGGAATATTTTGTGTGTAGGGCTAAAGGCTCTGAAATGATTATTAGTAGCGGAAGAGATATTCGAAAGAAGCATTTGTGCAAAGCCCGAAAAAGTCCCACGAATAGACGTCAAACTTATGAAATCTTTTATAAAATCCCTTTGCGTTTGAATTCCTCAATCTAACTTTTAGGAACATATCATAATGTTTTACCAAATTTAAGCCTGTCTAATTTCAACACCTGGAGTTTGTGGTTACTCAGACGTAATACATCTCACGTAATACAAATCTTTTGGAACACCCTGGGTTTTAGGTCATTCCTGTAATGGAGGTTGCCTCCGTTTGGGTTAACAATTTATGATGAAGTTTATCATCTTACGCATGGCTAAGCCAGCGACCTGCCCCAACAGGTTTCATTCGCGCGTATTGAAACTCAGGGTTGAACCATTGCATACTTAGAGCAGACTTTTCTTCGGTGTTTGTTACAAGACAGCGTTTACGCGATGACAGAAACTTGTCCAAGCCAGTCTGACTTTTACAGAATAGATATGAAAGGCAAGCTTGAGATTCATGGTTCGTTCATGAACGTATTCTTTGAGCGTTAAGGCAAACGTGATAACGGCATTCGCAGATTCGAACTCATGTATTAGCCTAAGAAAAAGTATAAGGAACAAATGAATGTATGTAGTGCAGTGAAATGTGAATGAAAGAAGCAAATTTCTTGAGACTGTAATGTCCACAACTATACATCACATACGATACAGCACAAATTACCTGATGGAAGATGTGCGCCAAAAGGTTGGCAGGCCATTAGATCAGGGACAACATTTCATAAGCAACGGGTTTCTTAGCGTCACGACGACAGCGCCATTCAGCAGTCAACTAGCCGTGCCTTTGAAGCGCATTCTGCCACTTAGCGAGATACAGCGATATTTCATAGCGAGTACACAGAAGCACTAAAGTTTGATTAGGTTTTTCCGTTTGTTGCACCTGCGCAGACATGATCGTGTTACAGTCAGACACAAAACTTATTAAGGTATGTCGCACACACGATAGCGTAAAACAAAGGATAATGCATCACGAGCGTGAGATTGGGAGGTTCCAGAGGGCCCCACTTTAGTTTGTGCTTCATATGTGAACTGTTGAACCCGATCGGCAAGTCGCTGTTGTCCAAATCTTCTTAAGTGCCAGTCTCGTGAACTTGGTTCTGCTGTTCTTGTGTCTGGAGTCACGTGCGGCTTAGGGTTACGACGCAGCGTACGTCAGGTCATCATCTTGGTTGCTTGGTTCGTTGTTCCGCTTAATTTCTTTTGCGTATTTCCATGCATGTGGAGACGTTTATCGCGGACTTCGGACGATAAAACCGTCGTAACATTCGACAAATTACATTTGCGTACAAAAAAATCATTTATTTGTAGGTTATGATCTATTATGTAACTACATGCGCATTTACAGAACCTTTGCGAAAGTACTTTTCATTTGGGACTTTCATGCCTGCTGTCATTTAGAAATTTTGCCATACCCCGTGAAAAAAGAAAACAACTAATGCAGATCAACTGAGCTTATATGGACGGTATGCAACAGTTTTGTTACGCAATACTGGAATAACCACTCAACAGACGTATTGAAAATTATGCAGAGAGTTCTCAAAATGCATTCGAAGGTTATGCTTTTTCATGCACGATGAGCTCTTTATATCCTAGGCGTCTGTTCCATACTTATTCAAATATCAATAACTGTGACTTCGCAAAAGGTTTCTTCGATATACTCGTACACTCAAAATTAATCTTCAACAGAGTCAACATGAGACTTAGCATTAACCTCATTTGCAGATCCACAAGAAATTATGATTAGGCTCAAAGTCGATATGATTGTTGTAACTCTGCCAAATACTCAGAGGGACGTTGTTCATGCCACTTCTACGATTTTTGTCCAAAATCGATAAAAAAAACACTACAAGAGGCTGCTTTTCAGTGTGCTGCCTCATCTTTCATTTCTGTTTGATTTATGTTATATTTTTTCAGCAGCAATAACATTATCCACTAGGATTCACCATTTCTATGTTTCTCTCCAGAGTGTTCATTCAAGCGCTGCCTTATTCGATCCGCTATGATGCTTTCGGTGATATTTGTTGGACTGAGCGTCCCTAAGTTTGGAATTGTACTCACCCTCGTTGGTGGCACAACAATCGCTGCGAACACATTTATACTTCCGCCACTGTTTTACATGTTATTGAGCAGGAGTAAAAAGTCAAACAAGGATCGTGTTCGGAATGAAGTCCACCTAAAGTTCACAGAAATTTCTGCTTCTGGCAACAACTCCAACGGTAGCGAAGAAATAACTCAATTGTCAAACACAAGTTCTGAAAGCACGGAGGGCTTGATTCACACATCTATTCTCATAAAAGTACTTTTATGCTTTCTGATGACTATAGGAGCAGTGGGTGGAATTACTTCATCTTACTTCGTAATCAGGTCGCTTGCTGACGGCTTGTCCACTTTCACTGTCCCTTGTTATGTTAATTGGACCGCAGGAAATACACTTTTGGCCAAAACTTAATGTATACGTTATTACGCCTGCTTTGGAGTCTTTATTGTGATGTTGTGTCAGGGACCGAGTTTACTATAAAACTTTGGAGGACAAACTTTGTGTGATATGCGTGTTATTGTGCAATTCGCAAAAACATAATACTATTGTTTGTGTTTCGATGACGTAACCATGTTCACTCAACCTTAGTACGACCTTTTTGTAAAATTACCAAAATGAGAGACATGTTGACATGATAATTCAGTTTCCATAGTAAATCTGTACATTGTGTCTATAGGTAATCCAAGGATAATGTCCAGTTTTCTTATTTGCTCCCCTGCTTTATGCAGGGGCTTTTCGATAGTAATACTGTCAGGCCCGTAACCAGCTTGGGACACCAGGTGGGGCGAAGTGTTTTCCGAGAGGGGCCAAAAAATTTGTATATCCAATAATTTTAAACTACGTCCAACACATTTTTCCAGCGGGAGCGAAATGTTTTGCAGGAGGGCTTCGCCACTCTACTCCCCCCTGGTTACGGTTACGTTCCTGAATAATGTAAAGTAATGCAACCACGAAATTTGTATTACATATTGAGGGGACAAAGGATATTGTGACCCCTCTTGTCCAACAGTGGTGGGGCATATCCCCACGTCCCCCCTGGAACTCGGTCCCTGTATTGTATGCACACTCACAATTCTGGATCTCAAATATGAGTTATGCAATGCAATTTACAACGATCAGTTATATCATGCACTCACTTGACGCTCAAGCGCATTGCAGTGGCTAGCGTTGTTTGTACTTGCTTCTACCTCGTACCTACAATGTATAATGTTTCGCATGGTCATTTAGTAGGCAGTGTTAGCTTCACTACAATACCAGAAAGAAACACACTAACATGTTAGTCTTGCGTACTATTTTGTCAAAGACATACAGTAGAAGTGCAAAGGTGTTCACGAACGAAAATGCTAAAATTATCTTCAATATTTTGCATTACGTCCCATATATCTTATTTTTCAACTTGCTAAGTGATTGACTCCCTCCAGGTTATGGCAAACGTCTTTTTAGCAAAGTCCCAGTGGTGTAACTATTGGAAGGAAAGGGTGGACATTTGTGTTCGGTCGCAGCATCTGATTCGCCACACTGAGGTCGGAATATTGCGTTAATAATTACGAAATGTCAAATATCAGCGTTTGTGTTTTTTTGCTAGCGTTTCTGATTCCAAGGTTATGCCAAAACAAATACAAATATTTCAGGAATTTGCTGAGCAAATATCGGGGATTTCCCTTATTAATTTTCGGAAGTTTGCCATAATTTTGGAACCAGAACCGCTAAAAGGCGATCAAGGGCTCTAACGACTCGTATTACAGCCTGGAATTCAATAAAACTTTGAGCCACATAATCGTCACGTTTGGTCGGATCCCAGGGGATGATGACATCATCAGAATGTAAACCGGATATACATAAACATCCTCCCATCGTGTAAACATAAACAAAAAAACGACATCCAAAACTGAAACAATTTTTTTCTTGCAAGCCAAAAGACTTTCCCCATCTTTAGAGGGTTTGAACAGCTCTCTAGCTTAATATGTCGCCGAGTTATGGCCCTATACAATATGGATATAATATACCCAGGGTCAGCGTTTGTGGAAGTAGAATTTTTACCCAATTTTTTGTTTTTTGAGCCAAAATTTTGGTTCCAGTTGAACTCTAAAATAAACGTGGGTTTTAGCGTAGTTTCTAAAAACGTGGATTTTAGCCTAATTTTCAAAGAAACTTGAGATAAAAATGGCCCGTTGGGTTGACGCCCAGGGCCAGGTAAACTCGGCCAAAAATGCAAAAACACCCCCACTTGTAACGTCGCCCACAGAGAATCCTAAACGCAAACCGAAACAAAAATGTATGAAATCTGAACTAGAAGACTTGCCGAATCCGAAGAGGGTTTGAACAACTCTCTAGCTCAATCGGCTGGCGGGTTGTGGAGTTGCAAAAGATTGCAGTGGCCCGAGCGGGACTTGAAGGGTTGTGTACGCTCCCGTACATCGCAAACTAAAGCAAAATCTAAGTAAAGATGTTACGTCACTCATTTCGGTAGTTGATTCTACTATACCAGCTATGTCCAAACCAAATGACTTACTGAGCCAAAAATTATGTCACTGTCTTAACCAGGGCCGCACATTCAATGACATATTAATGAGGACCGCACATTCAATGACGTGCTTATATCTGAGCAAACTAAATTTAGCTTAAGTTAAAGTAGTGAAATCGTTCGTATCCTAACTGAAGTGGTAACAGACGTGATAACTTGGCACTGAAGACCACCTGCATCAAAAATGTTAAATTCAAGATTATCAAAATAAGGACAGGTTGTCAGTATGTAGGATACTTTTACCACAGCGACTACCTAAACTGGGTCACAGAAAACCTTCGATTAGGCCGTATGGCCACGGATGGGACATACTGTAGCTGTACAATACAGTAGTTAAATACCACCTGTTAGAGAGCTTGTAAGCCATACTGCTTAAATGAGTGTTCACCACGTAGTCAAGGTGTGCCTTTTCGCTAACGTGACACTACAATGGAGAAAGACAAACGCACATGTTGCGAGGTTACAGAGGTTTACTAACTTTCAAAACACATTATGGTCACATCAATATTCTACAGCAGGGATCACCAACCTTTCTGAAACTGTGAGCTACTTCTTGTGTAACGATTAATGTGAAGGCTGCTAGTTTGATACACAATTCTGAAATAAAAAATTTGCTCAATTTACCTTAAATTTTTTTAGTGTTGATATTCGTTAATGTGAAGACATTGATCATGCTAATGTTTTTTTAGAACAGGCCCGCGGGCGACTTACGTGGTCCTTGCGGGCGACCTGGCGCCCGCGGGCACCACGTTGGTGACCCCTGTTCTACAGTATGCTGCTCCATCACTAATCATGGTCTGGTCAAGCACAAATGTGCACCACTTTGATAAATTAGTTTACGAGGATAAGGTGTGGAGGTAGTGTAAACACGTGAGATCCTATTCTTACAAACGGAGGGGCGCTCCAGTTATCGTTACCCAAAAGGAGCTTGTTCCTGTTCAGGTCTAGTTATAATGTAAGGTTTTAATTGCGTAACATCGTCGTCGCGTTCAGACATGGTTTTCCAAGCATCCTTCAGCTTTTGAATCAGATATAGGAAACGTGACATCACGAGCTTCAACGAATTGCATCTAAGTTTGATCTGCTGCTTCAGTTTCTTTGCAATCACTGGTCATTATCATTACAGTATCTGTTTAAAAAATCATGCGGTCAATGTTATTACACGTCACCAGGGTTGTAGTGGAGCGGGAACGCGCGGGAAAGGCGTTCCCACACCTTTTGCAAGTTGTGCATTCAAAATGAGTTTAAAACTATTAAAGTGGCTAGTTTTTTGGGTGCGTTCCCGCACCTTTTTTGTTAGCACTGCATCCCTGCACGTCACCCAAACTTTCTTTGAAAACCGTACGTTCGTGATCGTATGCAGTAAAAATACGGCGAAACAGGCATTAGCAGTGGCGTAATTAAGGGTGGTCAAGGGGTGACATCTGCCACTGAGGGCAGCATTTTGGGGCGCCAAATCAGACTGGTATAATTAGGAAATGTCAAATGTCAGCGGATGCCAAAAACTACGATTTATAAAATGCCGAATGCCAGCGGCTGCTACCCAGTTGCGAAATCTCATCAAGCTCACCAGGGCTCGGAAAGTGAGCTGTTACAAACCTTTATTAGTAACGTTTTCAAGCGGAATTTCTGTCTCCAGCAACAGACGCCAGCATATAGTTTGACTCACGGCTGCGTCACAATGCTTTCAAATAATCAGGGTTGCAAATGCAAACGTTCCTACTTCGCTCTTATTCTATAATTGCGTCACAATGGGACAGGAATCCAGCTTTCACAGTGCATGCAGTGGCAGTAGGCCTATGCTTATTGCACATTCTTTCAGAGTAGCAATGAAACTTACAGTATGCTGTTGATAAGCTGTCAGGTCTCATGTTTAGGAAAATTTTTGAGGTATGATGGTTAATTTGACAAACTTCATGTTGAAATTGATTTGATGTGATTCTGAAAGTACTAACGATGATTTTTATTTTGGGGATATTTAAATAAATGCTAACTACTTTTGCAAAATTATAATTGCAACTGTGCAATAGCGTTGACTACATTATAGTTATTATTGTGAACTTTTCAGTTACTGCTACATGGATTTTACGAGTATATTAATTCGACCTATGGACTGAGCATCTCAATGGACATGGTTGTCGAAATTCAGGTCACAAATTGCTATCCTAGAACAGTGCTTCCAACCGGGTGAATGGCTCACCCAGGGTGAATAAAATTTTTGCAAGGGTGAATGAAAGAAGAGGGGTGAATGAAGGGTGAATGAAATTTCTGTTCCTAATTTTTTGTATTGTCTGGTGACTAGCATTTTATTCTTTTTTTTACCAGCAATTGTGAATATAATGGCGAACTTCAAGCGTTCTAACTTTGCGTCTTCAGCAGTAAGAAACCCATCACTTCAGGAAAACCGTACTATGGTGCAATTAACTGTATCAATGGGGATAGATTTTACTGAGAGATGCCATGTTTTATTCAATCCAGTGGTAGAATCTCTGCTGTGCTCTCTGCATGACCATTCTCTACTCCTGTGCAAAAGTTATCTGCTAGAATCGCAATAGGCCTACTTTCGAAAGTTTCAAGCACATGGACACTCATCAGTGTAACCTTATCAGTCGAAGTTCAGAATTATCCTGTACGTGCTATTTGTATATTACCAGTTTGGCGTTGGTTCCAATATCGAATATTCGTCTACATCTCGGGTAATACTTACAGAATGTCTATGAAATACGTACTTAAACACTTTGTTTTGTAAATGTAAATCTATAGATGAAATCGATAAATGTAAATATATAGATGAAAAGTAAATGTAAATCTATAGATGAAATCGATCAGGAAAAGCCAGCGTCATCCCGAGATTGATCCAAGGGGGCGATCAACACCCCCCTAAAATGTACAAAAGTAACTTTATTCACCATGATTTTGTACTATTCGTAAAACAACGTATCAAAACCAATTCCAAATAAGTCTTTACTGTTTGCGATTTAAGGCCATTCTGTCGTCCACTGTTTTGTCACAGCAGTGTTGTGAAGTATACTTCACCTCTCTCTTACAGTAGCAAAGCCGATATGCGGCTTGACTACTAAATATCACTGAAATTGCCCCCCTAACGTGACTAACTGGATCCTCCCCTGGCGTCATCAGCTTCGCAGTTAAAGAACCAAGTTTGAAAAGGAACGTTAGTGTCGAGCATAAGTTCCCTTCAAAAATTAAAAGGTGGAAGTGGGGTTATGACTTTATTAAGTACGGGTTTGTCACCCCAGAAATTAAAGATCGAGCCATGGGCCGTTTGTTCCATGCATGTTTTGCTATTTCAAATATAGCAACCTGTTTTTGGCTCATTCAAATCTGCCGAGTCATTTACAAAACAAACGGCATCTATCAGAACAAGTCCTCACAATTTTTCAAGCACCAGCACGAATATTTGTGCAAACAGTAAAATCCCTTTTCATTCATCAGCCCTAAATGACTCTGCTAGTGAAAAGCTTCTTTCCTCTTTTCAAATATCGTATATGCTGATGAAACGAAAAAAACATTTTGCGAAGCTGAGTCTGTAATTAAATCATATTTGAAGATCGTAGCTAGTTTACTGCATTGCGGAAAGCATGCTGTGGATAATGTAGAGCAAATAGCGTTGTCTAACCTAACAAAACACTCTTTGCATTATGATTATTGTCACATCGGCCATATATCCACAAAAGGGTGAATGGGTATGCAGCAATCGATGGCAGGGGTGAACGAAACCAAAAAAAGGTTAAGAAGCACTGTATCAACGAAATTTCTTGTGTTTCGATAACGGAAAATTTACTTTCCGCAACCACTGCAAACAGCTATTAAAATCAAGGCATGCAATTTTCAGTTTTGCTTTCTCTTTGTGTGACGCCATCGACCTGGACGCCTGATCTACTCACATGACCGATGATCTGCTGTTGCGCCATGCGTCAGCGAAGAACATGGATTTAGATTTAAGTCTGGCGGATTTTCAGCTTTGTGATGGATTTGCATTTCATTACTGTAGTTCTTCTTTAACCGGATTTGGATTGGATTTGATAATCTTGTTTTGAACTTCCTCGCTACTTTCAGTTCTGTTTCAGAGCTGTGGATTACTGTATTTAATCTGTAAGTTTTCTTCAGTTGAGATTCTCACATCTGTCGAAATTGTACAGCTTGTTTGTATTTAGATCACATCCTATCCAGTCATGAAAGGTGCAAGCCTGCTCTCTTATGCATCACGTCATCAAAGTGGAATTTGTGTGACTGGGATTCTGTCTCCTTTCTTGACCCATGGTCCTTGTAGTGTTTTATATATGTGTAGTCTAGTGCTAATGATTCGCTTGCGCTGTATTTTGTACCTGGTAAATTGTTTGTCCGATTTGCTGTGTTACACTTTATAACTGAGCTTTTCATTGCATTTGATACTAATGGTGCTTGCCTTGAAGTCTTCAAAATGTTCACTATTATAGTGCTGTGATCCGAAGATAGAGCATAAGTTAACTTAAGTTAGTTTCCAAGGTATTTTTTGGTACTGCCTTTTTTGCCTCATGCGGCAAACACTGCTTTAGATTTGTTTATTGTTTCATTTGATTCAGCTAAAAAAACAGAAACAACACAAAGAGCCAATGTGAAATAAGGAAACCAATTGTCAGTGATCATTAGAATTAATGCAAACACAATCGCAAAAAATTGATCAATTTATTTTGCCATTAGCAGAACACGATTGATAGAATTTTGGATTTAAACAGGATTTGGATTTTGAAACTCTCAGTTTATCGGCTTTGGATTGGAAGATCACGTAATAATTAGGCTACAAACAAAAAGTTTCAGTTCATTTTTTAATGAACAAAAGTGAAACGTACTCGATACAGGGAGGCCAACACCAGGCTTGAAGCTTGTAAAGCAAATCAACGTTTTTTTTAGGAAATCCAATCCAAACGTTTGTGACAAGTTTAACTGGTTATGTGAAGGTAGCCCAACAAATAAGTTGTATTTCTGTTCGTGTCTAAGTTTTTCTAACAAAGACAGTTCGGTCTACAGCTCAGCACACATAGCTAATGCGTGCCATGATAAGACTACCGCTATTGACAGTTTTTGTTGCTCACATCAAATTTGTTCAAACCAGCAATAATGTGCTGCTGAACAATCAAATAAATAAGTCTGAAAAATCTGAAAAAAAAAAATAAAATAATTAAGCACGATCACAGAAGATGCAACACTTTTCATTAAGTATCATTTTGCAATTAGCGTTTCGTGTTGATTTTTTGTTCGTGGCACAGCAATTCACATCTCGTTGGAATGGTAAATTTTGACGTTACACCATGCTTATCGTTACAGCATTGTTGCGTCACAACATCTGTCATAATAATTAGTTTCGTTGCATTTACGTACATTATCACAGCAGTCGGTCACACGCTTGCCACATTTTAACAACACTCGATGATTTGTCATTTTTCAACGATGATTGCATATTGTGTTCTATTTCAGTTAATTTTAGCTCTGTCAATGGCGGTTCTTGATACCCGAAATGCAAAGTCGGCGAAAATTTCGAAAAGTATGGCTTGAGGACGACTGGCTTTCTACATGGTAAGTCTACACCCAACTCTCTGGTGGAGCCTGTTTGTGGAAGATATGCACAAAATCACAAGCAAAAAGCAAACAGTTGATCCTGCAGCTCTCAGCTGTGGCACCGTCGTCGACTCGGATGTGTCTGTCTATCCAATTCATATATACTCTGAAGAGTAGTAGTGACCCTTATTGGCGTCAAATGTCGAGAATGAAATATTGTGATTTAAACTCCCCCGACACGAAACAAACTTCTGAGCATGAAAACTTTGACTGGCCAATAACAGGCGGCAGCCAACACCGCCTCCAGCAACACTACCTAAAGCTATTCACGAGGAACCCGGTCGTATGCTTTCTCGAGGTCGACAAAATATGTTTGGAGGTCTTCGGCATACTCCCAAGATTTCTAAAAAATTGCTGGAGAGTGAATATTTAGTCTGTAATGCTACGGCTAGCACGAATACCCCATTGGGTATCACCCAGCTTTGGCTACCTTGTTTCGTGGCGTCTGTCTTCAAGGCACTTGGCATACACTCTTCCAGGAAAGTTAAGGAGAAAGATGCCCAGGTTGTTGGTGTCTTCCTGTCTCCGTTTTTGTGTATGGTGATGATCAGTGGTGTAGGAGGCAGGGGTGCAGGCGCACCCCTAAACGCTTTGATTTGTCGAAAATCCGGGCAAAATCACTGAAAATCCGTATTTTAATGGCGCCCAATTTTGCTTGACCTTGAAAAATGGCGCCCACCGTTTGCAGAAAAATACACGAAAAGCTTAATTTGGGATATCACAACAAAAAAAGATCTTCATGATCTTTGTGGGAGAAAATTTGTATAGGCGAAAATTGCACAAAATATTCCGGGCCATTTTGGGAAAATTTGGGCAAAAATCTTTCGCACCCCAAACATTTGCCTGTTCCTACACCTATGGGCATGGGCGTCTGAAGGGGGGCATGGGGGGATTTGGCCCCCACCTGGATTTTGAAATCTTCAGCAAAAAAAGGTATTTTTTTCGGTTTGGAGTGGGAAAAAACAAATATCACCACTTTTGACCCCCCTGGAAATATTTTGGAAAAATCCTCTGGTGGCCCCCACCTGGAAAAAATCTTTCCGACGCGCACCAAAAGTTTGCCAAACTTTTGGTGTACTCTTTGATTCAAGGCTTTGATCATTTCGTATCGTACTTCATCGCAGTCTTTCCAACCATCAGTGTTTTGATAGGTAGGCGGACATCGGCTGCAGTGATAATATTTTCCAAAATGTACGTCGTGCGTGCAGTGGCGTAGCCAGCCCAAATTTTTTTGGGCGGATCCAAAATGTTTGATTTTAGTCGAATAACACTATTTAGTTTGGGTTACTGCATTTTAAAGTACAAACTGTCTATATATGCTAAAAATTTCGGGGGCCATAGCCCGCTGAGTCCCCCTGGCTACACCTATGCGTGTGTGTTCGATGGTGCAATAGTGAATGACTTTTAAAGGATCTTTGAAGTACTCTCTTCATCTGCTGTCAAGGATGTCCTTCTTATTGTTGTGTAAGACACCATTTTGAACTTTGATATCTAGCAGTATGAGATCTTTTGCTGCGAACAAAACGGATAGCTTGCCAGAAAACTTGACTTACCAGTCGTTGGAATCCAGTTGATATCCGGGGTTCCTCCAAAATTTAATTTTAAGCTTTTCACTGTGAGGGCTGCGGACGTTCGCGCCTCAGCGTACCGCGAATGCAGTGAATAGTCAGCTTTGTTCTGAAGTAACGCCTTGTTGGCTACTTGCTATGCTTCAATAGTATCTTCAATCTCTTGGTTCCACGATGGAGTTTCTTTTTATAATTATTCGCTATACCGAATCGTTTCCGACCGCATACTCGAGCAGCAAATGAAACTACCGCTGGTTTGAACACCCGCTACTTCACCTCCGCGTCCATTGTGCATTTCAGTAGTTCTCGTAACAAGGGCGATACTCTGTCTATAAAGGCTTTTCTTTTAACTTGTCCACCAGCACCTTCCACTTTATTCGGTAAGATCTCTTAGTCCTGCATATTTGTGTAAGCACGAGTGGCTTTTGCAGATGCTAGTTGCAGACCACCAAGTGATGATCGGTCGACAGTTTTGCACTTTTTTTGACACAAACGTCTAAAACTGAATGGAACCACGTAGCTGAAACTATGCAGACATCAATGAGTGACTGCTGACCCAAAGAATGTCTGCACCAGGTGTACCTGTGCACACCTCTGTGTTAGAAGACAGCGATGTTGTTGTAAGTAATGTAATCATGTACCCTTCAAAGCGTCGCAACAATTGAAGGGTTTCGAAAGTGCTAATGTGCACAGTGCGTTGTTACAGCACAGTTGCGGCATAAGTCTTCCGATATCACATAAGCCAGCATCACCATGTCGCAAGCAACATGGTTCCAAATTTTTTCATCATGTAAACTTTTACTTGTGGGAATCTGCGTAAAGATGAATTTTTGCAGCAATCTCTTTCTTGTTTTTGAATTGAAACAATAACCGGTCAAAGTAGGCCTACAGTTTTTCGGTGGGCATCTTAAATGTGCTCACACAAAGTACGTTTGCACAATGAATGTTCGTGACAGAATGCAAAGAGATCGGACTTCAAAGGCAAAACGGAAATAATGAAACCTGAATTGTACAGGCAAATGTAAATCAGGAAGTTTCACAATAACCACGAGGAAATTAAGCGAGCATCTCGTTTCTGAAGTTGCTGCCTTGGTAACAGCACCTGGGCGTCTAACTTCGTGCTTTATGCACAAAAAGTCTGATGGGACAATATTTACTAAATGAAAAGGAGACAGTAAAACTTAAGGAAGTATGAAGATCATTTAGCTGGTGTCAAGGCTTTTTTTCGCTAAAGCGCTGTACTGTTTGAGATCCAGAAAATACACTAACAAACAATGAAAACCGCACAGTAGCAATGTGCTACGCAGCTCATTTAACCAAATGAAGATGAAGGATATTATGTTCTTATGAAATAGCATGGGGCACAGATTACGCGTCATATTTTTAGCCGATACAAAAGATGGATAACCCTTGACCAAAACACGTCTGTTGCTGCCAATAGATCTGATGCACAAACAAGTGAATGATATTTGTAGCGAAGCTAAAACTGTATTGACTTGAACTGAAGAAATAATACTCTGCCGGCCAGATACTGTCTCATTTAATACATCGCTTTTTATGTATGCCGTGAAAAAATTTGGTACAAACATCGAACTCATATGACTTTTCTAAAATGTTCGGCTGCGCAATATGGCTTATTTCCTGAACGCATCACTGCTGAAAGAGTGAAGGCAGTACTTTGCGTCGGGTGCCTGCTGAATGCTAGCATGCAGGGTAGGTGACAGTAGTATGAAGATGTGAAGTAATCACTAGAAAGGATTAGGCCTACATTTTTAGAAGAAATTTATGAATCAGTGAAAGTGACAAACAGGTATCCCAAACTTCGTGAAAGAAGTGCAAACTTCTTTCAACTTCGTGAAAGAAGTGCAAACAAATCTTCACATCAATTGAAGGGTTTAGAAAATACGTTTGGAGCATTGACAATACGACTGCAACATCCACATATTCTTCTGAATAATTTTATAAATTTCATGAATTGTGCAAACTACAGAATTTTGAACCAAGCTTACTTGAGCTGTAGGCGTCAACACGTTCACTCAACTGAATCTAACAGCTTGATGAACATCCAGTAATTCACCATAGAATATCAGGAAACTGATTTTAAACAAACGATACTAAATGTTGTGACATCCTGTTACCTATAGGGTTATCGAAGTAAAAATCTGAAAGGTTTAAGGCATTTAGCACTGCGTTTGCCTTTGTATACTACAGTAGATACAACGAATTTCTGATTGTAAACTATTTCGTACATCTAACTTGACTTTCGATTGACTGCGTATGTGCGTTAAAACTTTGCAAGGTTTTTTTCAAAATTTTTTAAAAGTTGTTGTTGTTAGTTCTTTTCAGCACGTGGCGTTATCAGGAAAAATGTAGCTTGCTAGTCTAGTCCAGATTAAAGCACAAAATGTCTTCAATCATTTCCAAACATCCACTATTTCCTTCCAGCATCCGTGACGTTTGCACGAGTGCAGAGCGACGTACCACCCATCTGCTGATTTGTCACCGTCGACACAGCATAGTCGTTGAACAGTCTGGCATTTAATAAACGTTTGTACCAACTACACCAGGGGTGACGAACATGCGGCCCGCAAAAGAATTTCGTGCGGCCCGCGAAGCATTCAGGCGAGACCAGCAGTCTTAAACTAACAGGTTTCATAGTATGACTAAAAAGTTGTGCTGCCCGATTACTCAGCGGTAACTGACAAAGTGGCCCGCGATAGCAAATAGGTTCGTCAGCCCTGAACTAGACCCTGCGTTTGACGACTGAGACACTGCATTTGACGGCTATGTTTTTGTATGTAGCCTATGGTTTTCTAGCACTTGTATGGTTTCTAGCTCAACCTTTTTGCTAAAAACCGCGGGACAGTTGGATCCAGGGCAAATAGTCTAAAAAACTGAAACGTCTTGGTTGCGGCTAAACCGTTGAAATTAATTGAACAAGATGTATGAAAGAAGTGCTTTACTGAACGGAAATGAAGATTCAAGAAATTTATTTCAGGTAACGTCATGCTACGTTTTATGATGATCTTTTATGTGAGTACTTGCATAGTGGTTAATCTTGACTATAAAAGTCGTATTGGATAGGGTTTGCCTCCCGTCTTGAGTTATTGCCAGAAATTCTTAAGTTTTATGATTATCTTTTGTGTGAGTGGTTGAATAGTGGTTAATCTTGACTATAAAAGTCGTACTGGATAGGGTTTGCTTCCCATCTGAGTTACAGCCGGAAATGCTTATGGTTTGGCAAACATGTTGCTGCCAGCACTTATTTTGTAATAAAAACTCTTTCACAGTAAAGTGCTTGCTGAGCACCACACCTCGGTTTTCTTGCAAGCGAAAGCTTGCTGATAGCTATCAGCAAGAGGTGAATCACACAGTTGCAGACTGCTGTAACTGACAACCGCAGCAGGGGTTGTTTCGTGATTGTCTGTTTGGTAACATCCGTTTCTCGCTTATCAGCTGACGCCGTGGGCAAGCCTAAGGAAGGTGTAAGGATATTTAATCGTACACAACCCGCTATGGTTCATTTGATATCCGCACAATCCCTTTCTCCGACCAGTTGACCCTTTCATATTTTAAAAGTATATTAAAAAAAAACTTTTCACACTTACTTGAATGCCGTTTCATACGAAATGTTTACAAAGCCTGAATAGCTTTGCAACATATTTTCAACACAAATCAAATAATAATTGTATTGAAAACATTAAGACATGTTAAGTCTCACGTATAGGGCACTGGACTTTATCGAAAAGCTTTCTTTTCTTCACGCAGTGACCACTGGAGAAACCACTGTTTTTCTTGATTGTGATGAAACAACTATTGAAAAGTTAGGGGGCCTGGGCGCATTTGATGTTGCAGGAGTTATGTTGTTGCGAAGGTCGATATATTTGTTTGCCCGGTTCAATTCACGACACACAGTCAGGGATGGTAGACTTACTTCGCCGATGATAAAAAAAACGAGATCAAACTTTGTTTTAAGACTAGAGGAATTTTCACAAATTACAAGGTTTTACTGCAAAATATTGCAGACAAAGTCTAGTGTACTAACCTCATTCATTCACCATGAAGATAAATGAAAATTGCACCAAACAATCAGAAGGCTAATATTTGAAATAATATTTTCCAAAACCTTCTGGATAAACGCTAAAGCTTTTTGGATTTTTCCCACAGTGTGACAAAAAAGGGCTTTCCGTGATGGTGGCGGCTGCGTTTGTACTAGGCACAACATGTGGAGGCGGCATGCTTGCACTTCCAAAGGCTATGGAAAACACGGGATGGTCCGGTAGGTTTTATAGTTTGCCATTTTATAATACAAATCCCGTTTTGCACGTATGGGAACATCGTCCGGAAACAACAGATTATTTGTTTTTATGCCATCGCATGTTTTTGACATTGTTCTTTTGAAACAAACTTCACCACACTGTTAACTTCTGCCCAATTAAAAACAACAAAAGCGATAGCCAAAGAACTGCTATCAACAAATTGCCTGTGTTAGGGCGCCTCTGACTTCAGAGCTTATTTGATGGGTCTTGCTATAGCCATACATTGAACCCGTTCCTTGAAAGGATGAAATATGCTGTTGCTCTGGTTCCTACATGTATATTTCCACAGCTAATATGGCGGTTATCTGCTTTGCGTTGAACCACTCAGGCGAGCACAAGGGAGAAATGTTGTTAGGGGTACTAAACTAATAGGAAAACAACCAGAAACAATAGAGGTTAACCATGAGATCACTCAGCTGATGCTCGGTTGCACTATTCTTACGTAACATCTACTGGTGACCACTTGATTCACACATGGCGCCATCTCCACGCCGCCACACCATCAAGACTCTTTGAACATGTAAATTTTGTTTAGAAACTATTCCTGCAATTTCAATGTTTGGGAAGCGACCATAGGAAAAGAACGATTTCAAATTCTTGGTTTTCAAGCAGGCCACCCGTAGATATTTTGTTCAATATTCCACTTCAGCAAATTTCACAATTTGTCGCTGAACAACTTACTATGAGAGAAGTGCGATTTCATAAGTCAGAAATGCTTTCAGGCGCTCTTGAACTGAATCCTCTGCCTTGTAGGATAATTTTTTGAACTTTTTTGGCTACATTGTGATGCTCTTTGCTAAGTCTTTTCTACGAAATCTGGAGTTGCTGTTTTCGCTGATGTCAAAAAAACAGTAATTTATTTTTGACGCAGATAATGCAGTTTACTTCTAGCAATGTAACATTTGTTTCATGAATATTTTCAACAACGCAAATTTCCATTTTTCTTTTTCAATTTTCATTTAAATTTTTATTTTTATTACAGTTGTCTGCAGAAAAAAACAATACTTTCTTCAGGTGTTCCTCTGATGATTCTTGTCGGGACCACTACCTCGTATACGGGATATCTTTTGGGTAAATGCTGGTTGATTTTGCGTACTCGCTATCCTGAATACACAGAGGAAACAGTGTTCGATCCATACGCGGAAATAGGTTTCAGAGCAGCCGGGATTTGGGGCCGTTACACTGCTCGTACATGCGTTGATGGAACTAGTTTTGGATCAGGTAGCTAGTTGATTTAAAATGTAAGATACTTGTAATGTTTCTTTGAGTTGCAATTCAGACATGTTTCCTTTTGCAATTGTAACACATTGAGTAATTTCTAAAATGCATGTTGGTTCGGATTGATTCGTTGTCTGAAACCTGTATATATTTCTGAAGTTTTTAAAAAATTCCAAGGTACTTACGGTACGTGCAATATATTTTAATGCAGCCGTCGTATACTTGTTATTAATATCTGGCAACACTTCAAATCTTCTCCGCAATACCACTCGTGTCGATTTGCCAGCGTGTTTCATTGTACTGATTGTGAGTGCTGTACTAACATCACTAACATGGCTTGGAACACCCAAAGATTTCTGGCAAGCTGGAATCTTTGCAGCAGCGACATCCATCCTATGTGGGATCTTCATCATTGCCGGATTAACACAAGTTCGTTTGAACAGTATTTAAGAAAACGTACCTTTAAAGTTAAGTAGCTGTTGTTTTTCAGTAATATGGGTTCAACTAAAAACAATCATTTACCCTTGAAGAAGCGTTTTTTAAATTAGTCTCTTTGAAAGTTGCTACAGTAATCTTTAATGTTGTTTATTTTTCGGATTTAAGGTAAAAACTAATCACTGCAAACATAGCACACAGTAAATATTGAGAAAAATATCTGAAGAAATTCTAACAGAAAACTAGTCAAATCTGGAGTATTTCCACAAATGCAAATTTCTTGATCTGATGGCGGTGCCAAAAACAGGTCTCCAGGAAAAAACTCTAAGGCGGAACTCTGCTTCTCCAGTGCAAGACCTAGCGTTGAGAAACTAAATACCTAGTGAATTGGATATGAAGAGTTAACATAAGTAGTGCGCTTGGCACAATTTGAATACCAGAACTTCGGATTTGCACACATCATTTAAAATCGAGATTACAGCCGTTTAAAATTGAGTTTACAACCTAAACAAAAGTTGCTATCAGTATAAGCATGTGAAAATATTTCTAATTTTGGGGTATCTCGTTCCATTCAGTGAATTACTTCAGATCAAGAGTTTCTTTCCAGAAACGAAACTGGCGTTGATGAGCGTTTGTATAAGTTATTTCTATTTTCTAACCTAGTATGCTGAAACGCAACGTAATATACCTGCATTGTGCAGATGGTTGCAGTTAACAAGCATGGATATGCAAACCCTACTTTTGAAAGCTCATTAAGTGCATTAGGAAGTTTTGTCTTCGCCTTCGGAGCAGTTTTCGCATTCCCTTGCATTCAGGTGGACATGAAGAATCCGGATAAATTTTCCATATCTATTGTGATCGCCACATGTGGTAAGTAACAAACTATGTGCAGTGTCCAAAACTAGAGAATTTGAACACAAAGTTTAGTGCAAAATTTATTGCTTAGAATGCCAGACAAAGTTTGAAAAAAGTTTCATATTTTCATACTGTGTGCATTCTTCCATTATAAAAAAAAGCTGTCTACAATCTTCTAGACAGAAAGTGGCTGTTTCAATCTTTTACATGTTTTTCTCATTAAAGAATGATATTACAATCTAAGCCCTCGAAGTTTGTTTCATTTTTAGATTATCTCCAGTAAATAAAGAGTAAAAGGTTCTGATTTCTCTTTACGTCTTAATTATGGTGTTTGCATGCAGCTCTTTAAAAAATATCAACTTTAGTTTAAATTTAGGTAGCATTGTTATTTACTGCGGCGTTGCAATTCCTGGGTTTGTCATTTTGGGGAGTGGCATGGAACACAGCAACATACTGGATGATCTGGAGCCCGGGTGGACTGTTTACACCGCACTTATACTCATAACGATTCACTTGCTAATGGCTTTTTTGATAATTCTCAACCCTCTAAGCCAAGATATGGACAAACTATTCAATGTAGAAAACAGTGAGTGTTATTTCATGTTTTTATCTGTATCTGTCTGTCAAGCGTTTTGTCTCACCTCAACGTATTTTCAGAATGCTCTTTCAAGCGTTGTTTGCTTCGGACAGCTTTGATGCTTCTTGTGATGTTCGTTGCATTGAGTATACCACACTTTGGAGTGATTCTTTCTCTAGTTGGAGGCACCCTCATCACTGCAAGCGCTATTGTTCTTCCTCCTCTATTTTATCTATTGATCAATCACCAGAAACAACTTTCTGATGCTCATGGACCACCGCCGCGCGTTTCCAGATTTAATCTAACAACTGTATTTGAAGATCAGTCAGTTACAAACGATGGTTGCCAGTCATCGCCTTCCAATAGAAATAAAGAAACGTGGCCTTACACAAATATACGAAGCTATGACAAAATGATTCTATGTGGAATAACACTTTTTGGTATAGTTAGTACTATTGCTTGTACCTTTTCAGTGGCTGCAAAACTAGTTCGCGGATCCTCAGGTTTCACGGTGCCATGTTACGTTAACTGGACTGCAGCAAATTAGAAAAAGCATTAGAATTTTTCAAGTGAGAAGTAAAAGTTGAAATTTCTAGAATTAAGAAACTAAAACGTGTTTATTTTTAATGGAGAGTTCCGGACCGAAAACTCGTAACAGGCAATTGACAAGATTGATGCTTCCTCGCATTGTAATGTGATCACTTTTATTCGTGAAACCAAACAATTTGTTTCAAGCTGTTTTTCGCAGCTTTGTTACAAATCATAAGCAATACATATCCTTCTCTTTTGTCGTTGATTTTATAGGCTACTCTTTGAGGTCTAACGCAGCTCTCACTGTTGTACTTACAGTGTTTAAGAAGGTAAAGACAACGTAGTTGATAATACTCTTTACAAGAACTGCTACAGCCCAAATGGACGTCCGTAGTTTTTTTGATATGAATTGAAGCCTTGTGGGCAACTTGGTGATAACTTTTGAAACATACGATTCGTTCACATAAAGTCAAGACAAATGTTTCATTTTTAGATGTTATTAGAGTAGATTGTTTTCATATGGTGATCATAGCTTCCATTACTTCTCTATTTGTTTGTATTTTTGCGCTATCTATTAATGCCAACCCGTCCGTTTCCCTGGATAGTTCTTAATGTTGTGTTTAATGCTCAGCCATCGGTTGCAAGACATTCCAAAGTCTATTTATATTCAAACAATTAAATTCATTTTAATTTTGACTGAATGTGAATAAACTTTATACAACTTGCAACATTTTTGCACATGTGTATCCACTGGTAGCGTGAGCACTGTTATGGAGCATATTTCGCTACATAGACATTTCCTAAGATCACCAAAAGAATAATCAGCATTAAAGTGAAACTATTTTTAGAAATTCAGTTGGTATATAATTTGACAACTCTAGACCAGTGGCGCAACCAAAGGGGTTGGTGGAAAGAGGGGACATTTGCCCCGGGGCGCAGCGTTTTGGGGGCGCCAAAGTGATGTCAGAATGTTGCGTAATAATTACAAAATCTCAAATGCCAGCGGCTGCTACCCAGTCGCGAAATCTCATCCAGATCACCAAAGTTCACAAAGCGAGCAGAACCTTACTTAACGTATCAAGGCGGAGCTTCCGTCTCCAGTAATCAGCACCTGCGTGTGGTTAGACTCACGGCTGCGTCCCAGTGCTTTCAGATCACCAGGGTTGCGAACTTTCCGGCTTCGCTTTCATTCCATAGTTTCGCAACAATGGGTCGGGAATCCAGCGTTCACAGTGCATGCAGTATGTTGCTGCGCATGCAGAGCAGCAATGAAACTCGTAGAATGTTGTTACGAAAACAGATCTGATGTTTAGGAAAATGTTTGAGCTGTGTTGGTTTGACAAACTTCATGTTGAAATGGATTTGATGTGGTTCTGAACGTAGTTATGATGATTTTTATTTGTGTGGTATTTAAATAACCGCTGACTACTTTGGCAATATTGCACTTGAAACTGTGCAACAGCGTACGTACATCAGTTATAATAACTCTGAACGTTTCATGTAGTGGGGGCGACATTTGTTTTATAACAAGTTGACCTAAAACTGAGCACCTCCATGGACACGATTGTCGAAATTCAGGTCACAAAATTGCTGTCTGAGCCTGCCCTTGCTCAGTCCTTTATGACATTCTGAAAACACAAAACTCTGGAAATTCGTGCTCCAGAACCCGTACTGCTCACACCAGTGGTGATTGTGACTAAACGTGACGAGAGAGGCGAAAAAGTTGGTACGCAGCATTCGGGATCTTCAACAGGCTCTGACAAAACCGTGCTTTAGAAAACAAAGAGCAACTCCTGCCAATTTATTCTGCGTTATTAAAATATTTTTGTGCCCATTGCAGATCATCAGGGAACATTTTGCCTAGATTTTGCATTTTCTTTCACTAGTTGTTACAACTTGGATCTGATACCGCAATTTGGATACCGCAATGCAATAATTAGAATGTTCAATCGTGACCGGAATTTCAAAGTGGGGATGGCTTTTTACGTGAAACGGTTAGATTTTTAACTCTACGATAGTTAATGAAGTCCAAGGTTCAAAGGTACTGATGTCACCGTCATATGAAGTTTTCAGACGGGTCTAGAAATAAATGTATGCGGGGCCAGAGTTAGCTTTCAACGGCCCTTTACTCTCAACTCATTATTCGCATATATGCTGCCACAAACGGGCTGGGTGGGAGCCTTTTTCTCGGGCGAACCTACGAATGAGCAACAGGTGTGGGTAACCCCTGACCGTGCTGTCATTGCAGTATTCGTCCTTGCTTTAGATTTCTTCTTCTTGGTTCTTCGTCTTGTGTTCCTGAGGCCATGTGGGAGATGGTCTGG